>Ga0118677_10003553_pt1 | contig 29304 bp, 24 predicted proteins | sample AliMusrvi5mmetaG_FD_86154 | JGI IMG/M metagenome (GOLD analysis project Ga0118677, IMG submission 86154) | reverse complement strand
TGATATAAAAATTTGCACTTCGCACTGATAGAAAAAAAGCTGGCAGATGAAGGATAGGTCTTCATCTGCCAGCTAATTTTCAGCGGACTATTTTTATGAGGGATACTTTTTCAGTGCCCTCTTTAATAAGTCTCCTTTCTTTTTGATCATCCTAATTTTTACATCACAGATGTGGTGCAGCAGGAATATCTTTGAAGAATACCGGCCAGTTAACGGGAACCGGGCCATAAACACCCCTGTTTTTACCTCTGAATTTTCCGGTACCTGCATCAACATCGGCACCGTAATAATACATTGGCCATCCTTTGTAAGTCAATTGCTTATAACCAAGTACCGTGATGCTTCCAAATAGCGTTTTGTCAAGGATTGATGGAACCACAATTTTGTCAGTTTCATAAACAGGCCTAACCGGATTATTCGAAAAATCGGCCATGGTGAATTTATTAATATTGGTGCTGTCCTTAAAATACGAATAAAGTGTACGTCCGGTTAAATCTGTTAAATAGGTTGTTAATCCAACCCCTTCAGAATAAACATTTGTAGCCGAAACAACCCAGTTTTTCGTATCAATGCCCAATAGTTGTTCTGTTGCCATCATAATCGTATAATCAGGTTTAGCAATAAACCAAACTCCATCTACACCATCGCCCTTTGTAGTTCCGGAAGCTTCACGTACACCTCCAGGAGCATAATAATACAAAGGCCATCCTTTATATGTCAATTGCTTTCCGTTTGGAGTAGTTATAGAATCAAAATCAGCCAAGAGAAGGCCAGTAACTAAATTTGCCTGGGTTAAACCTGTAGCGCTAAAAATAGGCCATGCAACTGTACAACCATCAGTACAATTGTTAGCTCCATTTCCATCTTTCGAAAAGAAATAGAGTGCGTTCCAATTTTTATCAGTAAGGTAACTACCCAAAGTCGGAGAGTTAGCCAGTTTTAATGCATACGGATCAGGAAAAATTAATATATCCGATTTGTTGCAATGTGTAAGTACGAATCCAGTTGCAATGGTCACAACGATAATCATTAAAAATTTTAACTTCTTCATCTGATTAACTTTTTAATATGTAAGCAGTGAGAATAAATAGGTACCGCTTTTTCAAAAACAAAATTAATCGAATAATTGCGAAAAAAGTGTCACGAAATTCACGTTTCATCGCGTCAACTGCAGGATTGACCGATTACCTAAAATTTACTTTCACCATACCAACTCCGTTATTTGTGTAATGTTTCTGTAATCTTCCTGTAATGTTTCTGTAATAAATGTTACAGAAACATTACAGAAAAGTATCACAAACCTTATTTAAACTATAAAGAAGGTACTGCTAATATAAATACGACATTATATCCTGGCAATTACTTAAACAAAGGCCATATGTTATATAGAACCTTTATAAACAAATTAAGGTTTAAAAAAACACCGAAACATTTTAGCCATATAAAAAACTTTAACTATTTGAATTAAAGATATTAGTATTTACAGAATTATAAAAGTCGCTCTATAAATAATAAAGCGACTTTAACTTCAACAAATTTTTATTGTAGAATCAATCGATAATGTAGTTAGGCTGATTTACTTACTCAATAACTGATCTGCTGCAAGTACTAAAAACATAAAATTCGAAGATCCGCCACCCAGAACATACTCAGTTTGTTGCCATAGATAGGGGAATGTTTTTAGTTCAGGAAAATCAGGGCGTATTAAGGCAGTTCCCGAAACAACGCCACCTGGAATATAACTCCAATCTGCACGATTATACCCATATGCTGTGGTTACCGAACGCGAACCTACACCCGAAGCAAATGATGCAGTATTTACACCCGGATGGCAACCCAAAATAAAATTCAAAGCATTCATCATGTACTCCTTACTTACAACATCAGGAAATCCCATGTGTAAAAAATATTGCTGAAATCCAAACTCCTGAATATTCCACCCTGCACCCCAGATAACAGGTTTATAAGGAATTCCAAATGGGTTCTCTTTCTGATCCAAAGCCACCTGTTTTGCATAACCGTTAACCGCCTCGTGAATTGATGCAGTAAAACGGGCCTCATTTATCTTGGGTAATGCCCTACCGATCACCCACCCAAGCGATGATATGCGTGATATAATGGTTGATTCGTTATTCAATATATACTGCTTATACTGATCTTTGGATGTGGCCAGATACAACTCAATTGCTGCATGTATCTTATTGACCAGCAATTTCTGATCATCATCTTTGATAGAGGACCATAAGTTTTCGGCAGTTGAGATACATTCTATAGATAAATCATCGTTAAATCCTTTTAAAACCCTTGATGCTGCAGCAATATTAGAAATTGTAGACAAGTCGCGTGCCGGATTAACTTCGGTAAAAACCCATCTGTCGTCAGATACTCCGGAGTGTGTTCCTGTTTTTTCAGTTGTTTTCAGATTTGGGTCGAAAATCAGATTATCCGTCTGATTTGAAACGTCTCCCATTAAAACATATTGTTTCAGCGAAGGACTCATGATTCCCCGGTAAAACCTACCCAGATTCCTATAACCAGCCATAACACTAAGTGCGCCATGTTCAATTTGCTGAAGCAAATCTGGTTTTCCATCCGGTTGGTGGATTTCGACAATATGATTCTTTTCATCAATTGTTGTATTATCATGATTAACCTTAAATGCCTCGTAAGCAAGAGAAAGAATATAAGTTTCGCCTGCCTGCGATTCAATGCGAAGGTCATCATCACCTGCGTCGTGCCAACCGCCCACTGCCATTCCGGGTACTGGTTCAAGAGGTTTATATTTTGTAAGCGTTGAGGATCCCTGAAAATACCCGTCGTAATGATTGGTATCGACCGGTGCCATAAGGGCATCATCCATATGGCATAGTCCATGCCAAACTTTATATTTTTCATTTACACGCATATGACACATTTGAATCGGAAGAAAATATTCCAAAGTCGGTTGCCATACGTGTCTTTTGAAAACCTCTGTTGAAATCAGAAAAGGTTCCGTTTTGGTATCGCCATATTGTATCATATAAATACCTTCACGTTTGATTGAGCTGAAATCTAACTGAAAATAATTGTATCTCAAAAACTTACCCCAAGATGTTGGAATACTTTTCATCACTTGCTCTGGTGCACCGGTTTCTGATATCCGCAATAACTTAGCCTCAACAGCCTTCTTGTCATTTCCATCAAGTTCAATAACAGCTACTTTATGCTGATTGGGATGATATCCAATTTGTGATACATGAACGACCGGTTTGTATTTCCAGTCAGCAATTGCATTTGGCGATATAACCCATTCGATTGCCTTTTTTGTTGCGCCTTCAGGAACAACCGAGCGAACAACAAACCATCCGTTATTGTGCTTATTCCTGCCATCGAGCAATAGAATATCTGCTGTTTTACTTTCAATAATCATACGCTGAGAATCAGATTCAGGCGCAATCACTAATCTTTTCCCTCTCGCATAGGGGATGGCCTGTGATTCACTATTTTCATCGAGTGAAGTTGGGCCATTAGGTTGACGCGGAAATATGCCCGATTGATTATCAAGATACCAGGCCTTTCCGAAAAGTACCGTCGGATAAAGTTCAAAGTTAAAACCGACCTTTCCTATAAACTTTTTAGGCAATGGCCGGTCAATATCAACAGTTACTCTGATAGAATTTCCTTCGGCTTTCACCGTTACGTCGTAGTTAAAATAAAGATCGGGATAAAAGATGGGATTAAAACCCTTTCTGTTTTTACTCGAATCGGGATAAGTTAGCGTTACTTTTATCAGGTTATTTGCCTTATCAACAATGCGTTTACCTTGCTTCGGTATCGGCTGCCATTGACCCGGGGTTGCTTCAAGGCGCAAGTCTCCGTTTGTTGCTACTCGTTCACCATTCTGTATAATGCCTACCCCACCCTGGTGACCTTCAGGATAAATATCCTGAAATGCCATCACATTCAGACCCTGAATTTCAAAATAACCGAGATCATTCAATCGTAGTGTTGCCTTATTCTGACCAGTTGAAATAAAGGTGCAAAACGCAACGAAATAAAATAGTACAACTATTTTTTTCATCTTTAAAGTATGAAGTTATTGTGTAAAAGTAGTCAAAAAAAGAGAGGCTACCCAACCGGATAGCCTCTCAAATATGATGGAAAAAAGAATTAATTCCAGTTATTCTTTACCTGTGCATTTAGTGTAGGATTAGCATCTCTTTCGGATTGAGGAATTGGAAGAAGAACATGATAATCTTTAACCGGCTGAATACCAAGTGCAGCTTGTTTTTCAGCATTGATAGTTGTCACAAGGGTTCCCCAACGTACAAGGTCGAAAAACCTTGATTGTTCACCTGCCAACTCAATCTGACGTTCTCTTCTCAAAATACTCCTGGCTTTCGCCTGATCACCAAGTGTAGTATAAACAAAAGCACCAGAACGGGCACGAACCTTATTAATCAAAGGTAATGCAGTTGAAACCTGGTTGCTTTCAATCAAAGCTTCTGCTTGCATTAAAAGAACATCCGCAAAACGGATAACCTGGCCATTAATTGGACTCTCCGGTTCACCATAGCTCTTGACATTTTCGTAATATTCATATTTACGCCAAGCTTTCTGTCCTTCTTTCTGGAAATCGCCATATTGCAGGACGCCTGCAGGACAATGATCACAGAAAGTACCATCACCGCCTTTTGCCCCGGAAGCAGAATAGAAAGTTTTAGCGGCACGTGGGTCGGTATAACTAACGCCACTTTCGTTAGGATATGTAAATGCATCAACAAGCGCATTCGATACCAAAACATTATACCAGTCCATAAATCCATATTCCTGTGCTCGGTCCGAAACGGTACATTTTCCACCCCAGGTTTCCTGTCCGCCGAACATGTAATAGGCATTACCAACGCCCCAGCCTTCCCATGGGCCATTCATTACGGCAAAAACTGTTTCTTTTGTTTTCACATCATTGACGAACATATCATCAACATCAGTTGCCAAAGCATAATCGTAGGGAGCAGCACTAAGCAATGCAAACTGAGCAGCAGCTTCGGTGTACTTCTTTTCGTACAGATAAACTTTTCCAAGTAATGCTACAGCAGCACCTTTGGTTACCCGTCCATAATCACCATCAGCGTAAGACAATGGCAAATTGGGAATTGCTGCAGTTAATGTAGTTTCAAGGGAAGTCCAGATCTGAGCCGCAGGTGTCCTTGATGACTCAATAACATAATGGTCAGCAAGTTTTTCCTTCAAAGGAACATCGCCGTAACATGTTACAAGCCAGAAATAGGCTAAAGAACGGAGAAACTGAGCCTGACCTGTAATGCTGGTCTTCACATCCATATCAGATTGAGCAGTCGGGTTCCATTTCGAAAGTGCATCAATTACAAAATTAGTTCTGAAGACCATCTTATAACACGAATTGAACAGGTAATTCAATTCACCGCTGTTCGAATTATGGGTATAAATCGGGAATTGAAGTAAACTACCCTGTAATGGGAAATTCTTTTCAGCATCATTTCCTAAGAGGTCAAATATAAAATAGAATTCACGTGAGTACATTCCCTGGTATAACAAAGGTGTGTACATGGCTGTTGAAGCTTCCGTGAAGGAGGTAGCATTTGTAAAGAATGTTGAACCATCATAGCTGTTTTCGTTCTTTACATCTAACGTTTTTTCATTACAGGCTACAAAAAGCAGCGATAGTAACAACGAATATAATATTGTCCTTTTCATGGTTATAATCTGTTAAAAGTTTAATTGTAAACCAAATCTGTAAGTAGTCGGGTTAGGACGCTGTGTCAGGTCAATTCCACGTGTGAAAATGAAATTGGTGTTGTCATTTGGAGAGCTAGAGGAGATTTCAGGATCATAGCCAGAATACTTTGTAAGCGTAAATGCATTCTGAACAGCAACATAAACCCTTAATTTCGAAAATGTACTTTTCAAAAGCGTTTTTGGAAGCGTATATCCCAAAGTAACATTTTTCATTCTGAAGTAGGCGCCATTCTCAACATACCAGGAAGAGAAGGCCATATTCGTACCTGAATTCTGGGCAGCAGCAGGCATATCAGTAACATCGCCATCTTTTTTCCATCTCCTCAAAACATCTGTAGTCGCATTAAATGGTTTTGTCATCCCTTCAAACCAATATTTGTTTCCGTTAACAGCGCTTACACCGGCAATACCCTGGAACTGCAACTGTAAATCGAAATTTTTATAACTGGCGTTGAAAGTACCTCCATATTGCCATTTTGGGGAAGGATTCCCAATATACGTACGGTCCTTATCATCAATAAAACCATCACCATTCACATCTTTAAAGATAAAATCACCGGGTTTCAAACCTGTTATATATTCAGTTTTAGCTCCTGCAGTTGTCGTTTTTGTTTTGTTATTCAATGCCGTAACCTCTGCCTGTGTTGATGCAACATGGTCGACCTGGTAGCCGTAGAAAGAAGCAAGCGGATGACCAATATCGGTACGTGTTGAGTTACCTGTACTATTATTATCACCTGTGGAGATAGGAATGTTTCCTAAAGTTCCTAACGCTGTGACTTCATTTGTACTATAGGTGGCATTCAATGATACATCCCATTTAATCGCCTTTGAATTCTCAGCATATGTAACTGATGATTCAAAACCGCTGTTTTTCATACTTGCAGCATTCACCCAATAGGTTCCGACTGTACCAGGATTTCCAAGACCCGTTGTTAGTGGAATCTGAGTCTGAATCAACAAATCCTTATTGTCCCTGCGATAATAATCGAAAGTGAAATTAAGTTTGTTTTTAAGGAATCCAACATCAACGCCTAAGTCATACTGTGTTGTTTCTTCCCATTTCAAATCAGGATTTGCCATAGAGTTGACAGTTGAACCGATCGAATAGGCAGTGCCATCACCAAATGAATAAACGATATTATTGGCGCTTCCTTTCCAGATACTCTGTGAAGTGAGGAAAGGCTGAATGTTATCGTTACCGGTTTTTCCGTAACTACCGCGAAGTTTAAGGTTGGAGATGGCATCAACCGATTTCATAAATTCTTCTTCCGAAATACTCCACGCAAAACCAACACCGTAGAAAGTTCCCCAACGGTTGTTCGCTCCAAAAACACTCGAGGCATCACGACGTGCACTTACATTCAAAACGTAGCGGTCTTTAAACGTATAACCAATGCGGCTAAAATAAGACAATCTAGATTTACCACTATTTACATTGGCACCAGTCACTGAATTAGAGTTAGCCAGGGCTACATTCTTAATTTCGGTAGATGTATAATTCGAACCACTTACAGCGATTGAACGATACATATTCGATGGATTATAGGTATTACCAAGCGTAGCGCTGATCTGGTGATCACCAAACTTTTTATTATAGTTGAAGAAATTTTCCAAAATCATGCTATAATAATAGTTGAAGTTCTCGCTCATATCTGCGGTGGTTTTTGTGAAATTACCGCCATTCGATGGATAGTTCCATGTGTAGTCATGATAATTGCCTGAAGAAAGTCGAGCCTGAGATTTAAACGTTAATCCCTCCATAAGATCCAACTCAGCAGTCAACTCAACATCTGTATTAAGCCCTCTTGACTGATAATCAGAATTACGGACAGAATTTACAGGATTATTGGCATCCTGAAGGTCGGTCACTTTATCCATACGGGCATAACCGCCAAGATTAGTAGGATCAAGAACAGGAGAATAAGGTGCCATTCTTATTGCATCATTAAAATTGGCCAAAACACCTTTATTCACATCATTCTTCACGCGAAGACTTTCTGTAAGACGAAGGTGTTTATTGAGAATTGATTGATCCAATTTGAATCCCAAAGTGGCACGCTGAAAATTGCGGTCAATTACTGTAGATTCATGGTTCATGTATCCAGCAGAAAATGAATAGGATGAATTATCACCACCGCCGAAAATCCGGATGTTATGATCTTGCACGGCAGCATTTCTGAAAACCTGCGACTGCCAATCAGTGCGTGTAATCCTGACATCAGGAGTTTGAAGTTTAGCTGAAAGAGCCAGACTTCCAGCTTTCTGAATATCAGCAACAAGATCGACATAATCAGAAGCATTCAACAGATCATAGCGTTTACTTACCGAAGCAACACCGTAAGATCCATCATATTGTACCTGAACATTTCCTTTTTTACCTTTTTTGGTTGTAATCAAAACAACACCATTAGCGGCAGCAGTTCCATAGATGGCTGTTGAAGAAGCATCCTTTAATACTGTAATACTTTCAATATCCTGGGCTGGAATCGAGTTAATATCACCACCCTGAATACCATCGATAACATATAACGGATCGGGGTTTGTAAATGAACCCATTCCACGAATAACGATTCTTGCTCCGGCACCCGGATCTCCACCATTGCTGGTTACCTGAACACCTGCCATTTTACCCTGAAGTGTCTGCCTTGCATCGGTAACTGAAAGACCAACAATGTCCTTATCTCCAATTTTAGCAATTGCACTTGCAACATTTTTACGGGTAGCCGTCGAATAACCAATCGCAACAACCTCATCAATTCCAATGGTTTCTGAAATCATCTTTACTGTGATGCTCGACTGATTACCAACTACGATTTCCTGTGGTTTCATTCCAATGAATGAAACTATCAACGCCTTTGAAGCGGCAGGAACATTGATTGAAAATTTACCATCCATATCAGTTACAGTTCCAGTAGTTGTTCCTTTAACAATTACGGTTGCACCCGGAACAGGAGTACCTGTCTCATCAATAACATTTCCTTTGACAGTCTTTTGCTGTGCAAAAGCCATCCCTGTTAGCAATACCATTAAAAGAACCATAGAAAGGAATTTTCCCATCCATTTTCTCCCTGGCGAAAAACTTAGATAAATTGGTTTCATAAATACATAAGCTTTAATTAGTAATTAAAAAAATAATAGCGAGAATAATTTATTGAAGCATTTTTTTGAAATTAAACATTGCTTAGGCCATTCGATCTAATATAGACAAAATAGGCTATTGAATATTTCATATCAATAAGGTTAAATGATCATCATTAAATCGTAAACAAAACTATGCAGAATTTAATTTTTTTTGTAATACGACCTGATCATATTTAAGTATTTTCGGATCAGAATTAGAGTTTATTTTGTTTTCGAAAAAATGAAATATAACGTTTTTTCCATAACAATAACTTATAGCTTATAATATTACTATTCAAACTATTAGGTCAATAAAACGAATCAATCAAACACCTGCGTTAGTTATCCCAATGTTTGTCCAAAAAACTGAAATAGATGTTGTAAATTAGTATTCACCTTAATAAATAGAGATAAAACAAACTAATATTTTCATTTTCAAATAATTACATCCTATTTTAATCACTCTGACGGAAGCGAACGGGATGTCAAAGGTTAATTTATTTTAACATTCTTATTTTAATTAATATTCAATCTTAAAAAGTCATCAATTTCTTTTCTTATCGGAGCCGAAGGTTGCGCACCTAATTTTGTTACAGAAATTGCAGAAGCTGCACCAGCGAAGAGAACTGCATCAATCAATGATTTTCCTTCAGCCAAGGCAACAGCCAGCGAACCACAATACACATCACCCGCTGCGGTGGTATCAATCGCCTTAACTTTAAAAGCCGGGACAAACTGCCTCAATTGCTTTGATGCAACAAACGAACCTCTGGCGCCCAATGTGATAATTACCATTTCAGGTCCATAATCCAGTAAAGCATTTGCCACATCGCTTATCTCCTGGTCGCTCACCACCTTCAAACCTGTGACCATCGAGGCCTCAACTTCATTTACGACAAAAAGATAAACATATTTCAGCAATGCTAAACCAAATGGACGTGCTGGTGCGAGGTTAAATACAATCCGTTTCTGATATTTTTCTGCAAGTTCGAAAATATGGGTGGTAGTGTCGTAAGGTATTTCCATCTGGAGGACAATCAGTTCAGCTTCAATAAATTCCTGTAGCGCTGAATCAATATGATCCGGTGTGAGCCGATAATTCGATCCAGGTGCTACTGAAAGATAATTATTACCATCGCAGTCGAGCATTATTAGCGCGGAACCGGTTGCAACACCCATTTCACGGAAAACATACCTGACATCAATACCATCTTTCATAAAATTGCGGATCAATTCCTCTGCATAAAAATCTTCACCAAGACAAGTGATAAAGACGATATTTCCACCTGCACGTACTGCACCAACCGCCTGATTAGCGCCTTTTCCACCAAAATTCTGCATAAAAAACCCATCTGTCACCGTCTCACCTAAACCCGGAAGCTTGTCCGTTTTTATTAGAAAGTCAACGTTTGTGCTACCTATAACCAGGATCTTTTTATTCATTCGATTAGAAATATAATATTAAATCTTCGCTAAAATAATTAAACCCAATCCCGTGATAAACAAGGCAAACATGGCAGCGAGGTAATTATTGACCGATTTTGGTGCCGAAGCAAATTCCTTAAAAACAAAAACCCCCCATGCAGCACCGATCATTGTAGCACCCTGACCGAGACCATAAGAGATCGCAGGTCCCGCTTTTTCAGATGCAATAAGATTGAAAAGAAAACCAGTATTAAAAATGATTCCTCCAAGCAAACCAATGGAATGTTGCCTTAACGTTCCATTCGTAAAATATTGTTTGTAAGTCACTGCCGTTCCCGTAACAGGATGGTACATGAAAAAAGTGTTCCAGATAAAATTTGAAAGAAACAAACCAACCGAAAAGACCAGAACCGCAGAATATGGAGTCAGCTTACCAGCTTCAGGATTTACAAAACCGGAAGCCATTCCTTCTGAAACAAATCGATAAAAGAATGACATAATCACCCCTGAAATTATCGAAATAACTATCCCTTTTGTCGAAGTCTTCCCTTTTGATGCAGAGGCTTTTCTGGAAGCGATCGCGTTAACAATCATTGCAATTACAATCAAGGCAACTCCTGCGAAAATCAACATTGGATTCCCGGATTGTATTTTCACATAGTTGATGATAACGCCTAAAACAAGGGCAAGCCCAACGGCGATCGGAAATGCAACTGATAGTCCAGCAATTGCAATTGCTGCCACGATCAATAAATTCGAAAGGTTAAAAATCGCACCTCCCAGAAGCGCATATGCAAAGGAACTATTGCTGGCTTGCTGAAGATCAGCGAACATGCTTCTTCCTTCAACCCCTGTACTTCCCATTGTCAGACCATAAACTAGAGAAGCTAAAATCAATCCTATCGAGTAATCCCAGTAAAAGAGCGGAAACTGCCACTTTTTCGTTGTACACTTCGAAGAGTTCGCCCATGATCCCCAGCATAACATGGTAATCAAGCAGAAAACGACAGCAAGGTGATAAGAATTAATTATGAACATAGGATAAAGTTGATAGTAGTTATCTTTTAAAGTAATCAGTATTGACAGAAATCAAAAACCAACCTGATTATTTATCTGACAAAAATAATTAATTACTTGTACGTACAAGCATTTTTGGAAATAAATTTTTCATTACCTTAGTCGCCTAATGTGAATGTTTTAATTCCTTGATTTACTTGTACCATTAATCCGATAAAATGAACTTCGAAACTTTCTTTAAAATCAGTTATGGGTTGTATATTGTAACGACCCAGTCAGGCAGCAAAAAAGGCGGATATATTGCCAATACGCTTTTCCAGGTAACTGCAAATCCACCTCAATTTGCAATCAGTTGCAATAAAGATAATTACACAGCCGACTTAATCAAACAAAGTGGTGTATTCGCTTTCTCTGTTCTTAGTGAAAAAGCAAATCCTTCGTTAATCGGGAATTTCGGTTATAAAAGCGGACGTGATTTCGATAAATTCGCCGGAGTCAATTATTTCAACGGAAAATCTGGTGTTCCGATCGTTACCGATTCGTCGGTTGCATGGTTTGAATGTAAGGTATCTCAGTCGTATGAAGTTGGAACCCATATTATTTTCATCGGAGAGGCTATTGATAACGGGATGATCGACGAGAAAGGTAAATCACTGACATATAATTACTACCGGGAAGTTTTAAAAGGTTATTCACCAAAGAATGCGCCAACCTATATAGATAAAGAAAAAATAGAATCCATATCAGGTGCGGTCAAACAGGCAGCAGAGGTATGGCAATGCCAGTTGTGTCACTACGAATATGAAGCAGCTAAAGGTGATCCCATCTCAGGAATCGCCCCGGGAACTTCATTTCTTGACATTCCGGACGACTGGGTTTGCCCGATTTGTGGCGCCGATAAATCGATGTTCGAAAAAGAGTAGTTTCTTTTATTTCTGATTGAAATTTTGCGATGAAAGACTTTTTCAAATATACAACCAAAAGCAATGAAGATAAAAACTGGGGTTTGTATATTAACGTAGCTGGTTGCGCCAATATCCTGCCCGGTGCGGCATATCCTCCTCCGGGACATCCATCAGAATATAGTTTCAGCTGGGAAAATGGAAGAATCCTCCATGAGTTTCAAATTAATTACATCACAAGTGGTGAAGGAATACTGGAAACCAAAACAGGAAAATATCCGCTAAAAGAAGGTTCGGTAATCATTATATTTCCAGGTATGTGGCACAGGTACCAGCCGTCGAAAGCAGGATGGAAAGAGCATTATGTCGGATTTAACGGCACCTTCGCAAATCAAATATTTCAAAACGAGTTTTTTGCAAGCAGAAATCCCGTATGCCAGGTAGGATTTAATGAACAACTCCTCGAAAGCTTTCATGAACTGTTTAATCATGTCGATATGGAAAAGGCGGGTTATCAACAGATTTGCTCAGGGCTTGTTGTTTATATTCTTAGTACAATAATATCGATTAAAAAAAACGAAAACTTCGAGGGAAAACAAATTGAACAAATAATACAAAAAGCTTGTCTGATCATCCGCGAGAACATCGATAAAAACATGAATATTGAGAAACTCGCATATGATTTAAACATCGATTATTCCATCTTCCGTAAGATGTTTAAAGAATATACCGGAATATCACCTGGTCAATACCATCTCTCATTGCGGATACGGCAAGCCAAAGATCTTCTGATCAATACGAATCTAAGTATTAAAGAGATTTCATACCGTTTAGGGTTCGAATCGATATTTTATTTCAGTCGGGTCTTTAAATCAAAAACAGGAATTAATCCTACAGAATATAAGAACGGACCGGCAACGGAATGAAAGGTAGGCTTTAGGCTGTAGGCTATAGACTTTAGGATTTAGGCTATAGGCATTAGGATTTAGACTGTAGGCTGAAGACTGAAGTAAAAAGGTTGAAAATTATTTTAAAATGAAATGAGCCCTTCATTTCCTGACAGCATGATTGGCTTCAATACCATTCATAGCTGTGAAAACAGGTATAATTTAGCGCAAATACACATCATCTAAATGCTAATAATGCACTGTTCGTGATTATCGGTAATAGGCCGATCGAACAACATCAACCTATCAATCGGTCCATTACGGATAGGGAAATAGATGATGTTATTGAAAAGAATAAACAGGTTATCGGATAGATTATCCGATTGATTAATAACGGAGAACAATTGACTGGCAATTGATTTATCCTTTCCCATCCTGCTTTGAATCAGATTTTATCCCAATGTAAATCTCCATCCTGTCAATAAATCCATGACCTTATTTTCCTCATTCGTGACTGAAAGGATATCAATAAGGTTTATATCGCAAGGTCATTTTTCGCGTGTTAAAGATTGACGAATGAAAATAAAATCATTTGTTCGGAGTCGATATATTCCGTCAGAAGCCAGGGAAAGATCATTACTCGGTTCAAGTTTAGATTGATATGAATTGAATGATAATCAATTTTACTATTTTTGGGTAAAACTATTTAACCAATAGTTCTGTTTAATCTAATCATCTAATACTTCAGGAGGTTTTCAATGAAAAAAGTAAGGTTTATTTTAATGCTGTTATTGCTTGTTACCACCGGAAGTGTGCGTCTCAATGGGATTAATCTTACTGACGCGGCGACGGATACGCTTAAAACACACCTGACAACTATTGATATCAATGAGATCCCCGTTGAATCGTCGGAATTGAAGATTAAACTAAAGCATCAACTGCAGGAACTCATTTCGGATGATGAAATCAGGCGATTCAGGGTGAAAAATGATGTTATCGTTGCTGATATCGGGAAAGATCTGATCGCATCAATCGATTCGATAGATGGCAGTAAAGGTATCCTGCATCTTGAAAACAGGCAAATCAAACTTCAGCAAGAGAAACGGAAGATTGAAGAACAGAAAACTTTCCTTACCGAAATCATTCAGAATATTGATCAGTTTAAAATCCATCTTACACAAGAGTCTGAACGATGGAAAGAGACGAAAAATACGCTCGGCAACGACAGTTTAGCAGCATCTGTGACGCTTATTAAGCTTGGTGAAACCATTTCATTTCTCGATTCATCGCTGGCACAGGTTTCACAAAAAAACAAAGCGCTCCTTAATATACTTGACCATACGATTGAATCGGGAGCTGAGATTGATGCTCAGTTTGATAAGAATAAAGCGCTGATCAGGAATAAAGAAAACGGAGTTTTCAGGAGAGATCACCTTCCCTTGTTTAAAGCCGGATTTAAATCCGGTTTTGTAAATGAAATGAGAAAATCGATTTCGAATATTTTAAGTATTTACTTCGAAATACTTAAGGATTATATGAGTTCGCAGGGCGATGCATTGCTTCTTACATTACTGGCTTTATCGGGATTGATTTACTTGTTCTTTATCATTAAAAAAAACGTAAAAATAAAGGAATCGGGATACGGATCTTTTTATAAAAGTATGCTTATTAAAGTCCTCTCCCACCCGCTTAGCGCTTCAGCCATTTTGACGCTGTTTTTTACCTTCTTTATCTTTCCCGACAGACCATGGGTTTTCAGGGAAATCACCTTATATCTCATGGCATTTCCACTTATCCGGATTCTAAGCCTCATCCTCGACCGTAAATATCACAATTACATTTATGCATTTGGCATAGTCATCTTTATTTCTATTTTCCTCGTTTTAATACCAGCAGAATTTTTTATTTACCGCATCTTACTTCTTTTGATATCGGCTGCAGAAATTGCGCTGCTTACAATGTTTTTGCTCCATTTCGACAAAAAACATGCGCTTCATGAGCAACACAGCAAATTGATCTACTTTTTTGTGATCCTGCATCTTACTCTTGCAGTTATAGGTTTTATTTCGAATATGACAGGTAGAATCGTACTCACCGAAATAGTAGTAGCCGCGGTATTCTATAATCTATTCTATGGATTGGTACTTTTTATCACTGCATTACTGCTGAACGGACTTGTCGCTACGGGTGTTGATACGCGAAAAGGACAGCAGTTAAATATTTTCAGTAAGCATGGTGAATTGATTAAACAAAAGACAATCTATACTTTGAATATTATTGCCTCGGGGATATGGGTCGTTTTGATGCTTAAGAATTTCAGAATATTAGATGTCATATTTTCTCGCATTCTTTCGATATTTACCCATGAGATATCAATTGGTTCCGCGCGGTTTTCGCTCGATGTTTTTGTTATTTTTTTTGCAGTGATCTATATTTCGGTCATGCTGTCGCGTATTATCCGGATTGTACTTGAAGAAGATATTCTTAACCGGGTTTCGCTGTCGAAAGGTTTGCCGCATACAATTGCGATGCTGGTGAGCTATGCGTTGATTACGGCAGGATTCTTTCTGGCTGTAAATGCAGCGGGTATCCCGGTTGATAAACTTACAATCATATTAGGCGCAATGAGTGTGGGCATCGGTTTTGGTTTGCAGAATATCTTTAATAATCTCGTCTCGGGATTGATATTGCTGTTTGAGCGTCCGATTCAGCTTGGCGATACGGTGCAGGTGGGACAGCTTACCGGAAATGTAAAGACAATCGGACTTCGTTCGAGCAATATAAAGACTTTTGATGGTGCCGAGGTGATCGTTCCAAACGGGCAATTAATTTCGAACGAGGTAATCAACTGGACTTTATCGGATAAGCAGCGCCGTCTCGAAATCGCTGTTGGAGTTGATTATGCTTCCGATCCGCAAATGGTCAGAGCTTTATTGAGTGAGATACTCGAAAACAATGCGGATGTTTTAAAGGAGCCGTCATCGGCCGTATTCTTTAATGGGCTGGGTGAGAGTTCGCTCGATTTCGTCCTTTTATTCTGGATTGATGATTATAACGAAGGACGTCGGATTAAGAGCGAGATACTTTTCGCCATTTTTGAAGTATTAAAAACCAATAATATTAAAATTCCATTTCCGCAGCGCGATGTTCATTTACGATCGGTTGACCGGGAAATCGTGATCAGTAATAAGGATGCTGAGAAATGATCTATTTATTGGTAAGGCTTGTTCTCCGACGTTTCGCAGAGATAATGCAACTATTGAAGCTATAGTGCAAAGCATCAATATATCCCATCAATTAGCTAACCCAACCCGTAATATTGGACCGCCTGATGCAGAACATTAGCATATGCTCTCCGTTGGTTCAGTCCAGTCTGTAAATTGAATATTTATCATCTGCGGGCTAACCGTGAAAAGCAATTTTTCATTACTTTTTTGCCATTTGATACCGGTTCCGGATGTCCTAAAATATCGGTCAAATCGTTGAATGTATCTGACAACTGTGCGGAAGCATCTGACAACCGTGCGGAAGCATCTGACAACCGTGCGGAGGCATCTGACAACCGTGCGGAAGCATCTGACAACCGTGCGGAGGCATCTGAAAACCGTGCGGAGGCATCTGACAACCGTGCGGAGGCATCTGACAACCGTGCGGAGGCATCTGGCAACCGTGCGGAGGCATCTGGCAACCGTGCGGAGGCATCTGACAACCGTGCGGAGGCATCTGACAACCGTGCGGAGGCATCTGACAACCGTGCGGAGGCATCTGACAACCGTGCGGAGGCATCTGACAACAAAGAATAGGTATCTGACAACCGTGCGGAGGCATCTGACAACAAAGAATAGGTATCTGACAACAAAGAATAGGCATCTGACAACCTTGCGGAGGTATCTGACAACCTTGCGGAGGCATCTGACAACTGTGCGGTGGTTGCTTACTTTACGCAACAGTTGAGACTGTTCACGCAACTGTGTCTGCAAGGAATAAAAATTAAATTTGAAGACAACGAACAATCCGAAAGAAAAGCAGCCATTCATTTTTGAAGAACCGGATAAAAAAGTGACCTGGTGGTTTTCAGTATATGAAGACAGGTCGAATTGTCACTATTATATGAATACTCTTTCATTACCCCTTCAGATTAAAGATACTTTACTTTCCTTTAAGCTATTTTATAGTTTTCCACACAACTTTCACTAATTCCATTCGTTTTAAATGTATCAACGAAATCAGTTGATTTATTGGTGGAATTTAAAAATAGTGAATATGAAGAGAAACGATTTTTTGACAGCTCTTGGGGTTTCTGCCGGGACTGTGATTTTTGCCCCTTTTTTAGCAGCATGCAGCAAAAACAGTTCTGTATTGGGCACTGGTGGAACCGTTGATTTCACAATCGACCTGACGCTGCCGGCAAATGCTTCTCTCAATAGCAATGGTGGATCATTATTAAAAAACGGAGTGATAGTGGCTCGCACAGCGGCAGGCGCTTATGTGGCTCTCTCCTCAACTTGTACACACCAGGGAGGAACTGTTTATTTTAGCAATGCGGGCAGTCGATTCATTTGTCCAAATCATGGCGCGAATTTCTCAACTGCAGGATCGGTACTTCAGGGGCCTGCGACAACTCCATTAACAACTTACAATACAACCTTAACCGGCACTTCACTCAGAGTTTATTCCTGATCAGCTTTAAGAATATTTAGTGTAATTCTAATCATTGGGAATTTTCGGAATAATTTAGTATTCAGAAGATTCCCTTTTTTGCGAAAATAGGTCTTCTTATTTGAAACATTTCTTATTTATAAACGGTTTAAATAGTGCATATAGTTGATAAACCAAATAAAAGAGTAAATATGAGAAGACAAGATTTTTTGACAGCTCTTGGCATATCAGCCGGGACTGTAATTTTCGCCCCTTTTTTAACTTCTTGCAGTAAAAGCGGTGCACTTTCTACAGATACAGGAACTGGCGGACCCGGAGCGATTGATTTTACGCTCGATCTGACAGTGCCTGCAAATGCAACACTCAATAATAATGGTGGTTACCTTGCTGCAAGCGGTGTTATTGTTGCACGTACATCGACGGGAGCATATGTAGCTGTTGCCAATTCTTGTACCCATCAAGGTTATGTACTTGCCTTTAATCCTGACGACAAATTTCATTGTCAAAATCCTGGAGCAGGTCATGGTTCAGTTTTTGGAAGTAACGGTGCCGTTGTGAATGGTCCGGCAACTACTGCTCTTAAGACTTATAATACTACACTTACGGGTACTTCACTTCGTGTATTTGCTTAAAATAAAACCCCGATATTGAAAAAATACCGGGGTTTTAATTTACCAATTTGTATCTTTAAACCATAGGATACTTTTTAAGAATTTCATTCGATTTCATTAATATATCCACATATTGTGCTCTTTTATAGGCATAAGGATCCTTTAAATTTTTCATCGAAAGTTTACCTTTAAACGCATCGATTGTTTTATAACCGTGTGTATCCATCCATTCTTCAAGTAATTCGAGCATTGTTGTAATATGACTTGCTTTATTCTTGTAGACAGCACTCACAATCTGAACAGAATCGGCTCCAGCGAGTAACATTTTTATTACATCTGCTCCATCTGATATTCCGCGACTTGTACAAATATCAGCCTTGATATTCCCGTAAAGTAAACCTGCAAACCTTAAACTCAATTGATAATCTTTTTGGTGAGTAAGATCGAAAGGATAAAAGAATTCCTCAGTTTCGATATTGATTTCGGGTTGAAAAAAGCGGTTAAACAAAACAAAACCATTACTACCGGCTGCATCCAACCGTTCGATAATATTAAGTGGATTGGCGTAGAACGGACTAAGTTTTACGCTGATTGGAATTTTTATTGCTTTTTTAAGTTTCGTCAGAATACGCACCTGTTTGGCTTCGATTTCAGAACTCGTCAGTATTCCATCAACAGGGACATCATAAAAATTGAGTTCTAATCCTGCTATACCTGTATCTTCCAATGCACTGGCATATTCATCCCATGACTCTTCGTAAGTAGCATTTAAACTTGCAAAAACAGGAATATTCACCTTCGAAATAAGTCTTTCGAGTTTAAATAAGTGTTCTTTTGCTCCACCATGACGTATTTCGGGGAACATTTTGATCATTTCTGCATTTCGATTATTATACTCACCCAATTGATCATCAAGTTGAATCTGTTCGAGATGAATCTGCTCTTCGAATAAAGATCTGAAGATTATCGCTGATACGCCGGCACGTTCAATTTTCTCAATAGCTGCGGGATCTTCGACAAGGCTTGATGCACCAAGGATGATGGGATTTTTCAATTCAACACCCATATAAGTAGTTCTTAAATCTGCCATAATACTAAAGTTTTGAAGGTTTTTTGAATATAACAAATACTAATCAATATTCGTTCAACAAGTTTAATAAAAAAAACGGAAACCCCCCGAAAAATTTGCCGGGGTTTAACCTTTTATTACTAAGAATTGAAGTGATGAATGGTAAAAGAACATAAATGGCTCTTTAGAGAATTATAATACGGATGAAAGTGCATTTACGATCAAATCCATATCCATTGATTTAATCATGATGTTTAATATCCATAGAAATTGGTCGACCTGAATTTTAAAAATATAAGGGAGAGCATTATTGTAAACCGAAATCAATTTTTATTTCAGATGTTTTAGACCATCTTTGCATTTGGCAATTTTTTTGAGCTAATTGTCATAAGACAGTTGCAATCCTTGGATAGCTAATTGTATCAATGCTCGAACGAACTTAATTTTGTCGTAAAATAATTTTAAATGATTGGGAAACAACTGTTATTTGTTTGTCTTGGTAATATTTGCCGTTCACCAGGCGCTGAAGCAGTAATGAACGCAAAAATAAAAACAGAGGGATTGGAGCGAATGGTCTTTTGTGATTCTGCCGGAATAATCGGATTCCATGCAGGTGAACCTGCAGATGCGCGGATGCGGAAACATGCTCTTAAACGAGGTTATGCATTGACAAGCTTGTCAAGACAAGTAAATCCGGATTCTGATTTTGATCGCTTTGATATGATTATTGGAATGGACGATCAAAATATCAAAGATTTAAATGCGCTTGCACGCACTGATGAAGATCGAAAGAGAATTTTTCGGATGACGGACTTTAGCACACAAAGTAAATACAAGCATGTTCCAGATCCATATTATACCGGTAGCGAAGGTTTTGAATTGGTACTTGATTTGTTGGAAGATGCATGTGATGGATTAATTTTGCACCTTAACATGGAAGATGTTCAAATGAGGTAACAAATTAAGGTATGAAAAAGAATAGAGACGTCACATATATTCGGGATGAGATATAATTTCTAATCATAAGATAAAATCAATGAAAGCGAAACGGATATTAATTTTAATAGGTTTAATGATCGGGTTGGTCGGGTGCAATGTCGAAAGCAAGCTGAGCAGGGAGTATAAAGGGAAGACGCATGAAGAATTAATGCTCGGACTCGGCAGGCCAACACGTGTTGAACCTCTACCGGGTGGAAGAAAAATTGAGATCTATGAGAAGAGTAAGTTCTTAAAACCTGCCCCAATCAATACAGGGCAGTTCCAATATGATAAGTTCGAAAGTCCAAAAGCCATTAAGACAGAAATTTATAAGTTTTATTTCAGTTCACAGGGAGTGATTGAAAATGTAAAATGCGAGGTCAGTTATGAACGTTAAACAACAATTTATTTAATTATTGGGAGCCGTTAACTGGTATGAATTTTTTTATATATTTGCAACCGCTAAAAGCAAGTCGCCCAGATGGTGAAATTGGTAGACACGCCAGCTTGAGGGGCTGGTTCCGGTTACGGTGTGCAAGTTCGAGTCTTGTTCTGGGCACCGCAATAACACAAAACCCACTGAAATTCAGTGGGTTTTTTTATTTTCAGGGAAAGAATCGTGTATTTCGTTAAATTCAATGTAAAGCGCATATTTTGTCATAAACTACTTAAACAAAAAACAACAATCTGAATATTACTTCTCTATTCAAAAAAATTCTTTATTGAATACCACGAAATCTTTTAATCATCTTCGATAAATTGGGTGAGAATGATTTCTTTAAGTGAAACTTTTCAAAAGTATATTTCTCAATTAGCAAATCCTCCAATAACCATGTATTGCGTCCAAGTTGATGCGAAATTAATGTCATAACATTGAAAGCTGAATCTTTCGATTGCATGTTTACTATTCGCATAATACATAGATATAGTGAAATATTCGTTATTAAACCAGTATGGGAAAACGGATGCCCAATAAATTTTCAATAATTGATTTACAACGCCTTCTGTTCAACTTGTAAACAAATCTAATAAGTTAACGCATTATATTAGATCCCTTTATCTTATGAAATACACCCATTAAAGTCCTTTTTGCGTTACTAATTGAAGTATATAACCCTCGTAATTCTTCTTTGATCACCTGAGCATTTGATTTTTCTATTAAGTTTACCTATACAAATTTGCAGATGTCGATTTAGCTGGAATTCGAGTCTGCGAAAACAGTTCCAAAATTCACATTTCATCACGTCAACTACGGTATTCATCTATTACCAAAAATCTACTTTCACCATACCAAGTTCAGTCTTTGTGTAATGTTTCTGTAACTTCCTGTAATTTTTCTGTAATATTTGTTACAAAAACTTTACAGGAAAATATCACAAACCTTATTTAAACGACAAAGAAGGTACTGCTAATATAAGGACGACATTATATCCTGGCAATTACTTAAATAAAGATCACAAATATGCTTTCTGAAAAGGCAGCCTCCTCTTTTTAAAGTTGAAGATACTTACTAATCATATACGCACAATTCAGATCAGTGAGACCCTCGAAAATGGAATTTAGATTTGTATAATATGTAAGTATAATCACTAATTTTCGCGAACTACGGTTCCTAAAATAGTGACTTATTCAACTTAGGAGGTTTCACAATAAATATTTTAAACCTTTTGTATTACAATTAGATATGCATATTAATATTTTAAATTTAAATTGCTTTAGACCACTTCATTTTTAAAATTCATTTTATATTTTTTTATTCCCCTTTTTATGAAACATTTTCTTGTTTATATTCGTTCTAAATAGCACATATACTTTATTCACATATTTAAATAGTTATACAGATGAAAAAAATACAATTATTATTGATTTTCGTTGTCATAATAACATCGGGAATTGTGTTTACACAATGCAATAAATCGGATGTGGTTGTTATACCTCCTGATCCTTTTGCATTGAAACTGGCGACTTCTCCAACTTTGGGTAGTTACCTTACTGATAAAGCTGGGAATGCCCTCTATTTCTTCTCGAAAGACGGAAATGGTGCTAACAATTGTACAGGTGGTTGTACTACTGCCTGGCCTAATTTTAGTGTTACAGGTTTAACGCAGGCTAAATTAGCTACTGGTCTTCTAATCGCAGATTTTGATTCTATTACTACTCCAAGCGGAAAACAATTGACATATAAAGGATGGCCTTTATATTATTACGCACCTGGAGGTGTACGTGAAATTTCAGGAGCTACAACAGGAGATGGTGTGGGTGGTGTTTGGTTTATAGCTAAACCTGATTATACTATAATGATGGCGACCGAACAAATAATGGGCATAGATACAAAAAGTTGGATAGTATCGGCTACAAATGCTTATTCCGAAGGAACCGGAGTAACAACCTATATGACCGATCAAGCGGGACGTACACTTTATTCGTTTTTTAAAGACAGTACCAACATTAATAAATACACTAAGGCTGATTTTTCGAATAATCCGGTTTGGCCTCTTTATGAAACTGATAAAATTGTAGTTCCATCTACCCTCGACAAAACGTTATTTGGGAGTATCATGGTATTTGGTCATAAGCAGCTGACTTATAAAGGTTGGCCGATGTATTATTTTGGGGCTGATGTTGATGCAGGTACAGGAAAATTCAGAGGAAACAACAAAGGGGTATTTGGCCCTGTTCCGGTTAAATGGCCGGTATTCTTCAAAGATATTCCTGCCGCACCACATCTGTAAGGTGAAAATCCCTTATGACAAATTAATAAGTTTGAAGATTTGGAATAACATCATCGGGTAAGAGAATTTTTAAATTTGGCTAATACATTCAAATTTTATTGTTTTAGGCAAATTAGTAAAAATTCTCTTACTTTTTTTCAAACCTCAATACCATATCTAATTATAATTTAAAGATAATTAATAGGCTTAAATCATCAATTCTTTTATTTGGAATACTTTTATTTTATTCGATTCCTGTCATGAGTCAGGATTTAGATGCTTTACTTGATAAAGCAGTAAAACCCCAAACAACTTATGCAACTGCTACCTTCAAATCCACACGTATTGTAAACGGTCATTCTATCGAACGGATGAAAAAGAAACAACTGGAATTTAGAATATCTCACCGTTTTGATCCGATAAATAGCGGTTCCTATAATTTTTATGGTCTTGATTATGGAAGGATCCATTTAGCTTTAGAATATGGATTGACTGATTGGTTCGAATTTGGAATTGGCCGCAGCTCATATGATAAGACTTATGATGCTTTTGGAAAATTTTCTATTTTGAGGCAAAGCAAGGGTGTGAAAAATATGCCTTTTCATCTAACCTATCTCATAAGCACAGAGGTTATTTCGATGAAATATTATCCCGAGATATTTCCCGATTTCAATTCAAGAATGTCCTATATTCAGCAAATTCTAATCGCCCGAAAGTTCAATGAAAGTTTATCGATTCAATTAACGCCTACTTACATTCACCGAAATCTTGCACCATCGGCTATTGATAAAAGAGACCTCTTTGCTCTCGGATTTGGTAGCCGGTACAAATTATCTAAACGAATTGCCTTAAATTTTGAGTATTACTACGTCAATCGTCCAATTTCTAATTCAGAAATAACAAAATACTATAACCCTCTTTCATTTGGTATAGATATTGAAACAGGAGGTCATGTTTTTCAGATTATGGTAACGAATGCAATTGCTATGCGGGAAGGTGGTTTTATAGGGAAAACAATGGATAGCTGGAATGGTGCCGGTATTCGTCTTGGATTCAATATTGCAAGGGTATTTTCATTTGCAAAACAATAAATAATTTGATTATGAATAAATTAATAGTTTTTTCTATCCTGTTATTGGCCTTTATAAATGCAGGGGCACAATCCCGGTTTTTCACTAAAGACGCCAAGATCAACTTCAATTCTTCAACTCCGCTTGAAGATATCATTGCAGAATCAAATCAGGCAACCACCATTATCGATATTAATAATAACGAGGTGGCTTTTTCTGTACTGATAACCACATTCAAATTTCGAAGGGCATTGATGGAAGAACATTTCAATGAGAATTATATGGAATCTTCGAAGCCTAAAGAGTCGAGAGAGGCTGCAGACAAGATGAAAGACTTTTCAAAAGCAAAGTTTAAAGGCAAGATCATCTCTCCAATTGATTGGAATTCTGAAAAACAGGTTATTGCAGATGTTAAAGGCGATCTGACGATACATGGCGTCACTAAAGAGGTTACTTTAAAAGCTCAGATTACACCGGGGAAAAATAAAATTATTGCTGCTGCAGAAATTAAAGTTATCCCGCAGGATTACAATATTGCCATTCCATCTGCCGTAAGAGACAAAATTGCCAAAGAGGTTACAATTAAAATAGAAGCTATTTATGCGCCTTACCAACAATAATTAAAATCATGGCTAAAAAACTTAAAACTTTTCGCATAATCCTTTGGATCTTTCTGTTAGGTATAGTTGTAGGGGTATCGGGGATTTATTACGTTTTCAATATGCCTCGCAGGAATGTTTCCAAAGAAAAGGCAGTTTATACATTAGAGGCCAAACAATTGATTTCTGATTTCAAAAACGACGAATCTGCGGCTACTGCAAAGTATATCGATAAGGCGATTGTAGTGAAAGGTGAAATTAAAATTATCAGGACGCTGGATAACCACAGCATGGTATTTAGTCTGGAGGATGAAATGGAAGGGGTAAGTTGTACGATCGATAGTGCAGATGTTGTAACTAATGAATCAAAACTTGCTGCGCTTACCAAAGGATCGACCGGCACTTTTAAAGGACGATGTTCAGGAATGCTGATGGATATTCAGGTTATCAATTGTGTGCCGGAATAACACTTCAATTTAATAATCATCTCTACACAGGAAGTATGAATGAGTTGATTCCTTTGCGAACTAATATCAATGAAAGCATTTGGTGAACAATGTATTCAGAATTGATTTTTGGTTTTAAGTCTGGTTTTCAAATTAAAACGCAGTGATGTTAAAAACGAAACAATTTCGAACCATCATTGACTATTTTTTTGAAATCCATTCTAACCGTTTCTGATGATTGTACCAACCAGCGTTTGTCAGAATCCATGTTTTATTATAGGCAGAACAAATTGCAAGAACAATTGCCTTTTAAGAGAGGCGTTTTTTCCCTGTTGATTTCGATAATGGTAAATCGATCCGGAACTTCCAGGTTTCGGCTTCGGTGCTTTATTCTACCATATATTTTAAGCATTGAATACATCAGCGGCTTTTGAGATAGGAAGATGTAGTTTGATGCGCTTATAAATGCATCGGAAACTGTTACAATAAAGGGCTCCAAAATAAAAGGTGGATGCTGAGATTAAACAGTCATTCTGGTCATTATCTAAAAATGCAGTATAAAAACCTAAAGAATTTACAATCACGTTAAAGAAGAGAGCCGGGTATTTTTTAGCTCGTTAAAATTTTCTCAATCGAAGTTCTCTCTTTGTCGGTAAGGGTTTCAATATCACCAAGAGCATGTTCAATTTTGGTTTTAAAGTTCCAGCAAGTCATTTGGCGCAACGAAAGACGACGGCCAAATTCGTATGATGATATGTCCTCTTTGCCCTTGCATATATTGTAGGCAATATAAAAAGCCTTACTGATGGGGAATTTAACTCCGTGAAAGATTGTTCCATTGGTTGCCGTTTCCTTAGATTTACATTTGGTACAACGGCGCGAGAATGGTTCTTTTCCTGCACATGAATTGGTATTGCCACATTTTTTACAAACAAAACCATTAGCCCATTTTATCCCTGCTAAAAACTGGAGACATTTCTCATCACTTTGAAACATCTCTTCAAGTTGTTCAGGGCTAATGCCATCACTAAATATTTTGCTCATAGTCGAATTAATCTGATGCAAATGTAGGTAAAAACAGTGTCATTATAAAGACTCAGGTGTTACTGATCCGATTTATTAAGCTTCTATACTATGTTTGCAGCAGATCATTACTCCGGTAATGTTGTTTAACCGGAACTTCAAGTTGGCTATTGTAGATCACTTGAAGTACTGTTTATTACGAGCAGTGTTTATATAATTCAATTTAGATTTTTTTCTGTATTTGCCAATAGTGTCCAAAAGGGTCTTTGAACATTCCTTGTCGGTAACCATAATCGTGGTCTGTTGCAGGATTAATTTCTGTTGCACCTGCCTGAATAGCTTTATTCATTAAGTCGTCCACATTAGGAACAAACAAACCTATAACTGATGTTACCCCTTTTGCACTTATTGGTTCAAGAGCATCACGCATGGTTTCGTGAACATGAAAAATTGCACCGTTGATTTCTAATTCAGCAACATGAATGCTCCCATCATCGTTCCGAAAACAAAAATGTTCAGTTGCACCGAATTTTGTGTAAAAATCAATATTAATTGTACCGTTAGGAATGTGCAGTTCGGGAGCAAAATGCGTTGTGTCGTCTGTTGGTTTCATAATATTTTAATATATTGTTATATTACATTTTTGTCTGTCCGTAATTATTTTTTACTAAAAGTCAAATCGAATTCGAGTAGTTGACAGTCCAATACTGACTTGGTAAATTGTTCTGCTTCACGTGTCATATAACACTGCTGGTGACTTGTTTTAATATTCACCCGATTTCTTAAAAAGGCGCATAAAGCCCACTTATGTCATCACGCCATATATACCTTTTGCCATTTTGAAGGTGCTCAATATTTCTGTAAATGTAAAAATAACTTTTTATATTTATTCAACGGTGGTTTTGTTATTCCACACCCTCAAGGTTTTCGAAACCTTGAGGGTTTGGAGGTTGATTAATCCGGTAATTTCGTTTAACCGGGACTTCAAGTTGGGTATTGCAGACCACTTGAACTCCTAATTATTAGCTTCTGAGCATTTTACCAATTGTCTACTTTTTCAGTTTTTATCGCCTCTTCTAAAGATTCGATTAGTTTACTTATTTGATTATCTATATTCTTAAATCCCTCTTTATCACCAAGTCCAAATATTGAATGATACTTTTCCAATGGCGCGTCTATGTCTATTGACGAACCATTGGAAACATCATGCATAATGACTTGGAAATTTGTTATTTCATATTTATAGCGACCATCTTTTATTTTAATTGTCATAGTTTCAAATATACGAGCATATCCTACATGAATATATCCCCGGCATATCAATTCATCTTTACTGTCAATCTTAAAATTGTCATAGTTATACGCCAGCCAATGCTTTGCCCGATTATATATTTCGTCTTTTGATATACTGTCGACCTTGATAATATTAGTGTATACTACTTTACCATTAATTAAAGGCAATATATCCTTTAACTTTTCTTGTGCATTAATTGGTATCAACAAAATCAAAGTAAAAATTAGGGTTAAAAATGTTCTCATTACTTTTAATAATTAATTTGTGTCAAATTTATAATCCTTTTAATAATCTTCTGTCGAGTTTATTGCTTTGAAGCTACGTAGGAAGCTACCCGCAGGTGCGGATTGCGGGTGATTTCCTGTCAAGACGAAAAGCAGCCCGAGCGGAAAGCCGCCCACCGAAAACCACTGCTGCCGCACTTGACGGGTAGCTGATGTTAGCGGTTCGGGTTTTCGGTTCTCTGATTTTAAAATACTTATTGTCAATGCAATAGCAAGATTATACTAAGTGATATTGTTGTCAAGCTTATCAAATAATTCAAATAAAATTTTCCTATTTTTCCTGTATAAAATGGTAAGGTTTTCAAATTGAGGATTTTCCATTAAAAATGCAAATTTCTTAGAATATGCTTCTTCTATTTCTTTTTTTAACTTAAATAAGTTGGTCAAAACATCAGTGTCTATATTCATTTCTTTTCCAAGAATAGTTGATAGGTAAAGTATAATTTTTCCCATTCTATCTGTCAACAAAACTTTATCCTGTTTGTCTTCAACAAAAGTTGAGCTTAGAAAATACTTTCTGAAGCACTTATTCATATTTGCATAATTTTCGGTATTGGAAAAGAGAATACCCATATCAAAATAGCAATTCTCGTTACCTTTGCTTACACCTTCTTTAAGATAATTCAAGGCTATTGGATAATCTATTCTGCACCCTTCACCTTCGGTGTACATTTGACCAATTCTTGAATATGCTTCAACACCACCAAGTCTTACTGCATGTTTATAAAGTTTTAAGGCTTCTGAATAGTCTTGAAGTGTTTCGCCAAGACCATAATAAAAATCTTCTGCATCATTCAAAACATCAATATATACTGGAGTTTGTTCAATATCTAGTTCATTTAAAAAATCGTCTTCATAAACTAATTCTGTTAATTCGTCTTCAACATTGTTTGTTGAATTTGATCCTGATAAAGACAATTTAAAGCTAGGTGAATTTTGCAATTCTATCATTGAACCTATAATCTCATCTAATGGAGCATTAAAGAATTCTCTATTTTGATTAATTCTATACCCTTTAATTTGAAGTAAAGAATGTAAGTGCAATTCAGCTGCATCACAATCAGAAACGAACACTTTAAATGCAACAATAAACTGTGTTGGAACCCCTGTGTCGGAAGAAATTTCTTTTGCTCTTATCTCAGGTTCTTTTACTGTCTTTCCCACTTTTACCAATCCATGTAATGATGGATTTATAAGCGCATAAATATAACCTTGTGTCATAATAGATATTTTTAGTTTATGAAATATGATGATTCTAAGTTGTCGCACTTAACCTGACCGCTAACGTAGGAGGCTACACGCAGGGGCGGATTGCGGGCAATTTCCTGTCAAGCCGAAAAGCAGCTTGGGCGGAAAGATGCACACCGAAAACCACTGCTGCCGCACTTGACGGGTAGCTGAAGTTGCACTAAATCCCACTCTCGTGGGATAGCTTTTCTGCTCAAATAT
>Ga0118677_10003552_pt1 | contig 29306 bp, 24 predicted proteins | sample AliMusrvi5mmetaG_FD_86154 | JGI IMG/M metagenome (GOLD analysis project Ga0118677, IMG submission 86154) | reverse complement strand
GTCTTAACATTATTGTTCCTTATTTTAAACCTATTAAATCTGGTTGGAGCTAATCCCGAATTAAAAAATGGAGTAATTTATCTGTTCTATGGAGAGGTATATTTTTGTGACTTAAACCATCAAAACACTACAAAACTGACCAATACAAATAATAATGTTTCTCATTTCGCGATTTCCCCTGATTACAGATTCCTTGCTTATTCCAGAATTTTTAAATATGTTGAAGAATCGGAAGTGTGGGATTCTATAACTCCAAAGAAACCAGCAAGCTCAGTAACTTTATATGATTTAAAATCAGATAAAATTATAAGGGAAATTTTTTCTTCGGATTACGAATGGATTTTAATCGATGATTGGCTAAATTCTAAGGAATTAATATGTGAATCAGTTTATGGCATCCAAGGTAATAATAGGTACAAAATAAATACAGCAGGTATTATTGACACACTTGAATATGATAGATATAATAGTATACTGGATTTAAATAATTCCGGCCCAAAGGCTTTAAAAATGCAATTAATAAAAGATTCTTTGGCCTATAATCATTATTTAGATTTTAAAAATATAAAAAACATTACATACTCTAAGGATAGAAAATATTCTCATGTGGAAGCTGTTTCATCTGATGATAATTTTTTTTTATGGTCTGAAACTTTTACTCAGTTTTTAAAAGAAGAAACACAATGGCAATGGGAAAGAGGGTATCATCTTTATTTGTACGATTTGCTCAGTGGCGAAGATAAACTTATTATAAATAAAGATATCTCTCCTGCAATACCGTATAAAAAGATTCTGTTCTCACCTGATAATCGTATGATCAGTTGTGACTGGTCTCATTCAGATTCAATTTCAATCTATTACTTGAATTCAAACAAGCATATTGATCTATCTGGAACAAAATCAAATTGGATTGATTCAAATAGCTTTTTATATTTTATAGATACGAATGTCTATATCTATGATATTGACGAAAATATTAGTACACAATTCATTGAAGATGTGAGAGAAGCAAAGTATATAAAATAAATACAGAATCATGAAAGCAAGTTATTTGATTAAACTCTTTATTGGCACATTTATATTTTTTGCTATCCTGTTTATTAGTGCCGGTCGGTTGGATTATTGGCAAGGACTGATTTATGTGATTATTGGGCTAATCATGTTTGTATTAAATTACACGGTGCTACGGATAGATCCTGAACTTTTAAAAGAACGTTCAAAGCCTGGAGAGGGAACCAAGAATTGGGATAAGATCATTTTAGGTTTATCTTTTCTGATTACCATTTCAATGTATAATATTGCCGGTCTTGATTCGGGGCGTTATCACTGGTCTCCTGATTTTCCCATGAGTTTAGTGCTGGTGGGTATCATCCTGACCGTTTCAGGGCAACTCCTTTTTATGATTGCGCAAAAGCAGAATAAGTTCTTTTCAAGTACGGTGAGGATTCAGACCAACAGGGAGCATGCTGTTTGTGATACCGGATTGTATAAATTTGTCAGGCATCCTGCATATCTGGGTTCAATTATTCAAGCCTTGGGATTTCCATTGCTCTTTTGTTCCCTTTGGAGCATCATACCCATCTGTTTGTTGATTATTCTATTCCTGATACGTACAAATCTGGAGGATAAAACATTAAAAAATGAATTGAAGGGTTATCCTGAATACTCTAATAAAACCCGTTATAAGATAGTTCCATACATCTGGTGATTCATTTAAACCAACGGATTAAACACTATGAGCCTACTAAAATATTCAAACTCAATAGAAAAGAAGATACATGTAAATTCAGATATCTATATTGAATCCTTTCAGAAAAAGATTCAGGGAAAGCTGAGCTATTTTGAGACCCGATCGGAGATTCAAAATGACACCATAAAATTCAAAAGGATCTTGAGAATTTTAGCTCTTTCGGGCAAGAATAAGATAGATGGGATGAGAATATTGCGAGAAGGAGAAATCAGGATAGAGAAAATTGATTCAAATCGAATCAGAATATCCTGGGAAGTTCAGTTGGATACAATCATATTTTTATCCCTCACAATCGGGTTATTAATTGGATTGTTGGTTGGATTTGTGAGTTCAATGTCAGGGATATCACTAATTACTGGTATACTATTTGCTATAATTATTGCATTACTGTTTTCAATCAGTATCTATTTTATAGGTTGTTCATTCATAAAATCAAAAATTGATGAATTGGTAGAAACTTCAATTTGATAAAAAAACAAAATAGGTCAGATTCCCTTTGTATATTGAGTGTTTGTTGTGGGGGATATGCTTTGATGAAGTTCCTGCGGTGATTCAGGCTTTCCATTGATGTGATTTTCAAAAAGCACGATGGTTTGTGATTTATCCATAGTCAATCTGGTTGCGGTATTCACATCCCTTAAATCAATGAAATAGCTTGAAAAAAGATCAGGCAGATCGGTAACAACGTCTGTATTCAGGTAATTGATCTCGTTATAAATGCAATGATAGTTCCCTTTTGATTTTTCAAGACAGAAAGTGATGTTCTTTAGGTTGGTAATCGAAGCTGATTTCTCGCATTGCGGGATACAGCTATTGTCGATGCTGTCTTTTTCGCATCCTGTAACCTGATGGAACAGGCATTGCCGGCTCGTCATCAGTACAATGGGATAATAGATGCTGTAATAGAGTTTAAACCCGTCGGGCTTTTTAATCTGCTGCAGCTGAGTCTTACTCATTTCATTGGAAAGAAAAGCTCCTGCACAATTGAAATTCTCTTTCAGGCAAATCAGGCTATAGGAATTGACCAGATTGAGAAATGGTCCTGCAATCCATGATATTCCTAGTTTCCAGGCTTCCCAGGCTATGCCGGTATTGTTGGTAACAATCTGTTTGGGTCGCAACTGAAGAAGAAACTCTATAGCCGAAGTATAGTCTTCACCAATTAAAACAGTAGGAAACCAGGGGATTAAACTTTTATTTGAAGTAAACAGATCGATCAGCTCAGTATACATGCTCTTCATTGCATTGGGCAATTGAAAATATATGTTCGCAATTGTTTCCTCACATAAGTGTAAATCCTTTGTGGAAGAGATTAGTACAGATAGAGTGGGTTGAATCTTTTCAGCAGAATGTCCTTTAATGATGGGTACTTCAATAGGATCAATCGGTTCCTTGGAATCGTTCAGGATGAATAACAGTCTTTTTTTTATGGAAGTGAGTTCCTTAAATGGGATATAAAGATCAGGCGGGAGATTATCCAGGTCAAGATGTTTGATGAAATATTCGGTATCGTTGATTGTTTTAAGCCTTTTCATCAGCATATCATGATTGATGGCCTCTGCACCCTTATTTGCAAGATTGACTGCTGAACGAACAATAAACGTGGAGTATGGGGTTATTACCGATACGATTAAAGGTGTATCACATTCACCTGAAATACTAATCGTTAAAGGTATTTTCTCACAGCTTAAGGACTCAATCTGTTTTCGGACATGATTTATAATATCTGTTTTTTCGTCATAGAGTTCCTGTTTTGCCCGTTCGATGTTTTCATCCGTGGAACCTCCATACATTTCTGCACGATGAATAGCTGAATGGTCACGGGGATTGTCAATGAACATGTCTTTATTGATGTCACCCAATAAGTATGTGTTTGAGAAGTCCCGGTTAAACACCTTATACAAATCACTGTTGTTGAGATCGATTTCATCCTTATCTTGGAAGCTTTGGAGCAATTTTTTCCAGGAGCTGACTACCGTATAGACATAATGAGACTTTTTAATGCGTCCTTCGATCTTTACTGAATCAATCCCCGCTTCAGCAAGTTCCTTTAGATCGAACCATGCTGAATTATCTTTCAGGTTAAGCGGGAAATCTTTACCCACCAAGGTCGTTAAGTATGGATCCCTGCACGGCTGACTGCATCTGCCACGGTTCCCTGAGTTTCCCCCATGAAGCGAACTCATGTAACACAACCCTGAGAAGGAAATGCAATTGGATCCATGGACAAATACCTCGGTTAATACGTTGTTCTGATGTGCAACGGCGGTCAATTCCTTTATTTCCTTAAGATTTAACTCACGCGACAGATTGACTCGGGAGGCATTCAGCTTACTTAGAAAGCGGATCTGACCTTCATTGTGTGTCGTTAGCTGAGTGGATGCATGTATCTGAAGATTTTTAAAATATTTGGCTAACAGGTATAACATTCCCAGATCCTGTACAATTACTCCATCGATGCCTGTATTAACTATTTTTTTTAGCAAGCCGATAAGAGAAATGATTTCACTTTCAATAACAATGATGTTAAGGGTCAGGAAAATGCGACAATTGTTCTGATGTGCCAATCTGATAATTCCCTGTAAATCTTCAAAGCTAATATTTGCCGCACGGTTTCGTGCATTGAACTTATCGAGGCCACAATATACGGCATCAGCTCCTGCAACAATGGCAGCTTTTACCGAATCAACATCTCCTCCCGGCGCCAACAATTCAATTCTTCTTTTCACGTCTGCAAATATAGGTTATTTACAAATCTTCGTCAGGATTTCTTTCTTAATCAGGCCCCCTGAAAAGCTGAATATAAAAGTGCCACCAAGACGCCAAAACACCAAATTACACAAAGTCATGATAGTCAAACAGTATTATTGGTGAGATTTTGTGTCTTGGCGTCTTGGTGGCAAGAAAATAAGGTTCTCAAAAGTATACTCAAAAATAATTGATTAACAGAAGCGAAAGCTCAGAAAACAACTATACATTTGGATATAATTTGACTTTGTACAGACGCTTCAAATGAACTTATAAATTGGAAAGATGAAAGAAAAAAACAGCTTGATCCGGGTATTTAACGGGACAGAAATAACAGCGAACCTGCTTAAAATTGAGTTAGAGCAGGCAGGAATAGCAGGAATAGTCCGAAATGATTTTAACACAGGAATCAGTGCAGGATTTTCTCGCGGATTCTCCTCATCTACTGATTTATACATTCAGGAAGCTGATCTGAAGGAGGCAGAGCCAATCATTAATGAATTTATAGCAATTAATAGCTAATAATCAAGGATATGGAAATTCATGTAAATTATCTGGCCATATTGGTTGCAGCGATTGCAAACTATGTGATTGCCACTATCTGGTATTCAGCAATCTTTGGTAAGTTATGGAAGAAACTTACCGGCATTACTGATATGAAGCCGGCACCCATGAATATTATACTGGTTTTCATCGGATCACTTGTACTTAGTTTTGTTCTTTACCATTCAATTGTATTTGGTAATGCTTACTTCAAAATGAGTGGAATTGCAGGCGGATTAATGGGTGGGTTTTTCGGTTGGCTGGGATACATTGCCCCGGTAACTTTAAGCACAAAACTCTATGAGAAAAAACCCTGGGGACTCTGGCTCCTAGATAATGCATTCTGGTTTATTTCCTTATTGGTAATGGGAACCATTCTCTCGGTATGGATGTAAGTTCTCAAGGAAAAAGAACTATAAGCTTAAGGTATATTGCATAGTTGTAATATCCGGCACATATTATTTCTATTCTCATGAATATTGCAACTAGAATTTCATAATTTTGTATTGTTCCTTAGGACTTACTAAAATCATTGATATGAAAGCAATTGAATTTGAAACTACAATAAGAGACGGACTTATTCGTGTTCCCTCAAATTATAAAAATATGAAAAACACACAAGCCAAAGTGACTGTTGTGTTTAATGAGAATCATGAAACCGAAAATTACGATAAGAAGTTGCTCTTAAAGATGTTCAGCAAAGCTAATAAATCAGGAATATTTAACGAGATAGTTGATTCTGTAAGTTGGCAAAAACATCAACGCAATGAATGGGAATAAAGTACTGCTTGATAGCAATGTGATTATTGATGCTACTCTCAAATTGTTAGATATTGAAAAAACAATTTTCCAATATAGCTATGTGTATATATCTTTGATTACTTATATTGAAGTGCTTGGCTATAATTTTAAGGATGAGAATGAGAAAATATTGACCACACAATTATTGGAAATGTTTGAAATCATAAATCCTGATATTGATATTGCAGATTTGACCATTAGCTATCGGAAAATTAAAAGGATAAAAGTACCTGATGCAATTATTCTGGCAACAGCCCGTAAATTGAATGCAAGATTAATGACAAGTAATATTTCTGATTTTTTAAACATTGATGATAAGGTAACTGTACTTCAACCTGTCAGACTAAAAATAGAATAAGAAACAGAAATGACCTTTACTTATAAAGTCAGATTGTTAGCATGATTCTTTCCGATATGGAACCAAGAATAGAACAATTAGCCCCAAAGAAATTAATCGGTAAACACCTGACAATGTCATTGTCGGATAATAAAACGGGTGAACTATGGAAAAGCTTTATGCGCGAACGTAAAGCGATTCAAAACAATATAGGCACAGATCTTTATTCCCTGCAGGTTTATGACCGCTTCTATTTTAATCCTTTTAATCCTGATAAGGAATTTGAAAAATGGGCTGCCATTGAAGTGACCGACCTTAACAGTGTTCCTGACGGAATGGAAACCTTCCAATTGAACGGTGGACTTTATGCTGTATTTATCCATCATGGAGCTGCAAATACAGGTCCTGAAACATTCGGTTATATATTCGAAAACTGGTTGCCAAAATCTGAATATATCCTGGACAACAGACCACATTTCGAAATCCTGGGTCAAAAGTACAAGAATGATGATCCCGATTCAGAAGAAGAAATATGGATACCAATTATGAAAAAGGACACCGTTAGCGAGTATATCGCATCTTTTCCATCTGAAATTCAGTTATTACTTGAACAAGTCCGTACTGCCATAAAGGAGGCTGCTCCTGAAGCCAGTGAAGTGATCAGTTACCAGATGCCTGCATTCAAATTGAACGGCATCCTGGTTTGGTTTGCCGCCTATACCAGGCATATTGGCTTTTACCCCGGTGCTTCTGGAATAGCAGCGTTTAAAAGTGAATTGTCAGTCTATAAGGGAGCAAAAGGATCAGTACAGTTTCCGCTTGATAAACCACTGCCTTTAGATCTGATAACACGGATAGTACAATACCGTGTAGATGAAAATATGCTAAAAGCAAAAAAAAAGAATAAATAACCCAATGAGAAAGATAATCGTATTCATCCTGATCTTGACGCAGTTTTCGTGTACCAAACATCCACAGGATAGCCTGACCTTTAGGATTAAATATAAGCCGGATACAAAATACAATCAGACCACTGAGCGAACTAGTCAGTCTGTAATCAAATACTCAGGACCGGAGAAATCTTTACAGAAACTGAAAAGTATGGGTAAAAAAAATCCAACTGCTGTAAGCAGGAAAACACTTACCGAAACGGTATTAAAGACAGGAAGAATGATCGGGGAAGATTGCCCGGTAAGCCTTGAATATATTAATACAATCAGTAGTGATAATGTAAAGGAGATTCCTGATGGTACTATTCTGAAAGGATTGTGTATGCAGTGCAATAAGCCGGTTTTTAATTCAATCAAATCAGAAGGACAAGATGATAAGTACAAATCGGCTATTCTACAATCGGTTCAGAACACTTATGCTCAATTTTCCTTTCCAGAGAAGAAGCTAAAGATAGGTGAAGAGTTCACCGTCGATTCTTCCCGTTCTATGCCCATGGATGGATCTAAAATAGAAATTGCTATCGTCACACATTACAAATTAATAAGTATTCTAAATAACCTGGCCAATTTTGATATTTCACAAGATTACACGTTAAATTCTGTGCTTATAAATAATTCATTTAAAGGTACAGGAAGTGGAAAAGGAACAATGGTTTATGATATTACAAATACAATCATCTTGAATTATACCCTTAATACGGAAATGGAAATCAATAAGAATCTCGACAGCTTTGCTTTCAATCTTAATGCGAAGAGTGGATTTATTCAGACGACAAAACAGGTTAAATAATATAAACAATATACCATCGTATTTTTTCCGAGAATGAATACTTGCAAATTCTTTCACCGCTACGCGGCTTTTATTCTTATTGTTCAATTTAATTCTACCATACTTACATCGCTATGCGGCTATTTTTCAGGTGCGTAGCACAGGAAGTATGGTAGCAAAAGTACAGAGAGTCGAAAATGAGCCGCGTAGCGGTGACACAATACATTTAATGTAACATTATTTGATTCCCTGAATTTAAATAGATTTTCCCGTTAGAACTTTACCTTTTTTTGTTCTTTCTTTTCCTTTTTCTCTTTTCCAGGAGTTGCCAGTTCTTTGAAATCGTTCAGGATATAAGTGAAAGTCAGCATATAATATCTTCCAATGTTATTCGTCTGGGTATCCCTGATAAACTGAGGGCTAACCGTATGAACAATATTCCTGTATTGATTAAGCAGATCGAAAACACTTATTTTAATTTCACCCTTCTGGCTCTTGAACAGCTTCTTGCCTATAAAACCATTCAATAGTAAATCATATTGATTGAAATTCAGGAAACCCTTTTCGTATTGTTTTAATAAATCGGAGTGAACAATTATTCCCTTCCAGAAAATCCAGGTAACTTTTGCCCCCACCGTCTGGTAAGTAAATATCGGATTATTGTTAATATTAATAACACTGGTTGTTATGGTGTTCCGAATGATGCTGTAATTATTGGTATACGTCAGTGCAAAATCGACATTCTCGCTGACATCGCTGTTAATCGTAAAACCGTTGACTGCACTGTATAAATTGTAACGGTTTAGTCTGTCATTGATGTATCCCGGAGTCTGTGCATAATTGACGCCTGTAGTCAGGTTTATTTTGCTGAGCAGGAGTTTGATTGGAAATCCGTAATTAAAAACGCCCTTGAGGTTTGAAGCATGATCGATGTTCACAGGAAAGGACAATTCGATGTTCTTTTTAAGCACAATACCTGCTTCACGGATTAATGTGTCCTGGTCTGCTTTGTAAACTTTAGTTCCAATGAAATTTGTCGAATATTCGGCACTCATGAAAAAGGTATAAAGGGTTGAATTATTGGGATTGGCGTGTGAATAATTGAAGGTAAAATCATGGGTATATTCCTGCGTTAAGAATGGATTCCCTGAAGTCAGATTCTCCCGGTCGGTATCGTCAACCACCTTTTGAAGCTTTATTATGCTGGGAGCATTGGTCGAAGTATTATATAAAATCCGCAGACTGCTATTTGGCGATTTCAAATTGAGCAGGAAGTTTGGCAGGATATTTCGAAAGGTTTTATTGTTGGCTGAATTTTGTGGCGAAGTCAGGTAAGCCTGCTGATATTCAAGACCAGCAGAGAGCTTTAACCCTTTGCTTTTGAGCCGGTAAGCCATGCCTACATGGTTATTGAAATAGTTGGTCTCGAACTTGTTCGAAAGAGAATCGATGCGATCGAGTATAATTGCTTTATTGTCCAGATCATAGGCTTGCCTGCTTCTTTTACTGTCTGTAAAGGCATCCGTCAGGTTAAAGTCTAACATACTAATTCTACCAATTGGTTGGGTAAACTCAATCTTGGAATGTATCTTATAAGTATTGGTGTTTCCATCAACATATTCCCTGACCGGGATAGAATCTGTCAGGGTCTTTTTATAATAACCCATCTGTGAACTGCGGGGGTCTATATTCGTTGCAAGAGTGGTAACCGCAATCGAAAATGTCTGTTTATCCCTGTTCAGCTTATGCTTGTATGCCAGTTCGTTCTCAATATCGTAATTGTTTACATATCCATTCATATTTAAACCTTCCTGATTCACAAAGGCTCCAAAGTCTTTGGTGGTGGTTTTAAACATTTGCTTATCAGGGTTGTCGGTCTGGAAAGTTAATTTGGGAGTGGCAATCAGCGTATTTGCTGAATCAATGTCATATTCGAAACGAATATGAATTTTATGGTTGAACTTTCGATCCGTGATACTGTCTCTTTCATTTGAAAAGTGATCGGGTTTTGGTGAAAGAAATTTATCTTTCAATGCAATCTGATCCGTATAGTTTAGTGTTGAATTAAAGAAGTAGCTGCCGGTAACATTTATCTTTTTACCGAAATTATCGCTGTAATTGAATCCGCCTGACCGGGTCGTGGTAACACCGTTTTGCTGTCCAATACTAAAGCCACCATATTTCTTGCCACTGATAGTGGTCGTAATACCCATTAAATCCTGCTGTGTGAAGTTTTGCTGGTTGATATTATTCAACAGCCCGATAAATGAAATGCGTCGTTGTTTATTGAAAATATTGTAGTTTCCACCGGCAAGGTATTTGTCATCCAGATCGCTGCCACCGCTGAACTTCCCGAATGTGCCGTTCTTTTTATCCTTTTTGGTAATAATATTGATGGTTTGTTCCGATTCGCCATCGTCGAAACCTGTAAACTGAGCCTGCTCGCTTAGCTTATCAAAAATCTGGACTTTATCAATGATTTCAGCCGGAAGGTTCTTTAAGGCAACCGATGGATCTTCACCAAAGAAATTCTTTCCATCGACCATTATTTTTAAAACTTCCTTACCATGAGCTACTACTGCCCCATTTTCCATGGTGACTCCCGGCATTTTCAGCACCAGTTCTTCGGCTGAGGCATCTTTTAATGTTTTAAATGCGCTGGCATTCATTTCCAGGGTATCACCCTTCTGAGTGGCCGAAGCAGCTTCACCTTTGACGGTTACTTCAGCAATCGCCTGTGATTTCACCATCATAGAAAGGACACCAAGGTTCAGTGATTTGCTTTTCATTTCAACCGGCATTTCCAGGTCTGCATAACCAATAATTGTAGCCTTGAGCCGGTAATTGGTCTTTGGTTTTATGTTTTGGATGGTAAAACTTCCGCTTTTGCCTGTGACCAACACTACAACATCCTTTTTGTTAGTAACGTTGGTCACATTCACAATTATGCCGGCGATGGGTGTCTGAGTTTCTCTATCCACCAAAATGCCCGTCAGTGTTAACGATTGTGATTGTGCCTGAAGGGCAAAGCAAAAGAAAAATGAAAGGAGAAATACGTTTATTTTTTGTTTAGGGTTTAGGTTCATGGTTATAGTAACTCCACTCGTTTGGGTTAGGTAATTTTCAGGTATGCAATATTAATTACTTAAAATGGGATTACTAAGTAAATGGGCAATTTTTACAACAGTATTACACAAAAAACCAATAGTTCTACTTTAACACATTTGAAAAATCAACCTTTTTTACCCTTCCCGAGAACTCGGGACTGAAGGGAAAGGTTAATTTTTCAGCTTCCTCCCTTTAGGGTCGGGGTAAAAAGCTGAAAAATTGTTCCCCGAATTGAATCTGTTAAAGTAGAATTGCAAGGGGTTAGAAATCTCCTGCTTGCTCATAGAGCGTACAATTAAATAGTGAAATGAGAGCTTTGCCGTCGTGAAGAATGGAATCCTGGCATGACGACAGGTCCGGGTTTGGCTTGGTATCGGGAGGGTATCCCTTGGGTATCCCTTGTCTATATCTGTACTATGATTGATCTATAACTGTACAAAAATCCGTATCTTTGTATAGATAGAGATCAATCATAGTTTAATCATTGAAACGGGATACCCAAGAAATACCCAAGGAATACCCTCAATAGTATTAACTTAACACGAATGAAACATGGCACGAATGAAAAGGAACATCGGTGATCTGGTCTCAGGACGGATCGGTAATGTGGTATTTTAAACGCGGAATGGAGTTAACTATGTACTACTGGCCTTCTGAGAAGCACCAAAAGCGGTACCTTTACCCTACCCGTTTGGCCAGCCAATGCAACACATGTTTATTTGTTCTTTGCCTCGCAGGAGTGGATGGATTATACTGAGAGCGTATGCTTTGGGATAAATATACAGCAAGTTATTGCATCATAATTATATTATTCATAAATTTGGAAAACTAAACGCCCGCATATATATTATGAACCTCTCCTACCCATTATCATTCCATAAGTTTGGCTGCACAGATTCTTCAAAAAACAATGAATCACTTCCCCAAAACAGATTTACCAGATTACAGTCAAGATTACCACATTCAGGAATATTAAAAAAACTGGCATTTCTAATATCTCTATTTATCTGCATGAACTCATTTTCCCAAAATTATGTGGGTATATGGAAAGGAGATGTTCATGATGCGGACTCAATCATTCATTTTGAAATGAATGTTATGATCCAGCAGGATACCACAATTGGAGCAACTTTATTAAAACCCACAACATGCCTTCTTACAGACAGTAGCTTTTATAGAAACGCCTTTCATTTTAAATCACCCAAAAGAGAAAAAAACTTCACAGGTGAAAAAAGAAATATAACCTTCACAGGTGAATTAACCGCTAACATCAATCAGTTAAAGGGCGACATTACCATTGATGGGAAAGTATATCCAATCGAAATGTCCCGGAGCGATAAACCTTCCTACCGACCTCAGGATCCCCAAAGGCCATATCCCTATTATAGCGAAGATGTAAAGTTCGTCAATAAAAAAGATCATACTGTTATAGCCGGAACATTAACTTTACCCCGAAAAGAAGGAAAATTCCCTGCCGTGATCCTAAAAGGAGGAAGCGTACCTGTTAATAGGGATGGGGAAGCCGATAACCATAAGATGTTTCTGATTCTGGCTGACTACCTGACTCGAAACGGAATAGCAGTGTTACGATGTGACGATCGCGGTACAGGCAGGTCTTCAGGCGACTTCTGGAAATCAACACCTCTTGATTTTGCCAACGATCTTTTGACTGAATATGAGTATCTGGCTTCCAGAAAGGAGATCAAAAGTAATGAAATTGGTCTGATGGGTCACAGCGAAGGGGGAATGGATGTTTCGATAGCAGCCAGTCAGTGTCCTGAAATTAAGTTTATAGTCATGCTTGCAAGTCCAGGCATAAAACTACGGGAAGTGTTCGAACATCAAACTGAGTTAGCCTATAATGATGGAGATATTCCTGCTGTTCAATATGAATTCGCGAAGAAATTGAATGAACAGAGAGATAAACTATTGGATCAAAATTTAGAACCAAAGGTTTTAACTGATTCCTTGCTGAAATTTATGTACAGAAACATTGATGCTTCCTTTAAATCCGTAATCGGAACAGATGCAGAGAAAGGAATGGAAAACCAGATACGCTGGGCACAAATGATAGGAATCATGACCGAGGCTCATAATATGTTCAACTTAAATATAGACCCATCCTTCTATCTCAGAAAACTTAGCTGTCCTGTATTATCCTTGAATGGGAGTAAAGATTGTCAGGTAACTCCTGAAATAAACCAGAATGCAATAAGGCTTGCTTTAATAAAAGCAGGGAATAAAGATTTTAAGATTATGGAATTAGCAGGTTTAAACCATTCATTTCAGGAGTGTCAAACCGGTTCAATCAAAGAATCTTTAACTATTGAACAAACTTTTTCTCCTCAGGCCCTTCAACTGATAACCGAATGGATCAGTGAACATGTTGTTGCGGAATGAAAGGCAATGTATTTGTCAATTAAACTATTCAGACTTCGATTTATAATACTTTCTGTACAGCACTTTTTTCAGATCTCTAAAGATCACCTGGTGTGCCAGTACCTCCAGATCGTTGTAATGAGGTAGTTCACGAGCTGCTTTTGCAATTTCATACTCTGTTATATCTACCTGGTACAGAACGGCCATCAGTCGGCTGTAGTCCCTATTCAGATACACCGAAATCTGGTTAATCAATTGCTCATGGAGTTCATGATAGGCATTTTCAGTATTGCCCGAAAAGCTGATCTCGATGCCAAACATTCCAAAGTCTTTCATGATCTGATCGGCGGTTTCCTGGATAATATCAGCACGATTCAGAAAAGATTGCAGGTTGTTGTTTTGAATATCAGGTAATTCCATAATCGTTTTCTATTAAAAACACAAAGACTCAAAGACACAAAGAATTTAGTTCTCCTCATGACTTCGCGTCTTCGTATTTGTTCGTCTATTACGATCAGCTATAATTGTTTAAAGAAGTCATTGCCTTTATCATCAACAATAATGAACGCAGGAAAGTTTTCCACTCGTATTTTGCGTATGGCTTCCATTCCAAGCTCTTCAAAATCAACAATCTCAACTGATTTAATGCTATCCTTGGCCAGGATTGCAGCAGGTCCGCCAATAGAGCCCAGGTAAAAACCACCATACTTCTTGCAGGCGTCAGTTACCTGTTGAGTGCGGTTTCCTTTGGCCACCATGATTTTAGAACCACCCAGGCTCATAAAGTAGTCAACATATGGATCCATGCGTCCTGCAGTAGTTGGGCCAAAACTTCCTGAAGCCATTCCTACCGGTGTTTTAGCTGGGCCTGCATAATAAACCGGGTATTTCTTAAAATATTCAGGCATTGGCTTTCCTGCATCAAGCATCTCTTTCAGACGGGCATGAGCCATATCACGGGCAACAATTAACGTTCCTGAAAGATTCAGCCGGGTTTTAATAGGATATTGAGATAAAATTTTCAGTACATCTTCAATTGGTTGATCCAGGTCGATATTAACTGCAGGTTTCAGATAGGGTGCATTTGCAGGAAGGAAACGGGCAGGATTACGTTCCAGTTCTTCAAGGAAAATTCCATCCTCACTTATCAGAGCTTTGATGTTACGGTCAGCACTGCAACTTACACCTATTCCAACCGGGCAGGAAGCTGCATGACGAGGTAAACGAATCACTTTTACATCATGAACAAAGTATTTGCCTCCGAATTGAGCACCTATGGCGCTATCCTGACAAATCTTCTCAATTTTCTTTTCCCATTCCAGATCACGGAAAGCTTGTCCTCCTTCATTACCTTCGGTTGGCAAATAATCAAGATATCCTGCTGAAGCCTTTTTTACCGTTGATAATGTTGCTTCGGCAGAAGTTCCGCCAATAACAACTGCAAGATGGTATGGAGGGCATGCAGAGGTTCCCAGATCACCAATCTTTTCCTTGATAAATTTTGTCAGGCCTTCTTCGGTCAGCAACGATTTGGTTTGCTGATAGAGATAGGTTTTATTGGCAGAGCCTCCCCCTTTGGTAATAAATAAAAACTCATAGGTTCCTCCTTTTTCGGCATAAATATCAATCTGTGCAGGAAGATTGGTACCTGTATTCTTCTCATCGAACATGGTAAAAGGCACTACCTGCGAATAGCGAAGATTGCGTTCCTGATAGGTTTCATAAATACCTTTTGAAAGATATTCAGCATCATTTACCCCGGTATATACATCTTCCCCTTTTTTACCGAGTACAATGGCCGTACCGGTATCCTGGCAGGTAGGCAATTCGCCTTCAGCCGAAACCACCTGGTTGAGCAACATGGTATAGGCTACAAAATTGTCGTTATCCGAAGCTTCAGGATCCTGAAGGATTTTAGCCAACTTTTCGAGATGGGCTGCCCGAAGATAAAACGAAACATCAGCAAAGGCTTCTTTGGCAAGTAATTCAAGACCTTCAGGAGCTACTTTAAGGATTTTACGACCATCAAATTCGACAGTCGATACAAAGTCTTTGGTCAAAAGACGATACGTAGTGGTATCCTTCTTTATCGGGAATGGTTTTTGGTAAGCAAATTTGGACATTTTATTGTGGTGTAAAAGAGTTAATAATAGATTCAATACAGATAAAAGCCTTCTGCTTTTAACGGAAACAAATATAGTAATAAGGTCAGGATATACGTCTAAACCCAGTCTGCATTCAAGCAAAAGACAAGAGGTTTAACAAATAATTCAAAAGCGACCTATACAAACGGAACAGAAAATACAGCGAAGTTGTTTCATCGGAATTGTATTTTTAAAAAAAAGATTAGTATCAGCTTTAGAACTGAACACATAGACAGGAGCAATCAGAAATAACCTATATTTGCCAAATCAAAAAAATAGTTGACTCATTACAATCTGCTTAGGTGAATATCAGAAATTATGAATATGAATTTAATTAATCAGAAGAAATTTCTTAACAACCGGTTTGGGGGAATCCTTCTTTTATATATTGTCTTTATTTCCATCTCTTTCCTCAGCCGGACTGTTCTTCTGATCATGTCATTTGCAGAAGTAAGCCTCAATCCGTTAAATGTTTTGTGGTCATATGGAGCAGGATTACTGATGGACACCGCTGCCTTCACTTATTTCATGATTCCTTTCGTATTGTTTCTGACATTTCTTACCGACCGGTTTTTTAATTCGATAGTCAATAAGTGGCTGGCTTATGTATTCTATTTCATCACCTTCTATATTTTACTGTTCAACGGGGTGTCGGAGTATTTTTTCTGGGAAGAATTTGGAGTACGATATAACTTTATAGCTGTTGATTACCTGATTTATACTACCGAAGTTCTGGGAAACATTAAGGAATCATATCCCCTGCCACTTTTGATTACAGTCATTTTATCCGCGGACATTCTGCTTATTTATTTTGTGATCAGGAAGAAGTACCTTACTATTTCACTTGAAAGCAAAAGCAGGACAAAAAGCAGGCTTCTTACAGGATTGGGATTGCTGGCTTTACCTGTATTATCGTTTATCCTGGTAAAAAACACCACAGTTGAAATTACAAGGAACCGATACAATAACGAACTGGCTAAAAACGGTATTCATTCACTTTTCGCTGCATTTATAAATAACGATCTGGATTACAATACCTTTTACGCTACCCGAAACAATGATGAAAACTTCAAAGAGCTGCATCATCTGCTAAAAAGCGAAAATAGTAAATACCTGAGCGACCAGCCTTTAGATATATCAAGACAAATCACCAATTCAGGAGAAGAAAAACGTTACAATGTTGTCTATATTACTGTTGAAAGCCTTAGCGGAGAATTTATGGGATTCAAAGGAAGCAAACTGGGTAAAATTACCCCTTATCTGGATGCTCTGGCCGACAGCTCACTATTCTTCACTAATCTGTATGCAATAGGTACACGGACCGTTTACGGTCTTGAAGCAGTCACGCTTGGGGCTCCTCCAAAACCCGGGCAAAGTGTAATTAAAAGGCCTGACAACGAAAATATGTTTTCAATTGGGCAACTCTTTAAAGAACGCGGATATGATCTGAAATTCATTTATGGCGGACACGGCTATTTCGATAATATGAATTACTATTTTTCGCACAATGGCTATGAAATTGTCGATCGGAATGACTTTACGAAAGATGAAGTGACCTTTGCCAATATCTGGGGAGCCTGTGATCAGGATCTGTTTAACCGAACCCTGAAAGAATGTGATAAATCTTTTGCAAATGGTAAACCTTTCCTTAACCATGTGATGACAACATCCAATCATCGTCCGTTTTCCTATCCTGATGGTGTAGTCGATATTCCATCTCTTACAGGGCGGGCGGGTAGTGTAAAATACTGCGATTATGCTATTGGTGAGTTTATACGTAAAGCAAGTGCAAAACCATGGTTCAAAAATACATTATTTGTTATTTTAGCCGATCATTGTGCTGGAAGTGCAGGAAAGGCAGAATTACCATTTATGGAATATCAGATACCCCTTATCATATATAACCCTGGATTAGTCCATCCTCAGGAAATAAGCAAGTTGTGCAGCCAGATTGATCTTGCACCAACCCTGTTGGGAGTGATGAACTGGTCGTACAAAAGTAAATTCTTCGGTAAAGACATCGTTAAGATGGCTCCCGGAGAAGAACGTGCGTTTATCTCGAATTACCAGAAGCTTGGCTACATTAAAAACAATGATCTGACTATTTTAAGTCCGCAGCAAAAGATAACACATTACAAAATAGATCCGATTACTGGTGATATGAAAGTTGCACCGCTGGATCCCGTAAACGAAAACGAAGCAATCATATACTATCAATCTGCAAGTTACGTTTACAAGAATAAATTAAACAAATGGGATTAAATACCCTGATCACAATCTTTTTACTTTGAGAATACTATGTTGAGAATACCTATACTTTCAGAAGCCGTTGAGGGTTGGAGATTTGCTTCACGAACCTTCACCGGCCATGAGAAAAAATACCGCAGAAATCAACAATGGAGGAGTTTTTTTGCTGCCCTTATAAATCCCGGGATTGCATCCAGGTGGTTTGAGATCCTCAAATCACCTGATTTCAGTTTGGTAGCCCAGCATCGTCCCCGGTTATATTTTAAACCTTTCAGGGTCTATATGTCAATCCGCTGGACAGCAGAACAAAAGATGAAAGTCATACTCGACACCTATCGGTTTATCATGAGTAAGGGTGAAGCATTTAAAGAGGTAATCACCAACCCTGATGGGGTAGAAATTGCCCGTTGGCCACTCAGTGAGACCATCGAAGGTTCTCTGAAACTGGGGTATCATCACATGCACCGAAAGGAAGGCGAGCTTGTTCTTTTTTTTGAAAGCGAGCAACTTGGTGGAACAATAGCTACAATCGCATTTTCATTCGAAGAAATGGCACCTGAAAACTGGGTCTGCAGGATTGCCTGCATACAAGGGCATACGGTAAACGATTCAGATATAACCAAGCAAGTTCAAAAACTATTGCAAGCCATTCGTCCCAAATCCTTTATGGTCTTTGCCGTTCAGGAGTTGTCAAGACAGTTGGGACTTAAGGCTGTTTACGGTGTTGGAGACGCCATTCATCCTTACCGGCGCCAACACACCATTCATCTTCACTGGATTCATGCTATCCAATTCGATTACGATGCATTCTGGAGTGAATCAGGCGGAACACCTTGTCCTGACCATTGGTACGAATTACCACTGAAGATGGTCCAAAAAGATATTCAGGAGATCAAAACGAATAAACGTTCACTTTATACCCGACGGTACCGCTTACTTGATGACCTTTCATTAAGAATAGCGGATTCTGTAAAAAAACTTGTTGTATAATGAAAATATCGCCTTTTATCCTTCGAAAATCAAAGAATGCACTATTTTTAATATTGCTCTTCTTTTCATCGATATTACTCAAAGCTGAATCAAGAAAAGACACTCTGGTGATTAAGGCCTGGCTTGATACAGTTCGTCTTCAGAAGGCCCAGATTGTCGATCTGGATGAAAATACTAAAGCGCTTTATTTCCGGCCAAAGCCTTTTGAGTTTGCTAAAAACGTGCCTTTAGACCTCTATGAGTTAGGGAAAACAACCTTTTCCAAAAGTAATCTGCCCAAGCTTGGAGCCATACTTGCAGGTACTGCAATTCTTGTTGTTTTCGATCAGAAGATTACCGACGCTGCCCAGCAATTTGGTCGTTATATCAATCTAAGTAGTAACCATAATTTTACTCCTTTTAAAATAAACATCGGAGGTTCAAAGATTACCGTTCTGGATGTGCCTCAGAACTTAAATATGGTCTTTTATTTTTTGGGTGAAGGATGGCCAAGTATCATGATTGCCGGTGGCTTTTATAGTTATGGTCTTGCGACAAATGATTACAGGGCTCTTCAAACTACCTCACAACTGACTGAAATGTTTTTCACTCTGGCCATAACCACTCAATTCTTAAAACGCATTTCAGGCCGGGAAAGTCCTTTCATAGCAATGACAACTGGTTCAGGAATCCCTGGCGGCGATTGGCGCCCATTTACAAATCCTAAAACCTATCAGAGCAATGTGTCTGGTTATGATGCATTTCCTTCAGGCCATTTGGCAACGGCAATGGCCACAATAACCATACTGGCAGGCAATTATCCTGACAATAAATACATTAAGCCGGTAGGCTATTCACTCATGGGTCTTCTTGGCTATGCCATGCTCAACAATGGAGTACATTGGATCAGTGATTACCCATTAGCTATTGCTATTGGCTATACTTGCGGAAAGATAGCCCTATCGCGTGGCCGTCAAATAATTCCTAAACTGAGCACTGATCATGGTTCCTCCTCCACCCTTATGCCTGCTTTTATTGGCACCGGCGGAATTGGATTGCGCTATCAGGCCACTTTTTAGATAAGAAATTAGAGTGAAGATATAATCGTATATTTGATAATCCAACCAGGATATAAAAAATATGCCTCTATCCTTAATTGTCGTCCAATTTTAGGTGTGATTTAACTAGAAATTGCAGGTTTCAGTATAAATAAATAATCCTTATGCTTTTTCTTTCTCGGGAAAAAGAGCTGAAATCACCACACTTAAGATTAAGGTTACAGCTATAAAATACAATGAATAGGTTGATTTATATCCTATTTCATCAAGCCAGGTATGGGCAAGCAATTTCAATCCTACAAAAACCAGTAAAACACTTACACCAACATTCAGGAACCTGAACTTATCGACCATATTGGCCAGCAGGAAGAAGAGAGATCGAAGTCCGATAATTGCAAAGATATTGGAGAAGAATACAACAAACGGGTCAAGTGAAACCGAGAATACGGCAGGAATCGAATCAAGTGCAAATATTACATCGGTGAATTCAACCAAAACCAATACCAGCATAAGTGGTGTAAAAAATACTTTACCGTGATAGTTCAGTGCAAACCGGTCGCTATGATAATCCTTTAATATGTTGAAATATCTGGAGAGGAATTTCACGATTGCATATTCATGCGGATCCTTCACTTCTCCCTCCTTATTGATCAGAATTTTAATGCCCTGAAAGACCAGAAAAGCGCCAAAGATATAAAGCACCCATGAAAATCGAAGGATCAGGGCTGCACCGGCAAAAATAAAGATAAACCTTAAAATGATCGCACCCAAAACTCCCCAGAATAACACTGTTTTATAGTTTTTAAGCGGAACAGAGAACCCTTGCAGGACAAGCATAATCACAAAAACATTATCGATTGACAGGGTCTGTTCAATAAAATAGCCGGCCAGGTAACTCGTGGCCATATTGTTACGATACTCACTGACCTTTCCTGCGAAATCGGTTAGATGAAATTTAAGCTCAGGAGCATATTTGGAAGCAATTGCTGACAATCTATCCTGCGTGTAAATACCATGAAGCAAATGACCATAAAAATAGAGAAATGCATAAAATCCAAGGGCAAGCGAAAACCAGATACTTGACCAAATCAACGCTTCTTTGGTGGATACAATGTGTGAATTACGCCCAACAACCAACAAATCGATCATTAATACAAAAATGATCAAGGTCAGGAATACACCCATTAAAATATATTCTGTCGGCATTCGTTGTTAATTAACTTTAGTTACTCCACCCGAGACAATAAACTTCATTACTTCCGAAGGACTTAAATCAACTGGTTTCACCGACTTTTCGGGAACGAAATACAATACTCCAGTAAAAGCATAGGATTGCGGGAAATAAACGGCAACCTTATCGTGTAATCCAAATTCTTCCAGATTTCGTTCAGTAACAAATCCCAGCTTCCATAAATCATTTTCTTTATTCATACAGACAATAACCGGGACATTGAATTTCTTTTCTTTCCCGACAAATGCAGTAAATAAATCCCGGATAGAAGTATAAATAACATTTAAAAGTGGTGTACGGGCCAGAAGTCTTTTCGTAAAATAAATAAATGGTCGTGCAATAATTGTTTGCCCGATAAGGCCTAATAAAGTGAGCGAAATAAATAGCGTGACAATACCTATTCCGGGAATATCCAGTTTATAATACTCCTTCAGCGGATCTCCAATCAGCCTGTCGGCATATGTAAACATCAGGTAAACCGAATACAGCGTAACTGCCAGGGGACCCAACAATAATAATCCTTGTAGAAAGTACTTAAAAAGCCGTTTCATGTTTTTTTTTCGAAAGATACGACTTTTACGCTTTGTAATTCTACCCTGGATTGTCTGGATACCTATATAATTGTTTGAAATATAATAAACAAACAGGGTGTTTCAATTGTATAAGCTTTAAATTACAAACAATGAAACGGATTTTATTAATCTTTCTGATTATATCAGCAATAGGTGCAAACGCTCAGGATAAAAACAAGCAAAAAAAGGATACAGCCATGAAGTTCAACGAATTAACTGAATTTGAAAAATCTGTGATTGAGGATAAGGGAACTGAAAGACCCTATTCGGGTATTTATTACAAGAATAATGAGCCGGGGACATATTTGTGCAAAAAATGTAATGCCCCACTCTACCGTTCGAAGGATAAATTTGATGCACATTGCGGCTGGCCAAGCTTCGACGATGAAATACCTGGAGCTATTAAACGGACCACTGATGCTGATGGTTCAAGAACAGAAATAACCTGCGCAAAGTGTGGGGCCCATTTAGGTCATGTTTTTGTTGGAGAAGGGCTTACCTCTAAAAACACACGGCATTGTGTAAACTCAATATCTCTAAACTTTATTCCTGATCCTAAAAAGTAAAAAGAGCCGAATAGCCTGATAATAAGGGCTTATTCATCAATTTGAGAGAGTTCCTTCTGAACGATCTGATAAACGTCTTTATAGGTATGTGCTTCCATCAGATCTGCACGTAGTTTGGCTGCCAATGGAAAGTCGCTGGTATAGATTTTATAAAAGCGTTTCAGAAGATTAAGAGATTTTTTACTTTGCCAGTTGCGCTCAAAGATATTGGTATGTAGAAGTAATTGATTAAGTTTTTCGGATTTTGAAGGCCTTACATGTGACGGATTGAAAAACCAGGGATTAGCAAAGATTCCACGACCGATCATAACTCCATCGAGCCCATACTTCAGGGTCAGTTCTTCACCATGGGCAACTGACAGGACGTCCCCGTTTCCGAGAAATTTAGTATCAGGATTAATCTGGTCACGAATACGGGCCCCTCTGGCTATTTCTTCCCAGTCGGACAATCCTTCTGATTGTTGTTTCTGAGTTCGTCCATGCAGAATTACTGCGGCAGGTTTGGTTTCCATGAGTTGAGCAATCCATTCTTCAGTGGCATGGGCTTTAATGCCAGTCCTTGTTTTTACAGAAACGGGCAGATGAGTGGCCTCTTTAGTAGCCAGAATAATTTCCTTAGCAAGCTCAGGTTGGTTGATCAGGGCTGAACAGCAGCCATTTTTAACGACATTTTTGACAGGACAACCCATATTGATATCCAGTCCGTCAAATTCATATTCCTCTGTAATTTCGCGGGCTATTTTATGAAACAATTCAGGTTTGTTTCCCCAGATCTGAGCAATCAGACGGATATTCTTATGCTTCAGGAGTACTTTTTCAGACTCACTGACGAAGAACCTTTCCCCCACCCTGATCTTGCCTTTAGGATGATTCATACCGTCAACGGAGGTGAATTCGGTATACAGTATGTGTAGATACTGAGGATCGGCAAGCCCGGCCACGATTTCACGGAAAGAGGTATCCGTTACATCTTCCATTGGCGCCAAAACAAAAATTGTTTTTGGAAGTTTTTCCCAGAAATTAGGCATACTAAACTGATATTTTTTGAACCGATGCTGTATTTGGTAAGGCAAAATTAGATTTTTTTGCCAGAAGAAAGCTTTTGCGGTATAGTCTGCTATTTCCAAATTGACGATTTGCATTAAGTCTGAAGTGATTTCTTTCTTCTTCGGTTGAATTCTTGACAATACAGCATTCAGTAGAGCAGCATTTCTCAAATTTATCAGCACATTCATCACATTGAATAAATAACAAGTGACAGAGCTCATTTGCACAATTCACATGCATATCACACGGCTTCCCGCATTGATGGCAGTTGGAAATGACTTCCCCGTTGACTGATTCACCCAAACGTTCATCAAAGACAAAATTTTTACCAATGAAATTGGATTCCAGGTTAAGTTGCCTTATTCTCCTGGCATATTCCAGTATCCCTCCATGTAACTGGTTCACATCAGAAAAACCCTGATGCTTCAGGTAAGCACTTGCCTTTTCACAGCGAATTCCTCCGGTGCAGTACAGTAAAATTTTCTGATCCTTCTGATCTGTCAGCATTTCACTGACAACCTGTAATTCTTCCCGAAAAGTATCCGTTTCTGGACAAATGGCACCTTTAAAATGACCTATTTCAGACTCATAATGATTCCTCATATCCACTACAACATGATCACCAGATGTAACCAATGAGTGAAATTCTTCTGCGCTTAAGTGATTTCCAACATTTGTAACATCAAAAGCGCCGTCATCCAATCCATCAGCTACCAGTTTTGGCCTAACCCTAATGGCGAGTTTATAAAATGATTTTCCGTTGTCTTCTATGGCGTATTTGATTGGGATCTGATCAAATATGGGATATTGGTTCAAAGTTTGCAGAAAAGCCCCAAAATTTGATTCAGGAACGCTCATTTGGGCATTAATTCCCTCCCTGGCGATATAAATCCTTCCAAAACAATTTAATTCTGACCATTGCTGGTAAATCTTATCACGAAATTCCTGTGGATTATCTATCAGGTAATAACGGTAAAAAGATATTGTTTTTCGGTCAATTTTTTCATCCAATAAATTTGATCTAAGAATCTTGCTTTCGATGATGTTATACAAACGCATGCTTATTTTTTCTGCAAATATAAGAAAAGGCTCAATAATTTAAGACAAGCAAGTCTTTTTCTACTATTCCTGACTTGTATTGACGCCAAAATAAAGAGGCAAAAGTTTTTATATCTTATTTGTATCAGGATATATTTACTTCTTTAAGATTATTCTGATTTTATATCTAACCATATCGGCTCGAATAATGCAATTTGAAATATTATTTCATTTTAGACCAACAAATCAGTTACATATTATAAAACATACGCTTGAAAAATTACTCCTGAAAGACAGATATTTAGAAAGTGTAATTTGTGTTTGTTTAATAATCATTAATAAATTCTTAATAATTCTTAAAAAGAGTTATAAAATAACTATTATATTAGCATCGCAATAAAAACAATAGTTGAAACCTTTTCTCTTTTAACCAATATCTATTTCCGATCGAACTAACTAAAATTGGAACAAAAGGATTGTCAGGCTCTGATGATCCTTTTTCATTTTCCGCTTGATCCATCATCCAATTAAAAAACCAAATTATAAAAGTAAAGGCGTCGAATTCGACGCCTTTACTTTTATAATGTTACTAATAAAATTGGTCTGTAAAAATCACCCGAATTATTACATCCGGTCGAATCATGTTCAGAGTATTAAGATTTGGAAGCAAATAAATTATTTCTTTTGATTTGTACAAAAGATTGAGGAGACTGAAAATAATTTTTCGAATTTCCTTCAGAAAAGACAGATTCGAATAATGAATTATGAGTTTAAATCATCAAACTCAAGATTAGTGTAGTCCTTTGAAAAACTAACCTCTTCCAGAACATTTTCTTCTGATCCTTTTAAATCATCAGTTTGACTGTCATATTCGTCCTGCTGATTCTGATCGATAAAGGTGATCACCTCCTGTAATCCCTCACTGAATTTTTCAAAATCTTCCTTATAAAGAAAAATCTTGTGTTTTTCAAAATGAAAGCTTCCATCCTGTTCAAAACGCTTCTTGCTTTCGGTAATTGTCAGATAAAACTCTTCTCTTCTCGTTGATTTTACATCGAAAAAATAGGTTCTTTTTCCCGCTCTGACAGCAACAGAGTATATCTCTTCCCTGAATTTACTGTCATTCTCAACAACGTCCTCATTTTTTTCAAAATCTTCCATCTTTCTCTAATTAAGTATATTCCATTCTTATTACTCAAAATTAAATAAAATAATCGAGAAATAATAAAAAAATGTTAATAAACACCCTAACATAAAATAAGTAATCGTGATTTGACAATTTCGGATACTTACCATTGTCTAATATCAGGGAATAATATTACCGATTCCTGAGAAAGAAAGTCAATATCAACAATGTATTTATTGAGATTGAAATACAATTTGTATCACAAAATACTTTTTCAATGAGACAATCAATACATGATAACAAAAAAAAGGTGCTTGTTAGCAACCTTCTTTATTGAAAGAATATGTTTTATGATCTTTTTTTCGCTGCCAATAAGGTATTTAGAAGAAGTGAAACCCTTGTCATTGGTCCAACACCTCCCGGTACAGGAGTAATATAGGAACATTTCGGCGCCACTTCATCAAATTTCACATCTCCTTTCAGACGGAAGCCTGACTTGGTTTCGGGTGCGCTTACGCGTGTTGTACCCACATCAATTACAACAGCACCTTCCTTGACCATATCTGCTTTAATGAATTCAGGAGAACCCAGGGCTGCTATTAAAATATCGGCTGCAGCACATACTTTATCCAGGTCTTTGGTCTGGCTATGTGCAACGGTAACGGTTGCATTAACGCTTTTTTGTGACATCAATATGCTTAGTGGACGGCCAACGATATTACTTCGCCCAACAATGACGCAATTCTTACCTGAAGTAGGAATTTTGTACCGTTTTAGCAATTCGATAATTCCAAACGGAGTAGCTGACAAGAAAGCCGGCATACCAAGAACTAAGCGACCCACATTTTCGGGATTAAACCCATCAACGTCTTTTCGTGCATCAATGGCTTCAATGATTTTTTGTTCCGAAATATGTTTGGGCAATGGCAACTGTACTATGAAACCATCCAGGTCAACATCCTTATTCAGTTCCTCAACCTTTGCGAGTAATTCGGCTTCGGTCACATCACTTTCGAACCGATATAGAGAGGATCGGAAACCAACCTCCTCGCAATCTTTTATTTTAAAAGCAACGTAAGTTTCACTGCCGCCATCATGTCCCACTAAAACTGCTGCCAGATGCGGAGCTCTTTTCCCAGAAGAAACAATCAATTTTACTTCTTCAGCAATTTCCTTTTTTATTTCGTCAGCAGTCTTTTTTCCGTCAATTAATATCATGGAGAATATTTTATTCGATTATCTTTTAGGGCTTGCATTCCCCATCATCCGGTTTAGGTTTTTACCCTGCGAAACAATGCGCATCATTTTACGGGTTTCAGCAAACTGCTTAATTAACCGGTTCACTTCCTGAATATTGGTACCCGATCCATCAGCAATTCGTTTGCGGCGTGAGCCGTTTAACAGACTAGGATCTTCCCGCTCAACAGGAGTCATCGCATAGATAATTGCTTCAATGTGTTTAAATGCATCATCCTCAATCTGAACATCTTTTAATGCCTTACCCATTCCGGGAATCATGCCTGCAAGATCTTTCAGATTACCCATTTTCTTGATCTGCTGAATCTGTTTCAGAAAATCAGAAAAGCTGAATTGATTCTTAGCCAGTTTTTGTTGAAGTTTCCGTGCTTCAACTTCATCAAATTGTTCCTGTGCTTTTTCAACCAGCGAAACAATGTCACCCATGCCAAGGATACGGTCAGCCATACGTTCAGGGTGGAAATTATCCAGAGCATCAAGCTTTTCACCTGTTCCAACAAATTTAATAGGCTTATCAACGATTGAGCGGATTGAAAGGGCAGCACCACCTCGTGTATCACCATCGAGTTTGGTAAGTACCACACCGTCAAAATCGAGCCTGTCATTAAATTCCTTGGCGGTATTCACAGCATCCTGACCAGTCATTGCATCCACAACGAACAGAATTTCATGTGGTTTTACAGCATCTTTTACGGCGCTGATTTCGTTCATCATTTCCTGATCGATCGCTAAACGACCTGCAGTATCGATAATCACCACATCATTGCCTTGCAATTTGGCCTGCCGTATAGCTTCAAGTGCTATTTTCACAGGATTCTTGTTGCCCTCTTCAGTGAAAACCGGAACGCCGACTTGCTCTCCAAGGATCTTTAGCTGTTCAATAGCAGCCGGACGGTATACATCACATGCAACCAATAAAGGATGGCGACCTTTCTTGCTTTTCAGCATCTTGGCCAGTTTCCCTGCAAAAGTTGTTTTACCTGATCCCTGAAGACCGGCAATCAATATAACGGATGGATTTCCTTTCAGATTGATGTCAACAAATTTTCCACCCATCAATTCAGCCAACTCATCATGAACGATCTTCACCATTAACTGACTGGGCTTAACCGAATTTAAAACATCAAGTCCGAGAGCTTTCTTCCTGACATTTTCGGTAAATGATTTGGCAATTTTAAAGTTTACGTCAGCATCAAGTAATGCCCTGCGTACTTCTTTAAGCGTTTCTGCAACATTAATTTCGGTAATCTTCCCCTGACCTTTCAGAAGTTTAAATGACCGTTCAAGCTTTTCATTCAGATTTTCAAACATATCTAATCAGAAATAATTCATGTTTATACAAAACTTCTGCAAATATATAAAAACAGGACAAAGACCTCCCCAAACTTGAAATATTAAAATAAATCACTTCGAATGGGTTACCTTTCCTGTCTTTAGAGAATAAAAGTACGTAATGAGTTAGTTTGTTACCACTACAGAAAATGGAGAAGTCATTGACCAGTTATTACGGCTTACTATTCGATTGTCCCATAGATCATGGGTTAGAAAGTTGTGGCTTTAAACGGATCAGGCAATTTAACCTTAAAGATAGATTGATTTATTACGATGCTCTGACTATGAACGAAAAAAAGACCTTAATTGAGAAACATCAGAGATGTCTTTCAGTCAGAGAAAAAAAGACCCTTTTTCACGAATCGCAATAATGTAGATTGATTGGGAGCCGCCCGGCTCCCTTCTTCTTTTTAAAGTAACACCCATACCACCTCCCACCTACTTTTCCTTAACCTCCATATAGTTGAAAATAATATAGCGGGAAAAGCATTGTGCTAAAAAAGCATTAACTTTGTGATGCATAAAACTGAGCAAACGAAGGTCTAGTTTTCACCAATTTCTTTATTCTTTTTGGGAGCCAACTGCTTCGCATTTTGTTTGGTTACCACCCTCTTCCCTGTTGTTTTCTCCAACTGCAAACGGGCAGCTTTGGCCACATTTCCACCCTTTCTGGCCACAGTTTTGTTCTCAACAAATGTCTTTGGCTTCTTATCTTTCGAAATCTCGGTTGTGGAGGCTTCTGCCAGCATGTTCAGCACCAATTCCAGATTGGTCATGTGGTCGCGGAGGTTTTCCTTTTTCAGGTCTTTGTGCGATTTGTACTGTTTGGTGGTTAAACCGCTCCAGGCTTTGGTAATTTCATCAGTCAGGATTGCAAACTCCTGTCCTTTCTTTACGCCACGATCTTCCCATTCATCGGTCAGTTCTTTGCGGATTTCGATACTTTTAAGCCGTTGATTGATCCATTCTTTGGAGTAACCTTTACGTAAATAAGTTTCCATTAGCCGCTCAATACCAATTTCAGGGTCTTCAATTTCGTCAATCCGCTCGCGCCCCACCTGTGCCAGCCACATCTTAAATGGCTCTGCCTTTGGCGATGGGATGCTTTGGATCAAACGGAACAATTGTTCGGTATCAGCAACATCGGTTAAGCGTTTTTTACCATCACCAGCTTCCAATTTCAACTGTCCGATTTTTTCGGACAGTTCACTTCCTTCACTTTTTAGTTTCGATTTTAAATCGCTCCAATACTTCCGGGGACGATCTGTTTCAGTTAATATTTCAATTACATCAATTACTGAAAAATACCATTTCTCCTGCTCGCTGTCCCACAA
>Ga0118677_10003551_pt1 | contig 29311 bp, 27 predicted proteins | sample AliMusrvi5mmetaG_FD_86154 | JGI IMG/M metagenome (GOLD analysis project Ga0118677, IMG submission 86154) | reverse complement strand
GAATTCCACTTTACTGGTATTTGATTGTGTCCGCTGCATTGTTCTGCATCGGGCTATATGGCGTGATGGCGCGCAAAAACGTCATTGCTGTGATAATGGGCGTCGAGTTGATGTTGAATGCGGTCAATATCAACCTGATCGCTTTCTGGCGCTATATCACACCCACCTCGATATCCGGCATCACTTTCGCGGCATTTATCTTTGTCGTGGCCGCAGCGGAAGCGGCAGTGGGGCTGGCGCTGATTATTTCGATCTACCGCAACACGCGCAGTGTTGACCCAGAGAAAATCGATTCAATGAAACTATGAGCAGAGAACTACTCGGTACACTCACCTGGCTGGCGCCGCTGCCGCCGCTGCTGTCGTTTGCGGTAATCGTGCTCTTTACGAATCGTTACCGCCAGATCAGCTCGGCTATCGCAGTGGTCGCAATGCTGACGTCGTGCGTCCTGTCCTTTGTTGTATTTTTTAACGCGGTAGGGATTGGCAATCTGGGCGAAGATCCGATTCGCGGCATCGCCTATAGCTTCATTCCCACCGCAGGCAGCACCTTCAACATTGGCGTGGCGGTCGATCCCCTCGGCGCCACCTTCATGTTCATGGTGCCGCTGGCCTGCTCGCTGATCTTCATCTACAGCACGTCCTACATGGCCTCTGATCCCCTGTACACGCGTTTCTTCGCGTTTCTCAGCCTGTTCGGCGGGGCGATGATGGGGCTGGTCGTCTCGGACAACCTGCTGTCGCTGTTCGTGTTCTGGGAGTTGATGGGTTTCTGCTCGTATGCGCTGATCGGCTTCTTCTATCGCAAGCCCTCCGCATATAAAGCAGCCGTCAAGGCGTTCATGACCACGCGCGTCGGCGACATGCTGTTGCTGCTTGGCATCGTGTACTTGTATACGCAGACGGGCACGCTCAACTTCTTTGATGTCCTGCACAACGCCAAAGTGCTGGAAACACTCGCGGCGACTCCCGCCGTGCTGGGGCTGGGCATTTCGGCGGCAGGGCTGATCGCCATTCTGATCTTCGGCGGCACTGTGGGCAAGAGCGCGCAGTTCCCTCTGCATGTGTGGTTGCCCGACGCGATGGAAGGTCCCACACCCGTCAGCGCGATGATCCATGCTGCAACGATGGTCAGCGCGGGCATCTTCCTTCTGCTGCGCTTCTTCCCGTTGTTGCAAGTGGGCGGGCCTGATAACACTGCCTTTATGGTCGTTGGCCTTATTGGCGCGATCACGGCGCTGCTCGGCGCAACCATCGCAGTGGCGCAATATGACATCAAGCGCGTGCTGGCGTTCTCCACCATCAGCCAGCTTGGCTTCATGGTGGCGGCGATTGGCATCGGCGCATATGGCGCAGCGGTGTTCCATCTACTTTCGCATGCGTTCTTCAAGGCGTTGCTCTTCATGGGTTCCGGTTCGGTGATCCATGGCGTGGAGCATGGTCACGAGCATGTCGCGCATGCGCATGGCGACGAGCATGGCCATGCAGAGGAGCTCCACCACGACCACGGCGCCGAAACAGCACCGGCGGCGCCAGCGTTTGATCCGCAGGATATGCGCAATATGGGCGGGCTGCGCAAGCGCATGCCGATCACCTTCTACACGTTCCTGGCGGGCGGGCTGGCGTTGGCCGGCTTCCCGTTCATCACCGCGGGCTTCTGGAGCAAGGACGAAATTCTGGCCGATGCCTTCCATGGTTTGAGCACCGGCAGCTTGATTTCAACGATTGTGTTCATCGTGCTGGCCTTCTCAGCTTTGCTGACCGCGTTCTACACCGCGCGTCAGATTTCGATGACCTTCCTTGGCGAGGCGCGCACTGAAGCAGCTGCAAACGCGACTGAATCCGCGCCGGCGATGACCTTCCCGTTGATCGTGCTGGCCGTCTTCGCGATCTTCTTTGGATTTGTCAATGTGCCCAAGGACTTTCCGGTGCTGGGCGCGCTGTTTGGCCCGGCAGCCGGCTGGCTCAAGAGCTTTATCAGCACGCAACTGGTCGAGCTTCAGGCGTTCAAAGAGGAAGCCCAGGTATTTAATGCAATACCGCTGCTGACCTCGCTGGTCGTGGCGCTGGGCGGCCTCGGCCTGGGATGGCTGGTCTATGGTCAAAAGCCGCTCAAAGCAGGGCAGACGGACCCAGTCGAAAAACTGGGCGGGTTGTTCACTTTCCTGCACAACCGCTGGTACTTTGACGAACTGTATCGCGTCATCTTCATCAAGCCATTGCAGGCCATTGCGGACAACTACAGCCGCGTCATCGACAAGGGTGTCATCGACTGGGCGCTGGAAGGCCTGTACAAACTCGGCGTGGGCATTGCCGGGGCGCTCAAGGAATTTGATCGCGTGATTATCACCGGCGGTTCCGATCTGATCGGCAACACGGTGCGCAGCATCGGTCGTGAGGGGCGCGAACTGCAAAGCGGGCAGGTGCAGAATTATCTGCTCTCGGCGCTGATCGCCGCCGTCGTCCTGATGGTCTTCTTCCTTGTGCTGGCGCAGTAGGGCGTTTTTACAGAGAACCTGAACTATGGAATTTATACAAAGTAACATTCTCACACTGCTTCTATTGGCGCCGGCGCTCGGTATGCTGCTGGTTCTGCTGGCGCCGTCTGAGCGAACGGGACTGATCAAATGGGGCTCGATTGCCTTCAGCCTTGTGCCGATCGGGTTGTCGATCATCATGTGGGTCAGCTATAACCAGACGCAGGCCGGGTTCCAGTTTGAACAACAGGCGCCGTGGTTCCCGCAGATCAACTCGAGCTATCACGTCGGTGTCGACGGCATCAGCATACCGCTGATCGTGCTGGGCGCCTTCCTGACGCCGCTATCGATGCTCATGTCCCTGTCGATCCAGAAAGGCGTGAAGGCGTTCTTTGCGCTGTTCTTCCTGCTCGAAGCGGCAGTGGTTGGTTGTTTCATCTCGCTCGACCTCATCTTATTCTTCATCTTCTTTGAAGCCAGCCTCGTGCCGATGTTTTTCCTGATCAACCAGTGGGGCGGCCAGAACAGGAAATACGCGTCATTCAAATTCATCCTGTACACGATGGCGGCCAGCCTCGGTCTACTGCTGGCGATCCAGGTGGTCGGGCTGGCCTCGAAGAGCTTTGACCTGCCCTATCTGTTCTCAGCAGTGGGACGGCCATTTGGGGATAACACGAATAATCAGGTCAATCTGCTCGTGCAAGATCCAAAAATATGGAAAGGCATCGCCTTCTTCGCGTTCAGCCTGGCCTTCGCGCTGAAGCTGCCGATCTGGCCGTTTCACACCTGGCTGCCTGACGCACACACCGAAGCGCCTACGGGAGGTTCGATGATGCTGGCGGGCATCCTGTTGAAGCTGGGCGGTTACGGTTTCATCCGGCTAGTCATCCCGCTGTTCCCGGATGCGGCGGCGCAATTTGCGCCGGTGCTGGCGGTGCTGGCGTTCATCAGCATCGTGCTGGGCGCTTTCGCAGCCTGGGGCCAGACTGACTTCAAGAAACTGGTCGCGTATTCGTCTATTAACCACATGGGGTTCGTTGCGCTGGGCGTTGCATCCGCCGCGCTGTACTTCACCAATGGCGTCAAAAACCTGGATGCCAATATCGCCGCCAGTGGCGCGGTGTTCCAGATGGTGACGCACGGGTTGTCCTCTGCTGCAATGTTCGCTCTGGTCGGCGTAGTCTACGAGCGCACACACACGCGCGATCTCACCAAGTATGGCGGGTTGTGGGCGATCATGCCCAAGTACGGCGCTATCCTGATCTTCTGCTCGATGGCGTCGCTCGGTTTGCCTGGGCTGGCGGGCTTTGTCAGCGAGTTTATGGTGACGCGAGGCGCATGGCCAGCCTTCACGCTGCTGACGATCCTGTCGATGGCTGGACTGCTCATCACAGGCATCTACATTTTGAAGGCGCTGCAGAAGGTGCTGCATGGGCCGCTTGGTGAAGAGTGGCGCCACCACCCATTGACCGATATCTCGATCACAGAAATTGTTGCGGTGGCGCCGCTGATGATTGCGATGCTGGTGCTGGGCATCTTCCCGTCGGTTGTCTTGAACCTGATCAACGTCGGCGTGGTGCGACTGTTCCAATAATGCTGGCTGAATAGACATGGTGAACACTTTCTCAATCCCCGTTCTTACATTAATCATGCTCTCGCCCGTGATTGGCGCGGTAGTGATTGCACTCCTGCCGAAAGACAAAACCGATGCGATCAAGACCGTCGCTGCCGCTGCCGCACTGGTCTCGCTGCTGTTGTCGTTCCTGGTATTTGTTGGCTACAACCGCGACCTGGGCGGTTTCCAGTTCACCGAGCAAAGCGAGTGGATTCGCTCGCTTGGTATCGGCTATCACGTCGCCATCGACGGATTCAGCGCGCCAATGCTTCTGTTGACCGGCATCGTCTTTTTTGGCGCAGTGCTGGTCTCATGGCGTGAAAACGATCGTCCGCGCTCGTATTTCGGTTTCCTGCTCCTGCTGGTAGCAGGTGTGTTCGGCGCGTTCATGTCGCTGGACATCTTCCTGTTCCTGATCTTCTACGAGATGGTGCTCTTCCCAGTGTACGTGCTCATCGCGGGCTGGGGCAGCACTCGGCGCGAGTATGCGGCCATGAAGCTGACGATTTACTTGTTTATCGGCTCGCTCGTGGCGATCATTGGCCTGCTGATCGTCTATTTCAAGGCGGGCAGCACCTTTGACTTTGTGGTGCTGGCAGAGAACGTCCGCAAACTATCTACGACAGAATTCGAGGCCATTCGGCCGTGGTTCCTGGCAATCTTCGTCGGTTTCGGCGTGCTGGCCAGCCTGTGGCCGTTGCATAACTGGTCACCGGATGGATATGCTGCCGCACCCACTGCTGTTTCGATGCTGCATGGCGGCGTGTTGAAGGCTACAGGCGCGTATGCCGCGTTGCGCTTCGGGGTGCAATTGATGCCCGATGCCGCCAAGTATTTCCTGCCCGTCATCGCCTTCCTGTCGCTGGCCAACGTGCTATACGCGGGTCTGATCGCTTTTAACCAGAAGGACCTGAAGTACATTGTCGGGTTTGCATCCGTCAGCCACCTTGGGTTGGTGCTGCTTGGCATTACGGCGATGAATGAGTTTGGCCTGAACGGCGCCGGGCTGGAGCTGTTTGCAGGCGGTGTGATGACCGGGCTCATGTTCGCACTGGTCGGCATCGTCTATGGCCGCGCGCACAACCGGAACATCGACGAATTGAACGGATTTGTAAAGGTGATGCCGCTGGCTGCGGTCGGGTTTGTCATTGCCGCGCTTACCGCTATGGGCATGCCTGGTTTGCCGGGCTTCCTGGCCGAGATTCAGATTTTCATGGGATTGTGGAATGCGGCACAGACCAACAGCCTGATGTTCCCGGGGATGCTCAATTCGTGGTATGCCTGGATCGCGATTGCGGCCGTGCTGATCGTCCTGATCACCGCTGCGTGGACGTTGCGCGCCGTCTATCGCGTGTATTTCACCGAACCGACCAACCCCGAATGGCAGCGGCTGCCGGGGCTGGATGCGCTTGAGAAGACGGCCATCGTCTTCATGAGCGCGGTTCTGATTGTGGTTGGAATCATGCCCAACACAATCATGTCGGTTGTTCAGAGCGGTGTGCAACTCATCGTCAAGGCATTGAGCGGAGTCGGCAGCTAACAAACGGGAAAACGTCAATATGTTCGGTACACAATTCAACCCATCTGATTTACTCGCAGTTGCGCCAGAGATCGGCCTGACCTTCTGGGCATTTTTCATCCTGTCGCTGGACTTCCTGAAACTGCCGCAGTTAAACCGGCGCGTGCTTGGCATGCTCTCGGCGATTGGCGTGCTGGTGGTGATGGTGCTGGCGACCGTGCTTGCGCCTCCCGCCGATAAAGGCGCGGTATTGCTCGGCGGCATGATCCGCCACGACTTGTATGCCTACGTCTTCGACGCTGTCTTCATTGTCGCTGGCGCGCTCACCTGTCTCCTTTCCATTGACTTCAAACCTGTGCGCGCGGGCGGCGAGTTTTTTGCGCTCGTGATCCTGGCCACGATGGGCATGTGCCTGATGGCTTCTGCCAACGACATCATCCTCCTGTTCCTCGCCACCGAAACCTCCAGCATGGCGTTGTACCTGCTGGCTGGCTTCATGCGCGACACACCGCGCAGCGCCGAAGCAGGCATGAAGTACTTCATCTTCGGGGCCGTCAGCTCGACCATCATGCTGTATGGCTTGAGCTTGGTCTATGGCTTGAGCGGTCAGACCGGTTATGAAAAGATCGCCGCAGCCCTCACCGCGCCGGAGTCGCCGCACATGGTTGGCGTGTTCGCTCTGCTGCTCGTGATGATCGGCTTTGCATTCAAGACCACAGCCGTGCCGTTCCACTTCTGGGCGCCGGATGTGTATGACGGCGCACCGACGCCAGTCACGGGCTTCATCAGCACCGCGTCCAAGGCGGCCGGGTTCGCCATCATGATCCGCTTTCTGCTCTACGCGTTCTCTCCTCTGGCGCCTACACCCGCGACGCAGGTGTGGGTGGCGATGATGCAACCCGTGGCGATCCTGACCATGTTCCTCGGCAACCTGTTGGCGATCACGCAAACGAGTGTCAAGCGGATGCTGGCATATTCCAGCATTGCGCAGGCCGGTTACATCATGATTGGCGTCACTGCGCTGGCGTATGCAGCCAGCCGTGGCGAGGTCAACGGCGCTGAGCCCAACGCGATTGCGGGCGTAATTTTTTACATCGCCACCTATATGTTCACCAACATCGGCGCCTTCGCCATCGTCGGGCTGGTGGCGCAACGCGCGGGCGGCGATAACTTAAAGGATTTCAGCGGACTGGCGCGGCGCTCGCCCTATCTGGCGCTTGCAATGGTGGCAGTGTTGTTGAGCCTGACTGGCGCGCCGCCGCTGGTCGGTTTCGTCGGCAAGCTGTTCCTGTTCCGCTCGGCCGTCGATGAGAACCTGATCGGGCTGGTCGTGGTCGGCGTCATCAATGTCCTGATCTCAGTGTTCTACTATCTAGGCGTGGTTCGGGCCATGTACGTGGAGCGCAGCCCGAACGAAAGCCGTCCATTCCCAATACCTGCGGTGACGGGCTGGGTGGTGCTGATCACATCCGCAGCCGTGTTGATTATCACCCTTGTCTCAACGCCGTTCTGGGATCTGGCGTTGGCGGCGGCCAAATCGTTACAGACTATATTGAATTAGCGCGTTGTGCTAAAATTCACAAGCTCATGAGCACTCGGAAGGAATCACCTATCGTCATATTGACACGCGCACTGCCGCCGGCGGTTCTCGCGGGAATGGTCGTTCAGGTGGGACTTGTGATTGGCGGCCTGATGATCGGTTCGCTGGCACTCGGGCTGTTTATTGACGCGCGGCTTGCGACAAAGCCGCTTTTTACACTGGGACTTGCGTTTATTGCGCTGCCATTGTCTGTGTGGTTGACTTACCGCATCGCCATGCGCGCATCGGCCAAAGCCCGCGCGGAGTATGAGGCCTATCTTGAGAGCCAGCGCGCACCCGCGCCAGAGAAACAGACGGATGGGCCCATGCGCCCGCCGATCACTAGCGTTTGACCGGAATTGCCAGTAAACTTGGAACTAAGATCGTAGTTGGATTAACGAATAAAGACACATGAAACCAAGAACCATATTGCTTCTCGCGTTTATGATCTTCGCGTGCGTGATCGGGTGCATGCTGGGCAACTTTGGCCAGGGCATTGCGTTCCCCATCAACGGCCAGGATGTCACATTCAAGGCATTCATCCCGACAATTTCAGTTCCTTCCGAATTGATCGTGCAACCCGCCATCATGATCTTCGGCATGAAGGTTGGCCTGTATAACACGCTCTTCACCACACTGATCGTTGATGCGGTCATCATCGTCCTGGTTATTCTTGGGCGGCGCGGCATCGGCGAAAAGCCAAAGAACTGGTTCACCAACGCGTGGGAAGCCTACATCGAGATGCTGTACAAGCAGTACATCGTGCCGACGCTGGGCGCGCGCGCCCGCGCAGTTGTTCCGATTGCCGTCACTGCATTCACATTCATCATGATCGCCGGGTTGTTTGAATTGCTCCCGGGCGTTGAGTCTATCGGCGTGGTTGAACGCGTCGCCACAGGCGGGTTCTGTTCGGTGAATACAGGCGGCGTCACGCTTGTGACCGGCCAGAAGATCAATACCGATTTTGCCAAGGACTGCGGTTTCAAGCCCGAGGCTGCGGGAGGAAATGCGGCCGTGGCCTCGATCACTTCTGATTCGCCCTCTGCACAAACGTCCCAGGGCGGCGTGATCGTGGTGCCGTTCCTGCGGCGCGCCACCTCTGACCTGAGCACCACGTTGGCGATGGCGATAATCGCTTTCCTGTTTATTGAAATCCAGGGTGTGCGCGCTAACGGCGTGCGCTACTTTGGGAACTTCTTCAGGTTCAGCACGTTGCGCCATGCCGGTTCCGGCATGACCGGCTTGATTAACTACATTCAGTTCGGTGTCGGCTTCCTCGAATTGTTGTCGGAGTTCATCCGCATCATTTCGTTCTCGTTCCGACTTTTCGGCAACATGTTCGCCGGTTCGATCCTCGTGTTCGTCATGGCGTTCATTATGCCGATGGTGCTGCCGACATTGTTCCTGGCTCTGGAGTTTGCTATTGCAATCATCCAGGCCTTCGTGTTCATGATGTTGATCGTTGTGTTTACGTCACTCGCAGTGGCGCACACCGAACACTAAAACAAGAATTACACATTACTTAGTCACGACTTCAAAAAGGGAGAAGGTTGAATGGATCCAGAAGCAGCAAAACAACTTGGTAAACTTGTTGGCGCAGGCATCGCGGGCGGCGCAGGCATGATTGGCCCCGGCATTGGCATCGGTCTGGCCGGCCTGGGCGCGTTGATCTCAATCGGGCGCAATCCCGAAGTGACATCGACGCTGCAGACGTACATGATTCTTGTCATTGCGTTTGCCGAGTCACTCGCCATTTTCGCGCTGGTTATCGCGTTCCTTCTATTGTTCGCCATCTAACAGAGAGATTAGGGATTGGAGGTTTGCATTGGAGTTTCTAGCACTTACCCGCGTGATGGCCGGCGGCGGCGGCGACGCTTTTGGCGGACTGGGCATCAACGCCTTTCTGATCATCGCACAGATCGTTAACTTCATTTTCCTGCTCCTGTTCCTGAATGGGTTGATTATCAAGCCAATCTTGAAGGGGTTGGAGAATCGCCGCGCGCGCATCGATGAAAGCCTTGAGAACGCGCGCAAGGCCGACGAGCGCCTGGCCAACGTCGAGAAAGACTATCAGGCCCGCTTGAGCGAAGCCGCGGTCGAAGCGCAAAAACTGCGCGCCGACACGTTGCAGAGCGCCCAGGCCGACTTGGAGCGCGTCCGCAAGGATGCCCAGGCCGATGCCGAGCGCATCAAGGCGCAGGCGCGCATCGATGCGACCGCCGAGCGCAACCAGATGCTGGCCGGCTTGCGTCCGCAAGTCAGCGCACTCGCAATGGCGGTTGCCAACAAGATCATCGGTGATTCGCTGGACGCGCAGCGCCAGCAGGCTTTGATCGAAGACTTTTTCGCCAAGGTTCCCGCCACGTTGCTCTCGGGCGTGGAAGTCAGCGGCCCAGCCAACGTTACCGTCACTTCAGCGTTACCGTTGAATGCCGATGAGCAGGCCGTGGTCACTGCCGACTTGAGCAAGCAGGTCGGCCAGCTTGGAGAAGTGAGCTTTGATGTCGACCCAGGCATCCTGGGTGGACTCGTTGTCCGCGTCGGTGACAAGGTCGTCGACGGCAGTGTCTCCGGCAAATTGAACTCGTTGCGCCAGTCGTTGAACGCGTAACACTTATCTTTTCGTTAGGCGCTCTCAAAGGGGCGTTACTGTTCAGATCTGAACAGTAACGCCCCTTTTGTTTTTCGTATTGTAAAGTCTACCCGCTCTTCTTTCCTTGTGGCTTGTTCTCGGCTTTGCCCCACGTGTCCTTGAGCGTGACGGTGCGGTTGAAGACCGGCTTGCCCGGACGTGAGTCGGGGTCGGCGCAGAAGTAGCCCTGGCGCATGAACTGGAACCGCTCGCCACCGTTAAGAGTCGCGAGGCCGGGCTCAGCCTTGGCGCCAGCCAGCACGGTCAGCGAGTTGGGGTTGAGGTTGGCCTTGTAGTCGCCGCCTGGCGGCACATCGTCGGGGTTGGGCTTGTTGAACAGTTGCTCATACAGCCGCACCTCGGCGTCGACGGCGTGCGTGGCGCTCACCCAGTGCAGCGTGCCCTGAACTTTGCGATTGTCGGGGGTGCTGCCGCCGGCGGAGGCGGGGTCGTAGGTGCAACGCAGCTCGACGACCTCGCCCTGCGCGTTCTTCACCGCAGTGTGGCACTTGATGAAGTAACCGTGCTTCAATCGCACCTCGCGCCCCGGACTCATGCGGAACCAGCCCTTCGGCGCATCCTCGCGGTAGTCATCGGCCTCGATGTACAACTCGCGCGAGAACGGCAGCTTGCGCGTGCCGGCGGCCGGGTCTTCAGGGTTGTTGTCGGCGTCAATCCACTCGACCTCTCCTTCCGGATAGTTCTCGATCACGACCTTGACAGGTTTCAGCACTACCATCACGCGCGCGGTGTGCTTGTTCAGGTCTTCACGCACGCACGCTTCCAATTGCTGGAAATCGGCGATGCTGTTGGCCTTGGAGACGCCCAGGCGCGCGCAGAATTCGCGCACCGTTTCGGGCGTGTATCCGCGCCGGCGCAGCCCGGAGATAGTCGGCATGCGCGGGTCGTCCCAGCCGTTCACGTAGTTATTTTTCACCAGCTCGATTAGCTTACGTTTGCTTAACACCGTGTAGGTAAGCGCCTTGCGCGCAAACTCGATCTGCTGTGGGTGATAGATGCCCAGCGTATCCAGGCACCAATCGTAGAGCGGGCGGTGATCTTCGAACTCGAGAGTGCAGATCGAATGAGTGATGCCCTCGATCGAGTCCGACTGTCCGTGCGCGTAGTCGTACATCGGATAGATGTGCCACTTGTCGCCGGTGCGGTGATGGGTGGCGTGCAGGATGCGATACAGCACCGGGTCGCGCATGTTCAAGTTCGGCGATGCCATGTCGATTTTGGCGCGCAGCGTGCGCGTCCCATCGGGAAACTCGCCCTGGCGCATGCGCTCGAACAGGTCGAGGTTTTCCTCGATAGTGCGGTTGCGATACGGGCTGTCGCGGCCGGGCTCGGTCAGCGTGCCGCGATATTGGCGCATCTCGTCTGCGTTCAGGTCGCATACGTAAGCATTGCCCGTCTTGATGAGCTGGATGGCCCATTCGCAGAGCTGGTCGAAGTAATCTGAGGCGAAGAACAAGCGGTCTTCCCAGTCGACGCCTAGCCAGCGCACGTCGGCCATGATGGAGTCGACATATTCCTGTTCCTCTTTGGTGGGGTTGGTATCATCGAAGCGCAGGTTGAATTTGCCGCCGTAGTCGCGGGCGATGCCATAGTTCAGGTTGATCGACATGGCATGGCCGATATGCAGGTAGCCATTTGGCTCGGGCGGGAAGCGCGTGTGGACGCGCGCGCCAAATCGGCCGGAGCGCATGTCCTCATCAATTAGGTCGCGGATGAAGTCTTTGGAAACGACGGTCTCGTCGGTGGGCATAAGTCGCAGATATCCTTTCTCGCAATATTAAAGAATTTACTATAGCACGAGACGATCAGTTCTCCTTGCGAAGGTTGAACTTGAATGATGCGCCTCAAGGCAACCTTCGCAAGGATGTGTGCAGGGTTAAGGGTTCTTCTGTAATACGTACATGCGCGGATGCAGGCCGCCGAGTTCGACCTTAAGCGTTTTTTCCACCGTCCATGCGCAGTCTTCGGCTGCGAGCAGTTGTTCCATCAGGCGCACTTCGTGGGTGATGATGCCAAAGAACGCGTGCGGCCGCGCCACTCGCGCCGCCTCCTGCAGGATGAGCGGATACAGTCGCACGTTTTCCGCGTGCGATCCGACCAGATGCCCGAACGGCAGGTCCGCGGTGATCGCGTTGACGCTGTGATCCGGCAGCGGCAGTGCGCGTCCGTCGCCGCGATGCAGTGTGACGTGTTGCTTCGCGCCCGCTGCAATCACGTTCTGTTGCGCGCATGCCAATGCCGCAGGATCGATGTCGACCCCGATGATCTGACGCGCCGGCCCTGCCAACTGCCGCTCGATCATGAGCGTCCCTGACCCACACGCGATATTCAAGTACACGTCGCGCGGGTTCGGGTGCGTCAGTCGCACGAGCGCATGCGCCACCGCGCCGTTTAGCGCGCCTTCGAAGTTGCACACGCGCCACGCGCGCGTGGCCAGCGGGCGCGGCGACAGGCGCACAAGCACGTCCCAGCCGATATCGTCTTCATGGATCGACGGCGTCGGGCGAACGCGGATCAACAGGTCGGCCTCGTCCTCGCTGATTGCCAGTCCTTCCGACTCAGCCAGTTCGGTCTTCAATCGCATCATTACCGATGAATCGGATCCGGCGGCGTTCAGGCGCAGCGTCTTGAACACGCCGTCGGGATACAAGGCGCGCACCGTCGCGATCTGCGCGCGCACGTTGCGCAAGTGTTCGTCGCCCAGAAGGGCCTTCGGGCGCGCGATTGGATATCGCTGCAACAGATAGAGCGATTGAACCGTCTGCAGTTTGAGCAATTCGCTCAACGCATTGTCGTAGCTGAACAGGACGACGCCGCCCGCGTCGTCTGTCGCATCCTCTTTACCGGGTTTGATCGTTGAGTAAAAATTCACGAACTTCTGGAAGCGGAAGCGAATCTCCGCGGTGGAGACGGCTGCCAGCCCTTCGGCTACATCGGCCTCAATATAGTAGGTCTGCGGCCGCGAAGGGGTGCGGGGTTGGTTTTTTGCCATAGTGTGTTATTCAGGCGAGCGCTTTTATAAAGCGCTCGAGTTATAGAAGAGCTCTTTGTGCCACGGGCGTCCAGGCCCGTTTCGGCAATGTGTGAATGCCGGGCGCGTACTCGCCGCCCGATTCCACGATAAAACCGATGCCTGCGACCATGACGGCGAGCGTGACATCGAACGCATTGAGACTGTCGCCCTCGCCCGCGCTCAAATTGGCCATCCCGCCATCCGCGAGCACGTAGATGTGCCGTTCGCCCAGCGTGACGCGCTCGACGAATGGCAGGGCGGTGTTGTGTGGGTTGGCATACAGCGCCAGCATGTCGATTTCTTCATTCAAGTGTCCCACATTCAGCACGAACGCGCCAGATTTCAACAGCCCGAAGTGGCGCGCGTTGATGACGTGGCGCGCGCCAGTCGCGGTGATGATCACGTCTGCGGCGGGAAGCCCGTCTTCGAGTTTGATGACCTGCAAGCCCGCGAATGTCGCCTCCAGCGCCCGCCCCGCGTCGATTTCGGCCACGCTGATGCGCCCGCCATACGCGCGCGCCGCGTCGCACACCCCACGCCCGACCAGCCCATAGCCCACGACGAGCACGCGTTTGTTGTGGAAGGTCAGCCGCGTGCGGTTAAAGAAGGCATGGCAGGCGGTAATCCCCACCATGTGGCGATTGTGCAGCCCTTCCTTCACCGCGATGTCGTCCCAGTTAAAGATCGGATAGGCAGGTGTGAGCTTGCCGAGACGCGTGATGCCGGAGCCGGTTGCCTCAAGGCTCGCCTGGACTGGAGGTTGTGTCGCGCGGGCGCCGGAGGCTAGCGCGCTCGTGATTTCCGCTCCCATTTCGCACAGATGGGTGGGCGACCACGCAATGGCGCGCTCAACCGCCGCGCTGTAGTCCGCGCTCGACATGCCGTGCCACGCATGCGCTTCTACGTTGCGTGAGCCGCGCGCCACACAGTGTGCCACGACCTCATCGCGCACGGTGGCGGGGTTGCAGGTGGTCATGAACACGTGTGCGCCACGCGCGAGGAGGCCGTCGATCGCCACGATCATCTTGATGTCGAGGTGCATCGAGCAGGCCAGCCGCACGCCGCTCAAGTCTGGCAACGCTGCAATAGTTGCGCGGGTGATCGGCATGTGCTCAGACACCCACTCCAGGTCGCGTTCAAATGGTTTCATAGTTCAAATACTGTTGTGTTTCCAGACCTCAATCTGGGATGCCGTAACTTGCGCGATAATAACACTGATGACTGAGGTGACGACGCTTACGCTCCAGGACGCCCTGTCGGAGGTTGGCGGGTGGATCGCAGGTTCCAGCTACGAGCAGGCCATTGAGCGCTGCGACGAGATGGCCGCGTTCTACCCGGATGCTGTCCGGCTATTGTGGGCGCGCGCCCGGGCGTATGAGTTGTTGGGCGACATGGCGCGCGCCAGCGACAATTATTGTCGCATTGTCGATATCACGCCAGCGGATGCGCGCGCGATGGTCGGGTTGGCGCGTTGCCAGGCTAATGCCGGCCAGCATGCCGAATCTACAGTGAATGCGCTCCAGGCGCTGGCCTTTCTGCCCAACGACCCCGATGCGTTGCATATCGCCGGCAATATCGAGGATGGCCCGGTGGCGCGCGGGGAGATTGCGATGGCGCGCTCGCTGTTCAGGGGTGGGATTATCAACCGGGCCTTTGCCTCTATGCGGCGCATGATCACCACAGTGCCGGATCGCGCCGATGTGCAGATTGCGCTGGCTGAAATGCTATGGCGCAGCGGGTTCAAGGTGTCGACGGTTGAACTTTGCCAGAGCATTCTGGATGCGCAACCCGATTGCCTGAATGCGCACATCATCCTGGCGGCACTGTGGGCGCAAATAGGAAACATGGATATCGCCGGGGTGCATCAGGCGGCTGTCGAACGACTCGACCCTGACTATCGCGCCGCTCGCGAGTGGCTGGAAGAGGCGTCGCCGTTTGTTGTGCGTGATGTGGCTGCCTACCCGCAGCCCATACCGCGCGAGGAGGTCGATCAGCCGCTGGAACAAGGTGTCGACAGCGAGCTGGATCGCTCCGCGTGGGTCGACGAGTTGATCGCTGCGGCCAGCCCGGTTGCGCCCACACCAGAGGCGCCGGCGCTGCCACCCACAGAGAACCGCGCGCCCGACCTATTGGATTCCAAGGCAGACCCAGACGCCGATGCTGAAGCGTCCGCCGAGGGCGATGGCGTCATCGGCACGACGCCGCTGGAGTGGTCGCCCGTGCACGCTGAGGATCAGGCCGAGGATATCCCCGCGTGGTTGACCGCACTGCGAACAGAGAAAGCGCCAGAGACCGTTTCCGAGACGGACCCGGATCAACCCATCGAGCGCGCTGCTGATGTGGATGACGCGCTGCACCGCTCAATGCGAACTGGCAGCGTGACGAAGTGGTTGCCCGAACCGCCGCCGACGGTAACGCTCACCCTGGCGTCGGCGGCGAGTGGTACTGCGCCAGTGCCGGCGCCTGTGATCCCGGCGCCGCAGGCTCCGCCACTCGAACTACAGGGCGACGTCGCGACTGATGAGAGCCTGGCGCCCGCGATACCGTCGCCCACGCCCGCGCCGGAGTTCACGCCTGTGTCTGATATCCCGGAGATCGGCTCATCGTTCCCGGCGCGTAAGAAGGCGCGCAAGGCGAGGGTTGCAAAGCCTAAGCTTTCAACCGAGGATCTGCTGGATATGGCGCACAAGGCGCTCGAAACGGGCGACTATGAAGTCGCCGCAGATCATTACGCGACTCTGGTGAGGGCTGGAAAGAAGCTTGACACCCTGCTGGCTGAACTCGATGCGGCCGCGCAAGCTTATCCAAGGGTGCCGCACTTCTACACGCTGCTGGGCGATGTCCACAAGCGCAAGGGCGATATCGATGCCGCATTAATAGCGTATCATCGGGCGCTGGAGACGGCGGAGACTAGAGATTAGAAGTTAGAGATCGAATATCGAATATCGGAGATTCGGAGATATAGAGAAAGAACATGGAAAGAACACTGGCAATCATCAAACCTGACGGCGTGCAACGCGCGTTGGTCGGAGAAATCATCAAACGATTTGAAGCTCGCGGCTTGCGCATCGCGGGCATGAAGCTGATGCGCATCTCGCGCGAGACGGCTGAGCAGCATTACGCGGAACACAAGGGCAAGGGCTTCTATGAGGGCACTGTGGCCTATATGACGTCTGCCCCGGTAGTTGTGTTGTGCCTGGAAGGGCCGGACGCCGTTGCGGCTGCGCGCGCCACGATGGGCGCCACGAACCCGTTGAATGCCGCCGCTGGCACCATTCGCGGCGATTTCGGCATGAATATCTCGCGCAACCTGGTGCACGGGGCCGACAAGCCTGAGACCGCTATCCGCGAACTCGCGTTGTATTTCACCGATGACGAATTGATCAGTTACGAGCGCGCCGCTGATAAGTGGCTGAAAGAGTAATAATATTAATGACCACATCTGTTCGCACACGCTTTGCTCCTTCCCCCACCGGAGACATGCATATCGGGGGCGTTCGCACGGCCATCTTTTCGTGGCTGACAGCGAAGCGCCATGATGGACTGTTCTTCATCCGCATCGAGGATACTGATCAGGACCGCCGCGTCCCCGGCTCATGCCGGCGCATCCTCGAAACCTTTGACTGGCTCGGTATCGAACTCGACGGCGGCCCCGATCACGCGTCGTTGCAGTTGATGAGCAGTGATGAAGACTATCCCGGCGCGCTGGAGGACGGCAGCAGCCGGGGCATTCCGGGCTCATTCATCCAGTCGCAGCGCCTGCCCCATTACCGGGAGTGGGCTGAATGGCTGGTTGCAAATGGCTGCGCCTATCGCGCCAATGAGACCCCGGAGGAGCTGGAGCATATGCGCGCCGACGTGATCGCGCGCAAAGAGGTGTGGAGCTTCCGCGAGGAGATGCGCCTGCGCACAGATGTGGATTCATCCCAGCCCCACGTGATCCGCTTGCGCGTGAATCCGCGCGACGGAACCACGCATCTGCACGATCTGGTCAAGGGCGATGTGTGCTTCGAGAACGCCAACGTCGACGACACCGTGCTGCTTAAGGCCGATGGATATCCCACCTATCACCTCGCCAACGTCGTGGACGACCATCTGCAGGGTGTGACGCACGTCATCCGCGGCGACGACTGGTTGTCGAGCGCACCCAAGCATGTATTGTTGTACAAATATTTCGGCTGGGAAATGCCGAAGTTTGCTCACGTGCCCAATGTCCTCGGCGAGGATGGGCGCAAGCTGAGCAAGCGTCATGGCGCGACTGGCGTGTTCGAGTTTCGCGATCAGGGCTACCTGCCGACGGCGGTGATCAACTTCCTCGCCATGCTGGGCTGGGCGCCCGGCGAGGGCGACGAGCAGAATGTGTTTACGATCCCTGAACTCATCGAAAAGTTCTCAGAGGATCACATTGGCACTTCGCCTGCCGTGTTCAGCTACACCAAGCTCGATTGGTTGAACGGGATGCACATTCGCCGGCTGCCGCCCGCCGAACTGGCGCAACACCTGATTCCATTCGCACAGAAAGCAGGCATCGCGCTGGATACGCCGGAGCGGATGGAACGCTTTTTGCGCGCTGTCCCGCTGATTCAAGAGCGCATCAAGACGCTCAAGGATGCTGCCGGGCTGATCGACTTCATGTTCACCGATATCCCCCCGGTGACTGCCGCCTCACTCATTGATAAGAAGATGGATCAGGCTGCTTCGTTGAAAGTATTGCGCGAGACCAGGGAGTTGCTGGCGCAACTGCCCGACTTCGACCCAACGATTATGGAGCAGGCTATGCGCCAGTTGGCTGAGCGTCTGACGGTGAAGCCCGGAGCGTTGTTCACAATTGTGCGCAATGTTGTGACAGGCAAGAGTGTGACGCCGCCGCTGTTTGGAACCATCAGCGTCATGGGGCGCGAGATGACGCTGGAGCGACTGGATCGGGCGATCGACGTCCTGAACCGATGACCGCTTATGCCTAGTCCATTCCCTGGCATGGACCCGCACCTTGAAGATCCGGAACTGTGGCCGGATCTTCATATCAGTTTGATCACCTACATCCGTGATGCGCTTCAGCCTGTCTTGCAACCGCGCTATCGCGCCCGCATGGATCTGCGCCTGTATGTAGCAAGATCGAACCGAAACATCTACCCCGATGTAACCGTCGTGCACGAGGATGTGGCAGCGTATGCCCCTGCTGGTGTTGCTGAGCCCTACATCGTCACTTCGCCGATTGAACGGCGTCGCGAACCATATATCGAGATCATCCATTCTGCCAGTGGCGAGGTTGTTACGGCGATTGAGCTGCTCAGTCCAGCAAACAAGCTGGAAGGCGAAGGACGGCGGCAGTATCTTCGCAAGCAGGATGAGCTTCTTAGTAGCAATGTGAATCTGGTTGAGATTGACCTGTTGAGTTCCGGGGCGCGCGTGACGCCTGAATTGCGCAATCAGGCCGGCAAGCTGGTGGAGTATCGTTACATCATTTGTGTGAATCGCGCGGACGACGGGGATCGCACCCGTTGTGAAACATACCCGATTGTATTGAGCAGTGTCCTGCCGACATTTCGCATCCCGTTACGCTCGCCAGACCCGGATGTGACCTTGGACTTGCGCGCCATCCTGATCCACGCTTACGACACGGGTGGTTATACCGGTATGATTGACTACACAAAACCGGCGCGCGCGCCGATGTCTGTTGTCGAAGCGACGTGGACACTGAACCTCTTACGAGAAAAAGGATACCCAATCACCACATGACTAACCCAGACATCGCGAGCTTGATCCAACATGCTGCTGACGCAGTGCGGGCGAAATCCGATCTCCAACCGCGCGTCCTGGTCGTGCTGGGCAGCGGGCTGGGCGCGCTGGCAGACGAAGTCACCGACCCCGTGCGCGTGCCATACGGCGATATCCCGGATTTTGCCGTGTCGACTGTGCCCGGACATGCCGGGGCATTCCTGCTAGGGGGTCTGTGCGGCGTGCCCGTCATCGTCATGGTGGGGCGCGTCCACTTCTATGAGGGTTACCCCATGTGGCAGATCACGCTGCCCGTGCGCGTGGCGCGCGCACTCGGGGCGACAGCCATGATCGTGAGCAACGCAGCGGGCGGCATCAACCGCAGCTTCGCCGTCGGCGATGTGATGATGATGAGCGATCACATCAATCTGATCGGGATGGCGGGGCACAACCCGCTGATCGGGCCGAATGATGATTCGTTGGGCGCGCGTTTCCCCAGCATGACGGACGCGTACGATACGCAACTGCGCGCAATCGCGCGACAGGTTGCGGGTGCGGCATCCATCGAACTGAAGGAAGGCGTGTATGCTGGCCTGGCCGGGCCGAGCTTTGAGTCGCCGGCAGAATTGCGTTTTCTGCGCGCTATCGGCGCAGACGCAGTGGGCATGTCGACAGTGAATGAAGTGCTCGTCGCCCGCCACGGCGGGATGCGGGTGCTGGGATTCAGCGGTATTACTAATGTGGCGCGGCTGCAATCTGATGAGGGTGAGCCGCCGTCGCATCAGGAAGTGCTTGAAGCCGGGCCAAAGATCGCGCCGAAAATGATGGCCATCGTGAGGGGTGTTTTGAACGAATGGAGATAATTCCGCAGCTTATCAGTCGCTACAGCATCGTGCTTTATGCTGTCTGCGGAATTGCATGCGCTTACTTTTTCCTTGCCGGTGTGGCGTCGTTGCGGGAATTGCGCCGGGCTGTGTTCCGTCTGGAGCGCCGGGCAGTGGTGTCGCGCGCGGTGAGCGCCCTGTTAAAGGCGGTGTTGTGCGTCCTCATCGGCGTCGGCATCTACGGCGTCACGTCGCTTGCGCCCGTCACCAAGGCAAACACCCTGCTGGGGGCGGCCACGAGCACGCCAGCAGGCCTTGTAATTCCTACGTCCATGCCGACGGCGGCGCTTCAGTCGGGGCAACTCCCGGCCGGCAGGGCATTCACGCCAACTGTTACCTTTGCCGACCCGGCGCATCCACTCACTACAACGGGTGCGATTGTGTCGGATTGTTCGAACGCCAACGCGCAGATTATCAGCCCTGCGCAGGGAGAAAAGATAACTGGCAACGCGGCCTTCAAAGGGACGGCTGTGTTGGCCACAGGCGACTGGTACAAATTAGAGATACAGGCGCCCGGCGCATCCACATGGACTCAGGTGGGCCGAGGCGAAGCGACGGTGATATCAGGCGTGTTGCTTGCGAGTTTCGGCGCATCCGCATTTGCGCCAGGCATTTATCCGTTCCGCCTGCAGATCATTGGTTCGGATGGCGCGGTTCGCGCAACTTGTCGTATGCCAGTCACGATTGGCAAATAAATCCGGGCAGGCGTTCCTCCGGTTGTAGCACATCATGCACATTCGTCAGGCAGAACTCTCCGATATCGATGTGATTGTGGATATGGATCACAGTTACATGACAGACCACGTCTGGCAGATGAGTGGTCGCGACACCAGCACTGAGACCAGCGCCGTCTTTCGATTGGTGCGCTTGCCGCGCCTGGTGCAGGCGCCCTATCAGCACGACAAGGCCACGTTGCGCCGCATCCTGCTCCGCTGCGACCTTGTGTGGGTTGCGGAAGGCGAGGCTTCGCGCGATATCGCGGGCTATATCGGAATGACCACGCACCCCTGGCAGAATGGCGGCGCCCTGCCGTGTATGGCTGTCGCGCCACGTGAACGGCGCAAAGGGATCGGCGCCCAGTTGTTTCGCACCGCAGCGGCCCAGGCTAAAGCTGATGGCCTGCAAGGTCTGATGGTTGACTTGCAGACTAAAAACTATCCCGCCACCCGGATGTGCCAGACGCTCGGTTTTCACTTCTCGGGTTATGCCGACAACTACTACCAGGCGCGCGATATCGCGCTCTTCTTTACGTATAAAATCCGTTAACGCAGATTGCTTTGAATCCTTTAGGAATGACTGACATCTTAGCTACACTTCTTGGCGCTGTTACGCTGCTCAACCGCATCATATCAGCCGGCATACTCATCACCGCGTTTGCGCTGGTGATCTACATCGGCTTATATAACCGGCGCAGTCAGATTGCGCGCTCGTTTGCATTGCTGCTGCTGTGCGCCATCGGCGCATATCTGGGCGATTTGCTGGGACAGTTGTCCACCCCTCCTGCATTCGAGTGGATGCGCTTCCAATGGATCGGCATTGCCTTGATGCCCGCTGCGGCGCTTGGCATGTCGGATACGCTGCTGCGCGCCACCGGCGAAGTATCCCCGGTGCGCCGCATTGCCGTGCGCGTTGGCTATATCACCGGCGTCGTCATATTCCTCCTGGTGGTCTTCACTGATCTCGTGGCGTCCAACGGTGTGCCAACAGTGCACTTGCAGCACCTTGACCCGGGACTGCTGTTCTACGTGTTCAGCCTGTATTACTTCAGCAGCGTCGGTTGGGCCATGTATAACGTCATTGAGTCGCGCCGCCGCTCGCTGACGGCGACGAGTAAACGCCGTATGACGTACTTCACGCTGTCGTTCCTGTTCCCCACATTGGGCATTTTTCCTTATCTGTTGCCTGTGGGGTGGCCGATCTCGCTCCCCGATCTCATTCCGTGGACGGGCATCCTGCTGGTGAATACCGCCATCGGCGCAGGACTTACGTTGATGGGGTACAGCGTTGCCTATTATGGCGCGAGCGCACCTGACCGCGTGATCAAGCGCCGCCTGATCAAGTATTTGTTCCGCGGCCCCATTCTGGCCGCTGCCGTCATCACCGCCTTGGTGATGAGCACCCGCGTGGAGAAGCTTTTCGGTTTACCCAGTGATTTTGTCGGGCTGATTACCGCGTCCACGATGATCCTGCTGGCGCAATTGTTCATCGTCACGCTGCAACCGACGATGGATCGCCTGATTGCGGGCGAGGATAGCGGCGAAGTGACGTATCTGCAGCAGTTCAGCGAGCGCCTGATGACGACCTCTGACCTGCGCCAGTTCCTCGAAAACATCCTGGCGGCATTGTGCGACCTGCTGCGCGCGCGCACCGCTTTTGTGATGAAGATTTCCGACCGTGATCTGCCGATACAGACGCTGTATGCTGACCCCAATAGCCCGTTGCCAGTAACCGAACCCGTGCTTGTCGTGATAGGCAATCTTGATGTGGACAAGCTCACGCCGCAGTCGGCGCTGGTGCGCAGCGTAATCCAGGCGCGGGCATCCAGTGGCAAAGGTGGCGAGTACGCCAAAGGTGGCGAGTACGCCAAGGGTGGCGAGGCTGTAAAACCGCCCGAAGCGCTGAAACTGGCTGAGGCGCTTACGGCGGCGGAGGGGCCGGCCGCAATGCAGACAGGCGACGCGCGGACGCCGGTCAATGGCAAGGCCGACGAAAACAGCGCCGAGTCCTCAGGCGCGCACACAATGTTTGAGATTGAACACGACTTCATCCTGTGGGAAGGCTACTGGCTGATCCCGTTGCGATCGCGCGAGACGGGCGAAGTGCTTGGCGTGATCGGGCTGGTGGCGCGCGCCTCCGAGCCGGAGCTGACCGATGAGGAACGTCAGGGCGTGGCCACGCTAGTGGCACAGGCGGCCCACGCGCTGGAGGACTCGATCATGCAGCGGCGCGCATTTGAAGCGCTCACGCGCATCATCCCCGAGGCAGACGACATGCAGCGCCGCATCGCGGAGACGCGCAACCCCGCTGCGCCAACCATCGCCGACTTCGAGCTTGTGCCCGAAGGGTACGACGACTTTACTCACCTGGTGCGCGATGCATTGAGCCAGTACTGGGGCGGGCCGAAATTTACCAGTTCGCCGATGATGAAATTGCGCGTGGTCACCGATGCAATGGAAGCTAACAACGGCAATGCCACCAAAGCGCTGCGCGCGGTGCTCACTGTGGCCATCGAGCGGTTGAAGCCTGACGGCACGCGCAGCCTGACGGCGACAGAGTGGTTGCTCTATAACATTCTCGAGATGAAGATTGTGCAGGGGCAGCGGGTGCGCGACGTGGCGCGCAAGCTGGTGATGAGCGAGAGCGACCTGTATCGCAAGCAGCGCGCGGCATTCGAGGAAGTGGCGCGCATCGTGATGGAGATGGAACGCGAGGCGCGCAGCCGCAACGAAAAGAGCCCGGAGACGCCGCTAAACAGCGCCTGATGCAAGTTGGAAGAAGTTATAGACCAGCCCGACCGTCAGCCCGTAGACGAGGTGCGACATCAGCCCGCCGAAGAATCCCATACTGGCGTCCAGGTTGCGCAGGTAGCGTCCCGGGTCTTTGACCGCTCCGGCGCGAATGCCGGCATGCACGGCTGAGAGCAGCCCGATCAGGAAGCCCGCGATCAACCAGTGCGCGATGCCGAAGATCAGCCCTTCGGTGACGCCGGGCGAGACGATGCCCAGCGACCACACTGCGGCGTAGATCAGCGCGAAGACGATGCCGAATGCAACGTGCAGCACCCACCCCAACACGCGGTTCTCACGCGCGCTGAACAGCGTGCCCAGCAGTCCGACGAGATCAATCTTTGGCATCGCCATGCGCGGCGCGCCCGATAATGCCATGCTCATCAGCACGGTAGCCACGATACCCGCGACGATTGCGCCAATAATGTTCATTCTCCATTCCTCCGTGAGATGATGCTACCAGCAAATAGTCAGCGCAAGGCCGATGACAGCGCGGCCTGCGCTGCGTAGTACCCGCACATGCCGTGCACGCCGCCGCCCGGCGGCGTGCTGGATGAGCAGATGAATAGGTCCGGCGCGGGGGTCGAATAGGGCACAGCCCGCAGAACCGGGCGCGTGAATTGCTGGCGCAAGTCCTGCACCCCGCCGTTGATGTCGCCGCCAATATAGTTCGGGTTGTATGCCTCCATCTGCGCGGAATGGCGCCTGGCGCGCCCTATCACGCAATCGCGGAATCCGGGCGCGAACCGCTCGATTTGCGCCTCGATGGATGCGCTTATGTCTTCGCTCGAACCATGCGGCGCATGGCAGTAGGCCCAGGCGATGTGTTTGCCGGTGGGCGCGCGCGTGGGATCGAACAACGTCGGTTGCACCACGATCACGTAGGGTTGTGCAGCGCGTAGCCCTTGCCACGCGGCGCGTTCGCTTGCCGCGACCTCGGCCAGCGTGGAGCCAAGGTGCACCGTAGCGCTGCGCGAACATTCAGCTGCGCGCCATGGGATGGGAGCACTCAGGGCGTAATCGATCTTGAACACGCCGGCGCCATAGCGGTATCCACCCAATCTGCGCACATAGGCAGGCGGCAGGCGTTCGCCCGCGATGCGCGCGATCTGGCGCGGACCGAGGTCGAACAACGTCGCCCGCGCCGCTGGAATATCGCGTAGCGCTTTAACCTCGACGCCGGTAGCGATCTCGCCGCCCAGCGAGACGAGATAGTCAGCCAGCGCCCGCGCAATCTGCCCTGATCCGCCGCGCGCCAGCGGCCAACCGACGGCGTGCGCCAGCATTCCGAGCATCAACCCGAAAGCGGCGGTGGCCGGCTGCTCCAGCGGCATGATGCTGTGTGCGGCGAGGCCGGCGAACAGCCCGCGCGCCTGCTCGTCGCGGAAGTACCCCTGCGCAAGCATTGCGGCAGGCAACAGCGCTGGCAACCCGAAGCGCGCCATCGCCAGCGGATGATGCGGCAGGCGCAACGGGCCGAGGAACTCGGCGAGGATGTGCTCGTGACTTGCAACCAGCGGCGTAAACAACCGGCGATAGGCTGCCGCGTCCTTGCCCAGTTGGGCGGCTGTCGCGTTGATGGAGCGTTCAACCGTGAGCGCCGTCCCGTCGTCGAATGGGTGCGCCAGTTCCGCCGGACTGTGGATCCATTCCAGCCCGAACTGCGCGAGCGGCAGGCTGCGAAAGAACGGCGAGGCCAACCCGAGCGGGTGCACCGACGAACACATATCGTGGACGAAACCGGGCAGAGTCAGTTCGAGGCTGCGCATCCCTCCGCCAATGGTCGCTTTGGCTTCGAGCACCAGCACCTTGCGCCCGGCTTGCGCCAGCGTAATCGCAGCGGCCAGCCCGTTTGGGCCAGAACCGACGATGACGGCATCGTAGCGGGTTGTCATGCCTGCGGAGAAGAGGGCGGTCTGTCGTCGTGGCTGTGCAGGTTGATCACGCGGTCGACTTCGTAGTACAGCGCGCGCAATGACTGGCGCACCTCGAAAATGGTCACCAGCACTGCGACGAGCATCACCGCCGTTCCGAGCATGAACAAGGCCAGCGCCGCGCTGGAAATAAGAGCGTTATCCAGCCCGATGGAGATCGCGATGACGAACATACTGCTGACCAGGATGACGATGGCGATGTAGAGCAGCATGATCGCGTTGTGGAGTTGTTTGTGGCGATGCACGATGATGGGCACCTGTGTGTCAATCTGGGTGATGCGTTCGATTTCAAAAGAATTGGGTTCCATTCTGCTGACCAACGTCAGTCGCTCGCGCATCATCCCGCGCAGACGCTCGTCAACGGCCCCGTACTGTTGCACAATGCCGTTGAGGATCAGGCCGCACGTGCTGATCATCACTACCGGCGCAATGATGAACTGGATGAGTTGGGTTACCGTGGTGACAGTCAGCATGGTTGTCCCCGCGCGCGTTAGCGTTCGCGCTTGCCGTCCTTGAGCAGGACGATCATCTCGGCAATGCGCGCGGCGCGCGTCTCCGGGCGTTTGGCGCTGTCGATCCAGCGCATGTAATTCTTGCGATAATACGTGGGCAGCGCCTCGAAGAATGCGAGCGCGTCGGGCGCATTTAAGAACGCAACGGCAATATCCGGCGCCACGTTGCTCTGCAGCGGGCCTTCGGGCGAAAGCGCGACGGACACCTGCTGCCCGGCCTCTATTTTGGCGTCGCGCAGACACGCGGGGCCAAGCACGAAATAGTACTGGTCGCCGCGCTCGGTGCGCGCGAGCGGGCCGCGCACAGCGTGCTCGTTGATCGTCCCATTGATATGGTGGCGCTCCTTGATGCTCCAGACTTGATTGGGATCGAAGGGAAGCACGATGACCACTTTGCCATTCATAACAGTAACCGTCGCCTCAAACGTTTGTGTGCCCATTCTGTGGTGTATTATCGTCTGTACTGCTGGAGCACTAAACAATGGTAACCCCCGATCAAATCAAGCACACAGCGCTGGATGTGCCGTATGGCGATCACTCGCCCGCACAGAAGCTCGATATCTATCTCCCGACAGCGGGACAAGCCCCTTATCCGGTCATCGCGCGTATTCATGGCGGCGCCTTTCTGTCTGGCGATAAGGCCGATGGGTCGCATCTGCCGATGCTCGAAGGATTGAAACGCGGCTATGCCGTCGTGTCGATTAACTACCGTCTGAGCCCCGAGGCATTGTTCCCCGCGCTCATTCACGATGTAAAGGCCGCCCTGCGCTGGATACGCGCAAATGCGGCGCAGTATGGGTTTGACCCGCAGCGCATCGCCAGTTGGGGCGATTCCGCCGGCGGATACCTGTCGCTCTTCGCCGGCGTGTCCGCGGGCGTGCGAGAGCTCGAGGATTTGAGCCTGGGCAACCCTGATCAACCGAGCAATGTTCAGGCTGTTGTGGCCTGGTACCCGGTGACCGATTTCCTCAAGATGGATGAGCAGGTGAGCGCATACGGGTTGAAGCCGGGCAACGGGCTGCACGCCGATGCCCACTCGCCCGAATCGCTGCTCCTCGGCGCGCGGATAGGCGCCGTGCCCGATCTCGTCAAGATGGCTAACCCGGAGACGTATATCACCCCCGCTGCCCCGCCGTTTCTATTGCAACACGGGACCAAAGACGACCTTGTGCCAACATTACAGTCGATCCACTTCGCAGAGATGCTGGAGATGGCGATTGGCCGGGATAAGGTGTTGCTGGATTTGATGGAAGGCGCTCGGCATGCTGACCCTGTGTTCAACACGCCCGCCAATGTCAAGCGTGTGCTGGACTTTCTTGATAGGAGTTTGCGATGAAATGGATTACCCGTTTGAAGTGTGCGACGCCTTGTGCGCATGGCGCCGGTTGCAGGTAGCGAAGGGGTAAGGTGCCAGCCGTAGCGCCGTCCGAATGGAATTATCACCCGTTGACGCCAGAGCGCTGGGCCGACCTGCTGACACTGTTTGAGCATCATGGCAATCCCGGATATTGCTGGTGCATGCTGTGGCGGCTGCCGTCGGCGGAATATACGGCGCTCGATAGCGCTGGGCGCAAGCAGGCGCTGGAATGCATCGTGCAGTCACGAACGCCGACCGGCATCATCGGCTATGTCAATGAGCAGCCGGTGGGGTGGTGCTCGATTGCGCCGCGCGAAACCTATGCGCGGCTGGAGCGGTCAAAAACCTTGCCGCGCGTGGATGACAAGCCCGTATGGTCGATTGTGTGTTTCTTCATCAGGCGCGCCATGCGCGGGCGCGGGATACGCGCGTGGTTGTTGCGCGATGCGGTTGCGTATGCGCGCGAGCAGGGCGCCGCGATCATCGAGGCGTATCCAGTTGGCCCGCACATCGACGCCGAGGGTGCGGTGGTCCAGCCGAAGTCTTATACCTATATGGGCGCTTATGGCATCTTTGAGCAGGCGGGGTTTGTGACTGTGCGCGAGTTGCCGAATGGCCGGCGCATTGTGCGAAAGGTGATAGGGACGGCGTAACAGCTTTAATTTATCTCGTCGCCGAGAAGCACCAGGTCAAGGTCAGCAAATGGATTGTTTCACCTGTTCGAGGGTTACCAGCGGGTCGGTGCGTTGACTGGTGATGATCGGGAATTTTGTGCGGTGACGCTGGGGCTTTGGCGCCGGTGTGTTTAGTTTTCCCCGCAGAGCTTCGGAAATCAACTCCCTAAGCTTGATCCCTTCTAGCGCAGCGCGTGATTTGGCTTCCCGGAAAAGCTCATCCGGGATATCAACGGTGGTCTTCATAGTTGGAATTTTACCGTGTTCATGAAAGGTGCAGCATGATCCTTCCCGAAGTTCGCGACCCTCGCTTTATCACCATCCGCCGCGGTGGGACGCTTACGGATTCAGACCATTACCTTCTCGCCCTATGGGCGGCCGCGTGTGCGGAGCACGTCCTACATCACTTCGAGTCGGCGAAGCCTGCGGACTCGCGGCCGCGTCACGCAATTGAGCAGGCTCGGGCATGGGCGCGCGGCGAGATCACGATGTCCCAGTCCCGCGCGGCGGGCGGTCACGCGATGGCGGCGGCCAGGGATCTGAGCGGGGCGGCGCGCCATGCCGCCTATGCTGCCGGTCAGGCTGGGGTGGTCGCGCACGTCGCCGCGCACGAGTTGGGCGCCGCAGCCTACGCGATCAAAGCCGCTCGCGCCGCTGCGCCCGAAGGCGAGGGCGAAAGTGCCGGTCGGATCGAGTGCCGTTGGCAATGCGACCAGCTGCCGGATGCGATTCGCGATCTTGTGCTGGACGATCAGCGCTTGCGCAACGATATCTGCTGGTCGGTATTCGATAGCTGATGGGCGACTGGCGTGTGCCAACACTGCCCAACAAGCCTCTCCACGCGCCGCCTATTCCGGCACAACCGGATTCTTCAACGACGCCTGCCACAATGTCCAGTTGCTGTGCACCTGGCGCACCCGACCATTGCCCTCGAACACCATCAGTTGCGTGGCGATCTTGTCGATGAAGAAGCGGTCATGGCTGGCGACGATTACCGCGCCGGGAAAGTTCACCAGTGCGCGCTCCATCACCTGCGTGCTGGTCATGTCCAGATAGTTGGTCGGCTCGTCGAGGATCAGCAGCGGCTCGCCTGAGAGCAGGCATTTGGCAAGCGCCAGCCTGGCGCGCTGCCCGCCCGAGAGCGTCCCGATTTGCTGGTTGAGGTCCATCTCGCTGAACCGCAACAACGCCAGCAGCCGGTTGACCTGTTTGCGCGGCGCGAGGTACCCCAGCCCGAAGACGTTGGCCGCGTGCGTCACTGTGTCCTTCAGATCGAGCGTATCAAATATCTCGTTGTAATAGCAGTACGGCGTATTGCGCCCATGCACGAACTGGCCGCTGTCGGCTTGCTCCAGCCCGACGAGCACCTTGAGCAGCGTGCTTTTGCCGCAGCCGTTCGGGCCGACGACGGCGATGCGGTCGCCGCGGTGCACCTCCAACGACAGGTCGCGGAACAACACGCGCGAGCCGTAAGCCTTCGACAGCCGCTCGATGGCGATCAGGTTTTCGGACACGCGCAACCGATCGTAGATGCTGGTGACGATCCGATCGACCGGCTTCGGCTCGACTTTCTTCTTGACGTTGGCCAGCCGGCGCTTCAACGCCTCGCGCGGGTTCTTGAGCGCCTCGCGCCGGTCGGCGATGGCCTCGCTCTCGAAGATCAGGAGTTCCTCTTCGTGCTCGAACTGGCGTTCAAGCGTTTTGTAGCGGCGCGTCTTCTCGCGGATGTACGCGCTGAAGTCGCCAGGGTATTCCTGCAGGCCGTAGTTCTCGACCTCGATGATGCGCGTGACGACGGCGTCGAGGAAGCTGCGGTCGTGCGAGACGATGATCAGTGACCCGCGCGCGCCGAGGTTTTTGAACCACTGCTC
>Ga0118677_10003549_pt1 | contig 29319 bp, 25 predicted proteins | sample AliMusrvi5mmetaG_FD_86154 | JGI IMG/M metagenome (GOLD analysis project Ga0118677, IMG submission 86154) | reverse complement strand
TTGATTTTTCACAGGTTAAGTCAGTTTCCCAATAATTAGGGCTTAAGTAATTTTAAGCTTCTGAATAGAAATAGATTATGGCAAAAAAGGTAATCGGTTTTATCAAGCTTCAGATCCCAGCCGGTGCAGCTAACCCTGCTCCTCCTGTCGGTCCAGCTCTTGGTCAGAAAGGTGTGAATATCATGGAGTTTTGCAAACAGTTCAATGCAAAAACCCAGTCTGAATCAGGAATGATTATTCCGGTAGTCATTACGGTATTCTCTGACAAGTCGTTCACGTTTATAACCAAAACCCCTCCAGCGGCAGTTCTTCTCCTTAAGGAGGCCAGTTTGAAGAAGGGTTCAGGTGAGCCTAACCGTAACAAGGTTGGTTCTGTCAGTCGTGAGCAGGTTCGCAGAATAGCTGAACTCAAAATGCCGGATCTTAATGCTGTGGATATCAGCGGTGCAGAAGAGATGATAATGGGTACTGCAAGAAGCATGGGGATTTTAATTCAGGATTGATTGTCTGTTTTTATTGATCAAGGATGTGGGAGGCCGCTAAGGCCGCTTTATTAACCACTTATACAAGAGTAAACAATGGCTGGAAAAAAATACAGAAATGCGGCACTGAAGGTTGATCGTTTTCATGAATACGATCTCGTCGACGCAGTGGAAAAGGTGAAGGAGATTACTGAGGCTAAATTTGATGCAACAGTTGATATTGCCGTGAAGCTTGGAGTTGATCCCCGGCATGCTGATCAGGTTGTCCGCGGAACAGTCATGCTCCCGCACGGTACAGGTAAAACTGTTTCTGTGCTTGTTGTATGCAAAGAGGCCAAGGCTGAAGAGGCCAGAGAAGCCGGCGCGGATCTCGTTGGCTTTGAGGAGTATATCGAAAAAATCCAGGAAGGATGGACAGGTGTTGATGTTATTATAGCAACTCCAGATGTCATGGGTCAGCTCGGTAAAGTTGCCAAGATTCTCGGACCGCGCGGTTTAATGCCGAATCCTAAATCAGGAACGGTTACGATGGATGTGGCCAAAGCGGTCAAGGAAGTTAAAGCCGGTAAAATTGAGTTCAGGGTAGATAAGGCGGGAAATATTCATGCTCCTGTCGGCAAGGTTTCGTTTCAGCCTGACCAGCTGGTTGCCAATATTGGAAGCTTCCTAAAAGAGGTTGTTCGTTTAAAGCCATCAGCAGCCAAGGGTCAGTATGTGCAGGGAATCGCGCTTTCAAGCACTATGTCCCCGAGCGTGAAGGTTAAAATGGAAAAATTTGTCGCCTAATAAAAACGGTTTATACGATGAAGCGAGATACAAAAGAGCAGATTGTTCAGGAAGTTGCTGAGCAGATCAATAAGTCACAGGGTATATATCTGACTGAATTTCAGGGGTTGAGTGTCGCCAAAATGGCAGAACTTCGCAGGGAGTTCAGGAATGTAGGAGTAGAGTATCGTGTTGTAAAAAACACACTCATAAAAAAAGCTCTGAAAGAACTGGGAGTTGCTGACAAGCTGGCTCCGGGTCTTACTGGAACCACTGCGTTGGCGTTCGGAATTGATGATCCGATAGCTCCGGCCAAGGTTATCAAAAAGTTCAGCAAAAGCAATGAAGCGCTAAAGTTTAAGATGGCATCAATTGATGGTGTTGTTTTCGGCGCTGATTCACTTTCGCAACTTTCCGATATGCTCACCAAGACCGAGAATGTCGGTCGTGCAGCAGGATTGATCAACGGTGTTGTCAGTTCTGTTCCGATGGTGGTCAATGCAGTTACAAGAAATCTTGTCTATGCTCTTGATCAGATAGCAAGACAAAAGCAGTAAACAATACGAATCTATTACGCACTCAACAAATTATTTTAATTGTAAATTATTAAACAAGAGAGGGGAATAATGTCTATCGAAACACTTGTAGAGCAGATTGGTAAGTTGACTCTTACAGAGGCTTCTGAATTGGTGAAGGCTCTTGAAGAGAAGTTTGGTGTCAGTGCTGCTCCTGTAGCAGTTGCCGGTGTTGCTGCAGCACCTGCTGGTGAAGTTGCCGTCCAGGAAGAGCAGACTGAGTTTGACGTCGTATTGACAGCTGCAGGCGAAAGCAAAATTAACGTCATCAAGGCTGTTCGTGCTATTACCGGTCTTGGTTTGAAAGAAGCCAAGGATCTTGTTGATGGAGCGCCGAAAACAGTTAAAGAAGCTGTTACCAAGGATGAGGCAGAAAAAATTGCCAAAGAGTTGAAAGATGCGGGCGCATCTGTTGAGTTGAAGTGATCTTTGAAAAGAGTCATTACTATAGCAAGCTCCGTCTCTATATGAGACGGAGCTTTGTCTGTTTGTGTAAGTACCGTATTGATGAAAGTTCCTGTGATGATACGATTAAGGTTCAGTCGGACTTTTTAGTTGTCCACCAAGGTTTTTGAGGAACTTTGCGAGGACTTAATCTGTAAGTAATTCATGCAATTGATAAAAGCGAGGTGCATGTGAAAGTGGCTGATGCAACAACACCGTGTATTGACTTTTCGAAAATCAAGAGTGTTATAGAAGCTCCCGACTTATTAAAAGTTCAGTTAGATTCATTTCATAATTTTATACAGGATAGCGTACCTCTTTCCAAGAGAAAGGACCAGGGTCTGGAACGGGTTCTACGCGGCGCATTCCCTATTACTGACACAAGGGGCCTGTATCTGCTTGAGTACATCACTTATAGCTTTGATAAACCGAAATATACCGTTGAAGACTGTATTGAGCGTGGACTGACCTATGATGTTTCCCTAAAAGTCAAGCTCAAGCTTTCATACAAGGATGAGGCGGATGAGACCGACTGGAAGGAGACCATACAGCAGGAGGTCTATTTAGGCCGGATTCCGTATATGACGGAGCGCGGTACTTTTATTGTCAACGGGGCTGAAAGGGTTGTGGTTGCCCAACTTCATCGCTCTCCCGGCGTTGTATTCAGTGAAGCCATACATCCGAATGGCAAAAAAATGTATTCGGCCAAGATCGTTCCGACCAGAGGATCATGGATTGAGTTTCAGACTGATATCAATAATCAGATTTTTGTCTATATCGATCAGAAAAAGAACTTTCTGGTCAGTGCTCTTCTTCGTGCGATAGGATTTGCAAGAGATGAGGATATTCTCGGTTTGTTTGATCTCGTTGAAGAGGTTTCGCTGAAATCAACTAAAAAGGATCAGCTTATCGGACAGTATCTTGCCTCAGATATTGTGGATATGCAGACCGGTGAGGTGGTCAGTGCAAGAACGGCTATTACTGAAGATATCTTTGAGCAGATTCTTGCCGCCGGCTATAAGAGTGTGAAGGTAATGAAGACATACTCCGGCAGCGACAAAGGGCCTGACAAATCTATCATCATCAATACTATTCTTAATGATAACTCAGCTACTGAAGAAGAAGCTCTTGAGATCGTCTATGAAGAGTTGAGAGCCAATGAAGCTCCAGATATAGATGCTGCCAGAAGTTTTCTTGAGAGAACATTTTTCAATCAGAAAAAATACGATCTCGGTGAAGTCGGCCGTTACAGAATTCAGAAGAAACTTGGTAAAGAGTTCGATGATCTGAAAGAATATCTTTCCGGAAAGCCCGAACTCAAACAGCTTTCTGATACCATATACGACAAAATTCTCCAGACAATACAGTCCTTTTCCGATGAGCCTGCCGGAGAGGATATTCTTGTTTTGACTCATTACGATATTATATCGGTCATTTATTATCTCATCAAGCTTGTTAACGGCCTCGCTGAGGTTGATGATGTCGATCACCTGGCTAACCGTCGAGTTCGTTCTGTAGGCGAACAGCTTGCCGCCCAGTTTGTTATAGGTCTGGCGAGGATGGGCAAAAATGTCCGTGAAAAGCTCAACTCCAGGGACTCTGATAAAATTGCACCAGCTGATCTTATCAATGCTCGTACTGTATCGAGTGTTGTATCGAGCTTCTTTGCTACGAGCCAGCTTTCGCAGTTTATGGATCAGACCAATCCACTTGCTGAAATGACCAACAAGAGAAGGGTCTCCGCTCTTGGACCTGGTGGTCTAACCAGGGAACGTGCAGGTTTTGAGGTTCGCGACGTTCACTATACTCACTATGGCAGGCTTTGCCCTATCGAAACTCCTGAGGGTCCAAACATAGGTCTGATTTCGTCCTTGTCTGTTTATGCTGAAATAAATGATAAAGGCTTTATCCAGACTCCTTACAGGGTCGTTGATAAAGGCCAGGTTACTGATACGGTTCTGATGCTTTCAGCTGAAGATGAAGAAAACAAGATTACCGTACCGGTCAGTGTTCCTCTTGATGAGAACAATAGAATTGCTGTTGAGACTGTACAGGCGAGGACCAAGGGTGACTACCCGGTTGTCGCAGCAGAGGACGTTAACTTTATGGACGTCTCTCCTGTTCAGATTGTCAGTGCAGCTGCAGCTTTGATTCCTTTCCTTGAGCATGATGATGGAAACCGTGCTCTTATGGGCGCCAACATGCAGCGACAGGCAGTACCTCTCCTGACCTCTGAAGCTCCAGTGGTTGGAACCGGTATGGAAGCCAAAGTTGCCAGGGATTCCCGCTCAGTCATTATTGCTGAAGGCCCGGGTGTTATTGAAGATGTAACCGCAGAATATATCCAGGTCCGGTATGATCTCGATCCTGATAATAATGTTCTGTCGATGCTTGATCCTGACGAAGGCCTTAAAACCTATAAGCTTATCAAGTTCAAGCGATCCAACCAGGATACCTGTATTTCACAGAAGCCACTGGTTCATATCGGTCAGCGAGTTGAAAAAGGATTAATTCTTTCCGATAGCTCATCGACCGATAACGGTGAACTTGCATTAGGAAAAAATGTTCTGGTAGCCTTCATGCCATGGCGAGGCTATAACTTTGAAGATGCTATCATTCTCAGTGAACGGCTTGTTTATGACGATGTTTTTACCTCGATTCATATCCATGAATTTGAGGCAAATGTTCGCGATACCAAGCGTGGCGAAGAGCAGTTTACCCGTGACATATATAATGTCAGTGATGAAGCTCTCAGAAACCTTGATGAAAACGGTATCGTACGGAACGGTGCGGAAGTCAAGGAGAGGGATATCCTGGTTGGTAAAATAACTCCGAAAGGTGAGAGCGATCCTACTCCTGAAGAAAAGCTGCTGAGAGCCATCTTCGGTGATAAATCAAGCGATGTCAAGGACGCATCAATGCATGTTCCTGCCGGAATGAAAGGTATTGTCATCAAGACAAAACTGTTTAGTCGCAAGAAAAAGGTCGGCATGGACTCCAAAGAGAAGCTTGAGGTTGTTGACAAAAAGTATGATTATAAAGAGTTTGATGTCAGAAAGCGTTTTTCCGAATGGATGAAACAGCTTCTGGATGGAAAAACATCGACTGGCGTTTATAGTGATAAAGGCAAACAGCTTGTAGCAGAGGGCACATTGTATGACGCAGCTGTTCTTGCCAAATTCAGTGCAATGCCATTCCTTGAGTCCATTGATTTTTCAAAAGGCCTGACAGACTCTTCCAAGGTGAATGATAATGTCATCCGTCTCGTCAAGGAGTTCCGCTTCAAGCTTAAAGATCTTTCAGATGAGAGGGAAAACGAAAAGTACAAGATCAATGTGGGCGATGAACTTCCTCCTGGTATAGAGGAACTTGCCAAAGTCTATATTGCTCAGAAAAGGAAAATTCAGGTTGGCGATAAGATGGCGGGCCGTCACGGAAACAAGGGTGTGGTAGGCAAGATTCTTCCTGTTGAGGATATGCCGTTTATGGCAGATGGCACTTCGGTTGATATTGTTCTTAATCCGCTTGGCGTACCAAGCCGTATGAATATCGGTCAGCTTTATGAGACATCACTTGGCTGGGCAGCTAAAAAACTCGGAGTGAAGTTTAAAACTCCTATTTTTAATGGCGCCACCTACCAGGAAGTGCAGAAAGAACTTGAACGGGCCGGTCTTCCGACACACGGCAAGGTCAGTCTCTTTGACGGACGTACAGGTGAGCGTTTTGATGACGAAGTTACCATTGGCTATATCTACATGCTCAAGCTGGGCCATCTTGTCGATGACAAGATACATGCCCGTTCTACAGGACCTTACTCTCTCATCACGCAGCAGCCTCTTGGTGGCAAAGCCCAGTTTGGCGGTCAGAGATTTGGTGAAATGGAAGTATGGGCGCTCGAGGCTTATGGCGCAGCCAATATTCTTCGGGAAATGCTTACGGTTAAATCCGATGATGTTATAGGCCGGAATAAAACCTATGAGGCAATTGTTAAAGGCCAGAACCTGCCGGAGCCGGGTATACCAGAATCCTTCAATGTCCTTATAAGGGAGTTGCAGGGGCTTGGACTTGAGATTCGTATTGACGACAGGGTTCCTTAGTAATGTGTTAATTCGCGGGACATCATTAACGGACATTCAACAGAGTCGTTTAACAAGAGGAATTGACTATGATTTTTTCACAGGGAGCTTCGCCTTTGAAAGGCGATTTTTCAAGGATAAAGTTCAGTATTGCATCACCTGAGAGCATTCTTGCTCATTCGAGGGGAGAGGTACTGAAACCTGAAACAATAAATTACCGTACTTTCAAGCCTGAACGTGACGGCTTGATGTGCGAAAAGATATTTGGTCCAACAAAGGACTGGGAGTGTTACTGCGGCAAATATAAGCGCGTACGCTATAAAGGGATTATCTGCGATCGATGCGGTGTTGAGGTTACGACCAAAAGTGTAAGACGCGAGCGTATGGGGCATATATCCCTTGCAGTTCCTGTCGTGCATACATGGTTTTTCCGCTCAGTTCCCAGCAAGATCGGAGCATTACTTGACCTTTCCACCAAGGAGCTCGAAAGGATCATCTATTATGAAGTCTATGTTGTCATCAATCCCGGAGAACCTGGAGAGAAACAGGGTATCAAGAAGCTTGACCGTCTGACAGAAGAGCAGTATTTCCAGATTATTACCGAGTTTGAGGATAATCAGGATCTCGAAGATTCAGATCCGGACAAGTTTGTTGCTAAAATGGGTGGAGAGGCTATTCATATGCTTCTTAAGAACATCGATCTTGATTCATCAGCCATACATCTCCGTAAAGTTCTTAAGGAGAGTAATTCCGAACAGAAAAGAGCTGATGCACTTAAAAGACTCAAGGTTGTCGAAGCGTTCAGAAAAAGCTATGAACCACATAAAAAAACCCGCAAAAAGCCTCTAGGACTGTTTCCTGAGGATGAGCTCCCGGAGCCTTATGTTTATGAAGGCAATAAGCCGGAGTATATGGTGATGGAGGTTGTTCCGGTTATTCCTCCGGAGCTTCGTCCACTTGTTCCGCTTGAAGGCGGCAGGTTTGCCACATCAGATCTTAACGATCTCTATCGCAGAGTTATCATCCGTAACAACCGCCTGAAAAAACTCATCGATATCCGTGCCCCTGAGGTTATTCTCCGTAACGAAAAGAGAATGCTGCAGGAAGCTGTGGACGCTTTGTTCGACAATTCCCGCAAGGCTAACGCGGTTAAAACCGGCGAATCCAACAGGCCTTTGAAATCGCTTTCAGATTCACTCAAAGGTAAGCAGGGACGTTTTCGTCAGAACCTTCTTGGTAAGAGGGTTGACTATTCTGGTCGTTCCGTTATCGTTGTCGGACCGGAATTGAAGCTGCATGAGTGCGGTCTGCCAAAAAGCATGGCTATTGAGCTGTTTCAGCCATTTGTGATCCGCCGTCTCGTTGATCGTGGTATTGCCAAATCGGTAAAATCAGCAAAAAAACTTATTGACAAAAAAGATCCAATTGTCTGGGATGTGCTTGAGAAAGTCATAGATGGAAGACCGGTTATGCTCAACAGGGCTCCTACTCTTCACCGTCTGGGAATTCAGGCTTTCCAGCCGGTACTGATAGAGGGCAAGGCGATTCAGATTCATCCACTGGTTTGTACTGCGTTTAACGCCGACTTTGACGGTGACCAGATGGCTGTTCATATTCCTCTGTCGCAGGAGGCGCAGCTTGAAGCGTCATTGCTTATGCTTTCCTCTCATAATCTTATTCTGCCTCAGTCAGGTAAGCCAGTAACCGTTCCTTCACAGGACATGGTACTGGGTATGTATTTTCTGACCAAGTCACGTGTTGGTGATGTTGGTGAAGGTCTGATATTCTACAGCCCTGAAGATGTTCTCATCGCTTTCAATGAACAGCGTGTAGGGCTTCATGCGCAGATATTTGTCCAGTATTCCGGGCAGGTCGATCAGAAATTTGATCCGCTCCGGGTTCTTGATACAATTGTAGAGCCTAATTCTGAAAAGTCAATCTGGCTTAAAGCGCAGATACAAAAGAATAAAATAGTGCTTACAACGGTTGGCCGGGTCATTTTTAACCAGAATGTACCAGACGAGATTGGTTTTATCAATCGTGTTATTGACAAGAAGGTTGCCAAGGAGCTTATCGGTCGCCTCAGCAGTGATGTTGGAAATGTTGAAACCGCCAAATTCCTTGATAATATCAAGGAGGTCGGTTTCCACTATGCTATGAAAGGGGGACTTTCTGTCGGCCTTTCTGATGCGATTGTCCCTGAAACCAAGGTCAAGCATATTAAAAACGCCCAACGTGAGAGTACAAAAGTTGTTAAAGAGTACAATCGCGGGACGCTCACAGATAATGAGCGGTATAATCAGATTGTTGACGTCTGGCAGAAAACATCAAATATTGTTGCTGAAGAGTCATATCAGAAGTTGAAAAAAGACCGTGACGGCTTTAATCCTCTTTATATGATGCTTGATTCCGGAGCCCGTGGTTCCAGAGAGCAGGTTCGTCAGCTTACAGGTATGCGAGGTCTTATTGCCCGTCCTCAGAAGTCCATGTCGGGACAGCCGGGTGAAATTATCGAAAACCCGATTATATCGAATCTTAAAGAGGGACTAACCGTTCTTGAGTATTTTATTTCAACACACGGTGCTCGTAAAGGTCTGTCCGATACATCACTGAAAACAGCTGATGCGGGTTACTTGACAAGACGACTCCACGACGTTGCTCAGGATGTCATTGTGACCATTGATGACTGCGGAACAACTCGTGGTCTTTATGTTCATCGCAACATTGAGGAAGAGACAAGCGGTCAAATCAAGTTCCGTGAGAAAATCAAGGGACGTGTTGCTGCCCGCGACATTTATGATACCCTGAATAACAAGGTGATTGTAAGCTCCGGTGAAATCATTACAGAAGAACTTGCAGAACTCATTCAGGAGACTCCAGGTGTTGAAGAGGCTGAGATCCGCTCTGTTTTGACCTGCGAATCGAAAATCGGTATTTGTTCAAAATGTTATGGAACAAATCTCTCGGTACACGAACTCGTGGAAATCGGTGAAGCTGTTGGTGTTATTGCTGCACAGTCGATTGGTGAGCCTGGAACGCAGCTTACGCTTCGTACATTCCACCAGGGTGGTACCGCTCAGGGCGGTATTACTGAAACCGAGACCAAGGCATTCTATGATGGCCAGATCCAGTTCGAGGATATCAAAACCGTTGACCATACCGCTATAAACGAGGATGGGGTCGAAGAATTCCGGGTTATTGTTATCCAGAAAAATGGAAAAATCAACATTGCTGATCCCGATTCCGGTAAGATTCTTAAGCGTTATATTGTTCCGCACGGTGCGCACCTTAACTGCAAACATGGTGATCTTATCAAAAAAGATCAGATGATGTTCAGCAGTGAACCGAACAGCACACAGATTATAGCAGAACTGCCAGGTTTCATCAAGTTTGCTGACATCGAAAAAGGCGTTACATACAAGGAAGAAGTTGATCCTCAGACAGGGTTCTCCCAGCATACCATTATCAATTGGCGCTCAAAGCTTAGAGCTACCGAAACAAGAGAGCCAAGGCTGATCCTTATTGATGGAAATGGTGAAGTTAAAAAAACCTATCCAGTCCCGATCAAGACCAATCTCTATGTTGAAGATGGTCAGAAGGTAACTCCTGGCGATATCATTGCCAAGGTGCCGAGAAATCTTGACCGTGTCGGCGGCGATATTACCGCCGGTCTTCCAAAGGTAACCGAACTCTTTGAAGCCAGAATTCCTTCAGATCCAGCAATTGTTACTGAAATTGATGGTTATGTCAGTTTTGGTTCACAGCGCAGAAGCAGCAAAGAGATCAAGGTTAAAAATGATTTTGGCGAAGAAAAGGTTTATTACGTTCAGGTTGGAAAGCATGTCCTTGCCAATGAGGGTGATGAAGTTAAGGCTGGAGATGCTTTGACTGATGGAGCCATATCGCCTCAAGATATCCTGCGTATTCAGGGTCCGAATGCTGTGCAGCAGTATCTCGTCAATGAAATCCAGAAAGTTTACCAGATCAATGCCGGTGTCGAGATCAACGACAAGCATCTTGAGGTCATAGTTCGCCAGATGCTTCAGAAAGTCCGTATCGAAGAATCAGGCGACACCAACCTCCTGCCAGGTGATCTTATCGATCGGAGTGCATTTGTTGAGGCTAACAATGGTATTTCTGAAAAGGTGCGTATTACAGAGAAGGGGGATGCTCCTGCAAGAATTCAGGACAGTCAGCTTCACAAATTGCGCGATATTACCAAGCTGAATCGTGAGCTTCGCAAGAACACCAAAAATATGATTGCTTTCGAGCCAGCCCTGCAGGCAACCTCTCATCCTGTGCTCCTTGGCATTACAAGTGCTGCTCTTCAGACAGAGAGTGTTATATCTGCGGCATCCTTCCAGGAAACAACCAAGGTTCTTACTGATGCAGCTGTTGCAGGAAAGGTTGATTATCTTGCCGGTTTGAAAGAAAATGTGATTGTTGGAAAACTTATTCCAGCAGGAACCGGTCTCAAGAGATATAAGACAATCAAACTGACTGGTGAAGGACAGGACTCTTCAGTTGATAGTGAGAGCAAGATTGAAGATGCTCCGACAAGAGAGGGCTTTGCCAACGAACGTTAGTCGCGATAACAGGTTCAGATGAGACAAAAAAAAAGGGAGATTTTAATCTCCCTTTTTTTTTGTTTACTTCTTTTCGAACCTGAAGGATTCGAGAAAACTCGTATCAAAATCACCGCTCTGAAAAACAGGAGAGTGCATAACCTGTTTGTGGAAAGGAATTGTAGTTTTTACTCCCACTACGATAAATTCATCGAGCGCCCTTGACATCCTTGCGATAGCTTCCTCTCTTGAGTGAGCAGTAACGATAAGCTTGGCAATCATTGAGTCGTAGTTCGAAGGGACAACATAGCTTGCGTAGGCATGCGAATCAACCCTGACACCGTGACCACCAGGTGTATGGAAGACCTGAAGCTGTCCTGGAGAAGGACGGAAAGAGTGCTCTGGATCTTCAGCATTAATCCGGCATTCAATTGAGTGACCTTTTGGAACAAAAGCTCTATCCTTGATTGATTCCCCTGCAGCAATAAGAATCTGTTCCTTAACGAGATCTACATCATAGCGTTCTTCAGTAACAGGATGTTCTACCTGAATACGGGTATTCATTTCCATGAAGAAAAAATCCTTGTGCTTGTCGAGCAGAAACTCAATGGTTCCAGCACCTTCATAGTTGATTGCCCTTGCAGCAGCTACAGCCGCATCACCCATTTTCTTTCTGAGCGCTTCATCAACGACCGGTGAAGGAGTTTCTTCAATGAGCTTCTGATGTCGTCTCTGGACAGTACAGTCACGTTCTCCGAGCTGGATTGTGTTTCCATGCTGGTCAGATAAAATCTGGATTTCAACATGGCGTGGATTTTCGAGATACTTCTCAATATAAACGCCACTGTTGCCGAATGATTGCTCAGCCTCGCTCCGCGCTGTGTTCAGGGCTTTCTCCATTTGGCTATCCTCTGTCACTACCCGCATTCCCTTTCCTCCGCCACCAGCAGTTGGCTTGATAATTACGGGGTAACCGGTTCGTTTAGCTGTTTCGATTGCCTGCTGCAGATCGGTAACCAGCCCGGGGCTGCCCGGAACGACAGGAACGCCAGCAAATATCATTGTCGATTTTGCCGTGTTTTTGTCGCCCATCTGGTTGATCATTGTGGCTGTAGGTCCGATAAACTTGATGTTTACTGAGGCGCAAACTTCAGCGAAATCAGCGTTTTCTGCAAGAAAACCGTAGCCAGGATGAATCGCATCAGCATTCGTTACCTCTGCGGCAGCGATGATACGAGGAATGTTCAGATAACTCTCTCTTGATAAAGCCGGTCCTATACAGACAGCTTCATCGGCGTATTTGACATGCATTGACTCAGCATCAACTGTCGAATAGACAGCGACAGTACTGATTCCCATTTCGCGGCAGGTCTGCATAATACGCAAGGCAATTTCGCCGCGATTTGCAACAAGTATTTTCTTAAACAATGTATTTGTGATGAATGTTTATGGTTTAATCCGGAACAGGGGCTGATCATATTCTACCGCCTGTCCATTTTCAACAAGAATTTCAACGATTGTACCGGAAACTTCAGCTTCAATTTCGTTCATGAGTTTCATGGCTTCAATAATACAGAGAACATCACCTTTCTTTATAGTGTCATTGACAGAAACGAAAGGTGGAGCATCCGGAGATGAAGACTGGTAGAATGTCCCGACAATAGGAGAGCGGGATTCAATCAGGCCAGGTATTGACTCATCTTTTAGAGCAGCCGGAGCGCTGTTTAAAGTCGGGGATGCTGCAATCGGTGAAGGCTCTGCAACTGGCGTCGCACTTGGCAGGGAAATCACCGTTGCCGCAGAAGCACGTCGCAGTGTAATTTTAAAACCTCCCTCCTCCTCGATGATGGTTTCCTGAAGATCCGAGCTATCGACAATGTCGATAAGCTGTTTAATTTCGTTAAAATTCATGATGATATTACTTAAGTTTAAAACACTCGTCCTGATCTATCGCCCAAGAAGATAATTACTTTTTAACTCTTTCAATATACTCTCCGGTGCGGGTGTCGACACGAATAACGCTTCCCGTCTGAATAAACATGGGTACGTTGACCTCTGCACCAGTTTCCACTACGGCTGGTTTTGTTCCACTTGTTGCCCTGTCATCCTTTAATGCAGGACTGGTTTCTGTGACCTCAACCTCAACAAATATAGGAAGTTCGACCCCAAGAATAGAGCCGTCATCAGAGAAAACAATAGTGACTATAATGCCATCCTTCACAAAACGTGATGAAGAGCCAATCGAAACCTCAGGGACATTGATCTGGTCAAAGGTATCGTTATCCATCATCACAAAATCAGTGCCGTCTCTATAAAGATACTGGTACTGTTTTCTCTCTGTGACGATAACATCAACGGATTCGGTTGCGCTGAAGCGATATTCGACATTTCTGCCGGACTTCAGGTTCCTCATGTTTGCCTGATAAAAGGCTCTCAGATTTCCGGGAGTACGGTGAATAAGACTCTCTATACTATGCGGCTCGCCTTTAAAACGGATAATTGAACCTTTTGAAACATTGCTGATGGAAATCATAAACAGGAAAAAATTTGTCTTGTGCGTTTTGTTTCTTTATATCCAAATGAACTTAAATATAACACAGTGCCGGACGAATACAAACCGCCAGATCGAGCAAAGCGGGATAATGCTAAAAAGCCATTGCATGTTTGTGAAGTACTGTTTAAATTCATTGAATTAACAAGGGTAAAAAACGTTGGTTTTATCTTCAACAATAATAAACATGCCATATGTCAAAAGCTGAATTAGTAGAGAAAATTGCCGAGCAGGCCAAGCTGACAAAAGTTGATGCCGAGCGTGCTGTAAATGCTTTTATCAATGTAGTATCAGCCTCATTGAAAGCCGGAGATGATGTAACTCTTGTTGGCTTCGGAACGTTTACCACTGGCGATAGAGCGGAAAGACAAGGCCGGAACCCTCAGACTGGTGCTGTTATTACAATTGCGGCGAAAAAAGTGGTTAAGTTCAAGCCCGGAAAAGCCTTGAAGGAAGAGGTCGCTGGTTGATCCTTGTCGTTTGATTTTTATTACTATTTTTAAAGTCCATCACCGGCAACTGCTTGATGGACTTTTTTTATCATTTATACTGCTGCATTATGGCCACGAAAGTTGTCCTTGATTTTGAGAAGCCTCTTTTTGAGCTTGAAGCCAAACTCAATGAAATGCGATTGCTTCTCCGGAGCAGCACAAGGGAGCAGGCCCCTTCTGAGAGTGAAGCGCTCGGTCATGACATTGAGACTCTTGAGCTGAAGGTTGATGCGCTCCGTCGTTCGATCTATAAAAATCTTACCAGGTGGCAGAAAGTGCAGCTTGCGCGCCATCCGGAACGACCGTTTACGCTCGATTATATTTATATGATGACCAAAGAGTTTGTCGAACTTGCTGGTGACCGGCATTTCAGTGATGATAAAGCGATCGTTGGAGGGTTTGCCCGCATCGAAGAGAGTGCATCCGGTTTTTCACAACCGGTCATGATCATTGGTCATCAGAAAGGTCGTGATACAAAATCAAATCTTTACAGGAATTTTGGTATGGCACAGCCTGAGGGATATCGAAAGGCGCTGCGTTTAATGAAGCTCGCCGAAAAATTCCGTAAGCCTGTCATTACCCTGATTGATACTCCCGGCGCATTTCCCGGTATAGAAGCTGAAGAGCGTGGACAGGCAGAGGCAATTGCCAGGAACTTATTTGAAATGGCAAAGTTGACTGTTCCGGTAATCTGTGTCATTATCGGTGAAGGCGCAAGTGGCGGAGCGATTGGCCTCGGTGTAGGCGACAGGATTATCATGGCTGAAAACAGCTGGTATTCAGTGATTTCTCCTGAAAGCTGTTCTTCCATTCTCTGGAGAAGCTGGAACTATAAAGAACAGGCGGCTGAGGCGTTGCAACTCACAGCAGATGATCTTCTTGCTCAGGGTATTATCGACAGAATTATTCCTGAACCGCTTGGAGGAGCTCATACTGACCCTGATGCAATGGCAGCAACAGTAAAGGGGATATTGATTGAGGAGCTTAAAGCGCTCTTGCCCAGAGATCCGGTAGATCTCGTTCATGACCGTATAGAAAAGTTTTCTTCCATGGGCGTCTGGAAAGAAGAGGTATAAATACATAAAAAAAGCCTGCTTAAAAGCAGGCTTTTTTTATGCTAAGATATTGTTGCTTTATTTGATGACGTAGGAGCTCTCCCCCTTGAGCAGCTCTTCAAGCGTCGCAATTCCATTTTTCTGGGCTTCACGGATCTGTTCGGTCAAAGCGTCTTCATAGGTTACCCGTTCTTCAGCATAAAATATCCCGAACGGTCTTGGGAGAACCTCATCCGATTTTTCACGAACATCAGCAAAGCGGGCAAGAATGGAAGCCTTGTTGATATCAGCCTCATTATGAACCCAAAGATCAGAAGCTGAAAGTCCCTCTTTGTTGATATCTACAACTACCGGCGTAAATCCATCAAGGCGTATACCCTTGTTTTTCTCTTTTCCAAAGACAAGTGGTTTGCCCTGTTCAAGATAGACGGTATTATCTGCTTTATTGTCGGGAGTGGCAAATGCTTCGAAAGCAGAGTTGTTGAAAATGGGGCAGTTCTGGTAAATTTCCACAAGAGATGTTCCCCTATGCAGAGCTGCGCGTTTCAGTATAGAACGCAGATATTTGCCATCACGGTCAAAAGCTCTCGCAAAGAAAGATCCTCCCGAGCCAATTGTCAAAGCTGCCGTATTGAATGGCTGATCGATAACACCGGAGGGAGAAGTAACGGTTCTTAACCCGATTTTGGAAGTAGGTGAATACTGGCCTTTAGTGAGTCCGTAAATTTCATTGTTGAAAAGAACAACGTTCAAGTCCGGATTTCTTCTAAGGGTATGAATGAAATGATTGCCGCCAATCGATAACGCATCGCCATCTCCAGTTGCAACCCAGACACTCAGTTCAGGTCGTGATACTTTCAGTCCTGTTGCCATTGGCAGAGCTCTGCCATGAATACCATGAACTCCGTACGTTGCCATATAATAGGGGAGACGCGATGAGCAGCCTATCCCTGAAACAATTACGACGTTTTCCGGTGCAACGTCAAGTTCAGGCATAACGTTTTTAAGCTGTTGCAGTATGGCATGATCGCCACAGCCGGGACACCATTTTGCCTCCTGGTCCGAAGCAAAATCCTTGGCAGTACGCACCGGTGAAGCTATGATTGTTGTATCGTTATCAGTCATTATTAAATCTCCTTGATAAGGTCAGTGATTTTAGCCAGAATTTCCATTTCATTGAACGGCACACCCTGTACCTTGCTGTATCCGACAGGAGCAATCAAGAAGGTATCACGGATAAGATGGATAAGCTGTCCGCTGTTCATCTCGGGTATCAGCACTTTTTTATAGTTACCGAGAATCGTTCCAAGGTTTTTAGGGAACGGATGGATATAACGGAGATGTGCATGAGCAACACTGTATCCCTCTTCAAGAGCCTGCTCCACGGCGGTTTTAATGGCACCGTATGATGATCCCCATCCGAGGACAAGCAGATCACCTTTTTGTGGTCCGTTGTCTATGCTTTGAAGCGGAATACTGTCAGCAATACGTGCTATTTTTTCAGCTCGAATCTTTGTCATCAATTCATGATTTTCCGGGTCATGTGATACATTTCCGGTCTCATTCTGCTTTTCAAGCCCGCCGATGCGGTGTTCGAGGCCTTTTGTTCCGGGGATAGCCCATGACCGGACCTGGCGATCGTCACGCTTGTAGGGTAGATATGGCGGATCTTCAGGTTTTCTTGCAGGTTGAAATCTGGGCTTTATTTCAGCAAGATTATCAGGACTTTCCACCTCCCATGGCTCAGAGCTAAGAGCGAGATAGCCGTCAGAAAGACAGATTACCGGAGTCATGTGTTCTATCGCAATTCTTGCGGCTTCGTATGTGGTATAGAAGCAGTCGACAGGAGAGCGTGCAGCGATAACCGGCATAGGGGCTTCTCCATGTCTTCCATACATAGCCATGAAGAGATCTGATTGTTCAGGTTTTGTTGGAAGTCCTGTTGACGGACCGCCACGCTGAACATTGATAATAACGAGAGGCACTTCAAGGATGACAGCGAGTCCGAGTGCTTCTGTTTTAAGGGCAAGTCCAGGGCCTGAAGTGTTGGTGGCCGCAAGTGCACCCCCATATGCAGCACCAATGCTGCTGACTATTCCAGCAATTTCGTCTTCAGCCTGAAAGGTTTTGACGCCATATTTTTTCTTTTTCGCCAGTGTCTGCAGTATCTCAGTAGCCGGGGTTATAGGGTATGAACCCAAAAAGAGTTCAAGACCGGCTTTTTTTGATGCAGCTGTAAGAGCGATTGCACATGCTTCATTACCCGTGACACGGCGGTAAGTGCCATGCTGTTTTTGCGGAGCAATATCGAAGCGCCCAAGATTTGCAAAGAGTTCGGTTTCATCGCCAAAGAAATATCCGGCCTTCATCGCTTTGATGTTTGCTTCGGCCATCTGGATATTTTTCTGAAACTTGGTGTGCAATGTTTCAATTGTTCCTTCAAGCGGAAGGGTGTAAAGCCAGTAGAGCAGCCCTAAAACAAACATGTTTTTACACCGGTCGACCTCTTTACTGCTTAGTCCGCTCTCTTTGAGTGCTTCACGGGTAAACTGCAACACAGGGACTGGAAAGACGATATAGTTATCCAGAGTGCCGTCTTCAAGCGGGTTTGCACCTGCAGGATAGCCGGCAAGCTTTAAATTTTTCTCATCGAAACCCTCGGTGCCGGCAATAATGATACCGCCACGGTGAAGGTCTTTAAGATTTGCCTTAAGTGCAGCCGAGTTCATGGCGACCATGACATCAAATCGTGCTCCCGGGGTATAGACAGGCTTGCTGCTGAACTGGAGCTGAAACCCTGATACACCTGCAATGGTCCCTGCAGGGGCTCTTATCTCTGAAGGAAAATTAGGGAATGTATTCAGCTCGGATCCGTGAACCGCAACGGTATTGGCGAATTGGGTACCGGTCAGCTGCATCCCGTCACCTGAATCTCCCGCAAAAAGCACAGACACGCTGGTTTTCGCCGTTACATTGACCTGTCGGGTCGTCTTGTTGGTATCAGTCATTGTCCCTGATTAATTACTTTTCAAAGTTAGTAAACAGCAATAAAATCCCCGTGTCAATGAACATCATAGCACGGAAGTCATTGATCTGCTATCTGGTGAAATGTATTATTGGTGGGTAAAGTAGAGGGCAAACTCCTATAAGCACAGTCCTCTGCAATAAAATAAATATAAAGTATGCTTAGGGTTAAAACAAATTTTTGACTGTTCTATCTAAGAATTCTTTGCAATAACGATGTTGTTTTTTGTCAGATATTCCTGCCATTCCTGCTCTTCCCTGATTGGGCAATCAAAGGATAAATCACAGAAATCACAGCGTTGCATGCCGTACATCTGTTCCATCCAGCAACCTGTGGCACTTTTTTGCACTTCATTGACATGGTTGGGATTATTTTTCATTATTCTTGATGAAATCTCCATCAATTCCATAACCCCTTCTCTCCGTTTCTGATTTTCCACTCCCCAACTCATAACAGTGTTCCTGTTTTTAATGGAAAAATAGACGGGCAATCTTACCCGAACCATAACGCTCCAATATAATTCTTTTTTAAAAAGAACATACTTCCTCGCCCGCCTCGGTTGCGCCTCAATAGATAGTGTCAGGCTTGAATGAAAGGGGATAAAATTAAGTTGGCAACAAGCCTGAAAAAAGAGTAACTTTGGGGCCGTAAGAGGCACCTCTTCTGAAGGTAACGCCATGATTGAAAGCACTGAAACAAGATGAAAATCTCTATGAAATCCCGGGAAATCAGACAATCTTTTTTGGATTATTTTGCTGAAAAAGGTCATACAATAGTTCGTTCAGCGCCGGTTATTCCGGCTGATGACCCAACCCTGCTCTTTACAAATGCAGGGATGAACCAGTTTAAGGATGTTTTTTTAGATAAAGGCACAAGGCCTTATGTGAGGGCAGCAGATACACAAAAATGCATCAGGGCATCGGGCAAGCATAATGATCTGGAAGATGTCGGCAGGGACACCTACCACCATACTTTTTTTGAAATGCTGGGCAACTGGTCTTTTGGTGATTACTACAAAGTTGAAGCCATAACCTGGGCGTGGGAACTCCTTACGGAAGTATGGTCTTTGCCGAAAGAGCGTCTTTACGCAACAGTCTTTCGTGATGATGACGAGAGCTTTCAGATATGGCAGAAGCATACTGATATTAACCCGGACCATGTCATACGTTTCGGTGAAAAAGATAATTTCTGGGAAATGGGAGAAACAGGTCCATGCGGGCCATGTTCTGAAATTCATATCGATCTAACTGAGGATGGTTCCGGCCGGAGTCTCGTCAATGTCGGCGATTACCGTGTCATAGAACTGTGGAATCTTGTTTTCATCCAGTATAATCGCCAGAGTGACGGGCGCCTTGAGCCGCTTCCAAAGAAACATGTTGATACCGGCATGGGGTTCGAGAGGGTGGCCGCTGTTATGCAGGGTAAAGGCTCAAACTACGATACTGACGTTTTCAAGCCCCTTTTCGACCGTATCACCGAAATAACCGGTGTCGCTTATAAAGCCTCAATGGATGATCCCCTTGACATTGCCATGAGGGTTATAGCTGATCATGCACGTACCCTGACTTTTGCGCTTTCAGATGGGGCCATGCCCTCCAACGAGGGACGTGGTTACGTGCTTCGCCGCATTCTCCGTCGTGCTCTGAGATATTCAAAAAATCTTGGTTATAACGAACCGATTCTTCATCAGCTTGTCGGTACTATTGCCGAATCGATGGGCGATGTTTTTCCAGAGTTAAAGAAGCAGCAGGATACAGTCAGAAAAATCATAAAGGCAGAAGAGAATAGCTTTATTGTGACCCTTGACCGCGGGATAGAAATATTCAACGATGTCATCGAGCAAGTACGTTCAGAGAGCGGGAATACCATTAATGGCCAGGATGCCTTCAAGCTTTATGACACCTACGGTTTTCCTTTCGATCTGACCCGTCTTATGGCAGCTGATGTTGGGTTTCAGGTAGACGGTGAGGGCTTTGAGCATGCTATGCAGCAGCAGAAAACCAGGGCAAGAACCGATCGCAAGGAAAAACAGCATGTTGATGATGATGGAACCGAGTGGCTTTGGTTCAGTGACGTGCATCGTTCCCTTTTTACCGGTTACGATCAGCTTGGAACGCCGGTCATCATCAGCGGAGTCAAGCATGTCAAAGGAAAACTGTTTGTCATGCTCGATCAGACACCATTCTATGCTGAAAGCGGTGGTCAGGTTGGAGACAGAGGCTGGATAGAGACCGCCAGTTATCGCCTGCAGGTGACTGACACTATAAAGGATGGCGATGCCATTATCCATGTCATAAGCACTGTTTTCGACAAAATTCTCGATACCGCCATCAGCCCTGACGATCTGACTATTGATAGCCGCCAATTATCAGCTGAGGCCTCTGTGGACCGGCATGTTCGATTGGATACCGAAAGAAATCATACTGCAACGCATCTGCTCCATGGTGCACTTCGCAGAATATTGGGACAGCATGTTCAGCAGAAAGGGTCGTTTGTCAATGCCGAAAGACTCCGTTTTGATTTCAGTCACTTTTCCAGACTCACGGATGCTGAACTGCTGGAGGTCGAAGCCGAGGTAAACGAACAGATCAGAACGTCTGAACCTGTGATCAAGCACGCCGACGTTCCTTATGAAGAGGCGATTGCTAAGGGTGCGCTTGCATTTTTTGGTGACAAGTATGCCGACAACGTCAGAGTGGTTGAAGTTCCCGGTATTTCAGTGGAGCTGTGTGGCGGAACCCATGTTGATAATATCGGCAGGATCGGACTCTTTAAAATTATCAGTGAATCCTCTGTTGCTTCAGGTGTCCGGCGTATTGAGGCGTTGACAGGAAAAGCTGCAGAAACGCTCTTGTGGAATGAGTATCGCGAACTGCAGCAGATTCGTCATCTCCTTAAAGCAAAAGGGGATGAGTCGCCCTCAGAGAAGGTTTCCGAATTGATGGAAGGAAAAAAAGAGCTCGAAAAGCAGCTTCAGGATGGAAAGCTTGCCTCGCTTCTCAGCACACTTGCAGCACAACTTCACGCCTCTCCTGATATCTGCGGTTGCCGGGTCATGACAAAAGTTGTCGAAGAGGTGGATGCCGATACACTCCGACAGGCCGCTCTTGCCCTGCGCGACCTCCTGCCTTTTTCCGCAGTCCTGCTCTGCAGTGTTGAAGATGGAAAAGTATCGCTTGTCAGCTTTGCTTCCGACAAGGCCGTCAAGGAACTCGGTCTCGATGCCGGAAAACTTATTCGCGAGGCGGCTCAAAGCGTTCAGGGTGGCGGCGGAGGCAAGCCCGAGTTTGCAACTGCCGGTGGCAAGAACCCCGCAGGAATCCTCGGAGCTCTGGAAGCCTATGCCGTCTCGGTCAAGAGTGCGTTGCAGGGATGAACCAACACAATAATTGAAAGTTTATGCTGGTTCTTGACTGCTTTTTCGGGCGATGCTCAAAACCCTCATGCCAGAGTTGCGCTTTTCAGCTTGTCCGTTCACTGCGGCTGGCGCTCAAGTCGCGTGCAATGCAGAAAAAAGAAAAGTCCTGTGCCGGAGCTGTCGGTTCGTGGGATAAGCCGGAGACGGTTACGATGCCCGACCGGGTGACGCTACAGAAAGAGGATGCAACGAAAAAACGGAAGCGGCTGCTCGCTCCAAGGGAGGCGATTGCGTGGTATCCGACCATCAAGCCGGAGCTTTGCAACGGTTGCGGTGACTGCAAGGTTCTCTGCAAACCGGGAGTTTTCGGGTTGGGCGAGCCGGATCCCACAGGGATACACCGTCCAAAACTCATTGTCGAGCATCCTTACAAGTGCCTCGTGCTCTGTGCCCGATGCGTACCTGTCTGTACCTCCGGAGCCATTGTCCTCCCTCAAAAAGAGGAGTTCGAGCACTTTGTTGAGTATCTTGACTGATAGAATCCCCGCCGCATAGGAGCCGAAATAACAAACAACATAACGGAGAGATCATGACCGGTTCCGCCTCACCCGTGAAGAAAAAACGAAGGCTTCTTCTGCCTCGAGAAGAGATCGCCTGGTTTCCGGAACTTGACTCTACTCTCTGTAATGGCTGCGGTGACTGTGAGGATTTGTGCAAACCGGGAGTGTTTGCTCTTGGTGAGCCCGAAGGAGTCAAACGGGCAAAAATGACTGTTGCCAACCCCTATAGCTGTATTGTGCAGTGCACCCGATGTGAACCAGTCTGCCCAACAGGCGCAATCAGCTTACCTCTCCAGAAAGATTTTGAGCATTTTGTAGAGTATGTTGACTGACCGAGAGGTCGTCGCGGTCTCGGAATCCCATCAGATAAAGAATTGCATCAAGCCCAAGGGTTGATATGGCCTGCTTTGCGCTCTCCCTGACAATCGGTTTTGCCCTGAAGGCGATACCGAGTCCCGCTTTTCCAAGCATTGGCAGATCATTGGCACCATCACCGACAGCAATGGTTTGTTCCAGCCGGATATTCTCCTTTTTTGCAATTATTTCCAGCAGTTCAGCTTTTCTTTTGCCATCGACTATCTGCCCGAGTACCTTGCCTGTCAGCCGGCCCTCCTGGATTTCCAGTGTGTTGGCATAGACGTAATCAATATTCAGCTTTTTCTGCAGGTAGTGGCCGAAATAGGAGAATCCACCTGAAATGACTGCGGTTTTAAAGCCAAGGTTATGCAGGTTATGGAAAAGCGTTTCCGCCCCTTCAGTAAGCTGCAGCCTTTTGGCTATGGTTTCAAGTATATGTTCGTCAAGCCCCTCAAGCAGGGAGACCCTTTTCAGAAGACTCTCGGTAAAATCAATCTCCCCCCGCATGGCTTGCTCAGTAATTGCAGCTACTTCAGGGCCGACACCGGCTTCAAGAGCAAGTTCGTCGATTACTTCTGAAGTAATGAGGGTCGAATCCATATCAAATACGACCAGTCGCCGATTGCGGCGGAATATGTTGTCTTCCTGAAAAGCTATATCGATTCCAAGGCTGTCGGTTATAGCCAGCATCTGCTCACGGAAGCCGTTTTCGTCTTGCAAGGTACCCCGTATGGAAAACTCCACACAGGCCTTGGTGTGTCCTGTGATTTGGTCGTTTTCCAGAGGAATTCGTCCCGAGAGGCGGTTGATCGTATCAATATTGAGATTATGCGATGCAATGAGGGAAGATACCCGTTCAAGCTGTTCCGCTGTGATTCTTCTTGCAAGCAGCGAAAGCAGATATCTGTGTTTCCCCTGTTCCATCACCCACTGTTCATACTCTCTATCGGAGACAGGTGTAAAGGTGATCTGGATACCAAGTGTATGTGCACAGAAAAGCAAATCCTTCAGTATCGGCGATGAGGCGGACTCTTTTGGTACCTCTACCAGCATCCCCAGAGAAAGATGGTTATGAATAACTGCCTGGCCGATATCAAGGATAGGTATCTTGTATCCAGAAAGGATAGAGGTTATTTTCGACGTCAAGCCCGGTTTGTCCGGGCCCGTAATATTGATAAGGAGAAGCTCTCTCATATCAGAAGGAGTAATATTAAGTCTTATTTCACAGGCAGACAGCTATTTTGTTGCTGCAGCTAACCATCATCTATCAAAACAAGTTAAGGCTCAAACATAAGGTTGTTTCCAGAAAGAACCAACATCAACATCAGATCATCTGCCATCCTGATCTTATCGATTGTGACCTTGCCGGCTTATAACCCCCCACTTTCCAGTTGATGCATTACCAATCCTCACAGGGGCAAGGCCTTGTGAAAATTTACCAACCAGATCAAATTGCGGACTGATGACCATTTTCCCCTGTTTATCAATAAATCCCCATTTCCCGGTTATTGAATCACCAATTCTTACTGCCGCAAGGCCTTCTGAAAAGTCACCCGCCAGATCAAATTTCCGGTTGATCACCACTTTTCCCTGTTTGTCAATAAACCCATATTTCGCTGTGGTTCCCTGACCCATTTTAACGCAGGCAAGATCCTCTGAAAATCGGCATTTATTATCAAACTGCGGATTGATGACCATTTTCCCCTGTTTATCGATAAATCCCCATTTCCCACTGTTTCTATCACCGAGCCGAATGACTGCCAGACCATCTTTAAAAGGCTCAGCATAGTCGAATTGCAAAGAGATAACAACATGACCCTGTTTATCAATAAAACCCCATTTTCCATATTTTTCACTTCCCATTTTCATTGGCGCAAGACCTTCTGAAAAGTCACCTACAAGATCGAATTGAGGGTTGATGACATAGACCCCTTTGTTATCAATAAAACCCCATTTTCCCGAAATGGCGTCACCAACTCTCATGGCAGCAAGACCCTCTCTAAAGCCATGTTCAGCATCGAATTTCGGGGTGACTACGACTTTTCCTCGTTTATCAATAAATCCATATTTACCCGTAAATGCATCACCATCTCTCATCAGGGCAAGACCTTCAAAAAAGTCACCTACAAAAAAGAATTGTGGCCTGATGACCATTTTCCCATGGGTGTCAATAAATCCATATTTACCATCAGTTTCATCACCCATTTTCACTGCTGCCAATCCTTCTGAAAATTCTTGGACATTATCAAACTTCGGTGCAATGGGCATTTTTCCCTGCAGGTCTACAAAACCTTGTTTAAAAGAAAGTGAATCTCCAATCTTAACTGCAGCAAAGCCCCCTTTAAACGCTTCAACAGCAAAAAATTGTGGGTTGATAACTATTTGGCACGTATTGTCAACTGAAATTTCGGACGACTCCCCGCTGCATCCAGACAGAATGCAAAGAGCTATACTTAGAAGAGGTGTTTTAAAGAAGCCGGATATATTCATTATACATGGGATTTGATCATGACAGACCAAAGAAAAATCCGATCAAATACTCATCGTGGATCAACAAAAGAGCCATCGAGTCAAACATCTGGCGCTTGTTATAGAAGATTTTGTACACAACCGATTTGTAACGCGGCGGACTAATACTTATCGGCATAAGTAGTTATTAAATAATGGTATAAAAAACATTTCAAGTTATTTCAGGCTATAATAACAGCTGTTTTGTGTTGTTTCAGCCTTGAAAAGAGGATGAAATATTAAAACATGCAAAATATCCATTAAATAAATGATAAGAGAGTGTAAAATTCGCTATGTCAATATTATTCATCAATAATACGCGTCCGGTTCCAATGCTTTGCCCATGCATTATTAATTCGATGACATCATGTAACAGAGTGTCTTAATGAACGGGCTTATACCACAGTGATTCATTTCAAATTCATGTATTTCGTGCCTGCACAGCGATTAATTTTCGGGTTGATTTTTACCATGGGACTGCTGAGTGTTCCGGCTTATGCTGCTGATCCCTCTTATATCGGTGAGAATATCCGGAGATCGTCGAATAACGACATAGAATCGAGCAATCAAGCGGCACAAATCCAGCAAGGTGCCATGCAGGCTTTTTCTGGTATCACCCTGATGAGTGTTTTCAGCACGAGCTTCAAAAGTTTCAGATTTGAGGCTGAAATTGGCTATCAGCGAAACGATGCTGACAAGCTCATACTTGATTCCGGTCTATTTATGTTCAGAGGTAATTATTCGGTAACCTCATATATGGTAAATGGGTACTATAATTTTTTTCCCGGTACTGGTAGTCCTTATGTTACAGCAGGCTTTGGGCTGGCTCAGGTCAGTATCCATAACAAGGTAAATCCAACTAATACGATTTCCGAAACATATTCAGGGGCCGGGTATCAGGTGGGTATCGGTTTTGACGTTATAGCCGCAAAAAACATATTTTTTGATGTACGCTACCGCTATTTCGGAACCTATCCTGTCAGCCTCAATAATCATAACGGCTCTTTTAAAGCGCCCGGCAACAGTGTTATGTTTGGGTTGGTCGTCGGATTATAATTCGGAGGGTTGATTTTCTGTTGCGGAAAGAGGAGAATATAGCTGCTCGTATATACCCCGCAGCAGAGCTACGGGGATGTATGGAAATAGGCTGCAGGATCACTCCCACTCAATTGTGGCCGGAGGTTTGGATGATATGTCATAGGCCACTCTGTTGATGCCGCGCACTTCATTGATGATCCGGTTTGAGACGCGTGCAAGAAAATCATGTGGAAGCTGTGCCCAGTCGGCAGTCATGCCGTCGGTCGATTCAACAGCCCTGAGTGCAAGAACATTTTCGTAGGTTCGTTTGTCGCCCATGACACCTACTGACTGCACCGGAAGCAGCACAGCAAAAGCCTGCCATACCTGCGTGTAGAGTCCGCTGGATTTCAGTTCTTCAATGTAGATTTCATCTGCATCCCGCAGTATATCCAGCCTCTCTTTGTTGAGCGATCCGAGTACTCTGACTGCCAGGCCGGGGCCTGGAAAAGGATGGCGCATAAGGATATCCTCAGCGATACCGAGTTCACGTCCTACAGCACGGACCTCGTCCTTGAACAGCTCCCGAAGCGGCTCAATAAGCTTGAGTTTCATGCGTTTCGGCAATCCGCCCACGTTATGGTGCGATTTGATTGTTTCCGATGGCCCTTTGACACTTATGCTTTCTATAACGTCAGGATAGAGAGTGCCCTGTACCAGAAACTTTTCATTATCAATATGTTCTTCAAATATCTGGATAAAAGTTCTGCCGATAATTTTACGCTTTTTTTCAGGAGCAGCAATGTTTTTCAGGCGTTTCAGGAATAGGTCGGATGCATCGGCAAGAGTCACCTTAAGGCCGAGTGGTTTGAGGAAGCTCATTACTTTTTCTGCTTCATTCTTTCTTAAGAGGCCGTTATCGACAAAAACGCAGTGCAGTTTTTTGCCGATTGCCCGACTTACAAGAACAGCTGCAACAGTTGAGTCTACGCCGCCACTGATACCGCAGATGACAGTTTCTTTCCCAGCCTTGCGCGCTATTTCCTCAATCTGGTGCTCGATAAAGCTTTTTGATGACCAGTCAGGTTTTATACCGGCAATAGTGATAAGAAAGTTTGAGAGAAGCTGTTTGCCGTAAAGGGTATGCTGCACTTCAGGGTGAAACTGCAAACCATAAACTTTTAGAGCCGCTTTGCTGCCGCAGCTTTCAATCGCGCACATTTCAGAGTTTCCACTGCTCGCTGTTACTCTGAATCCTTCGGGCATCCTGATCACCTTGTCGCCATGGCTCATCCAGACGTCGGAGTCTGGAATATCCTGAAAGAGCAGACTCTCATGTTCACCGTCATGGGCGACCATAATTTTTGCACGACCGAACTCGTGTTTTAAAGAACCTGCAACTTCTCCGCCGAAATGCTTTGCTATGGCCTGCAGACCATAGCAGATACCGAGTACAGGAATGCCGAGCGCAAAGATGCCTCCATCAGGCAGAATCGCTGATTCACCGTATACGCTTGTGGGTCCCCCGGAAAGAATGATGGCTTTCGGGTTGTGTTCCCTGATAGTTTCAGGTGAGGCATTATAGGGAAGAATCTCAGAATAAATACCGAGTTCACGGATACGACGGGCTATCAACTGGGTGTATTGCGATCCGAAATCAAGAACTAAAACCGATTGCATAAAAAAACTATTGTGTGTTAATGAGTGTGATATCAGTAAACTTGCTCTGTTTTTTTTCGTACTGCAGGAACGGGATTCTGCGGAATCAAGGCTCCATTGCTGTTGCCTTCCGGGATATTGTTTACGTCGGGCGATTGACCAGGGCGGGACTGATAGTATTTAAATCCTTTAGGAGTGTAGTATTCGATATAGACGTTATTGCCCAGCAAATCAGAAGGGGTATTGGTAGGGCCGGATATTGGAACGGCAATAACTGTTTCAGGAATATGAAAATACCTGTTTTCGAGTTTCAGTGACCGGTCGCCATAGCAGCGCTTCATAAATCCTGCCCATATAGGTAGCGCAGCACGTGCACCCTGCCCATACTCCATAGAGGTAAACTTGATGCGTTCGTCATCAAATCCTGTCCATACAACAGCAACAAGCTGAGGGGTGAACCCTGCAAACCAGGCGTCTCTCATACTCTGGGTCGTCCCTGTTTTGCCTGCGGCTTCAACATCAAATCCATACCGGGCGCGAACTGCTGCGCCAGTTCCTTTGGCGATCACATCCTTGAGCATCGAAACCATCACAAAGTTGGTAGTAGAGTCAATAGCAAAGCGTCGGTTGAGGGTATATTTCGATAAAAGTCGACTGTGTTTGTCCTCTACCTTCAGGATTGAGACCGGTTCATTCCATATACCGTTGTTGGCAAATGTTGAAAATGCTCCCGCAAGTTCAAGCGGTGAGACTTCTGAGGTTCCGAGGGCTATTGAGAGGTTTGATGCCAAAGGCGTAGAGATTCCCAGAACCCCTATTTACCATTGCATACTTGACTGGGTTCTTGTTCACTCTTTTATTATAGTACCCAAGCTGCACCCCTCCCTTACCTCCACGGTAAGGCATTAGAATGTTAACCATGCGCTTTGAGTTTCCGGCACGTGCGCGATTCAGAAAAGGCTTTGCGTTATTATTTCTCTTGATGTTTACTCGGGTTGCATTATAGGGGATAGGAGCCTGTGCTGGGTGAGTATTAAACTGCCCGACAAGATTTGCCAAATTATTGCGCTTATAATAAGGAAGGTACTTGCTAATGGCATTAAATGCAGCTCGATAGTTCCCCCGTGCAATCTTATTTCTGTAATTTATCTTTACATTATTTGGAACTTGCTCAACTCCTTTCTTCAAGTAAGTTGAATAAGCGTTGAACATTGCTCTGGTAAAATTACTCATTACTATACCCGAGGAAATTTTTTCGTGCCCTGTCAAGCTTAGAAGGAACCACCTTTGATTGAGACAAGAATGAACGCGCCTATCAAGCCCCGGTACACCTATGTGGACCAGCAACTTCACACTCTCGAACATGAATTGAGCCGAATGCTCCCTGTGACTCTTCTGTTTGAAACGAACGTGGGATACTGGCACGACGTGGATGAACTCACGAATGAAGATAATCAGCGAATCGAAGACTATATCCGCACTGAGTTTTCATGGCTCAAGAGATCCTATGAGGGTTTCAAGGAGGTGACAGACATCCTTGACCAATCAGTAATTTTAATCCAAAATTGCATATGGGTGGCTATGAACAACCAGTTTCCCGAGCAGCTCGGTGTGTACACTGACAGGATTTCTCAAAATAATATGAATGTCTATAACCGAGTCGTGTACCCAAGACTGCGAGTTGCGATGATTGCGGCAAATCACAATTGTGAGGTGATTCAGCGCGTCTGGAGGAGATGCAACACAACCCCGACCCATCCAATCTGTCGTCGCCGTCTTGATCGTGAATTTGAAGAAGATATGAATGCACTTAGAGCCTAGACCCGTGTAA
>Ga0118677_10003548_pt1 | contig 29323 bp, 15 predicted proteins | sample AliMusrvi5mmetaG_FD_86154 | JGI IMG/M metagenome (GOLD analysis project Ga0118677, IMG submission 86154) | reverse complement strand
GCTACGTGGCAACGCGGCGGCAGCGGCCGGGGCGTTGTGGAGTCTCAGGGATTTGCACAAGGGAATTGATTGAATGGCGGCGCGACGAACTGATACGGCCGCAATCAGTAATTCAGCGCTTGATCGGTGGCGCGGATGTGGCAGATGAGGGAGGATTCCACGCGGATTCCACACAACGAGCGAGGCTCTGGCTCAAAGCCAGGACACAAGGCGACGAATCTGACCTAACGACACCATCTTTCGCTTATCAAGTGCTGTGCTTCTGTCTGTCTCCAGTGATTCCGTCTTGCCGTCTTGTGTCTTCAGGGAAACATTCCGCGAGCGGCTTTGGAGTCGGCGACGGTCTTGATGGCGAGCGCCTGGGCGGCCATGCGGGTAGAAACGCGGTGGCGTTGCGCGAAATCGGCGACCTTGGCCATGGCCTTGGCCAGGATAACCTCCAGCTTGCTGATGACATCCTGCTCCTCCCATTGGAAACGCTGGAGGTTTTGCACCCACTCGAAGTAGGACACCGTGACCCCGCCGGCATTGCAGAGAATGTCCGGGATGACGAACACATCGCCGCGGGCGTCGAGAATCCGGTCGGCCTCGGGTGTGGTGGGGCCGTTGGCTCCCTCGGCAAGAAGTTTGCAGCGCAACTTGGCGGCATTGTCGCGGTGGATGGCGCTGTCGAGCGCGCAGGGTGCGAGGATGTCGCAAGGTTGGCAGAGGAGTTGTTCCGGATCGATCGGCTCGGCTTCCGCGAAGCCGAGCACGCTGCCGGTCTTGGCAACGTGCTCGCGAAGGCGATTGATATCGAGCCCCCCGGCGTTCCAGATGGCGCCCATAACGTCGGCAACGCCGGTGACATTCACGCCGTGAGAGGCGAAAGCGGCCGCGGCGTGCGAACCCACATTGCCAAAACCCTGGATGATCGCGGTGGCACCTTGCACTGTTAGACCGAGTTTTTCCAACGACTTGCAGGCGCAAAAGGCGACGCCATACCCGGTGGCCTTGATCCGGCCTTTGGAGCCTTGCAGGGTGAGCGGTTTGCCGGTGACGATGGACGGCACGAGGTGGCCGGCATGGGTCGAGTAGGTATCGGCGATCCAGCCCATGGTCTGTTCGTTGGTGCCCATGTCCGGTGCCATCACATCGGTTTCCGGGCTGATGAAGGGAATCATCTCCATGGTGTAGCGGCGGGTGAGGCGCTCAAGTTCGCCAAGCGACATGCTACGCGGATCACAGGTGATGCCGCCCTTGCCGCCACCGTAGGGCAGGTCGATGAGGGCGCATTTCCAATTCATCCACATTGCCAGCGCGGCAATTTCCCCCAGCGCCACCGCCGGATGATAGCGCAGGCCGCCTTTGACCGGGCCGCGGGTGAGGTGGTGCTGGACGCGGTGGCCGAAAAACACCTCGGTGCGGCCATCATCCCGCAGGATCGGCACTGTCACGGTGATGAGCCGCTTCGGCCACTTGCAGCGCTCACGCAGCGCCTCGTCGAGATTGAGAAAGTCCGCCACGCCGTCAAATTGCTCGACGGCCATGGCAAACACCGGATGTTGTAGCAACTCCTGCCGCATGTCGCGATTGAATCGGAGGCGAGCCGACTTGGCACGCGCAAAATTCGGAACCTGTGGGGATTTGATCGCAACAAGGCCGGCGGCAGGTCCGGCGAAACCGCGGATCACGCGGACTCACCTATCCCATTCTTCCCATCACTCACTCACCCCCAGGATGGACGCTCTGCCCCGCCGTGCATCCCCCGCCGTTGACCGCGGCGGCCGAATGGGCCTAGACTGCGGGCGTGGCGGATGAGACACGAGAGGGACGCTGGCAAACCGACGGGAAGTTCTTCCGTTGCGGGAAGGCACGCGTGGTGATGCGGGCGGTGTCTTACGGACCGTTCCCGGGCGGTTGGAGCGACGCGCTTGACGAGGATTTCGCGCGAGTGGCGGCGAGCGGATTCAATGCGCTGCGCCTGTATGAAATGCCCGACCGACGCCTGTTGGATGCGGCCTGGCGGCATCGACTGCGGGTCTTCGGCGGGCTGCAATGGGAACACAGCGCGGATTTCATCCGCCACCCGGACTTGTTAGCCGCCGCGAGAATCGCCTTGGAAAAGGGCCTGCGCGCGACCGGCGATCATCCGGCCTTGGCGGCCATTTACGTGGGCAACGAAGTGCCGGCTGATTTGGCACGCTGGATGGGGCCGCTGCGGGTGCGGCGCGCCATCGAGGGCTTGATCGCCCTCGGCAGACAAGTGGCTCCCCATCTGATGTTTGCCTATGGCAACTATCCAAGCACCGAATATCTGGAACCGGAGAACGCCGATTTCACGGCATTCAACGTCTATCTTGAGGAGGAACCGGCGTTGCGCGGTTATATCAAACGCCTGCATCATGTCGCCGGGGATCGGCCCCTGGTGATTTCGGAGTTCGGGCTGGATTCACAGCGCCATGGCCAGCCACAACAGGCAGCGGCGCTCGCCTCGGCCTTGCGTGCGGCCAGCGACTTGGAAACCGCCGGCTTTACCGTCTATGCATGGAGCGACCGCTGGTGGAATGCCGGCGCGGAGGTGCTGGATTGGGATTTCGGTTTGGTCGATCGCCAAGGCAGGGACAAGCCCGCCCTTGAATCGGTTAGACAGTGCCTGGCCAACGCCCCTGCCCGACGTCCGGGTGACGGAGTGTTTTTCTCGGTGATTGTTTGCACGCGGAATGGCAACGCGCGGATCGACCGCTGCTTGCGAGCCCTGGAAGAATTGTTAGATCAGCGCCACGAGGTGCTGGTCGTCGATGATGGCTCCAGCGATGGCACGGCGGATCGAGTGGCCGCAGCCTTTCCGCAGGTGCGACTGTTGCGCTTGGAACCGGTCGGCTTGAGCGCGGCTCGCAATGCCGGAGCCGCCGCGGCCAGCGGCGAGATCTATGCCTTCACCGATGACGATTGCGAACCGGACGCCGAATGGTTGGATCGGCTGCGGCGAGTGTTTGCCGACGGCCGCTTTGCCGCCGTCGGCGGGCCCAACCTGCCACCGCGCCCGCGCTCATGGCGTGAGGCGGTGGTTTGCGCGGCGCCGGGTGCGCCCAGCCATGTGCTGTTGGACGACGAAGAGGCGGAGCACCTGCCGGGCTGCAATCTGGCCGTGACGCGGACGGCATTCGAGGCCATCGGCGGCTTTAATCCGGTCTTTCACACGGCGGGTGATGATGTGGATTTCTGTTGGCGCCTGCGGGATGCCGGGTTCCGTCTCGGCTTCGCGGCGGGGGCCTTTGTCTGGCATTGGCGACGGCCTTCGGTGAGTGCGTTCCTGCGCCAACAAATCGGCTACGGCCGGGCCGAACGCCTGCTGATCAAAATCCATCCGCAGCGGTTTTCCAAACGCGGCGGCGCATGCTGGGAGGGCTTTGTGTATGGCGGCGGCCCGGTCCGGGCCATGGCGCAATCCGTTATCTATCATGGCCCGATGGGCGTGGCCGGCTATCAATTCATCCTCAACCGCATGCTGCCGCTGCGCGGTTTGGACGAACGCTTCGATTCGGCGCGGGCCCGCCTCGCGCTGCGTGCCGTGGCGTTTCTCCAACCGCGGTTGCGGGCCTGGGCCAGAAACCGCACACTGTGGCTGGACACATCCCGCTCATCAAGGCACGCCACTCCCAAACCCGACGCCGAACTTGAAATCGCCTGTGCCGAAGGCCGCGAGCGAACCGAGTTTCTGCAAATATTGTTAGAATCCGGTTGGACTCCGGGCGGTGCCTCGGATGGCTGGGATGTGGAAAAGCACGGAACCCGCGTGCTGCTGGCCACCGAGCGCGGCGAGGGCCTCGGCAAGCGCACCCTCGTCCGGGTCTGGGGCGATCACGGGCTGCTGCGCGATTGGATTGCGGATCGCGGATAGAAGATCGTGGATCCACAATCCCCCCCGCACTCGTCCTTGCCTCCGCTCGCCTCACCCGCTACGACTCGGGCGTGAGCCTGCGCACCCGGGACTTTCATTACCACCTGCCGAACGGCTTGATCGCCGCGCGGCCGCCGGCCGAGCGCTCGGCATCGCGCATGCTGGTGCTGCACCGGCACAGCGGCCTGATCGAACACCGGATGTTCCGCGAGTTTCCCGACTTCCTGGGTGCCGCGGATTTGCTGGTTCTCAATGACACCAAGGTGATTCCAGCCCGCGTGTTTTCCGACGACGGCAAAACCGAACTGCTCTGCCTCGACCGTCTCTCGGCTTGCGAATGGCGCTGTCTGGCACGCCCCGGCAAACGCATGAAAGCGGGCCGCAGCGTATGCGTCGGCGGCATCGTCGGTACCGTTATCGAGGTATTCGCCAATGGCGACCGCCTGCTGCGCTGGGCCGCGCCGCTGGATCTCTATCGGCACGGACATCTGGCGTTGCCGCACTATATGGGCCGCCAGGATGACGCGGCTGACCTCGAGCGCTATCAAACCGTTTTCGCCCGCGAGGAAGGCGCCATCGCCGCGCCCACCGCCGGCCTGCATTTCACGCCTGAAATGTTGGAAAAACTGCCGCACGCCTTTCTCACCTTGCACGTCGGTGTGGGCACCTTCCGCCCGGTGAGTGTGGAGGTGGTGGCGGACCACATCATGCACGCGGAGCGATTCGAGGTGACTGCCGCCACTGCCGCCAAGGTGAATGCCGCCGCGAGAGTCGTGGCGGTGGGCACCACCGTGGCGCGGGTCCTGGAGGCGCTGCACGCGGAGGATGACCACACCCGGATGCCACCCGGCGATCATCGCGGCGAGACGGACATTTTCATCCATCCGCCCTATCAATTCGGCGCGGTCGATGCCTTGCTCACCAATTTCCACCTGCCGCAAAGCACGCTGCTGATGCTGGTATGCGCGTTCGCCGGCCGCGAATGGGTGTTGGAGGCCTACCGCCATGCGGTGGCTGAACGCTATCGCTTTTTCAGCTACGGCGATTGCATGCTGCTGATCTAACGACTCAGCCCTTCAAGACCGCGTCGAGCCATGCGAGCACTTTCGTGCGATAGGCGCCGTGATTGCACACCAGCGAATCGCCGTGGTGCCCGTCCTTGACTTCAAACAGGGTTTTCGGCTCGCGGGCGGCCTTGAACAACAAACGCCCCTGCGCGACGGGCACCACTTCATCCCTGCTCCCATGCACAATGAGCAGCGGCACCGGCGCGATGTTTTGGATGGAATCCTTCGGCGCCCACTCATCGGTGACGAGGTTGGCACCCACCTGTCCGGCCATGGTTTGAGCCATCGCCAGATAGGAGGAAAACGCGGCATCGGTGATCACCGCGCGCAAGCCCTTGACCGGCGCCTCCGCCAGCGCCGCGAGGGATTTGGCACCGCCCAGGCTGTGCCCGTATGAAACGAGCCGCTGCGCGTTCACGTCGGGTCGTTTGCTCACGTAGTCGAAGGCAGCCCTAACATCATCCAGCATGCCCCGCCGGTCGACCTTGCCGCCGGATTGCCCGAAGCCGCGGTAATCGTAGGTTAGGACGTTGTAGCCGGCATCGACGAACCACATGACAAAGCCGAGGTGGTGGCCGATGGAGCCGGCATTGCCATGGGAAAACACCACGGTCGCCTTGGCCTTTTTCCCCGGCGCTGGCACAAACCAGCCGTGCAAGGCCGTTCCATCCTTGGATTTGAAATCCACATCGTCATACTTGTATCCCCAGTTTTTTGGCGTCGCTGGCACGTCATGGGTGGGCAAATAGAACAACTGGTTGCCGCCATGTTTGCCCAACAACGCCTCGGCGAGCATCGAAAGCTCATCGCCCGAGGCCTGCTGCTTGGGCGCGACATCCTCGCCACAGAGCAGCCCGAGCATGCCCAGCCACGCCATCGCAGGTCGCAATTCCATGGCCACAGGACAACCCCTCCCGATCGGTTTGTCGAGAAAAACCTCATGGCTGCTGGGAATTCGCGCTCGGAGTATGGCCGCGCGGGAACACCCGCACCTCTTGTGCAACGCCTGCTTCAGCCTTCCCCCGCAGCCCCGCCGGTAGGTATTCACCCCATAGCCGACGCCCCGTCCGTGCGGCACATTCGAGCGCAAGCAAGCTCCGTCCCGCGGTTCCTTATCGACGCCACCGCCAAGAAACTTCAACAATTTAATTGCCAGCACGAGCCTGCAGGTGATATGTAATCTCTATGAACCCGATCACAATTCTATTGGTGGAGGATCACACGCTTGTGAGGGAGGGCCTGCACAAGATGCTCGAATTGGAAGCGGATCTCGAAGTGATCGGCGAGGCGAAGAACGGCCGGGCGGCGGTCACCCTGGCGATCCAACTGCGCCCGGACGTGATCTTGATGGATATCGCCATGCCCGGGCTCAACGGCTTGGAAGCCACCCGCCAACTGCACAAGGCCCTGCCCGACACCAAAATCCTCATTCTCACGGCCCACAATGATGACGCGTATGTCAGCGGCGCGACGGCGTCCGGAGCCTCGGGGTTTCTCCTCAAACAAACGTCCGCCCACAATGTGTGCACCGCGATTCGGGACGTCTCCAAGGGCAAAACCTTCTTCAGTCCCGCGATCACCCGTCGCCTGGCTCGCCTGCGGCAGCGATCGTTGCGCGACCCCACGCTCGTCGCCAAGACAGTGGCCCTGTTGACCTCACGCGAAGTGGAAGTGCTTCAACTCATCGCCGAAGGCAAGGCCAACAAGGAGACCGCCGCGGCCCTCGGCATCAGCATCAAGACCGTGGAGAAGCATCGCGGCCACCTCATGGAAAAGCTCGGCATCCAAGACACCGCCAGCCTCACCCGCTACGCCATCAGCGCCGGCATCATTGAGAGCAGCGTCCAACTGACCATCGTCTGATTCCGCGCCTGCCAAGCCGGGACAAGCCAAACCTACCAAACCATACCAAACCATACCAGCCATGAACAAACCAACACAAGCAATCGAACAGGATCTGGAGCAACTGGCGCGGGATGCCGCCACCTTGATCGCCGCCACCGCCGATATGGCCGAAGATCAAGTCGTGGAAGCCCGCAAGCGCCTGGCCGAAATGTTAGACCGGGGCAGGGGCGTCTGTGACGTCGTTCGCGACAAGGCGCTTGAAAGCGTCCGGGCGGCGGACGTCGCGGTACACAAGAATCTCTATCAAACCATCGCCCTCGGAGTCGGAGCCGGGGTGATCATGGGATTTTTCCTCGCCAATCGCTGCCTCCACGTTCGCTGCGTTTGCAGCCGCGAGTGATCCCGTGATCAAGGCACCAATTTCCGATGCGCTGGCAATCCTGGATGACGAGGCAGGCTCGGCCGCGCGCGAGCGAGCCCCCCTTGCGGGCTGATTTGTTCAGCGTCGAGCAACTCGCACGCCATGCCCGCGCGCTGGCGCAGGGCCATCAGATTACCACCCAAAACCGATCTAACAAACTCTTGGCGCGCCTCGCCGAGAACGAGCGGGTGCTGCACGCCTTCAATCGTGAGACGCGCGACGTGAGCCCGAACCGGCGCATCACCTCCGCCGCCGAATGGCTGCTGGACAATTTCCACCTGCTTGAAGAGCAGATCCAGATGGCCAGGCGGCATCTGCCGCGCGGTTACAGCCGGGAACTGCCCCGCCTGCTCAACGGTCCCTCCGCGGACCTGCCGCGGGTGTATGACATCGTGCTCGAACTCATCGCTCATGTGGATGCCCAGATCGATCAGGAGCCGCTCACTTCCTTCGTCGCCTCCTATCAATCGGTGAGTTCCCTCAAGCTCGGCGAATTATGGGCCGTGCCGATCATGTTGCGCCTCGGCCTCATCGAGAACCTCCAGCGCATCATCAGCCGGCTGATGATCGCCCGCAGAGAGCGCGACCTTGCCCATCTGTGGGTGGGGCGCCTGCAGGACATGGCGGAACACAATCCGTCCCATCTGGTGGTGGTGGTGGCCGACATGGCGGAATCCGAAATCCCCCTCACCAGCGCGTTTGTAGCCGAATTCTGTCAACTCCTGCCACATCACAGTCCCGTCCTGCACCTCGCGCGCAGTTGGGTCGAACACCGGCTCATTGAACAAGGCTTGTCCATCGAACGGCTCATCGATTTGGAAAGCCAAAATCAGGCGGCCGACCAGGTTTCGGTGAGTCACAGCATTGCCAGTTTGCGATTCCTCAGCGCCACGGACTGGAAGGAATTCGTCGAGACCCTGAGTCTGGTCGAGGCGACCTTGGGTTCCGACCCTGCCGACGACTATGCGAAGATGGATTTTGCGACCCGCGATCGCTATCGGCATGAGGTCGAGTCCATTGCCCGCCACAGCGGACTCTCGGAGGTGGAAGTGGCACAACTCGCGGTGCAACTGGCCACCGCTGCCGCCGGCAGCAAGGGGCGCGACGAGCGCAGCGCCCATGTCGGGTTCTACCTGATAGACAAGGGCCAGCCCATGTTGGAAAAACTCGCGGCCGTGCGCTGGCCGTTGCGATTGCGCGTCGAACGGGCCATCCCCCGCCGCCCTCTGGCGTTTTACGTGGGCGGCATCGGGCTGCTGACGCTGCTTGCGACGCTGGGCTTCTTCCTGCAGGCGCGGGCGCTTGCCGCGCCGGGATGGCAACTCATTTTCCTAACACTTGTGTTTGTGCTTTGTGGCAGCCACCTGGCGGTGGGGCTGATGAATTGGCTCGCCACGCTGTTGGTGAGCCCCCACCTGCTGCCGCGGCTGGATTATTCCGCCGGCATTGCGCCGGATGACCACACGATGGTGGTCGTGCCCACGATGCTGACCAGCGCGACGGGGATTGACCGGCTGATAGAGACGCTGGAGATTCACTATCTGGCGAACCGTGACGAGCGGCTGCACTTCGCGTTGCTAACGGATTTTCGCGATGCCGCGCAGGAAACCCTGCCGGAGGATCAAGGGTTGGTGCAACGGGTGCGCGACGGCATCCAGATGCTCAACCGCAAATATCTGGCGGCCGGGGAAAACCTGTTTTTTCTGTTTCATCGCCCGCGCCGCTGGAATGCCGGCGAAGGCGTGTGGATGGGTTACGAACGCAAGCGGGGCAAGCTCACGGAGTTTAATCGCCTGCTGCGGGGCGGTTCGCCGGCCTGCTTCTCCCTGATCATCGGCGAAACCGCCATGCTCTCCTTGATCAAGTACGTCATCACCCTGGACACTGACACCCAATTGCCACGCGATGCCGCCCGCCGGCTCGTGGGCGCGATGGCCCATCCACTCAACCGTGCCGTGTTTGACGACTCGCGCGGGATTGTCACCGAGGGCTACGGCATTCTGCAACCGCGCGTCGGGGTGAGCCTGCCAAGTGCCCGGCGCTCCTGGTTCGTGCGGCTGTTTGGCGGCGACGCGGGGGTCGATCCCTACACGCGGGCGGTGTCCGACACCTATCAGGACATCTTCCGCGAAGGCTCCTTCATCGGCAAAGGCATCTATCATGTGGATGCCTTCCAGCGGGCGCTGGACGGGCGATTTCCGGACAACGCCGTGCTCAGCCACGACTTGTTAGAATCTTGCCACGCACGCTCGGCACTGGTCAGCGATGTGGAATTTTATGAGGAATACCCCTCCCGTTACAATGTGGACATGGACCGTCGCCACCGCTGGATGCGCGGCGATTGGCAGATTGCCCCATGGCTGCTGCCGTGGGTTCCAGCCTGCGATTCGCCGCGCATCGCCAACCCGCTCTCCGGGCTGTCGCGGTGGAAGATTTTCGACAACCTGCGGCGCAGCCTGGTCCCGCCGGCCATGCTGTCATTGCTGGCGGCGACCTGGCTCGTCACGCCTCAACTCGGCGGCCTGGCAATGCTGCTGATCGCCGTGGTCATCATCCTGCCGGGCTTGCTCGCGGCTCTCGGCCATGCGCTTCGCAGGCCGGCAAGCCTGCCATGGTCGATGCATTTGAATGACGTGGCCGGCTCGTATGGTCGGCAACTCGGGCAGAACTGCCTCACTGTGGCATTTCTACCCTATGACGCCTTCGTCAGCGCGGACGCGATCGGCAGAACCCTGTGGCGCCTGCTGGTGACCCGCAGGCACTTGCTACAATGGCAGACGTCGAGTGATTCCGAACAGAACAAGCACGCGACCCTCGGCGCGTTTCTGCTCTCGATGTGGATCGCTCCGGGGGCCGCGCTGGCGTGCGGACTGGGCCTTGCCATCATGCCAACGGCGCAACTGCCCGTGGTCCTGCCGGTCCTCGCAGCGTGGTTGTTCGCACCGTGGATCGCGTGGTGGCTCAGCCAGCCCATCCATGCCGCAACCCCGACACTCACGGCGACCCAACTGGGCTTTCTGCGCAGGACCGCACGCAAGACCTGGCATTACTTTGAAACCATGGTCACCGCGCAGGAAAACTGGCTGCCGCCGGACAATTTCCAGGAAATTCCGGCCCCGCTGATCGCCTCGCGGACCTCGCCCACCAATATGGGGCTGGCCCTGTTAGCCAATCTGGCCGCCAGGGACTTCGGCTATCTTCCGGTCGGCGGCCTGATTCGGCGCACGCACGACACGCTGGCCACCATGCAACGTCTCGAGCGCCATCGCGGCCACTTCTACAATTGGTATGACACCCGCAGCCTCGACATGCTGCTGCCGCTCTATGTGTCGAGTGTGGACAGCGGCAACCTGGCCGGGCATTTGCTAACACTCGCCGCCGGCTTGAGGGAAGAAGCCGCCGCACGCATTTTCAGCGCCGGGGTTTTCGCAGGCTTGCGCGACACCGTGGGGGTTCTCAGGGAATTCGGGCGCGAAACCGCCGCGTTGATCCAACTCGATGCCGAATTGGCGGTGGCACCCTCCGCGCTGCGCCCCGCGCTTGCCCTGTTAGAACGGGCGCGGGACATGGCGACGGCGATCACCGCGTCGTCGGCCAATGACGACAGTGCCTTCAAGGGTTGGGCGGCGGCCCTCAAAGCCGATTGCGAGGCGCAAGTCGAGGATCTGCTGTTGCTCGCGCCGTGGCTGGCGCTGCCAGATCTAACCACTCTGCCGAGAGCCGGCGACAGTCAACTTCCTGCCACGCCGCCGACCAAACTTGAGGCGCTGCTTTCCCGTCTCGACGAGGGGCCCACCCTGAGCGACCTTGCCGGTTTGCAGCAAGCCTGCGCTCCGGTCCTTGACGAGGCGCTGGCCGAAGCCGGTGCCGATCCGCTTTCATCCGGGCCGGCGGAACCCGTCGATCTCGCGGAACTCGCGCGCTGCGTGGGCGAAGCCAGCGAGAACGCCCGCGATCGCCTGCTCGCCTTGGAAAGCCTGGCCAGCCAATGTGACGAACTGGCGGCAATGGACTTCACCTATCTGTTCGATTCCGCGCGGGACTTGTTCTCCATCGGTTTCAACGTCACCGAACGGCGGCTTGACAACAGCTTCTACGATCTGCTGGCCTCAGAGGCGCGCTTGTGCAGTTATGTGGCCATCGCCTTGGGGCAGGTGCCGCAGGATCATTGGTTTTCGATGGGACGGCTGCTCGTCGCCGCGCGCGGCACGCCGGTTCTGGTGTCCTGGAGCGGCTCGATGTTTGAGTATCTCATGCCGCAACTGGTGATGCCCAGCTATGAGAACACCCTGCTCGATCACACCTGCAAGGTGGCGGTGCAACAGCAAATCATTTATGGCAACTTGCGCGGCGTGCCGTGGGGCGTTTCCGAATCGGGTTTCAATCGCATCGACGTTCAGTTCAACTACCAATATCGCGCCTTCGGCATACCCGGCATGGGTTTGAAACGCGGCTTGGACGAGGACCTGGTGATTGCCCCATACGCCACCGTCATGGCACTGATGATCGCACCCCTGGCCGCCTGCGAAAACCTGCAACGCCTCGCGGCGGATGGGCGCGGCGGCAACCTCGGGTTTTATGAAGCGGTGGACTATACCGCGGCCCGCCTGCCCCCGGACAAGACGAGCGTCACCATCCGCTCCTACATGGCACACCATCAGGGCATGAGCTTGCTGGCTTTGGACTATCTCCTGATCGGCAGCCCCATGCAACGGCGCTTCATGGCTTGTCCCATGCTCAAGGCGGCGGACCTGCTGTTGCAGGAGCGTGTGTCCAAGACCGTCGCAAGCGTCCTATCCAACGCGTTGACGCCGGAAAACTCCCGCGAGATTGATGGTGAAAACGAGAGCGTGATGCGTGTCTTCACCAATCCGACATCCCCGGCGCCTGAGGTCCACTTACTCTCCAACGGCCGCTATCATGTCGCCATCAGCAGTGCCGGCGGCGGCTACAGCCGGTGGCACGATCTGGCAGTCACCCGCTGGCGCGAGGATGCCACACGCGATCACTGGGGCACCTTTGTCTATGTGCGCGATCTCACGACAGGCAAGTACTTCGCCACCGCCTATCAACCCACGTTGCATGCCACGGAAGGCTACGAAGCCATCTTCACCCAGGCCCGCGCGGAGTTCCGCCAACGCCATGACGGCCTCGAAATCCACACCGAAATCTGCGTGTCGCCGGAAGACGACGTGGAGTTGCGGCGCGTCAAGATCACCAATCGCACCTCGACGGCACGTGTCATCGAAGTGACCAGCTACGCGGAAGTCGTGCTTGCCCTGCCGGCCGCCGACGCCTCCCATCCCGCGTTCAGCAATCTGTTCGTACAAACGGAATTCGCACCCGGCTCCGCCGCCCTGCTTTGCACCCGCCGGGCCCGCTCCGTGGAGGAAAGGCCGCCGTGGCTGATGCATCTGATGATCGGAACAGACGGCGAGACGGGCGAACTCTCCTGCGAGACGGATCGCTGCCGCTTTGTCGGACGCGGTGGCTCCCTGGCCAAGCCGGCCGCGATGCGCGGCCTGTCTCCCTTGTCCAACACCGTCGGCGCCGTGCTCGATCCGATCGTCTCGTTGCGCCGCTCGATCAATTTGCCACCTCACGGCACCGCCGTCTTGGACCTGATCTTCGGGATGACCGAAAGCCGCGAAGCCGCGCTGGCATCGGTCGAGAAGTATCAAAGTTCGCGCATGGCGGACCGGGCCCTGGAGATGGCCTGGACCCATAGCCAGGTGACCTTGCACCATCTCAACGCCACCGAGGCGGAGGTGCAACTCTATGATCGCCTGGCCGGCTCGTTGATCTATGCCGACCCGTCCCGCCGGTCCAATTCCAGCGTGTTGCTCAGCAACCGCCGCGGCCAGAACGGGCTGTGGAGTCACGGCATTTCCGGCGACGTGCCAATCATCCTGCTGCGCATCAGCGACATGGCCAAAATCGAACTCGTCCGACAACTGGTGCGGGCACACTCCTATTGGCGCATGAAGGGGCTCACCGTTGATTTGGTCATCCTGTATGAGGATGTTTCGGTTTATCGCCAGTCCATGCACGAGCAGATCAGCAGTCTGATAGCCGCGGGAATGGAGGCGCAATTCATTGATAGGCCGGGCGGCATCTTCGCCAGGCGTCTCGAACAGATACCTAACGAGGACCGCTTGCTGTTACAAGCGGCGGCGAGAGTCGTGTTAGACGACGAGCGGGGCTCGTTGGAGGAGCAACTGGAGTATCGCCGCTTCGCCGGGGCGCGGGTGCCCGCCCTGGTGCCCGGTCGTGCGGTCACCGCGGATGCGCCCGCACCGCTGCCTCCGCGCGAATTGATCTTCCACAATGGCTACGGTGGCTTCACCCGCGACGGCCACGAATATGTCATCACCCTCGCGCAGGGCCAGACGACGCCCGCGCCGTGGGTCAATGTGCTGGCCAATTCCACTTTCGGAACGATGATTTCCGAATCCGGCGCGGCATACACCTGGACCGAGAATGCCCACGAATTCCGCCTCACGCCATGGAGCAACGATCCGGTGCAGGATCCGACCGGCGAGGCCTTGTACATTCGCGACGAGCAGACCGGACAGTATTGGTCTCCGACGCCGACGCCGGCAGGTGGCAGCACTCCCTATGTGACTCGCCACGGCTTCGGCTACACCGTTTTCGAACATACCGAGAACGGCATTGTCTCCGAGTTATGGGTCTATGTGGCGATGGATGCCCCGGTGAAGTTCTCGGTCATGAAATTGCGCAACATTTCCGGCCGCCCCCGCCGCCTGTCCGTCACCTGTTACCTGGAATGGGTGTTAGGTGACCTGCGGCACCGCAGCCTGCTGCATGTGCGAACCGAAGTGGACATCAAGACCGGCGCGTTGCTGGCACGCAATTACGACAACACAGACTTCCCCGGTCGCGTCGTGTTCCTCGACGTGCACGATGCCACGCGCACTCTAACCGGGGATCGCAAGGAGTTCATCGGCAGAAACGGCAGCCTCACGCAACCGGCGGCGATGCGACGCGCCGGCCTTTCCGGCAAGGTCGGCGCCGGCCTCGATCCCTGCGGTGCCATGCAAGTGGTCTTCGATCTGGCCAGCGAGCAGGAGCGCGAGATCAGTTTCCGCCTCGGCGCCGGACGCAACCCGACAGACGTGCAAGACCTCATTCACCGGTTCCGCCGCGCGGATGCCTGCCGCGGCGCGCTGGAAGGGGTCTGGTCCTATTGGAGCCGGACCCTTTGCGCCATCAGCGTGGACACGCCCGATCCCGCCGTGAATGTGATGGCGAACGGTTGGCTGTTATATCAAACCCTGAGTTGCCGCTTGTGGGGCCGGACCGGATTCTATCAATCCGGAGGCGCCTTCGGTTTCCGCGACCAACTGCAGGATGTGATGGCGCTGGTGCATGCCGAACCGGCACTCGTGCGCGAGCACTTGCTGCGTGCCGCCGCGCGCCAATTCCGCGAAGGCGATGTGCAGCATTGGTGGCATCCCCCGTCCGGACGCGGGGTGCGGACGCATTTCTCCGACGACTATCTATGGCTGCCCTACGCGACCTGCCATTACATTGCGTGCGTGGCGGACAGCGGCGTGCTCGACGAAATGATTCCCTTCCTGGAAGCCCGGCCCGTCAAGCCGGAGGAGGAAGCCTACTATGACTTGCCGAATGGCTCCGGGGAATCGGCCACGCTCTATCAGCATTGCGTGCGCGCCATCGAGTGCGGTCTGCGCTTCGGCGAGCACGGCTTGCCGCTGATCGGTTGTGGCGACTGGAATGACGGCATGAACAGGGTGGGGAACGAGGGCCGCGGTGAAAGCGTCTGGCTCGCGTTCTTCCTCTACGATGTGCTAACCCGGTTTGCCGCCCTGGCCCGCGCGCATCAGGACCCGGTGTTCGCCGACCGCTGCCTGGCGGAGGCGCTCCAACTCCAACAAAACATCGGCGATCACGCCTGGGACGGCCAATGGTATCGCCGCGCCTACTTTGATAACGGCGATCCTCTCGGCTCGCAGTCCAATCCGGAATGTCAGATCGATTCCCTGCCGCAAAGCTGGTCGGTCATCAGTGGTGCCGGCGATCCGGCGCGTTGCCGCGAGGCCATGCAAGCGGTGAATCGGCGGCTCGTGCGCCGCGCCGACGGGCTGATTCAGTTGTTTGATCCGCCGTTTGACAAGTCCGCGCTCAATCCGGGATATATCAAGGGTTATATCCCTGGCGTGCGCGAGAACGGCGGCCAATACACCCACGGTGCGATCTGGACCGCGATGGCCTTCGCGCTGATGGGCGAGAGCGAGCGCGCCTGGGAACTCTTCACACTCCTCAATCCCGTCCACCACGGCGCCAGCACCGCGCAAATCGACATTTATAAAATTGAGCCTTACGTCGTTGCCGCGGATGTCTACGGCGTCGCCCCGCACACGGGTCGCGGCGGCTGGAGCTGGTACACGGGCTCCGCCGCCTGGATGTATCGCTTGCTCGTGGAAACACTGTTAGGCGTCAACCTCGAGGGCGAACGATTGCGCCTCACCCCCGTGCTGCCGCAATCCTGGACGAGCTTCAAAATCCACTATCGGTATCGTCAGACCGTCTATCACATCACCATCGGCCGACTCGCCGCGGACTCGGCCGCGGGACAACTGCTGTGGCTCGACGGACAGGAACTTCCCGGACCAACCCTTCCCCTCGTGGATGATCACCAGGAGCATGCCGTCGAGATGCTGGTCCGCGGCAGCGGCGCGTGACGAAGGTTCAGAACGGATTCACCGCCATGGAAATTCCCGCGCTTTTGATGCAGCCTGTTGTCTCACTCGTGAAGACCCCGCTGAGGCGCAATCCACCGCCGGTCTGCTAGAATCATCGTGATTGAAAAGTTTAAACCATGAACACCAAAACCACCCACGTTCCGACCCGCCTGCCGATCGCCACCACCGCGGGCGACTTCATCGCGCGATACACAGCCCATGGGCTTGCCGGCTTGGATTTTCCGTCCGGCGCCGCACCGCCATCCCACGACCCCACGGGCCCGCTGCCGCTCGCACTCCGCCACTGGCATGACCTAACAACCCGCGCCGTCACCGCCGCGCTCGCGGGCAGGACTCCGGCCCAACTGCCGCCGCTGGACCTAACCCACGGCACCGCGTTTCAGCAAAGCGTCTGGCGCGAGTTGCAAACCATCGCCGCCGGGCAGACGCGAAGCTACGCTCAAGTCGCCGCGGCGCTGGGCCGGCCCACGGCGACCCGCGCTGTCGGCAGCGCGTGTGGCGCCAATCCGGTCCCGCTGCTCATCCCGTGCCACCGCGTGCTGGCCGCCGCGGGCGGCTTGGGCGGATTCACCGGCGGCTTGGAATGGAAGCGCCGCCTGCTGGAAACCGAGGGCGTGCTGCCGCCGGCGCATGGCAGCCCACGTCGCGACGCATGACTCTAGCCGCGAGTCACCCCGAGTCACCACGACAGCGACATTTCCGCTTGCTTTCATCCAGGATAGGGAGCAAACTCCGGCCATGGGCACGTTGAGCGATGCCTATCTGTGTGGTTACCCTGTGATGATAACAACGGCACGGACGCGAATCCAAGATCGGACGAATCGTGGAAGCGCACACTGAACCGACATGAAAAAGCCCGCCATGCCCCCTGAAGGTGCGACTCCGCAGACTGCCGCTCTCCGCCAACGGGCCGAACAGGCGGCGCTCGAAGCCACCGCCCGGGCGCCCGAAACCCTCGCCACGATCACGCCCGAGGAAACCCGCCAGATGCTCCACATGTTGCGCGCACAACAAGTCGAGTTGGAAATGCAGAACGAGGAATTGCGTCTGACGCAGGAGCAACTCATCGCCGCCAAGGAGCGCTATTTCGATCTCTTCGACCTGGCGCCGGTGGGCTATCTCTCGGTCGGGGAAACCGATCTGATCGCGGAAGCCAATCTCGCCGCCTCCACCCTGTTGGGCGTCACCCGCGATGAACTGCTCCAGCAAACGCTCGCCCGCTTCATTGTCATCGACGACCATGCCATCTACTCCCGGCACCGCCAGCAACTCTTTGAGACCGGCATCCCGCAATCTTGCGAACTGCGCCTGCTGCGCAAGGACGGCACCCAGGCGTGGTCGCAACTGGCCGCCACCCTCGCACGCACCCCAAGCGGCGAACCCATCTGTCGCGTCGTGTTGAGCGACATCACCCAACGCAAGCAGGTCGAGCAGTCGCTGCGAATCAAGAATTTCGTGTTTGACGCCTCGTTGACCGCCAATAGCGTCGCCGACCTTGACGGCAACCTCACCGACGCCAACGACGCGTTCCTGCGGATCTGGGGTTATCCTAACAAGACAGCGGTCCTTGGCAAATCCATCCCGCATTTTCTCAAGGATCCCACTGAGGCCGCCGCGATCCTCACCGCCCTCACTGAAACGGGGCATTGGCAGGGCGAGTATGTCGCCCGGCGCGGGGACGGATCAACCTTCATCGCCAACGGCTTGGCGACCGTCGTGCGCGATGCGCGAGGCAAACCGATCGGCTACCAATCGACGGTACTGGACATCAGTGAGCGCAAACGCGAGCAGGAGGTGTTGCGGCTGAGCGAACAACTCCTCCGGGAATCGCAGAGCGTCGCCGGCTTGGGCAGTTATGCTCTGGATATCCCAAGCGGGATTTGGAGCAGCTCGGATGTGCTCGATGAGTTGTTTGGAATCGACGCGGCATTCCCCCGCACACCGCAAACCTGGGCTTCCATTGTCCATCCCGATGACCGTGCCAGGATGGTGGAGTATTTTTCCAACGAAGTTCTCGGCCTCGGCCGGCCCTTCGACAATGAATATCGCATCCGCCGACACAACGACCAGACCGAACGCTGGGTACACGGCCGGGGCAAACTCGAATACGATGCCCAAGGGCGCCCGCTGACGATGTTTGGCACGATCCAGGATATCACTGAGCGCAAGCGGGCGGCCGACTTCCTGCGCCTCGTGGTCAACAGCATTCCCGACTTTGTGTTCTGGAAAGACCGCAACTCGGTCTTTCTGGGCTGCAACAACGCCTTTGCCCAAGCCGCCGGCATCGACTCACCCGACGCCATCGTCGGCATGACTGATTACGACATGCCCTGGCGCAAGACCGAGGCCGACTTCTACGTTTCCGTGGATCGCCGGGTGATGGAAAGCAACCGCGCCGAATACCATATCATCGAGCCGCAACTGCGCGCCGATGGCAAGAAGGCATGGCTGGAAACCTGCAAGGTGCCGCTGCGCGATGAACAGGGCCGGGTGATCGGAGTTTTGGGCACCTTCATTGACATCACCGAACGCAAACTGGCCGAGGAAGCGTTGCTGCTGACCCGTTTCAGCATGGAGCACGCCTCGGAGGGCCTGTTGTGGACCACCCCGGACGCCCGCATCGTGGATGTCAATGAGGCGATGTGCAGTTTCCTCGGCTATCCTCGCGAGGACTTGTTGCAACTGCGCGTGCCGGAGGTCAACCCGAGCTACAATGCGGACGCTTGGGCGCAACATTTCGCCGAACTGCGGCAATGCGGATCGTTGAAGTTCGAATCCGAGCAGCGCACCAAAGACGGCCGGCTCATTCCTGTGGAAATCGTCGCCAATCACGTTCAGTTCGGCGACGTCGAACGCAATTGCTCCTTTATCCGCGACATCACCGAGCGCAAACGCGCCGAGGCGGATCTCATGGCGACGAATCGCCGCCTTGAGGAAGCCATCGCCAGCGCCAACCAACTGGCCGCCCAGGCCGAAATGGCCAACGCCGCCAAAAGCGAATTCCTGGCCAACATCAGCCATGAGCTGCGCACACCGATGAACGGGGTCATCGGCATGAACGGCCTGTTGCTGGATACCAACCTGAACCCCGAACAGCGTTCCTTCGCCGAGACCGTGCGTGCCAGCGGCGAAGCGATGCTCGGCCTGATCAACAACATCCTGGACTTCTCCAAGATTGAGGCGAAAATGGTCGAGTTGGAGACGCTCGACTTCGACCTCTCGCAACTGCTGGAGGACTTTGCCGCAACCCTCGCGCTGCACGCGCGTGACAAAGGCCTGACACTGCGCTGCACGAGGGATCCACTCGTGCCCACACTGCTGCGGGGAGACCCCGGCCGCCTGCGCCAGATTCTAACCAACCTGGGAGACAACGCCGTCAAGTTCACCCATGCCGGGGAGGTGGTGATCCACGTTTCAGCGGTGGAAATGACCGCACAGGACGTGTTGCTGCGCTTTGCGGTGCACGACACCGGCATCGGCATTCCGGCCTTCAAGATGGGCCTGTTGTTTAACAAGTTCAGCCAGTTGGACGTCTCCATCACCCGCCGCTACGGCGGCACCGGCTTGGGGTTGGCCATTTCCAAACAACTGGCCGAATTGATGGGCGGAGAAACCGGCGTGACCAGCGAAGAGGGCAAAGGCTCCGAGTTCTGGTTCACCGTGCGCTTGGGCATCCCAGCCACCGCGGCAGTCATCCCGCCACCTGCCGCCTCGCTCACCACCCGCGAGCGGCTCACACCGTTCACCGGGCGCAAGGCGCGCATCCTGGTGGCCGAGGACAACATCACCAATCAGAAGGTGACACTGGGCATCCTGAACAAGCTGGGTTTGCGGGCGGACGCCGTGGCCAACGGCGCGGAAGTGCTCGAGGCGCTGGCCACCCTCCCCTACGATCTGGTGCTGATGGATGTGCAGATGCCGGTGATGGATGGTATCGAGGCCACCCGCCGAATCCGTGGGCTGCACGCCCCAAGCCGCAACCCCAACGTGCCGATCATTGCCATGACCGCCTATGCCATGCGGGGCGATCGCGAGCGCTGTGTCGAGGCGGGCATGAATGACTACGTCGCCAAACCCGTCTCGTTCCAAGCCCTGGAGGATGCGCTCTGCCGATGGTTGCCGCCGGAAACCGAGACAGCCTTCCGTCCCACATCCGTGCCCCCTCCCGCGCAACCGCCTTCGGATGCCGCCCATTGCCAATTTCTATGAATCATTCCTGTCGCCTGCTCCCCTGCGCCATCACCGCTGTCGCTCTTTCGCTCATCCCGCGGTTTTCCTCAGCGGCCGAACAACCAACCATCCGGGTGCTCGCCCGGCCAGCCACAGGTCCTCTTGATTATTATCATCCCAACCGCCCGCCGCTCGCGCCCAGCCCGCTCGCCCGCTTGCCGATGGGCGCGGTCAAGCCGGCTGGCTGGCTCAAGCGTCAGCTCGATTTGCAGGCTGCCGGCTTCCACGGCCACCTCACCGAAATCAGCTCGTTCCTCAAAAAGGAAAACAACTCGTGGCTCAGCCCGACGGGTGTCGGCGAGCGCGGCTGGGAGGAAGTGCCCTACTGGCTCAAGGGCTACCTGGGCTGCGCAATCCTGACCCACGACCCGCGGATGCTCGCCGAGGCGAAAATCTGGATCGAGGGCGCGCTCAACAGCCAGCAAGCCGACGGCTGGTTCGGCCCCGACAAGGGCCGCACCGGCGTGGCCACCGACCTCAAGGGCCGCGACGACCTCTGGCCCAACATGATCATGTTGTTCTGCCTGCAAACCTGGTTTGAACACACCGCCGATGCCCGCGTGCCCGCCTTGATGACCAAGTACTTCCACTACCTCGACGCCCTGCCCGAGGACAAGTTGTTACTCGGCTATTGGCCGACGATGCGCGGCGGCGACCAACTCTACAGCATCCTCTGGCTCTATGATCTAACAGGCGAGAAGCGGCTGTTGGATCTGGCGCAAAAAACGCACCGCCGCACCGCCCGCTGGGACACGGTGACCGACATTCCCGGCAAGCAGTTGCCCGATTGGCACAACGTCAACATCGCCCAGGCATTCCGCGAGCCGAGCATCTACTGGATGCTCTCTAACAAAACCGCCGACCGCGACGGCGCCCAGCGGGCCTGGGACGAAATCCGCGAACTCTACGGCCAGGTGCCGGGCGGCATGTTCGGCGCCGACGAAAACGCCCGCCCGGGACACAACGGCCCGCGCCAGGCGATCGAAACCTGCGGCATTGCCGAGGAAATGCTCTCCGACGGCCTGCTCACCGCCGTCACCGGCGACCCGGCATGGGCCGAACGCTGCGAAAACGCCACCTTCAACAGCTTCCCCGCCGCCTTTACCGCCGACCTCAAGGCGCTGCGCTATCTAACAGCACCCAACCAACCGCAAAGCGACCACGGCACCAAGGCCCCCGCGGTGCAGAATGGCGGCCCGATGTTCGAAATGAATCCCCACAGCCACCGTTGCTGTCAGCACAACGCCGGCCACGGCTGGCCCTATTTCACCCAGCACTTGTGGTTCGCCGCTCCCGGCAACGGTCTCGCCGCCTATCTCTATTCCCCCTGCGAGGTCACCGCCAAGGTGGCCGACGGCGTCGAGGTCCGCGTCTCCGAACAAACCCGCTATCCCTTCGAGGATACCATCAATCTAACCATCCACCTGCCGCACGCCGCACGCTTTCCGCTCGACCTGCGCGTGCCGTCGTGGTGCGCCACCGCCGCGGTCTCGCTCAACGGCCAAAAATCACCCGTCCCGCCCGACGCCGCCGGCAAAATTGTTAGACTCGAGCGCGAGTGGCGCGACGGCGATCAAGTGCTGCTCAGCCTGCCGATGACCGTGCGGACGCAACGCTGGACCAACAACCGCGACACCGTCTCGGTCTCGCGCGGGCCGCTCACCTATTCGCTGCAGATCAAGGAGGAATACCGTCGCAGCGGCGGCACCGACGCCTGGCCGGCCTGGGACATCCTCCCCGCCTCGCCGTGGAACTATGGCCTAACACCTAACGGTGCAGGCGAGTTTCGTTTCCAAGTGGTCACTGGCGATTGGCCGGCCGACGATCAACCATTCCGCAACGAAGCCTCGCCCGTGAAACTAACCACCACCGCCCGCAGGATTCCCAACTGGACGCTCGACCCCCGCGGTGCCGTCAACGAGGTGATCCAGCAGCCGGTGAAATCGGCCGAACCCGAGGAAACCGTCACCTTGATCCCGATGGGCGCGGCACGCTTGCGCATCTCCGCCTTTCCCGCCATCGACAACGGACCGGCCTCCAAGGAATGGCCCGAAATTGCCGGCCCGAAACCCCCGCCCTTCAAAATCAGCGCGTCACATTGCTTCGACAGCGACCATCTCGACGCCGTGGCCGACAGCCTGGAACCCTCGTCTTCCAAAGACCACTCGATCCCGCGCATGACGTGGTGGCCCCACCTCGGCACCAAGGAATGGCTGCAATACGATTTCAAACAAGCCAAGAAGGTCACGGGCATCGCCGTCTATTGGTTCGATGATACCGGCGCCGGCCAATGCCGGATCCCGAAAGCCGCGCGACTCATGCGCAAGACAGCAGGCGGTTGGGAGCCGGTCAAGGACGCTGAATCGTTAGATCCGGCACGCGACCGCTGGACCGAGGCGAAATTCGACCCCGTGGAAACCACCGCCCTGCGCCTTGAGGTGGATCTGCAACCGGGTTTCTCCGCCGGTGTGCTGGAGTGGAAATTGCGCGAATGAGGAGGATCGTGGATCGTGGATCGAAGACAGAGAAAAGACAGGGCTCTTCATCCGCCATCCGCCATCCGCCATGCAGGCGGGAACTCCGCCGGCCATTTCCATCGAGGTCAGGATTTCTGATCCCGGGAACCCGGGCCGGGCCGCAATTGGCTGGAATATCCGCTCGCCAACACCAGCACGGTCTGGCAGCATCCCGGCCGTCCAACGAATCCCCGTGATGACTTTCAACCCGCCACGATGCCGCCGTAGGCACAACCATACCACACCGGAAAACAAGTTATGCAATTGAACCCATTGGACTGGGCTGTCATCGCGGTATATGCCGTGGTGGTAATCACCATCGGTCTGCGGGCGGGCCGCAAGCAGCACACGAGCGAAGGGTATTTTCTCGCAGGCCGGCGGCTGAAGTGGCCGTTTATCGGGGCCTCCATTTATGCGGCGAATATCTCCGCGGAGCACTTTGTCGGCCTGGCCGGCTGCGGCTATGTGACCGGCCTGGCCTTCGGTTGCTATGAGTGGATTGCCGTTTTCTGTCTGATTCCCTTGATCGTGCTGTTTCTGCCATTCTATATCCGCAACCGCATCTACACGGTGCCGGAGTTTCTGGAGCGACGCTTCGGCCCCGGCGTGCGGCTGTGCTTCTCGGCCTTCATGGTGCTGCTGTCGGTCTTGGCCAAGATCTCCATCTCCTTGTGGGCCGCCTCGCTGGTGTTTCATGAGGTGCTCGGTTGGGACCAAATGACGGTCATCTGGGTGGTGGGCCTGGTCACGGCGCTCTATACCATGAAAGGCGGCCTCAGCGCCGTGGTCTTCACCGATGCCATCCAAGCGACGATCCTCATCGCCGCCGCCATCATCCTAACAGTCATCGGGCTCCACGAGGTTGGCGGCATCGCGGCCCTCCATGCCAAGCTCGATCCATCCATGTTTTCGATGGTCAAACCGGCAACCGATCCGGACCTGCCGTGGCCCGGGGTGTTCATCGGCGTGTTTTTCGTCGGCACCTTCTATTTCTCGATGGACCAGGTGCTGGTGCAGCGCGTGTTTGCCGCCAAAAACCTCAACGAAGGCCGCCTGGGCGCCACCTTCTGCGGGTTTCTCAAGATCATCAATCCCGTCATCCTGGTGGGCCCCGGCATCATCGCCGCCGCTCTCTATCCCGGCCTGATGAAAGGTGACATGGCATATCCGACGATGCTCAACAACCTGATGCCCACCGGCCTGCTGGGCCTGACCATCGCCGGCATCACCGCGGCGCTGATGGGGCATTTGAGCGCCACTTATAATTCGGTGGGAACGCTGGTGACGCGCGATTTCTATCTTAAGATCAAACCTGATGCAAGCCAGGACGGGCAGATCATGGTCGGCCGCATCGTCATTCTCTCTGTCTTTGTGCTCGGGGCCCTGTGGGCGCCGCTCATCGGCCGGTCCAACTCGATGTTCGTCTATCTGCAGACGGTGCAGGCATATCTGATGATGCCTTTTGCCGGCATTTTCCTCTTCGCCGTCTTCTGGAAGCGTGCCAACGCGCAGGGGGTGCTGGCTTGCATTGTCGCAGTGCTGGTGCTGGTGCCGGTGTTCATGGGCAATTCGCAAAGCATCGCCGCCAAGAGTGCCGCCGCCAAATCGGCCATCGATCTAACGGCGATGACAGCCCGCCCACAGGCCGAGATCAAGGCAAACGACTTACTGAATGCCGCCAAGTCCTTGGTCGACAACGCCACTGCCAGTGGCGGCGATTTCACGGGTTCCAAATCCTTGGAAACCATGAGAGCGGCAGTGGCCCTGGGGGATAAAGAATTGACGCTGATCAACCACGACTGCCTGAGCGCGCCGGCTAACCGTGATTCGGGCGCAGTCAAAACCCCCGCCGCACGGCAGCGCTTGCTTGAGGATTTCGAGGCGGCCAAAAAGGCTTGGGTTCAGAAGCATGCCCCGACGCTGCTGGCCGGACTTGCGCCCGTCGCCCGCGAGGTGCAAGCCGCCGTGTCGCTGCATCCATCTGTAGGGTTCATCCCCTTCATGAGTCAGCCCCTGCTCAAACCCTGGCTGCATGGGGCAATGCTCGTGGCGGCACTCTGCATGGTGGTGCTCGTGCTCGTCTCGCTGCTGACCGCACCCCCGCCCGCAGCAATGTTGAAGAACACGACGGTCTCCAGCCTCTGGGGCACCGAGGCGCAGGGCATGGCCAAGGACACCATGATGGCTCCGGAAACCTGTTGGTACCGGGATTATCGCCTGTGGCTCACACTCGTCTCCATCGGCACAGCCATCGCGTGGTATCTCATGCGGTGACGGCAGGTGAATCGCTGGCATCGAGGGAGATCCATGATCCGGGCCGATGGCCTGGGCTATCCAATACAGGCCCTTTGGACCTTCAACCGACTGCCGGGACTACAAGCGTTCGCCGAGGGTGCCGGCGGTCCAGCAATCCAGCAGCGTTGCCATCTCCGGAAACGAGGCGGAACGACCGGAGCGGACGAAATGGCCGCTGGCACAGTTGCCCGCTAACAGAATGCCTGCGTCGTCGAAGCCCCCAAGCGCGGCGGAAAGGCAGCCGGCCCCGAAATTATCGCCCGCGCCGGTCGAGATGAGCGGCTCGCGGCACACGGGCAGCGGCACATAGACGGTGCCGGCGGCGCTGGCGCAGGCGGCACCGTCGTTAGGGTGAACGATCACGCGATCCACGGCGATGCGGGAACGCAGCAACGTGGCGAGTTCCGCCACCGTGTCGGCGTCCCGGCGTCCATGATAGGACGCGCCGAAGACCTCGGCCATTTGCCAGGCTTCTTTCAGGTTGAAACTCAGCAAGGTCTGGCACTGGCGGGTGATCGGACCCATCCGGGCGAGCAAGTCCTCCCGGTCGGCGAGCGGGCGGGTCTCGAACTCCGCCAGGTCCATGAAGAACCAGACTTCCTTGGCGGGCACGCCGAGGGCGGCCAGGCGGGCGGCCAGATTGCTCCAGATGGCTCCGGCATGGGGCAGCTTGCCCCAGTTGACCGCGCTGATGAAGCGGGCGGACTTGAGTTCCTCGTCGAGCGCGGACTGTCCGACACATTCTAACAGACGATCCCAGCTCACCTCCGCGCAGGCGGCCATGTCACACAGCATGACCTTGCCGTCGGTGAACTCAAGACAGGTGGTGTGCGCGGGGGCAGCCAGCGTGAAAAGGCGCTTCAGCTTGCCGCCCAGCGCATCCTGATAGATCGGCAGCACCTCGCCGCGGCCCATCGCGCCGATGTAGGTGACGTCGATCGCGCCGGCGTGGATGTCATGCATGGCGGCGGCGAAGAGCGGGCCGTTGCCGCCGAACTTATCGCCCAGATGCCGCGCCGCATAGGAGGCGGCGATGCCTGCGGCGGCGGCAACCTTGGGGCCGAACTCGGCCATCGAAGCCGGCGCTTGCAGCCGCACGAAGGTGTCTATGAAGCCATCGAAGCCGCACAGTCCGGAGAACCGGGCAGAGGCTGCGGTGGCGGCCCGTGTCTTGAAATCCGCGATGACTTCGGCGAGCGCTGCGACATTGCGATAGATCGTGGTCGGGGTGGTCATGGGGGAGTGCGGATGGCGGCTTGTGTCCTGGGTCTGAGGCGGAGGCTCGCCAGAGTCTACAAGGCCACGACTTTGCCGCTGCGGATGGACTCGCCTTCAGCCTCGCAAATTTCCACCGCGCTGGCGCCGTCGCCGGCTGTGACGGTGACTGGCGCCCGGCCATTCGCGATGCAATCAATCATATAACTGAGTTCTGCCAGATAGCCGTCGCCGGGTGGGAGGGCGATCGTGCGTGGCGCCTGATCCTTTGCGAAAAGCCGCAGGGCCTCGGCGTCGCGGGTGCTGTTGAAGTCCAGCGTGGCGTTCTCGAAGATGATGGTGTACGCCATTTCAAAACCGTGGCCCGCACCCATCACCCAACCGCCTTCGGCCGAGACCGCCGCGCCACCCGCGACTTGATACTGCGCCACGACGTGGTCGATTGCGCCGCTGTAGTGGCTGAAGCCTTGGGCGAAGACTGCCGTGGGGCGGCCGAAGCAAAACTGCACGAAGTCGGCATCGTGAATGTGCAGATCGAGGATGGCGCCGCCGGATTTCGCGCCATCGAAGAAATGTTCGCGCCCCCAGGCCGGCGGCTCGGACACGCGGCGGAACCGCGCGGCCAACACGCGTCCGTAGTGTTGTTCATCGATGGCCTGCTTGAGCCAGGCGTAAGCCGGCCAGAAGCGGATGCACATCGCCGGCATGAAAAACCCCTTCGCGGTCGCCGCCGCGGCGGCAATTTCGCGGGCGGCGGCGGCGGTGCGAGCCAACGGCTTCTCGCAGATCACGTGCTTGCCTGCCTTGAGCGCGGCGATGGCAAGCTGCGGGTGTATCAGCGTCGGCACGCAAATATCTATCAAGTCAATCGCCGGATCCGCTAACAATTCGTTCAGGTCGTGGGTGGCCTTCACCCGGCTCATGTCGAAGCTGAGGGTGTCGGCGCTGCCGATGTTGCCGCCGGCGGCGGCAAGCACGCCATCGACCGGCAGGCGCACGGCGTCACAGAGTCCGGTGACGCGGGCGTTGGGAATGTTGCGGTAGGTCTTGAGATGGGTGACACCCATGAAGCCCAAACCGACGACGGCGACGTTGATCATGATGTTGTTGGTGTGAGAATCACGGTTCTAACAAGCTCTCGACGAACCTGCGGCCGGCGGCAATGTCGGCGGACCGGGGCTGTCCGGCCTCGCGCTCGAAGCAAAAGAAACCCCTGTAATTCATTGCGGCCATGGTGGCGAAGAATGCTGGCCAGTCCACCTGACCGGTGCCGATGGGAACTTCCTCGCCCCAGGTGCCGGGCACTTGGGTGACCTTGGCGTCCTTGAGGTGGCAGGATTTCACGCGGTGGCCGATGGTGCGCAGGGCCTCGACCGGGTCGCCGTTGTTGTAGAGCAACATGTTAGCCGGGTCGAAATTCACCGCCACGTTGGGCTCGGCGAGGTGCTCGAGGAAGCGCAGCAGCGACGCGGCGCTTTCCTGGCCGGTTTCGCAGCACAGCGTGAGGCCGTGATCGGCGAAGAGTCGCGCCACTTGGCGCAGCCGCCCGATCATTTTGTCAAACGCCGGATCGCCCGGCTCGTGCGGCAGGAAGCCGGCATGGGTCATCACGATTTCCAAGCCGAGCTGGCGGGCGATTCGGACGGTGCTTTGGAGGTTGCTCCAATTGGCCTGCCAAGTGGCGTCGGGAACGAGCCCGCCGGTGCGGCGGATGGTTTCCAGCGAGCTGTAATCCTCACCCACCGTGCGAAACATGCCCGAAACCACGCTGATGCCCGCGTCCGCGAAGTGCCTCGGCAACTCGCCCCAAACGGCGGCGTTTTCGCGCAGCGGATCGAGATCGAGTTGGGCCCGCAGGAACCCGAGGTCTTGCAACTGGCTGACCAGGTTGGCGGGGTCGGTGGGCCGCAGCGACCAAGTGCAAACTGCCAAGCGGGATAGGAAGGACTGGTATTTTTCTGGCATGGCGATGGGGCAAACACTTGGGAACCAAGAACTCGAAATGATCGACTTTGTCGATCCAAAGACTCTGGAGCGGGGCTGGCTCCAAGATTTTCACGGACGTGGAGCATAGGAGATTCGAACTCCTGACCTTCTCATTGCGAACGAGACGCTCTACCAACTGAGCTAATGCCCCTTTTCTGGTGGCGTCGGTTTGTAACCCCTTGGAAACCAAGGGGAACTTATGTCGCCGGGGCATTGATACCATCAGCAACGAGGGGCGCAAGCGCAAAATTGCGGCAGGCTGAGAATTTTTGAAAATCCTTGTGCTTTCCTACTTCTTGCAGAATGAAGAACTGGAACTGTGCTTCTGTTTTCGGGAATTCTGCTCTTTTCTTCCATCATTCTACCTTTCATCATCTTACCCAATTTCTGAATGCTCAAACATCTAACGCCATGCTTGCTAATTTACGGCTCCTAGCCGTCCAGCTTGGGGAAAAACGATCGGGCGTCATACCCCTCTCCCTTGACGCCACCGGGGGTGATCTTGTGCTTCTCTGGATCAAAAGGTGATTCCGAGAGGAAGACCGTGATCTTCTTCCCCTTCACAGTGGCTTCATAAATCACGATGTCTTTCTTGAATTCGCGTGGTTCAGCTACCGCGAATATAGTGGTTACAAATGCTACGGTGCTAATCAGTATCTTCATATGTCTTGGGGATAACAGTGTTAATCAACGGACGGTCGCATTTGGGGGGTGTTACACGACTGGTCGTTGAGCAGGGGGCAAATCCGACCCGGCAGCGCACTTTCCCGCGAGACCCTGCGCGTCCGGCGAAACGATTTCGCCGCGAAGGACCACTCCGGCAAAGGATGTCGGATAGAGTTTCCCATCGCCTCATGGTGCGACGATTTGCGGGGCTGGTCAAGCCGGAAAGCGGCTTTTCGTAATAAAACGGCAAAGGAAGTCATGAGCGCACGGGCTGGCATGGATCATGACCATCGTTCGGCCTGCCATTTTGGTGGGGATGCCAAGGGCAACAAAGATTTCCGGTAGGGAGCAGGGGGTGGCGCTGGGTGGGGCGCGCGCTTCCTGGGGGGCGCGCGCTTCCAGCGTGCATCCTTCCGCATCCTGCGGAAGCTCTTCTCTTCCTTCCGTCTCAC
>Ga0118677_10003547_pt1 | contig 29335 bp, 24 predicted proteins | sample AliMusrvi5mmetaG_FD_86154 | JGI IMG/M metagenome (GOLD analysis project Ga0118677, IMG submission 86154) | reverse complement strand
CAAACCCTCCCCGGTGCGCAACTGCGCTACTGGGTCAGCGCCGGAGGCCGCCTGGTCGCGCTGTTGGGCTTTGGCGCCGCCGCCTGGCAGTGCGCCCCGCGCGACCGCTTCATCGGCTGGGACCACGGGCAACGCCAGCGAAACCTCCATCTCGTCGTCAACAACGCCCGCTTCCTGATCCTGCCTTGGGTCTGCTCGAAAAACCTCGCCTCCAAAACATTGGCGTTGGCAGCCAGGAGACTACCAGATGACTGGCTGCATCGCTATGGTTACCGCCCGCTTATGCTGGAAACCTTTGTCGAAAAGGACCGCTTCACGGGCACCTGTTACCGGGCGGCCAACTGGATTCATGTCGGCCAGACCCAGGGGCGCGGCAAGCTCGGCCCATCCGGCAAGCAGAGCGTTCCCATCAAGGACGTATGGCTGTATCCCTTGGGAAAAGGCTTCAAAAATAGGCTGATCCGGTAATTTTCGGATACGGGTTGGCCGAATATTTACCCTCATTCAGTTTGAACCCATTGAATCCGTCATTGCGCTGCGTGATGCCAACCGACCGGACGATGCCAAACGGCTGGTATCAACCTATGTCATTTCGGACGACATGGCGGAACGAATCGCCAAACAAGTCTTTCCGCAACTGGCTTTTGATGATGCGGTCGATCATAAGGGCATTCTGATTGTCGGCAACTACGGCACGGGCAAGTCGCATTTGATGTCGGTGATTTCGCTGATAGCCGAGGACGAAGCCTATATTCCCTTGCTTCGCCATTCCAAGGTGGCAGATGCGGCAACGGCGATTGCGGGTAAGTTCAAGGTTCACCGCATTGAGATTTCCAGCGAAATGTCCTTGCGCGAAATCATCACTGGCCAGCTTGAAATTTTACTGGTCAAGTGCGGCGTGGAATATACGTTCCCGCCAGCCGATAAAGTCGTCAACAACAAAACCGCCTTTGAGGAAATGATGGCGGCGTTTGAGGAAGTCTATCCCGATCAAGGTATTCTCCTAGTCGTTGACGAATTCCTTGAATATCTGCGTTCTCGCAAGGATCATGACCTTGTATTGGATTTGTCGTTTCTCCGCGAGATTGGCGAAGTCGCCAAACATTTGCGGTTCCGGTTCGTTGCCGGTGTGCAGGAAGCCATATTCGATAGTGGCCGCTTCCAACATGTGGCAGACAGCCTACGCCGGGTTAAGGATCGTTTCGCCCAAGTCCTGCTGGCCCGTCAAGACGTGAGTTTCGTTGTCGCTGAACGCTTGTTGAAGAAATCCGCCGACCAACAAGACAAAATCCGTTCCCATCTCGCACCCTTCACCAAATTCTATGGTTCGATGAATGAACGGATGGATGAATACGTTCGCCTGTTCCCCGTCCATCCCGATTACCTCAGAACCTTTGAACGCATCAGCTTTGCGGAGAAGCGCAACGCGCTGGAAACCCTGTCGCTGGCAATGTGGGCTGTGCTGGACAAGGAGGTTTCCGCAGATCGCCCCGGCCTGATTACTTATGACAATTACTGGCAGACGATCCACAACAACTCCGTATTTCGTGCCGATCCCAACATCAAGGAAGTGATTCGCGTGTCGGAAGTGCTGGAATCGCGTGTGCAGCAAGCTTTCCCGCGACCCGCCTACAAGCCGCTGGCCTTGCAAATCATCCATGCGCTTTCGATCCATCGCCTCACCACGGGGGGTGATATTCACATACCTATTGGCCCGACGGCGGAAGAATTGCGCGACTCGCTGTGCCTCTACCATGTCGGCATTGCCGACATGGGGGGTGATCCGGCAGTCGATTTGCTTGGATTAGTCGTGACCGTCCTTGGAACCATCATCAAGACGGTCAACGGGCAGTTTATCTCCAAGGCCGGGGACACCGAGCAATATTATCTCGATTTAAAAAAAGACATCGACTACGACGCTCAAATCGACAAACGGGCGGAGGCATTGTCCGATGACGCGCTAGACCGCGCCTATTTCAGTGCGATGAAGCAATTGATGGAGCGGACTGACGAAACCACCTATGTCACCGGCCACCCAATCTGGCAATATCAAATCGAATGGCAGGAACGCCGTGTTGAGCGTGTTGGCTATCTGTTTTTTGGTGCGCCGAATGACCGCCCGACCGCACAGCCTGACCGCGATTTCTATATCTATTTCATCCAACCCTTTGGCCCGCCCAAGTTCAAGGATGCCACGTTAGGGGATGAAGTGTTTTTCAGGCTCAAAGGTTTGGATGCCAACATCAAGAGTTATCTCGCCCGCTATGCGGCGGCACTTGAACTGTCCACCACCACCAGCGGCGGGGCCAAGGCTATTTATCTTTCCAAGACCCAAGATGCGCTGCGTTTGATGAGTAAATGGTTGCAGGAAAAGCAGATGACCGCTTTTGAGGTTACCCATCAAGGCAAAACCAAATCCCTGCAAGACTGGGTGCGTGGTATTTCCTTGCGTGACAAGGCCAGACTCGGCCCGGAAGACCGGATCAATTTCCGCGATGTGGTCAACATCGTGTCTGGCTTGTCACTGACTCAGCATTTCGCCGACCTCGCGCCGGAATACCCGACATTCTCTCTGCTTTTGACCGAAACCAACCGTAAGCCTCAAATTATAAATGCCCTGCGATTGTTGGTGGGTGGAGCCAGAACCAAAGATGCCATTGCCATTCTCGATGCCATGGAAATGCTGGATGGCGACCGGATTGAGCCGTTACGTTCCCGCTATGCACAAGACGTGTTAAACCGATTGAAGGCAAAAGGGCAGGGCCAGGTCATTAACCGCAGCGAACTTTTGTCCGGGGCTTTGGATGTCGAGTATTTTTCCCCGGTCAAATTCCGCTTGGAGCCTGATTTATTTGTAGTGGTGTTGGGCGGGTTGGTCTATTCGGGTGATATTGTCTTAAGCGTAACCGGGGATAAGATCGACTCGGGTAAGCTTTCGCAACTCGCCGAAAGATCATTAGACGAACTCAAGCAGTTCAAACACATTGAGGCACCCAAGGCCATTAACCCGGAATTGTTGCGGTCCTTGTTCCAACTGCTGGACCTTCCGCCCGGTTTGGCGCAAATGGCTATCCAAGGTTCCGAGGAACCCGTTAAGCAATTGCATGAGGCACTGGATAAACTGGTTCGCCGCGTATTGACGGCGGGTACGGATATGCAAAGTCGCCTGATACTTTGGGGTCAAGCCCTATTGCGGGAAGACGAGGCCAAAGACACCCGCCAGCGCTTGGAATCGCTAAAAGGATTCACCGAAGCCTTAAGCCCGTACAATACCATCGGCAAGCTCAAGAACCTCCGCATTGGGCTAGACGACGTAGCCGCCCAGACCCAAAATCTCGCCGCGCTGGATGCCGTCGAGAACTTGCTTGATCTGGTGACCGAATTGGGGGCTGTCGCCGCTTATCTGTCGCAAGCCGAAATGGTTTTACCCAATGACCATGATTGGATAAAACAGGCCCAAACGACACGCGCCACCCTGCTTGCCGCCCTAGCCCAAGACCGCACCGCCCAAAACGCCACGGAATACCGGCAGACGCTGACGAAACTCAAGAAAGACTACATCAACGCCTATATTGCACAACATAGCAAAGCCCGCTTAGGTGTTGCCGAGGACAAAACCAAAACCGCGCTGAAAAAAGCCCCGCGCCTAGTGGCCTTGCGCTGTCTTGCTGGCATTGGCTTGATGCCCACCAGCCAACTGACCGCGTTTGAAGACAAGCTAGACAACCTAAAAAGTTGCTTCGCCTTGGCAGAAACCGACCTCACCGCAACGCCCATCTGCCCACATTGCAATTTCCGCCCGGCCAACGAATCGCTGGCCTTTGCCCATACCAGCAATGCGCTCAACCAACTCGACGAAGAGCTAGACCGGCTACTAGAGGCTTGGCAGCAAACCCTGCTCGACAATTTGGACGATCCGATTATCCGGGGAACTATTGCGGACTTGCTCACTCCAGAAACCCAAAAGCCCGTCGAAACCTTCATTAAAACCCGCCAGCTTCCCGCCCCGGTGACACCCGATTTCGTCAGTGCGGTTCAGGAAGCCCTATCGGGTTTGGAAAAGATTGGAGTCACCAGTGATGACATCAAGAAGGCATTGCTGCAAGGCGGCTCGCCAGCCACGCCCGAAGACTTGCGCAAACGCTTTGAGACGTTCCTGAATGAACGCTGCAAGGGCAAAGACACTAAGAAATTGCGTTTCGTCGTTGAATGAATATGGACATGCAATACGTCATTTCGGCATGGATCGCCGGAATCCAGATTGCATGGACGCTTGCAAGGCCCACCATCCCTGGAGCCTAGGTTCCGGCGCTCCCTGCCGGAACGACGGTGTTTTAAGCTTTACTGAAACGATTTGCTAATCACGGCTGATTTCGTATCATAATAACCAGTCTGACTAGTTTTGGAGATTCATCATGCGACAATGGGCCTTACAAGATGCCAAAGCGCGTCTAAGCGAAGTGGTGCGATTGGCGAGCGAACACGAACCACAGGAAATCACCCTGCGCGGCGAACCGGCGGTCGTGGTGCTTGCGCGAGAGGACTACGACCGCTTGACCACACCACGCGAGTCACTCGTTGAGTTCATGCGCCGATCCCCGCTGTACGGGGCGGAAGACATCGAGTTTCCCCGCGACCAAAGCCTGACCCGCGAGGTAGAGCTTTGAACTACTTGATCGACACCAATGCACTGTCCGAATTGAAGAAGCGGAAACCTCATCCGGGCGTGGCACATTGGTTTGCCGAGCGACCGGCGGCGACGCTCTATCTCTCCGTGCTGACCCTAGGGGAACTGCGCAAAGGGATTGAAGCCATGGCGGAAGGAGAACGCAAACAAAGCTATCTTGATTGGTTGGGAAATGACGTGCCAGCCTACTTTTCTGGGCGCATCATCCCGATAGACACGCGCATTGCCGACTGTTGGGGTCGGCTTTGCGCCTCTGCCGGACGAACACTACCCGCCATCGACAGCCTACTTGCCGCCACCGCCATGAGTCACGATCTGACAATGGTTACGCGCAATGTGATTGACTTCAAGTTGTCATCGCTGCGGGTAATCAATCCTTGGATGGATTCAGCATGAATCAAGACGAATTGCTTACCCGTCTGCACGGCTTGGAATGGAAAGATTTCGAGTGTAAAAAGGCACAACGCTCAGTTCCTGATGATGCCTATAAAACGGTATCGGCTTTTGCCAATACCGCTGGTGGCTGGCTAGTGTTTGGCGTGAGTGAGCAAAACCGTCAGCTTGAGATTACCGGAGTGGAGGAACCCAACCGGGTAATGAACGATTTCTTGAGTACGCTACGCGCCGGACAAAAGCTTAATCGTATTATCCGCGTCGATGAACAACGCTTCGACTTCGATGGAAAGCATGTGCTGGTTTTTCATGTGCCGGAATGCTCACGCTTTGAAAAACCGGTTTATCTTAAAAAAGACCCATATCAAACTTATATACGCCGTGGCGAAGGCGATGAGCAATGCACACTAAGCGAGTTGGAACGCTTCCTGCGCGATTCTTCGCAGGAACGCCATGATGCCGGGGTCATTACGGATTTTTCGGCGGATCGCTGTTTCGATGAAGCCACGGTGCGCTGGTATCAAAACCTGTTCGCACGGCGCAACCCTGAACATGCTGAAAGTGACGGCCCTATTCAATTCCTGCTGAACTGGAATTTCGTAGTCGAGCAAAATGGAAGCCTGTGGCCGACTCGTGCCGGCGTGTTGTTGTTTGGTCAAGGCCGCTATGTGCGCCAAATCCTTCCGCGCCCGGTGCTGGATTATCAACGCATCGACACGGCTTTTGATTTATGGTCGGCAGAGCAACGCTGGCATGACCGCTATGTTTTTGAAGAAAATATATTCCAAACCTGGCAAGGTTTGGTGGCCCGCTATATGCGGATTGCCGAACATCCATTTTCCATTGATCCTGCCACATTACGCCGCAACGACGACCCGCCCGATTATGTCGCCTTCCGCGAAGCCGCTATCAACCTTCTCGTACATCAAGATTACGGCGACCACGGACGCAAGGCATCCATCAAGCTATTCACTGACCGTACTATATTCTGGAATCCTGGTGATGCTTTCGCAACCGATGCCGAATTATTGGAACCGACCGAAAAGGAAGTGCGCAACCCGGCTATCGTCAAGGCTTTCCGCCGTATTGGCCTTTCTGACCAAGCCGGTACGGGCATCCGGGCTATCTTCCGCAATTGGCATGATTTGGGCCGAGCGCCACCCCAAATAACCAACGACAAAGCCCGCAAGCAGTTCGAGCTAGTATTAGTCAGCAAGCCTTTAATGACTGAGACCATGCAACGCTTCCGGCAGTCCATCGGTGTCAGTCTGACACCCGAACAAGCCGATGTGCTTGCCCTCGCATTAGAGAAGCCCAAAGGCGATTATCTCAGCCTCACCGAAATTCGCGGCTTAGGCATTAGCACCACCCGGCAAGCGAAAGAAGTGGCTGATTATCTGGTACGCCAACAACTGTTGGAATCCGTTAGCGAGACACTGTTTCAAATGCGGGAGGTTCTACGCCAACGCTTTGCCAATAGCACCAAGCCAGTGACTGAACAAGTCACTGGGCTACAGCCAGAGTCACAGCCAGAGTCACAGCCAGAGTCGCTTGCTGATCGTGTGTTGAAGTTGTTGGTACTCGGCCCATTGGGTAAGGCGGAAATCTCATCGGCTCTAGGCCAGCGTAGCATTTCTGGTCAACTGAACAAAACCATACGCGATTTAGTGCAACAGGGGCGTATTGAAATGTCCCGGCCTGACACGCCAAATAGCCGTCTACAACAATACCGGCTGGTAAACCATAAAAAGGACAACGGCGCATGAATGATCTTTTCCAAGGCCAAACCACAGAATCCGGCCCGGTTGAATGCTTGGGCCAAACCTTCCCGTCCGACCAAGCCCGCCGCGAGCATTACTTGAAGCTTCTGGCCGATAAGCTGAAAGACCCGGATTTCCGCAAGATCGAAGGCTTCCCGATTGGCACGGATGAGGATATTCTGGCCTTGTCCGACCCGCCGTATTACACCGCTTGCCCAAATCCTTTCATTGAGGATTTCATCCAGCACTACGGCAAACCCTATGACTCGAATGTGCCGTATAGCAAAGAGCCTTTTGCGGCGGATGTGAGCGAAGGAAGAAATGATCCTATTTACAACGCCCACAGCTACCACACTAAGGTTCCACATAAGGCTGTCATGCGCTATATACTTCATTATACACAGCCTGATGATATTGTATTTGATGGATTTTGCGGCACAGGTATGGCAGGTGTCGCTGCACAACTATGTGGAAATCGTGACGTAGTTACATCATTAGGTTACAAAGTAGATTTGGATGGCGTTATATATGAGCAAAGAGAAGAGGATGGAAACACACATTGGAAGCCATTCTCTTCACTAGGTACACGCAAGGTTGTTCTAAGCGACCTATCTCCAGCGGCAACTTTTATTGCATATAATTACAACTCTCCCGCTGACCAATATATTTTTGAATCTGAAATTAAAAATATATTAAAAGATGTTGATAATGAATGTGGCTGGATGTACGAAACTCTACATACAGATGGTAAAACCAAAGGTAGAATAAATTATTTGCTTTGGTCAGATGTATTTAATTGTTCAGAGTGTTCTGGTGAAATCATCTTTTGGAATGCTGCGGTTGATACAAATTTAGGCGAGGTACTCGATTCATTTTCATGTCCTCACTGTTCAGTAAAACTATCAAAACGCAATATGGAACGGTCTTGGATCACTAGATTTGACGATTCTATCAAGCAATATGTTAAACATGCCAAGCAAGTTCCTGTATTAATAAACTACTCAGTTGGCAGAAAACGGTTTGATAAAGTACCTGATGATTACGATTTTTCATTAGTTAAAAGAATTGAAGGTGAATCTATTCCATATTGGTATCCAACAAATGAAATACCTGATGGATTTAATACACGTCAACCTAAGTATTCACATGGAATAACGCACGTTCATCATTTTTTTTACAAGAGAAACTTGTGGACACTAGCAGCTTGTTGGGATCGCGCAAAATCACCGAAGATTAAGTTTCTTTTTACATCTATGATGTATAAATACACCCAGTTGTGCGCACCACTTATGTCTAATTATTTTGCTGCAATAAAAGGCAATAACAGAGGTGGATGGGTTGGAAAGGAGCGAAGCGGAACACTGTATTGTCCATCTATTCATAGTGAAGTACCAATTTTTCCACAAATCACTAGTCGAAGCAGCACAGCATTTGTGAATATTGGTGATTTTAGAAATTTTTCGTTGAATTCATCATCAACTTCTGCCCTATCGATTGCCGAAAATTCGCAGGATTACATATTCATTGATCCTCCATTCGGGGCAAATATAAATTATTCTGAAATGAGTTTTTTATGGGAATCATGGTTAAAGGTAATAACAAACAACAAAACTGAGGCAATAGAAAATGATATACAACTCAAAGGACTGGATGAATACCGTAGATTGATGATAAAGTGTTTCAGTGAGGCTTATCGAATAATCAAGCCAGGAAGATGGATGACTGTTGAATTTTCTAATACCAAAGCTGCTATTTGGAATAGCATTCAAACAGCAATATCAGAGTCTGGTTTTATTATTGCAAATGTGTCAGTTTTGAATAAAAAACAAGGAAGCATCAATGCTTATATTTCGACTGTCGCAGTCAAACAAGACCTCGTTATTTCCGCCTACAAACCCAATTTTGGCCTAGAAGATCGTTTCACCCAAACTGGCGGCGGCAAGGAGTCGGTTTGGGATTTTGTCCGCACCCATTTGAAATATCTGCCGACCGTGAGAATGAAACAGGGCGAACTGGATTACATCACCGAGCGCGACCCGCGCATCCTGTTTGACCGCATGGTGGCTTGGTTCGTCCGCCATAATTGCCCGGTGCCTATGTCCAGCCAAGAATTCCAAGCCGGATTGACGCAACGATTTACCGAGCGCGACGGCATGGTGTTTCTGCCGGAACAAGCCCCAGAATACGACAAAAAGCGTCTGCAAACTGCCCAAGCACCACAGATGGAGTTGTTTGTCTGCGACGAACACAGCGCGGTTGATTGGTTGACGGAATTTCTAAAAAAGCGGCCTTCGACCTATCAGGAAATCCACCCTGAATTTATCAGCCAACTCGGGGCGGGTTGGAAAAAGCACGAAGCCAGACCAGAATTGATGGCATTGCTTGAAGACAATTTCATCAAATTTGATGGCAGCGGCGATGTCCCCAGCCAGATTCACAGTTACTTGTCGTCCAATTTTAAAGACTTACGCGGCTTGGAGAAAAACGACCCGTACCTGATTGCCAAGGCCGAAGACCGTTGGTATGTGCCGGACGCGAACAAAGCCCAAGATTTGGAGAAAAAACGCGAAAAGGCATTGTTGAAAGATTTTGAAACCTACCGCGCCTTCACTGGCAGACGCTTGAAGGAATTCCGCCTTGAAGTCTTGCGGGCAGGATTCAAGACCGCTTGGGCCAACAAGGATTTTGCGACCATCATCAGCGTTGCCCAGAAAATTCCAGAAGATGCCTTGCAAGAGGATGAAAAGCTGTTGCTATGGTATGACCAAGCGTTGACTTATGCCGGACAATGATCGTTCCCACACGCAAACGAGGATGACTATGCCACAAGCCATTGAAGCCGAACAGCCCGGATGTGCTGAGCCTGTGCGCCTGACGAGCACAGTCCGGGCAGTCGTCACCATCCTGTCCCCCATCGAAACACCCGTTTCTGTGCGAGGTAGCGGTGTCGCCTTGCTGGATTTGCTAGACAGTCCAACATTTGCAAACGCGCCTGTTGGCAACCCTGAACAGATGGAACGCGACATTGCCGCCAACCGGGACGCTTGGGGCGATTGAAACAATGGAGAAAATTTATCTGGATTCCTGTTCGGTGATTGACTTAAACATATCCCACGCGAAATCAAACCATGATCATCGGTCTGACCATTAAAAACTTTAAAGCTATCCGAGAAGTAGTGAATTTGCCGCTGTCGGCTTTCCATGTGCTGGTCGGACCCAACGGTGTGGGCAAAACCACTTTTCTCGATGCGGTGGATTTTGTGCGCGACTGTCTTGTGAAAAGTCCGGCAGCGGCAGTGGCAGATCGCCATTGTGCCGATTTCAACGATTTGACTTGGCTGCGTAAAGGCGGCGTGATCGAGATTGAACTGTGGCTGGATTTGTCTGCGCAAAAACCTGAATTGGCGGATAGCCTATTAAATTATCGGCTTGTAATTCAACAGGATGCCGAAGTGGGCATTTGTGTTAAGGAAGAGTTACTCAGCCAATATTCCAAGTCAGAGTCAATAGTGGATGGAAAATTAGCATTCAGTTCTCTAAGGCCAACAAGAGGCCTTATTGGAAAAATGGCCTTCAATACTTGGGGGTCTACAAACCTGCCTGTTGGAAAATATGCACTCCCAAAGTATATGGATTTTTATACACGGGAAAAAAACAGCTATAAGGACTCGTTTAATTTCGGCTTGGATAAACTGGCACTTGGCCTGACACCGCCAGATGAGGAACGCTACCCTACCGCGAATACTGTGCGCCGGTTCTTGATGCAAGGGGTGCGTTATATCCAACTCAATAGTTCTGCGATGCGTCTGCCTTGCCCGGTGACACGCCCGCGAGAATTGGAATTGGACGGAACCAATCTCGCCCGTGTCGTTGGTCGTTTTTTTGGTGCATTGGCTGGAAGGGGTTTTGATCCACTCTGGGCCGAGCCGGGAACGCCGATAGCGCATTGGGTTGATCATTTGCGTTACGCTTTGCCTGATCTGGTGAATATCGGTTGGGCGAGACGGCAAGCGGATAACGCCGAATATTTACTTCTACGTTACGAAAATGGACTTGAAGCACCCAGTTGGGTATTAAGTGATGGAACTTTACGGATGCTGGCTTTGACTATTCCGGCATTCCTTCCACCTGAACCAGCCGTTTACATGGTAGAGGAACCCGAAAACGGTGTTCACCCCAAGGCGCTGGAAATCATTCTGCGCTCGTTATCGTCAATTCCCAGTGCGCAGATGCTTCTTGCCACGCATTCACCCCTTGTGGTTCAACAATGCGGCATCGAGCCGCTACTGTGCTTTAGCCGTGATGCAACGGGCGTGCATATCACTCCGGGAATAAATCACCCGATGCTGAAAAACTGGGATGGATCGCCTGATCTCGGTATCGTGTTTGCTGCCGGGATATTGGAATGAAAGATTTGTACTTTTTCGCTGCTGATGCCGATGCACTGGCGTTCATGCGTGGGATTTTGTCTCGCCCACACGCTTTGGGAATCCGCTCAATTTCTGTTGATTTTGATCGACACCATCAACGCGACGGCGGTATGGTTCAGTCTGGCGCTGAACTGGCTAGAATGCGGAAAGGGCAGTATCGAAAAATCATCCTGATGTGGGATCACCATGGTTCGGGTCGAGACCACAAACAACAACCGGATGAAGTCGAGCAGGAAATTCAAGGCAAGCTTGATAATTTCACTTGGGAGGGAAACAGCGCGGTAAAGGTGCTTGTGCCAGAGTTGGAGCAATGGCTGTGGTTTTGTGAAAATGCATTGGCAAAACATTGTGAAGTTTCTGTTACCGAATTGCGGGCATGGGTGGATGATCGAGCCAAGCATTTACAGATGAGCGCAGATGACCTGCGACATCAACAACCCAAGGAATTGTTTGAGTATGTCATGCTGGAACGCTTGAAGCTCACTATTTCTCCACGAGACTTTGAGGAAATCGGCAAACTGTCCAGCATAAGGGCTTTGGAAGATTGCCCATCATTCAACAGCATCCTCCAAACTTTACGCACCTGGTTTCCGCCAAATGATTGATTGGCAGGTAGGCGACTGGTGTTGGCATGTCCGGCAATCCACGCCTTGCAGGGTTGTTGACCGCCAAGAAGTTTGGGGTGAAACCGCCTACCGCGTCTGGCTACCCGCCAAAGATGCCGTGCTACGCGCCCGTGCTGCGGATTTGTCCGGTTTGGATGAGGCATTGCCGAGCATTGGGCAAATCTTGCACACCGCCGCCGCCGCCAAGCTGGTTGATGCCTTGGAAGACAATTTGCTGCTTGCGCCGATTCAATCCAGTGTCGTGCCGCTGCCCCACCAATTGTATGCCTTGAACCGGGCCATGGGCCATGACCGTATCCGCTACTTGCTGGCTGATGAAGTGGGTTTGGGCAAGACCATCGAGGCGGGTTTGATTTTGCGTGAACTTAAACTTCGCGGCCTTGCTAAGCGGATTCTCGTCGTTGCGCCGAAAGGTCTGGTGCGGCAATGGCAAGCCGAAATGAGTTTGCATTTTGGCGAGAAATTCCATTTCATGGAACCGGCTGAAATGGCGGCATTCCGCCAGTGGCGTAGCGAGGAAGACAATCTTTGGCAACTGCACGACCAGATGATTTGTTCCTTGGACTCGGTTAAGCCGATGGAGGCAAGGCGCGGATGGAACCGGGAGCAAGTCGCCGCCTACAACCGGGAACGCTTCGAGGACTTGATAAGTGCTGGATGGGATATTGTCATCATCGACGAGGCCCACCGCTTGGGCGGAAGCACCGAACAAGTCGCCCGTTACAAACTCGGCGCGGCACTCGCCGAAGCATCGCCCTATTTGCTGTTGCTGTCCGCCACCCCGCATCAAGGCAAGACCGACCAATTCCTCCGGCTGATGCAATTGCTAGATCGGGAATCGTTTCCTTACGAGGGCAGCATCACCCAAGATCGAGTCAGGCCGTTTGTCATCCGCACCGAAAAGCGCGTTTCCATCGACGCTGACGGGCAACCGCTATTCAAACCAAGGCAAACCAAACTCTATGCCGTGGCATGGACAAGCCGCCACGGCCCACAACGCCAGCTTTACGAGGCTGTCACCGATTACGTCAAACACGGCTACAACCAAGCACTGGCAAGCAAACAACGGCATATCAGCTTCTTGATGATTTTGATGCAACGGTTGGTGACATCCTCCACCGCCGCCATCCGCAACACGCTAGAAAAACGGCTGGCTGTTCTGGAGCTAGAGACTCCACAACGCGTAGCCTTGTTTGAATCATTGGAAGATGAAGAATGGGGCGAACTGGACGGTCAAGCCCAGGTGGAAATTGCCCTACAAGCCAGCGGTTGGACGCAAGAACGCGCCGAAGTCGAAAGATTGCTGATTCTGGCGCGTGACACGGAGTCAGCCGGTACGGATGCCAAAGCCGAGGCTTTGCTGGAACTCATCTACAAACTGCAACAGGAAGAAGGCGACCCGGAACTGAAAGTGCTGGTGTTCACCGAGTTCGTACCGACGCAAAGCATGTTGGCTAATTTATTGGAAGGTCGCGGCTTTAGCGTCGTCCTGCTGAACGGCAGCATGGACTTGGATCAACGCGCCAAGACGCAACATGCCTTCTCGCGGGAAGCACGGATTTTGGTTTCGACTGATGCCGGCGGCGAGGGCTTGAATCTGCAATTCTGCCATGTCGTTGTCAACTTCGACATGCCTTGGAACCCGATGCGCTTGGAACAACGCATAGGCCGGGTTGATCGTATCGGCCAGCGGCATGTGGTACGGGCGGTTAATTTCGTGTTGGACGAAACGGTAGAGCATCGAGTGCGCCAAGTGTTGGAGGAAAAGCTGGAAGTCATCGCCCAAGAATTCGGCGTGGACAAAGCCGCCGATGTAATGGATTCAGTTGAAGTGGAACCCTTGTTCGACGAGCTATTTGTGCAAGGGCTGCAAAACCCGGAATTGATCGAGCAAGAATGCGAAGCCGTCATTAGCCAAATGCGCGTCAAGCTTGCCGAAACCCGCAAAGACACCGCATTGCTCGGCGAACCCCAAGCAATGGATGCAACCGAGGCCCGCAAGTGGCGCGACCATCCGGCACAATTTTGGCTGGAACGTGCCATCACCCACGGTATTGCCTCGAAAGGCGGCAATGTCACTCGCACTGGGAATGCATGGCATATCCGTTGGGCTGACGGATCGGAATCTGCCCCAGTGTGTTTCGATGCCAGAACCGCCGAAGACAACCCGGATTATGCGTGGATCACCCTGGAAGACCCAAGAGCTAGGGCTTTGATTGTCGATTTGCCCCGTTGGATACCGGGCCAACCCCTGCCCTGTGTGCGTATAGCCGGTTTGCCCGATACCGTTAAAGGCGTTTGGTCTTTATGGGAAATCAATCTATCCGCCGAAGGATTCAACCGTAAACGCTATTTGCCGATTTTTGCGGCGGACGATGGGCGAACTTACATCCCCACGGCAAAGCGAGTGTGGGATTTGTTGTTGACCGAGCAAGTTGAATTGGAACCCTTTGCTTCTGATGCCGAGGAAAGCGAAAGAGGGTTTCAAACCTCGTTGAATGCCGCCCACCAGCAAGGCGAACAGCTATTTGCCGACTTGTCGGAAGCGCATAAGCACACGATCAAGGAGGAACGCGACCGTGCCAGTTATGCCTACGAGTCGCGTTATCAAGCCATAGGCCGTATTGGATTACCGGCAGTACGGGAACACCGACGCAAGCGATTAGACCAAGAGCATCAAGCAAGGTTAGCCAGCATTGACTACGCAGAAGCAGCCATTCCCGATTTAAACGCCGTGATATTATTGCGCATCGGCAAACCCGAGGGACGATAAATGTCACATTGGCTTGAACGCATCTTAAGCGAGTTTCAAGTGGATTTGTCCCCGCTATGGATTGCCGCCGACCCGGACGGGCTATTACTGGATGAGCGAATATTATCCGCGCTCAGTGAGCGCGGATTCGAGGTATTGCCGTTTAATGATTCCGTGGGTTTTCGGGCGGAATATGAGGAGCGTTACCGCGAGGCTTGGGATCGTGGAGAAACCGGAACCGCCCCGTCTTTGATCTTGCATTGCCAGACTTCCGATATTGATAGCTTACCTTGGGATTATCTGCGGCAAGCAAGAAAAGTGGCTTTGGGTTTGGCAAACCTATTCCCCAAGCTGAACTATGGTGTCATCCGGCAAATTGGCAACGAGCATTTGGATTCGCTATATGCCGCAAGCCTGAAACATGCCGACCATGTTCTGGGCGAAAGGGATACTAAGGATTTCATCCTCACTCATATATTCAAAATCAGCCCCCACCTTATCAATCGGGCAGAAGATTTTTGGCATCAACTGATACGCTTGCACTACAGGCAAACGGACTTGCCCGACATACTCGCCAACCGCCTTGCCGAAGTGTTGAGCGAAAAGGAAACTTTCAAAAATCTCCACATTAGCGAATTGTTCACCTCCCGCAGTAAAACGTTCCGGCTATTGCAGGAAGCCTGGGAAGGCTTTGTCCGTTCGCGTTTTGCGCTGGAAGAAAAACCTATCTTGTCCTACACCCCGAAAAACGCGATTCCTTTTGAGCATGACGATGTTCGCGTGATGGTGGATTCCCTATTCTTGGATGGCGCACTGCATCCTGTCACCGTGCAAAGTTCCACCAGTCATTGGCCTGACTGGATGAAAGTCGGCATTGTGCAAGACCCGCTGGCGATGAAAGCATTGGTTGAGCAAGGGGCAAAGGCTCTACAGCTTGACCTACCCGGCGAGAATTCTTCTTTCCGTGACTGGGGATTGTTTACCACACGGTATGCCGAACTGGTCTCACGCTGGCATTCACTGGAAGCTGGCCAAGCGGACAGCATCAGCCAAACGATCAAAGCACTTCAACGGCAATCAGACGATCACCTACAAGCTTGGGTGCGCAAACACTACGCATTGTTGCCGTCGGTGTCCATTGTCCGCGCACCGGTGATGCTCCACCATATCCCGCGATTTCTATCCATGCGCCATGCAGAGAACGCAGGACAAAAACTCGCCTTGTGAAATAGGCCGATGCCGCCATTGCCAGCATGCCAAAGATAAACGGGATGCCCTTAGACGCTAAGCTTTTGGGTTTTTTGTTTGATAACCCGCCTGTGTCAGGTGCGGCGGCATCCGCTGGCTGGCCTTGGCTGTCGGGGCCTTGGGGCAAAGTGGGTTCCTCGTGCAGCCAGTCCATGGAAGGTTGGCGGTCCATTTGGACAGTCGAATCGGTTTCTTTGACGGTTGGGGTCTGGTTCACAACGTCCCTCCCGCCTGGGTCGCGGCCACCCGGTAGCCGACTTCGCGGTATACGTCATCCACCACCAACTCGTAAGCACGCCCGCCCAGCGCCAACAACGCATCGCGCAGGGTCATCGGGCCTAGGTGGCGATGCACCGACGGCAGGGGCAGGCCGAATAAATGCTTCACCTCGCGGGTGGCGGGGTCCATCAGGCAGTAGCCGCTGCGCTTGAGCAGGTAGTCGGCGGCATCCTCAACGGTGGACAGGGATTGCGGCAGGCTCACGTCGATGACGACCAGCAAGGGGTCGGCCTGGGCGGCTTCGGTGCCGTTGACCAGAAAGGAATAGCGCCCGGTCTGGGTCCGCCCCGGCACCGGGCTGGCTTTGCCAAGCCGGTAGACCTCCGGCACTCGCGGCGGTGCGGCGGCTGCGGACGGGCCAGGCACGGCAGGGGCCAGCGCCTTGTCGGCGTGACACCCGGCGGCAAGGGCCGTGGCGGTCAGGAGGGTGAGGGCGATTCGGTGCATCGGCGTCCGGGTCGGTTGATTCGATGCGACAGAGTTTGCCTAGAGTTGCAAGTTTTTTCTACATTTAACCGTTAATCCAAATTGAAGGGTTTTAATTTAAACGCAAATAATTGATTTGACTGGATTGACAATTTGGCCTGTTGGGATAACGCACTTGATAAAAGACAAAAAAATCAATCAGACCATCCTACAAGCCAGCGGGCGAGAAGGTCAAAGCAATACTTGTCTTCCCATTCCTTGACGCTTATCCCTTCTTCCCCCGCCAAGATTTTAATCCTGGCGCTTGATCGTTGCTTGGCGGTCAGGTTTAGCCATTGGCCGTTCGTGCTTTGTGCCGCCGATTGGTTGATGCTGGCCCGTTTCATCCTCCATTCGGAATCGGGCGGCACTGTGCGTTCAGGGTCTATTCCGGCGGGTAGCCAGCCTGCCGGCCAAAACACGGTGGCCCGGTCAGCCCCGTCTCTCGCCTCGTAGGCCGCGCCCGCCAAATCCCCTTCGATCTGCTGGCTTTCAATCCATGAACTCAACGGCTCGGCCTGCGGGCCGAACCATTCGTTCAGGCAGTCCCGTGGGCTTTTTTGACCCTCTTCAATGGCATCCAGGCTGGACAGGAAAGCCTTGCAGAATCCCATGTTGTAACAGGCCGCTTCGCTTTCGCGGATTTTATGCAGGGTTTCCCTCCCTTTGTCAGTCAAATTGGCGTTGTCGATGCCGTCGACCCACTTGCGGTCGAGCAATTTCTGGGCATGGGCGGCAAACGTGGACGGGCGGCCTAAGCCTTCCGAAGCCATGATGCCTATGAAATCCCCAAGGTTGGTTTGCGGATGCAAAGGCAGGCGTTCGATGGATTCGGCAATCACTTCGGCGGATGGCAAGGGCAAGGCGGCTTCGGAGGGCAATTGAAAAAGGCTGTGCCTTGGAAAATCGTGGTGGGATGGGATTGACCGCCATCCCTCATGGATCAATTGCCATCTTTCCGCCGCGTAAACATTTCCCTCCAAAGTCACAACCCATCGCTCGACGTTCCATTGCGGCCTGCCCAGCGTGTATGCCGAAACCATGTCGTAGAGCAGATTGAAGACTTCCTGCCCGTTTTGGGAAAGTTTGGCGGCGGCGGGCTCGTCCGGCGTCGCAAAGGGGACTATCATCGGATGGGCCTGCATGGTCAATCCCTTGGCGGAAGGGAACGGATGCCGTCCCAAACGGCTTGGGAAAACTCATCCCGCCGGCCTTCGTAAAGCTCAAGAATCTTTATTGCAAACCCGTACTGGAGTTGCCATGTTTCCAGCCCTTTTTGCCTCCAAACGGAACTCCATTCAAAATCCATCTCGGACACGAAGCGGGCATCGGACGACACTTGCCTTGCCAGATACCAGACGCAATCGGCGTAGGCGCGGATTTCCCGGTCGTCGCTACCCATCGGCCCTGCCGTTATGGCTGCCTTTTCGCGGGTATTTAGCACATAAATCCATTGTTCGAGCGGCCCTATGTCCAGCGACTCGCCCGTGAAGCCCTGTTCAAGCAGCGGTTTGGCTTCCGTTTCAAGCATGTGCTGCAATATTTCCCTAAGCCAGGTCATAGAGCCTACTAGGCTGATGGTGTCGTAATAAAGTTCTACACTACCCATTGACATTCCATGCGGACGGTTTGACGAGTTCGGGACGGTTTAACACGGCACGGTGACGTTCCATTTGTTTATGGGGGACATAAAGCTGTCGGCCACCGCCTGGGAAATAATGCTCAGGCACCATACTGGGCTGCGGGCCGACCGACCCGACAAGGCCGCTACGGAAAGTGGCCTGGACATCAGGCGGTAAATCGCCCAGCCGATGGCAGACATAGCCGCCGTCGCCGTTCCAAATGCCCGGAATAGAATAGAGCGACCGCCACTCCATTTCGGTCAGGGGAATCGGGCCAACCCCCCACCATTCGCCGTCGATGCGGTTGCAAAACCATGCAGCGGTCGTTTGCCCGCCCTCCAAGAGATGGTAATTGGCCCCCACGAATCGCCATATCAGTTCGTTGTCTGACATGCTTTCGGCCTTGACGACTTGGCCTTGGAAAGCTTTGAGGGTAGTTTTGAGAATATCCCTAATTTGCGGATTGGACCACGCAGCTTCCAGATCGTCAAGGTCGATATCGTTGGCTAGGGTTTGTCCATAAACCGGCACATCCCCTGCCATTGCCCCTGGTTCGGGAAATAATCGGCCTAGGTTGTCTTCCCTGAAAAAACCGCGAAAATGATTGGGGTCAAGATAGGAAGGCAATAAAAAAGATAGGCTAGGGTTTTCTTTGGCAAAGCCTTCAAAGTAAGCTTGCATCTGGGCGATTAACCGGGATCGCAACGGCTCTGGGACGTTTGCATAGGCTGCAAGAGGGGGGGCTGCGCTGGCATCCCCGCCTGTGCGGGGGTAACTGGCAAGGCCAACCATCTTTACATTACCTCGTCCGAGGCTTCTTCTTGGCGTGGGTCCCTTGCCACGCCTTCGTAAAGTTCTTGCAGCGCATTCATGATGTGTTTGGGTTCCTTGTTAAGCCTGGGGATCATTTGTTGCAACACTTCTGCGGTGTAAGTCGGCGGCGCGGGCCTTTCCGCCCACGTTAGCGGGCTTATGTGATCGACAGGCAGCGTAATTGGCTTGTCAATAACGTTTTTGGGTTCAAGGCAAGTGAATCGCATCGGCGGCGAGAAGGGATGTGAGGATGTCAGCAGGAAAAAACGGATGCGCTCCCCTTGGCATCTGGCGTTCAACACGTCGACATAATGGGTCTGCCCTTGTTCCAGTTCCAGCTTTTCAAGCCGGTCAAGCAGTGCCGCCGCCACCCTGCCCACGCCGGTCACGGTGGCCTTTGCGGAAATTTCGCGCGCAATCATTAAATCCGCCACTTGGCGGGTGATGGCAGCCTTGACGCGGTTGGGGTCGACCCCGGCGGTCGAAAAGCGACGCCCCTCCTGTAACGCATCGGGATGCATCGCATAGAAGCGCAAGCGGCGGAATCGCCCCGGCGGGATGCGGAATTTTTCTTGGCGGCACAGGTCCATGATGTGCCAGGCGATGGCTTCGCCCTCCCTGTCGTCGTCGGTCGCCAAATAGAGGTTGTCGTAATGGCGTTCGCCTAAAACTGTGAATTCGGCTATCTCGTCAATCAGCAGTTGGCCGTTTTCCTTGGTTTTCCATCGCAGATGCCCGCCGTCCTCCAACTCAAGTTCGCGCACATGCCCGGCGCAGGCAATGCCTTTGGCGGACAGGCCGAAAGCTTGGTCGACAAGTTCTGTTTTGACGGCACTTTCCAGTATGACCAGATCGCGTGGATATAGCCGCCGTCCATGCTCTTTCATATAGGCACCGAGGAGGGCAAGCGGCGTGGCCGACCGCCCTTCGGCAAAAAGGGCCTGCGGGTGTCCGAAAACCATGAAGCTCGCCTTGGCACGGCTCACCGCCACGTTCATCATTGCCTTGTCGATGAAGGCGGTGGCGGTTGACCCGTCCGTAACCGGGGAAAACAGGATAATTGGGCGTTCCGCCCCTTGGAGCGCATGGACCGTCCCGACAATAAGCGTTGGTGGCGGATTGGCCTGCCCCCTGTCTTCTTCTGCGAGCCTGACTTTGAACCCTTCTTTTTCCAGCATTCCGATGAGGCGGTCTTTTTGCCCCCGGTAAGGGGTTATGACGGCGACCGATTCCTCCACGCTCCCGAAGCATGCCGCCAGCTTCTTGCGATGGGTTTTAAGCCAGTTGACGATTTCCAGGGCTTCGGCAACGTTCCTCTGGCTACCTTTGTCGCGTTCCGGCTTCCCTTTGACGGCAACAAAACCCATGGGATGGAAAGGCCAGCGCTTTTCCTGCGGGGGGCCTTCGTCGCCTTCCGTCACTCCATCGGGGATCATCGGTATCAAAGGTTCAATCGCATTGTATACCAGCACATTGGAATACTCGATGATGCTCTTGCGGCAGCGATAGTGGTACTTCAGCATCACCCCATACCGTTTATTATCGGCATCCTCATGCCGGGCCGAAGAATATTGTGCCGCCGCCATGACATTCCCATTGACGGCATCCATGTGGTTCCTCGCGTGTTCGTCCTGCTGGCCTGCAAGCCCGTTTTTGCGCCGGATGTCGGAATTGGTGCGCGTGTCAACGCTGGCTATGGGGGCTAGTTGCTCCACGTCGCCCACAACCAGTGCCCGTTTCGCCAATGCGAAAACCGGCAGGGCAAGTTGCGGCGGGACCTGCCCCGCCTCGTCCACAATCAGCCATTCGGCCATTTCCACGAGGTGTTGCGGCTCCATGCCCGCATTGAGAAACAGGGCTAGGCCGGGCAGGGTCTGCGTTGTTGACACGATCACCGGTGCGAGCATGGCGGCCCGCTGGGCAACCAACCGGGTGGCCTTTGCCCGGTCCTGCGGCAGTTCCTGTGCCGCCTCGTCGAGCCAGCAGGACTCCCAATAGCGCATGGCGACATGAAAGGCCTGGTAACGCACGGTGACATCCAGCAAACACTCCAGATCATGCCCAAAATCCTTTTCCCATGTCCGGGGGCGGTGCTTCACGGCTAGTGCGATATGTCGTTTGATTTTACTGCCAAGCCCGAAAATAGCCTTCAATTCTTCGTTTTCACACGGGTCTGCGTTCAAGTCCGGGCATTGATTGCTGTCATGCCCGTCAGCGAATGAATCGGCAAATTTCGGCCCGCGACAATTGGTAAGCGTTACTCCAACCTCTTTAAGCCAATCCAACCATGTCTGTTTGGGCTTAAGTTGTTCCAACAGGGATTCCCTCTCGCGCTGCCGGTCCTCCAATTCCCGTTTTCTTCGTGTTTCGCTGGCTTCTTCGCCGGCCAGCCTTTCCTGCAACGGTGCGATTTCAGCGCTTAGGCAATGCAACTCTTCTTGGGCTCGTTCACATAGGGTTGCCAAATCAAGCTTCACCGGCAATTGCGGGTGACGTTCCAGCAAAATGGAATAAATGCCTCGCACGGCTGTTTTCTTTGAAGCGAAGTTAAACAGCGTTTTAAACAATTGGAGCCACCACCCAAGAACTCCGCTGTCCGGCACAAATTCACGGGCGTCCTCCAGTAAGCCTGACAACTGCTGATGTCTGTCCCACCGTTCCCGCAACTTTTCCCGCAGGGAATCTGCTTCGGGCAGTCGGCTGGGGGGGGCGGGGCGGCCGTCGAGTTCCTTAATGCGACTCTCCAATGCGTCAATGGTTGCTTCATCTACCAATGCGAAGTCGGCGACCATCCGGTCATTCTTCGCGGCCAACCTGTGCAACGTGCTTTTTTCATCAGGCCCCACCAGCGTGCGCAAATAAAAATGCAACCATTGCCTCGGGGACAGGTTATCCCTTGCCCGCCATCGTTTATTGGCGAGGGTTTGCATAAATCGCCTGTTGAAGGCGCCGCGCAACAAAGCCAAGGCATCTTGTCCGGGCTGGCAGATGTCGGCGAGGGTTGCAATTCCGCCGGCATGCACATCAGGAACCATGGCATTGCGCCTGGAAATCGTCTGGTGCGCGAGAGTGGATGCTTCGTTCAGTTTGCTGGACGAAGGGTAATACCAGCCGTAGGACGGGATGCCGTCGATCCATCGGTGTTCAAAGCCTGCCTCGCCCTCATTTGAAGGGAAGCGGGCCGCTTGGGCAAACGCGCTGATCATATTGGTGGTGGCCTGGTTGGTGAAGCTTGCCGCGACAATGACGCAGGGCTGTTGCTCCAAGGCGGATCTGACCGCTTGGGTTGCGACAAACCCTTGGAGCAGGGATGTCTTTCCTGTGCCCGGCGGGCCGGAAACGGCTGTGATCGCGCCAGCCCCATCGACTGTCGTTTGCCAAAGCGCCAACCGCTGGGCTTGGTCAAGGCCGTACAATCCGCCCATGTGGCCTAAATGGCTCAGCCTGGCTTTTACGGGGTTTTCACGGTTCCAATCCACGCTTTGCCTGCACGGGCCTTGCAAACCCTGCAATGCCCTGAGAAACAATGCCGGGCGGTGCTTTTGGATGAGCAGCGTGTCAATCAGGCCCAGCAATTTTCGGTTGGCGGGTGGGGTTTCGGAATAGGGGCATAGCCCCACAAAGGTAAAGCGATTCTCCGCATCGGACCAGTCCAGCCTCCATGAATATTCGGCGATTCCCTTGGGTTCAGTCTTTCCATCGTATTGATACCCTTTGAAGTCACTCTCCGCTTTTGCCCAATGGCGACGCCATCTTTCTGAGCCTTCACCTTGCCCTTGGCCCTCTTCGTTGACAGGGCAACCGGGGGCATCGGCGAGGGGGGCTGAGCCTGATGCCCAGCCGTCGCCGGGGTGTTTTTCCTTCAATGCCATTAGAGGCCCGATGACCGGATTGCGCGGGGTACGGTCTTCGGAGGACAGGTTATTCGTGTTGATCAACAGGGTCGAAGCCGTGTGTGCGTCCAACTCGCCGGTTTCAAGGTCTATGTACGCGGGCAGGGCCAGGACAACGGAGCCTATGATTTTATCTTGCCGTTTCGATTGGTATTCATGGCCGATGAGCAAGAGAACCTCCGCTTTGCCCGAAGGTGGGCCGTTCGGCTGTTGCGCTGCCCTTTGGGTGAATTCAACCAAATCCTGCCATTTTGCGTTTTTGTCCCGTTGCGGGTTTAGCGGCAGCTTGCCTTCTGCCAGTGTGGGCAGGGGGATGCCGCCATTGCCAAACCAATCATTGCGGAGCGTGGGCGGTTGGTACATTTCATCCAGGTTTTGGAACCGCAGTATGTCGGCCCAGTAATGCAGCCATTGGTCTTCGGTCGACTCGGCTTGCCTGGGTACGATGGCTTGCCGCAGGCCGATAAGGTATTTTTCGTCAAGGTACTGCAAAGCCGATTTTGCCGCCGGGCCATTGAAGGCCTCGGCTTTTAGATACTTGCAACCGTCCGCTTGCTCAATGAATTTGAGCAGACGGGGGTAATCGTCTGTTGAAATGCGACCCGAAACTTTGAATCGTGTTGTGTTGGTAGGCATCAACAGTTGGGTTTGCGGCCTGAAGTTAGATTTAGCTTGTCTGTGTGCGAGGAACAGGCAGGGCGGCTGGGGGCTTAAGCCTAAGTGATTTATTATGGGCTTTCATTATACTAATTCTTTGGACAGGTTTTTTTTAAGATTAGTCTTTTAAGATTAAATAAAGAATAAAAAGAATAGATGCCAAGAAAGTTGTTTTTTTTAGTTTAATAATCATACGCTTAAAAAACTACCCGTCACCTATGCCTACCGATTTATAGCGACCCGTCAGCTATACCTACTGCTTTTTTGGCGACCAGTCACCTTATCCACAGTTATGGCATCTGAATGCCGTTTGTTCGCGGCCTTCATCTGCATTATGAATTCACGTGAAGCTGTGAGGGTGTAAATTGCGTCTTCCAGTTTTGATATGGCGGTTCGTATCTCGTTTTTCTTTGCCATCATCAAAATTCCGCCTGCCTTCAACTCTTCGAGCGCAGCATCAAGCATAGCAATGGCTTGGCGTTGCTGGCTGTAGCCATCCAGTAAGGCACTATCGCGTTTAATGGTACTGAAACGCATTTCAAAGGTTGTCATAAGGCTGGCAAAAGTGAATTTAAGGGATAGTTGTTTATGAATCCAACGCGCAAGCCTCGCGGCGGCAATGGATACCCGTTTTTGCGAAGGCGGGCCTTCGGCGGCTTTGGCCCAGCCGCGGGGGTTTACGGTGCCAGATTAAAACAATCCGGGGCGGACGGCAATCAATATTTGCCAGTCGTAAAATACCTGCAAGTGCATTTATTTTAGGCTCCGGCATTGTCGGCGGCATCCTCCCAGGTATAAGATAACCGAGGCTGTATGAGGGTCGTTTTCCACTCCTGCTTTGACGGTGATATCATATGACTAATTTGCAAAATATTTTGGAATCCTCCGCGCTGGCGGTCTACGAATACTGGTCGGCTTATTGTAAGAGCAGCGAGGACTGGCCGTTTTTTTTCGCCTTGGGCTTGCCGGTTGGCTTGTTTGCCGCAGTGCGTTATTTTTTCCCGCTGCCGTTGTTCGTGGCGGTGGCGGTTTCACTTGTGCTGCTTGGTCCCGTCATTTGGCTATATGCGGGCATGTTCCATTCCTTTTTCAAATACCAATACCGGCGCAAGCAGCACTAAAATACCTGCAAATCTATTTTTCGGGTACGGAGGATACTATGATTGTGTGGCTAATATTTTTTGGCATTGAAGTCTGGATAGCCTATCTACTCTACGATGGCCTTTCAAAAATTCCAAAGCAACATAGAACGACCGAACCCTACTATGCATGGTTAATTCTAATCCCACTCGCGGGCTTCGTTTTTTACTGGATATTACTTCCATTTAAAATCCCGGAATCTTTCAAGAATTATTTTTCCGAAAACCCCGGGGACAGGGACTACCCTATAGACTTCGGTAAAACGATGGGCTTAGGAGTGGTCATTTCCTTAACCCTCATGATAATTCCTATTGTCAATTTGATTGCTTGGATATCGATGCCAGTCTTTTTGGTTTTATTTTTGTTTGAATTCAGAAAAATGGTCCAACAACTTCCATAACCATTTTTTTATATCGAAACTTAGGCTATACTAAAGAAGATGGACTTTGATTCCCCAAGGAAGGCGGACACCGGCGGGGTCGGCCGGTCTAGCCAAATGCGGAACCCACCCACTTTTTCGGGCGCACGATGCCCATCCTCTGCGATTCGGGGGATTTTTCCATGAATTCCGTTTCCTTATTTTCTTTCCAACCCCTCCGGGCGGCACTCGCGCTCAGCCTGTGTTTGTCCGCCTTTTCCGCCGGGGCCTCCGGTTCCAAGGCCAGTCCGCCCGCATTGCTGGCGGCACCGGCGGCAATGGGGGCAGCGACTGCCGGCGGGCCGTCGCAATCACCGGGGGCCGGGGACAGCACGACCCTGGTGCAATTCGACGCAGCGGCGGCACTGGCCTTGCCCATCGGTGGGGAGGCGGCCATCACGCTGCCCCGGCTGGGGACGCTCACCGTCGTCCATGACCGCGAAGAGCGGCACCCGAACGGCGACGTGACGTGGGTGGGGTATTTCAAGGGCTGGGGCGACAACTACCGCGTCATCATTACCAGCGGGCCTAATGGCACGGCGGGGCGTATTGTCAGCCCGGACGGCGAGTTTTCCCTGCTGCCCGGCGGCAGCAGCGGCGCGTGGCTGCGCGACAACAGCCAAGCGGGATTGAAGCCGGTGATGCAGGACAGTGACGACACCGTGCCGGTGCCGACGACAGCCCCGACCTCCTCCGTCCCGCCGGGTCTTGCGGAAATGGCGGCGATGGCCCCGGCCACCGCGTCGGGCCAGCCGACAGCGGCGGCGGTCCCCGCCACCGATCCCAACGCCCAAGCGACCATCGACCTGATGATCGTCTACACGGCGGGCATGGTGCAGCGTTACGGCAACGGCCTGCAAACCCGGCTGAACAATCTGGTGGCCATCGCCAACCAAGCCTACATCGACAGTGGCATTCACATCACGTTGCGGTTGGTTTATACGGTCGAGGTGGATTATAGCGAGACGACGAGCATCAGCACTGCTTGGCTAGATTTGTCGAGCGGAAGCGGGTTATTCGCCAACATTCCCGCCTTGCGGACGCAGTATGGGGCCGACTTGGTACAGATGATTCGTCCGTATAACTCATCAGTGGGGGTTTGTGGCCTCGCCGGTCAGAGTATCCCGGCTTCAAGCACCGGGTTTTATTCAGTGTCGGAAGACGGCTATGATATGAAAGGTGGTTATGCAAATTGCAATGATATAGCCTTAACGCATGAGTTGGGGCATTCTATGGGCGCAGCCCATGACCGGGCACATGCACTTTCACCGGGCATTTACGATTACTCGTATGGGTATGGCATCACCGGCCAATTTGCCGATATCATGTCGACGGGCTATGTTTCGGCACCGGGCGTGGCGAAGTTCTCCGACCCCAACCTCATTTGCGATGCCAACAACGACCCGTGCGGCATTGCACCGGGCCAGCCCAATGCGGCGGATAATGTGTTGACGCTGAACAACACGCGGTTTGCGGTGGCCGCCTTGATGCCGTCGGCGGCTCCGCCCACCGCCACGCTGACCGCAACCCCGTCCACGGTGGCCTATGGCGGGTCTTCCTCCCTGGCCTGGTCATCGACCAATGCGACTTCGTGCAGTGCCGTCAGCAGCGACGGGCAGTCGTACAGTGCCATCCCGACGGCCGGCAACGCGACCGTTGCGCCGCCCGCGACGATTACCTACACGCTGACCTGCGCCGGACCCGGCGGGACCGTGAGCGCGGCGGCGACGGTGACGGTCAGCCTGGACGCAGTGGCGTGTCTGTTCAATTGGGGCGAAAAGAACTATCCCGCGCTGTTTGCCCCGACCGGGGCGTCCCTGCAGGCATGGAGCGTCTACACCTACCGCCACTACACGGGCACCAACTCGTACCTGGGGGTTTCCTCGGCTGACAAGCACGTTTATTACTTAGGCCCGGACGGCTTCATGCAGGACGAGGGGGCGCTGTCCCATTGGCTACCGATTGCGGGTTGCCAGTAGGGGCTAATGAAAATCTCAAAAACTAGCGAATATTTTTTATGCACATTGAAATTGACCTTGACACTGCACATACAGAACGCTTGCACCGCTTGCAGAAAAGCTGGAGCCAGCCCTTGGATCAAGTCATTGCCCGCTTGATCGACATCGGCCACACACTGGAACCCGAGGACTCCGCCAAGGCCACTATGCTTGCCTCGGAATCCGTGCTGCGCCGAGATTGGGACACACAGGAAGAGGATGCTGCATGGGCGCATTTGTAAAAGGCGATATCGTAGTCCTGCCCTTTCCCTTCTCGGATTTGAGCGCCAACAAACGCCGGCCGACGCTGGTGCTGGCCTCACTGCCCGGAGGTGATATTGTCGTTTGCCAGATTACCAGCCAGATCTGACATCAATAGCTTTGAACGCTGATAAGAAACAAAGCCCCGCTTTGGCGGGGCTTTGTCATGGATGGGTAGGGGTTAGTAGGTCATGAATGAAAAAGCATTAGGGGTTGAGAGAGCCTGGCAAACCGGTGCCCCATAGGCGTTGGCATCCGGGTAGGCTTGCTGGCTTCCATCCTGGTTTTTGCCGTAACAGGCGTAGAACCCTGGTTCTGAAGTTTCTGCATAACCATACGGGCACGCCCCGCAGCCAGTGCCGTTGACATAATGCGGCCCGCCGCCGCTGACCCCGCCGCCCACGACCGGCAGGACTACACACACCGCATTGCCGTTGCTGACACTTTGCAGCACCTGACCGCTGGGACAATTGGCATCAGTTTGATACTGAGCGACTGGCTGACACTGCGTCCCGACCATCACCTGATTGGCAGGGCAGGAAGCACTAGTCGCCACGCACACCGGCGACCCGGTGCTGGCGTCTATCCCGTTCATGGATTGACCGGCCGGGCAGGCCATATTGTAGTTGATGCACACTGGTTGTCCGTTGTAATAACCCGTCTGCACCTGCCCGGCCGGACAGGTTTGGTTAAAGCCGTTGATTGTGGGCCATTGAGGCAGGCGCGAGGTGTCGGTTGCGTCTGGATTGTGTGCGTCCGGGTTGATAGTGATCGCCACCGACAGATTGCAAGACAGTGCCAAAAATAAAGATATCAAGATGATGGTTATTTGCTTATTCACGGGAAGCCTCCAAAAGTTTGAAAATGGGGGGACAATCATTCGCACCAAGTGCTGCCAGTGGCCGACACGTTCGAACCCGCCGGTGTGCCGTTGGGGTAGTCTTTAGTCCCCATATAGATGACGATCTGCCATTGTGTGCCTTGGTCCATGGCCATTACCGTGATGCCGCTAATTGGCTCCGCTGTCGTGCCGGTGGTGAAGCCGTTTTCCGACACGGAAATTTTGGCGGTTTGGTTGGGCGGGCAGGCCGGTTTTTGCACGATATCTTGGTCTTTCACTTGGAACGCTGCCGACAGCCTGCCGGTCAGGTTGGTGCTGGTCCCATATATTTGGACATTACCGCCTTGGTTGGCGGTGTTTGCCGTGACGTTCCGACCGGCATTCACATCGGTCGTGGCGTTCATGGTGCTTGTATTGACGGAATTCGCGGCGTTGACCGTGTTTGACGCATTGACCGTGGCGGAATTGACCGCGTTGGCGTTGTTGAGGCTGTTGTTGCCCATGTTGAGGTTGCCGGTCATCTGGTTGGTGCCGTCGGTCCGCAGGAACGGCTGGCCGAGGATGGCGGTGTCCACATAGGCGAACAGGATGCCGGTGTCCGGGTCGATGGCGTAGCGGGTGAACCCGATGGACTGCTCCAGGTTCGCCGTGTAGCTGCCCGCGTAGGCATTGGCGGCATTGACGATGGCCCCGCCCATTGCCCGGTCTACGCCGATCCCGGTGACGGCCGGCCCTAGGATGGTGGTCGCCAGGATGTACTGGCCGTTTTGGGCGACCGTGGTGTCGAAGGTCAGGCCGACCGTCGAAAACGGGTCGAAGCCGCACGGCAGGTACATCACCGCACCGGCCGCGCCCGCGCAGGGCGGGGTTTGCAGCCAGCCGATGCCACTGTGGGAGCCGAACGGGAACGGCTGGCTCAGGTTGGACAGGCGGGCCGGTTCGTTGGTGACGTAGGAGGCCACGGCAGAGTTGTATTTCGCCACCTTGTTGCCTTGCGCCGATGCAATTTGGTAATTGGCCCACGCCTGGAACAACTGGGCGGCGGACACCATG
>Ga0118677_10003546_pt1 | contig 29335 bp, 24 predicted proteins | sample AliMusrvi5mmetaG_FD_86154 | JGI IMG/M metagenome (GOLD analysis project Ga0118677, IMG submission 86154) | reverse complement strand
ACGTAGGTCTATGGCGGGCGCCGGGGTCTGATTCATCCGGCCACGTTGTCGTTTCAGGCGCTCAGGATCGCGGTGAATGGTGAGTTGGAGGCGTTGGAGGCGGGATTGGCCGCCGGACTTCGGATATTGAAAGTGGGCGGCAGAATGGCCGTGATCACTTTTCATAGTCTGGAAGATCGGATCGTAAAACAATTTTTTGTCGAGCATCAGGGGCGGATGGAATCCCTCCCTGAGGGTGGGGCGAAGTGGGTTGGCGCTCTTCCCAAAATGTCGATTTTAACCCGAAAGCCCGTGGTGGCTACGGATGAAGAATGTCGGGGAAATCCCCGGGCTCGTTCAGCCAAGTTACGTGTCGCGGAGCGAAAGGAGCAAGAGTAGATGATGGCGAAAAAAAACAGAAAAAAAGGGCAGGCTAAATTTCCCGTTCCGGTTCCTCTCGTGGCGCTTCTTTCGGTATTGGTTGCGTTTGCATTAGTCTATGTGTGCCTCCATTCCCGAACCGAGACTCTTGGCCGTGAAATCCGGGGGCTTGAGGCATCGCGTGACCGGTTGCGCGACCAATTGGTGCGCGAACAGTGTGAATGGGCCAAAATGCAGTCTCCGTCCAGTCTTGAGCAAGCGCTTAAAGTCCATGGCTTGGTTATGACCTGGCCGGGGCGAGACCAAATTGTCCGCGTCCGGTACGATGGTTCTTTGGATACCCTTCACAGCTATGAATCCCGTCCCCTGGCGCGGGTGGCCAGGAATAACAGGATTGTAATGAATGACTGAGGCTCATAGACCAACTCGATTTGTAATCATTTTGGTCTTGTTGGGCCTGGCAATGGCGGTTTTGATGGGGCGATTGGCCTACCTGCATATCGGGGGTGGCAACCATATCCAGGCGACCGAGGCCAAAATCAAGCCCTTCAAGCAGACCCTCACTGTACCTCGTGGACAAATTCTGGAAGGAAGCCCCGCCGCGGGCATCCTGGCACTCAATGTCGGAGTGAAAGATGTTTGGGTTGACCCATCGCTTCTTATTGTCAGCAACCGTGTGGGAACAACCCTGGCCTGTCTCGCCCCGCTTATTCCCATCGATATGGAAGACGTGCTGCCGCGCATCAACAAGACGAACAGTCAGTTTGCGGTGATCGCCCGCTACATCTCTGAAGAAAAAGCAGACGCGGTGGCGAAGCTCAAGTTACCTGGAGTGCACTTGAGTGATTCGTCCATCCGGTCCTATCCGCAAAATATGATGCTATGTCATGTTCTGGGGTTTGCCAACAATGAGGGGGTCGGATCGAGCGGGATCGAGTTGGCCATGGAGAAATTGTTAAAGGGAAGTCCCGGCTTGATTGAAAGCCGGTTGGATGGGCATCGCCGTGAGATGGTGGAACGGAGAACGCAGGAAATTCCGCCGAAAAGCGGGGCTGACGTCGTGTTGACGATCGATCAAAATCTTCAATACATGTTGGAGAAAAGCATTGATTCTGCGATGGAGCGTAATCGGTCCAAAGCGGCATTTGCCATCATTGAGCGGGTGAAGACGGGAGAAATTCTGGCGATGGTAAGTCGGCCGGGATTCGATCCGAACAAATTCCGTGAAGCAAAAGATTTTCAGAAAATGAATCGTGCCATTGGATATAATTACGAACCTGGATCCACATTCAAGGTATCGGTGATTGCGGCGGCGTTAAATGAGAAAATTGTTAACCCTGACCAGATATTCAACACGGAAAATGGACGATGGCTTTACATGGGAAAAGTCTTGCGTGATTATCACTCGTATAGCCAGTTGAGCGTGGCGGATATTCTTAAAAAATCCAGCAATATCGGCGCCGCAAAAATCGCGATCATGCTGGGCGATGCCCGGATGGACGGGTACCTGCGAAGCTTTGGCATCGGAAGTAAACTGGGTTTGGATTTGCCGGGTGAAGAAACCGGGATATTGGCGTCGGTGCAAAAGTGGTCGGGCATAAGTTCGAGCCGGATTGCCGTTGGACAGGGTGTGGCGGTCACAGGGCTCCAGATGCTAGGCGTGATATGCGCCATTGCCAATGACGGAAAACTGATGAAGCCCTACGTGGTCAAGGAGGTGGTGGCTGATGATGGAACCGTATTATTACGTCGCCAGCCCCAGGTGATTTCAATCCCAATCCGGCCAGATACGGCGGCTTTGATGCGACGACTGTTGGCACGGGTGTGTGAGGAGGGGGGAACGGGGGTCAAGGCCCGGGTCGAAGGTTTTTCAGTAGGTGGGAAAACGGGAACCGCACAAAAACCCGTTTCCGGTCATTATTCAGAAACCGATTATATGGCTTCGTTTGTAGGCTTTTTGCCAGTGGAAAAACCCGAGATCGGCATGATCGTGGTATTTGATGAGCCGCAACCTCTTCATACGGGAGGCGCGGTGTCGGCTCCCGTCTTTGGAGAGGTAGCTGAGCAGGCGGTGAGATATTTAGAATTGACGCCGACGGAGAATGTGGCGCCGACATCCGGTAAAGTCCGTGTGGACACCTCGAATGAGACATTCTAATGAAACTGTCCGAACTTTTAAAAAAAGTGAAGCCGCTGGCGGTGCGGGGAAATCCTGACCGTGAAGTTAGCGGGATTGCTTATGACTCCCGGCAGGTGGTTCCTGATGTATTGTTTGTGGCAATTCCCGGCGCCCATTGCGACGGGTTTGAATACGCGGAGGAGGCGATCAAGCGGGGTGCGAGCGTGGTGGTTACGTCGCATGCACGGCTTTCGTCACGTGAGGTCACGCAGGTTCAGGTTGAGGATACAAGGCAGGCGCTGGCAGAAATTTGTGATGCCTTCTATGGGCATCCGAGTGGGGCCTTGGCTGTGGTCGGAATCACTGGAACCAATGGTAAAACGACTACCGCATTCATGGTTAGAGATATTTTGGAATCAGTCGGGCGCAAACCGGGTTTGATTGGAACGGTGCATTATGAAATTGGTGCCCGCGTTATTCCCGCGCGCCGAACCACGCCGGAAGCCCTGGATGTGCAGGACTATCTGAGCCAGATGGTAAGGGCTGGCTGTCGCAGTGTTGCCATGGAGGTCTCTTCGCACGCCCTTGATCAGCAGCGGGTTTCCGGGGTTGATTTTGATGTGGCGATCTTTACCAACTTGACGCGTGATCATCTCGATTATCATCACACCATGGAACAGTATTACGAAGCCAAGCGCCGCTTATTTACAGGGCTTGGCAAGGGCAACAAAAAACCCGTGGCCGTGATCAATCATGATGATCCCTGGGGGCGGAAATTGGCTGTAGATTCCGAGATTTGTGCAGAGATCGTTACATTTGGAATCGAGCCGGGGGCCATGGTTCAGGTTGTGGACATGCGACTTGGCGCCAACGGTAGTGAATGTAGAATCAGCACGCCCTGGGGTGAAAGTGTTGTGAGCACGCCGCTTTTGGGGCGATTTAATTTGCAGAATATGCTGGGGGCTTATACGGCAGGGCGGGTTATGCAATTGGATGATGCTGCCATCATCAAAGCATTGGCCGCCCGAGCCCGTGTTCCGGGGCGGCTTGAGGAGATTCCGCTGGAGAAGGGGTGGCGTGTATTTGTTGATTATGCGCATACGGATGATGCCTTGGCCAATGTGCTGGAAACCTTACGAGCGTTTACTGAAGGACGATTGATTGTGGTGTTTGGTTGTGGCGGAAATCGGGATAAGAGCAAGCGGTCCTTAATGGGGGCGGTTGCGGCCCGTCTATCAGATATGGCGATTGTCACATCGGATAATCCGAGGGATGAAGATCCGTCGGCGATTATCAGTCAAATCTGTTCCGGGTTTGGTCGTAGCACCAATTTTGAGGTGGTGGAGGATCGTGCCAAGGCGATCGCGATGGCGTTAGCCGTGGCGAGGGACAAGGATATCGTGATCATTGCCGGAAAAGGGCACGAAACCACTCAGGAAATTGCCGGGGTACAAACCTTGTTTGATGATCGCGAGGCCGTGAAAAAAGCATTGCAGGAAATGAATGGATAAAGCCCATGGTCACATTTGATCCCGCGGATTTGGCGAAATGGTGTGGTGGCCAATGGACGCCTTGCCTGCCTGTAAAAATTCAGAGTGTGGTTCATGATACTAAAAAGGTCGAGCCCGGTGCTTTGTTTGTTGCGCTTCGAGGGGCCCGTTTTGACGGACATGATTTTGTGGTGCAGGCCGTTGGTGCAGGTGCCGTGGCGGCGCTGATTTCCCGTGCAAATTTGGCGACCCTTAAAGAAGCAGGAATCCCATTACTGGTGGTGGAGGATTCCGCGCAGGCATTGAAAGACTTGGCCACCGGGTATCGGCTCAAACTTGGTCTGGCCGTGGTGGGCGTTACTGGAAGTACAGGGAAAACAACCGTCAAAGAGATGATTGCCTCGCTCTTATCGACGAAGTTGGCAACGTCTCGTACCAAGGGAAATTGGAATAACGATATCGGGTTGCCCCTCAGTATTCTTGCGATTCCGCCAGTGAGTCAAGTGGCCGTCTTGGAGTTGGGAATCAGTCATCCGGGAGAAATGGTGCCGCTTTGCGCCATCGCTAAACCGGATTGGGGGGTCATCACCAATGTGGGACCAGTGCACCTTGAGTTTTTTCCATCCGTTGAAGCGATTGCCCGTGAAAAAGGCGAGTTATTGAAAAGTCTACCAGGTACTGGAATTGCTGTGGTAAGCCGGGATGAGCCGCAGGAGGACATTTTGCGTGCCTGTGCGCCGGGACGAGTGATCACCACATCCGTTCATCGCAGTGTCGAGGCCGATTACCGGCTTGTGATCCATGATGCGCAAACGGGTGAATGCAAGGTTGAGGATGGTGTGGATGGAGGAATTCATTCTTTTAAACTGTCTTTACCCGGAGCTCATAATAGGAGCAATGCCTTGCTGGCGATTGCAGTGGCGCGCGGGTTTGGCGTATCCTGGGACCAAATCGCCAGCGCGTTTGCTGAATTTGAGGCTTTGCCTATGAGGTGGGAACAGTCGAGAGCTGGCGGGGTGACGTTCATTAATGATGCCTACAATGCCAATCCTGTCAGTATGCTGGCCGCAATTCGCACGTTTCGTGAGATGTCGGTGTCCGGACGAAAGTGGCTGGTTCTGGGTGATATGCTGGAATTGGGTTCCACGGAAATAGAGGAACATCGTACGATAGGGCGAAATCTCGGGGAGGATATCTGGGCGGGTCTCATTACCGTGGGGTCTCTAGGTGCGCACATCGCGGCTGGAGCCATCGCGGCAGGAATTCCCGAGGATCGCGTTCACACCTGCGAGGATTTGGACTCAAGTATTGAAATAGTGCGAAATTGTATCGCCCCGGGTGATGCGGTGCTGGTAAAAGCCTCGCGCGGAAAACACTTGGATCAGGTTGTCGTGCGGATTTCCGCGATGCTGGGTAAGGAATAACAAAATGTTTTATTACGTACAGTTTTTGAGTAACTGGATTTCTGAATTAAGGGTCTTCAAGTACATCACGGTTCGGGCATTTTTCGGAGCCGCCACCGCTTTTATCTTATGTGTAACGTTGGGACCATGGGTAATTCGAAAACTTCGCGCCTATAAAGTGCAGCAATACATTCGAAAAGAGGAAGCCCCGCCACTTCACGAGTTGCACAAACTGAAGGCAGGAACACCCACCATGGGCGGTATTCTCATTATTGGCTCGGTCACAGTGTCCACTCTTCTCTGGGCCATGCCAACCAATATCTATGTGCTTTTAACCTTGTCGACGTTTGTTTTTATGGGGTTTGTTGGATTTTTAGATGACTCGGTAAAGTTGAAAGGAAAGAATGCGAAGGGGCTCAGTGCCAGGGCAAAATTCCGGCTGCAAATATTGTGGGCCGTGCTTATCGGTGCGGTGATGCTGATTCTTCCGGAAACGAGGGAGCATGCCCGGCAGTTGATGGTGCCGTTTTTCAAAGAGCCGGTGATTCGGGATTTAGGCTGGTTTTTGGCGATTGCGTTCGTGGTATTGATTGTGGTGGGTGCGAGCAATGCCGTTAATTTGACAGATGGTTTGGATGGGTTGGCTATCGGTTGTAGCAGTTCGGTTGCATTGGCGTATCTGGTGATGGCTTATATCGCCGGGCATCGTACTTTTGCAGAATATCTTTTTGTACCCTACATTCCCGGTACCGGTGAGCTGGCGGTTTTTTGTGGCTGTCTATTAGGGGGATGTCTCGGGTTCCTGTGGTACAACTGCCACCCTGCGCAGGTTTTCATGGGAGATACCGGCAGTTTGGCCCTGGGCGGGGCAGTGGCCATGGTGGCGATTCTGATTAAGCAGGAACTTGTTCTCGTTATCGTTGGCGGCGTTTTTGTGATGGAGGCCATGAGTGTGATTCTGCAGGTGGCATCATTCAAAATGCGTGGGAAACGGATATTTGCCATGGCGCCGATTCATCACCATTTTGAAATGAAAAAATGGAGTGAAACACAAGTTACGATTCGGTTCTGGATCCTTTCGATTTTGTTTGCGCTTCTGGGGATTGCCACACTTAAGATTCGCTGATGGTTATGTCAGAAAGATCGTCCATATTACCCCCTTTAGTGTTGGTTTTGGGGTTGGGATCGAGCGGAGAAGCAGCCGCCAATCTCCTTCTTCGACAGGGACGACAGGTGATGGTGTTGGATGCTGGCTCGGGCGTGTCGTTAGAGAACAAGGCCATGAAACTGCAATCTTGCGGTTGTAAGGTTTTTCTTGGTGTGCGTTGTTTGCCTGAGGAACAATTTGAATTGGCGGTGATCAGTCCTGGCATCCCCGACACAGATCCATGGATACTAGAATTGCGTCAGCGGGGAGTCCCGGTCATCTCCGAACTCGAACTGGGGTGGCGAGCATGCAGAAGCCGCATCCTGGCGGTAACGGGTTCAAACGGGAAAAGCACGTTGGTGAAATTATGCTGTGAATCCCTGCAAAAGGCAGGATATTCGGCTGTGCCTGGAGGGAATTATGGAACCCCATTATCAGCCCTGGCGTGTTTAGAGACTGTGCCGGATTGGGTGGTGGTTGAAGTCAGTTCATTCCAGCTGGAGGCCGTTGAGCAATTTGTTCCGGACGCAGGGATTCTGCTCAATATTAATCCGAATCATCTTGATCGCCACGGGACGATGGAGCGCTACACCGAAACAAAGATGAGGCTCTTCAGGCGCATGGATCAGCGTCATGTGGCGGTCATCCCCGAAACTATTTTTGAGCAAGTCAGATCAGATTTGCCTGCGGATTGTCGTGTCTTCACCTTCGGAATATCCAATCAATCCTCCTTTTACTATCAGGATGGGTATATTCGTGGCGCCGAGCTAATACAGCCTGTCGCACTGCGCGGCACCATGTTTGATAATGAGGTCATGGGTGTCACGGCGGCGGCTTGCGTGGCGGCTTTGAAGGGGGCTGGCATTGACCCACAGGCAGTGCAGGCGGCGGCAAATGCATTTCAAAGTCTCCCTCACCGCATGCAGAAAATCGCCGAAATCAACGGGATAACATTCATTAATGACTCCAAGGCCACGAATCTCGCGGCCATGTCTGCAGGAGTCCGGATGGCTCGTGGTCCGGTGCGCCTGATTGCGGGGGGATTACTGAAAGAAAAGGATTTGGATTCTGTAAAAAAAGTACTGGTAAACAAGGTGCGCGGTGTTTACATTATCGGGAAATATTCACTGGTCATGTCCGCGGCTTGGCAGGATTGCCTGTCATGCGTTGTTTGTACTGACTTGGAGAGTGCAGTGAATAGAGCTTGGCAAGACGCGCAGTGCGGAGAGGTGATTTTGTTGTCACCAGGTTGTGCCAGTTTTGACCAGTTCAAGAGTTTTGAAGATAGAGGCGAACAGTTTCTGAAAATTGTGCGGGATATACAAAAAGGAGAATAGGTAGTGAAAAAGGCGCGTATTATTGGATCAGTAGTAGTGGTGGGTGGCTTGATTTTGAGTGCGGGATGCGGGACAACTCGTGTGAAGGAGGAGCCGGCTGCTCCGGTCGTAATGCCGCCAACGACGGAAGTCGTGACGCCCGTTGAGCCCAAGACCAATGAGGTCAAACCCGAGGTCGTTGTCGAATCCAAAACATATGTGGTCAAGGCTGGTGAAAGCTTGGGATCCATTGCCAAGAAGACCAAGGTGTCTGCCAAGGATATCATCAAGTTGAACAATATCACCAATCCGAACAAGATCCGCGTCGGCCAGAAGTTGAAACTTCCCGGTTCGGCGGAAGTAAGCGCGTCGGATGCTGTGTCCGTACATAGTGCCAAGGCTGGACACAAGAAATCAGCGAAAGCCGGTGTGAAGTCTGCTCCGGTTGTTGCCAGTGGCGATCTCTATGTGGTGAAGTCCGGTGATTCGTTCGGTAGTATAGCCGTTGCCCATAAGACGACCGCCAAGGCGATCAAGCAGCTCAATGGTTTGACCAACGATAAGTTGCATGTCGGCCAGAAGCTGAAACTCCCGAAGGGCTCAGCCGCTCCGGCCGCTGATAAAGCAAAGCCGGCTGATGCGGCAGTGACGCCTGCGCCTGATGCGGTAGTGGCCCCGGTTCAGCCTGTGGTGGATGCCACGGCTCCGAAGTCGAATGAAGTTCTGCATGTGGTCGAGCTCAATCAGGATTTGAACTCCATTGCCATGATGTACGGTGTGCGGGCGGAAGAAGTGATGAAGCTGAATAATTTGTCGTCGCCTGACGTGAAGCCGGGCCAGACGTTGAAAATTCCTCCGCCTGTTGAGTGATGCGGAAAACGCCCACCATATTAGTGGGCATCGTTCTTTTGTTACTGGCGCTGGGCATCGTAATGTTGGCCAGCGCCAGTTCTGTTAAAGGGAACGCTGTCTACAAAGACGCAAACTATTTCCTGTTCCGGCAATTGATCTGGTTGGTTGCCGCAGCGGTTGCAGGCCTGGTGACGGCCTCTATTGATTACCACCAGTGGCAGCGTTGGTGGATTCCCCTTTCGGTATTCTCCGGCCTTCTATTGGTGCTCGTGCTGGTTCCCCATATCGGCGCCAAAATCAATGGCAGTCACCGGTGGATTCGCATCGGCCCGATCAGCACTCAGCCGTCTGAACTGGCGAAGTTTGCCCTGGTCATCATGATGAGTGCCTGGATGACGAAGGTGGGCGCGAATAGCCGTTCATTCAAAGAGGGAATCCTCAAGCCGCTCTCCTTGATGGTGCCGGTGTTGGGGTTGGTCATTCTCGAGCCTGACTTCGGTACGACGGTTCTTCTGTGCGTCGTTGGCGCCGCCATTATGTTTATCGGGGGGAGTCCGCCCCGGTATCTGGGTTTGTTGGGGGTGCTGGGGCTGCTGGCGTTTGCCGGGGCGGTGATGCATGATCCGGTTCGCTCCGGGCGGGTACTGGCCTTCATGGATCCGGATAAATACCCGAAGGAGGCCTACCATCTGCAGCAGTCGGAGCAGGCGTTTACCCTGGGGGGCGTCTGGGGCGTCGGCTTGGGCGAGAGTCTTCAGAAACATTTTTATTTACCGGAAGCCCATACCGATTTCATATTGGCAATTATTGGGGAAGAATTGGGTCTGGCCGCGACCATCCTGGTGGTTTTATTATTTTCGGGATTTCTGGCGTGTGGCGCCGTGATCAGTTTCCAGGCGCCGGATCTCTTCGGGCGGTTGATGGGCGTCGGCTTCACGCTGATGACCTCCGTGCAGGCCGCCATTAATATCGGGGTGGTCACGGGATGTTTGCCCACCAAGGGGCTGGCCTTACCCTTCATCAGCTACGGGGGTTCGAGTTTAATTGTTTCCATGATGTGTGTTGGCGTGCTTTTGAATATCGCGCGCCAGGGGGTGGTGCCGGAAGAGTGCGCGGTCACCCGGGCCGTAAAAGATAAAGCACGATGGCTGTAGCATTCCGGATCAATTTTCTGGCATCGAGTATCGAAATTCAATAGGCTTCGACCGCATTTAAGAGGAGCACCACATATGATTCCACGGTATACAAGGCCTGAAATTGGGAATATTTGGGAAGACGAAAACAAATTCAGCATCTGGCTGAATATTGAGATTCTTGCCTGCGAGGCGATGCACAAGTTGGGGATTGTTCCCCTGGCAGATCTCAAAAAGATCAAATCCAAGGCGGCCTTCACCGTCAAGCGGATCAATCAGATTGAGGCGAAGGTGAATCATGATGTGATCGCCTTTCTCACGAATGTCGCCGAACACGTGGGGCCCTCCTCCCGTTTTATTCACCGGGGTTTGACGAGTTCCGATGTCCTGGACACCGCTCTGGCGGTCCAGATGGTTCAGGCGATGGATATCCTGATTGCGGACGTCAAAGCCGTGCGCAAGGCGGCCGCGGCCAAAGCCAAAAAATATAAAATGACCCCCATGATTGGCCGCAGTCATGGCGTCCATGCCGAGCCCATTACCTTCGGTCTTAAGATGGCCCTGATGTACGATGAGTTCGGGCGTGCTTTGAAACGATTGGAGGCGGCTCGCGAAGTGATCCGGGTGGGCCAACTGTCCGGCGCCGTGGGTACCCATGCCCACATTGATCCGTTCGTGGAACAATATGTCTGCAAGAAGCTCGGGCTTAAACCCGCCGCCATCTCTACCCAGATCCTGCAGCGCGACCGTCATGCGGAATATATGTCTGCGATTGCCCTGGTAGGCGCCTCTGTGGATCGCTGGGCGACAGAGTTCCGGCATCTGCAGCGGACGGAAGTGCTGGAGGTGGAGGAGTATTTCGGTGAGGAGCAGAAAGGCTCTTCCGCGATGCCGCACAAAAAGAATCCGATTACCGGTGAAAAACTTTGCGGACTGGCCCGGTTGTTGCGCGGCAATCTGGTGGCGGCCCTTGAGAATGTGGCGCTCTGGCATGAGCGGGATATATCCCATTCGTCCGTTGAACGGGTCATTATGCCCGACAGCACCATTGCGCTTGATCATATGTTGGTGGGGCTGGAGAAGTTGACCCGCAACATGCGGGTGTCGCCGGACCGGATGCTGGAAAATCTCAATCTGACGCATGGCTTGATTCACTCCCAGCAGGTGTTGCTGATGTTGACGCAAAAAGGGTTTACGCGCGAACAGGCCTACCGGATGGTTCAGCGGCATGCCATGGACGCCTGGAATACACGACGGAATCTCCGTGATCTTGTTGAGGCGGATCAGGAGATCATGGCCAAGGTATCGGCGGCGGATCTGGATCAGGTGTTCAACCTCAAGACCCATTTCAGGGATGTGGCGCGAACGTTCAAGGCAGTCGGGTTGTGAAAAGGGAGTAAGGCATTATGAGCATCAAAAAGGCGAAAACAAACAAGGCGAAATCGGCCTATGCTGCGGCGGGTGTGGATATTGATCAGAAAATGGCAGGCATTGCCTCCATCAAGAAAATGGTTAAATCAACACGGACATCCGGTGTGTTGAATGAGATCGGGGCGTTTGGCGGTTTCTTCGCTTCTCCCGGAAAAGACAAGATCCTCGTCGCGAGTACGGATGGGGTGGGGACCAAACTCAAAATCGCCGCGATGGCGGGCAAACATGACACCATCGGTCAGGACATCGTCAATCATTGTGTGAATGATATTCTGGTTCAGGGTGCCGTCCCCTTGTTTTTCATGGATTATGTCGGGATTTCAAAGTTTGAAGGGTGGATCTTTGAGCAGGTCGTCAGCGGTTTATGCAAAGCCTGCCGCGAGAATGGCTGCGCCTTGCTGGGCGGGGAAACCGCCGAAATGCCCGGTCTCTATCCCCCGAAGGAATATGACCTTGTGGGGACGATCGTCGGGGCGGTGGACCGTCGGCGGGTGGTAACCGGCAAAACCATCCGGCCCGGGGATGTGATGATCGGGCTTCCTTCGACTGGATTGCATACCAACGGATATTCGCTGGCCCGCCAGGTGATTTTTGAGACGGCAAAATTAAAAATCACCGACCTCTTACCCGGCACCCATAAGACGGTGGCGGAGGTGTTGCTGGCGGTGCACCGGAGCTATTTGAAGCCGCTGACCACCTTGATGAAATCCATTCAAGTCCGGGGAATGGCCCATATCACCGGCGGGGGATTCCCTGATAATGTGCCGCGGGTTCTGCCGGATCAAGTGAATGCGGTTTTTGACAGGGCGTCATGGAAGGTCCCTGAGGTCTTCCAGTTTATCCAGCGGGTGGGGAAGGTGGACCGCGAGGAAATGTACCGGGTCTTTAATATGGGGATTGGGATGGTGGTGGTGGTCCGCAAGCAGGACCTCGAAAAATCCATTGCGATTCTTCGTAAAACCGGTTCCAAACCTGTGATTGTCGGCTGGATAGAAAAAGGGAATCGAACAGTTCGTTTGATCAATTAAGATCATCCCGGACGGGAGCGGCAGAGGCTATGTTGAAAGCTTGGCGGATTTTTCTGGCCGGCTGGATCCTGCTGATGCCGCTGGCAGTGTCGGCGGGCGTCATCCGGCTCCTTCCTGAAGCCCATCTGGAGCTTACCAACGGGCTGCCTGCGGCGGTGGTGGAAATCACCAATTTGGGCGATGAATCCTGCCGGGTGCTTTCGATTGAAGCCCGATGGGCGGGGTTGCGATCTCAGGTTATTCCAAATGAATTTCTCGTCACGGGGGAGCACACTCAGAAACGAATCTTGTTTTCGGAGATGCCGGTTCAGCCCGATGAAAGGCCTGCAGTTGTCCGCATCCAGTATGCCCACCCGAATGGCACTGTTTTTTCTGCCCTGGCCCTGGGCCAATTTCCTGCTGGCCCGACAAACGGATCTCCCTGGGTTTCGGTTCAGTTTTTTCCGGTATCGCTGGGGAGAAAGGGCTCCCTCACCTGCCAGCTGATTCTGCTTGAGGATGCTCCCTCCGAGGTAACCGTGCGACTCATCCTGCCAGATGAATTCGTTTGTGCCACTCCGGAGCGTCAAGTGAGGCTTGACCCTGATGTCCCGCGGATCGAGACCTTCGAAATCACCAATCATTCCGGGGTGCCGGGATCGACCTATCCCGTCTTTACGCTGGTGGAGCGCCAGTGGAATGGTGCCTGGCAATGTACGACGGCTTCGGGCGGCGTGACGGTGGGTGAAACAAAATGGATCGGGCAGTCCTATATATTTTGGGGCGGGATCTCGATTTTCATCCTTTTGGGGTTATGGCTGCTGACGCTTGTGAGGCAAGAACGGTGGCATGACCCTGCAGGCTCCGAGCGACTTTTTGATGGAGTGATCCTGACGGGCCTGAGCCTGTTTATGGTATGGCATTTTGCGCCGTTAGACCTAATCCGTAATACGACGCCGGTAGGAGGGGACACGCCCGCCCACCTCTATCTGGTCAGCCACCTCAGGGAGCAACTCCTCGCTCATGGGCGGATGATTTCCTGGGCGGAGGGATGGTGGTGCGGGTTCCCGATGTTCCAGTACTATTTTGTTCTTCCCTATCTGGTGGCGGCGTTACTGAGCTTGCTCATCCCGTTAAACATTGCCTTTAAATTGATCAGCGTGGCGGGGATGGTTTTTACCCCTTACTGCGCGTATTGGGCCGCCAGGGTATGGCGCTTGCCGGGCCCGGGGCCGGTGGTGCTGGCACTCGCCATGGTGCCTTTCCTGTTCGTGCATTCCCATACCATGTGGGGTGTGAATACTTCCAGTACGCTGGCGGGCATGATTGCCAACAGTTGGAGCTTTGCCCTGATGTTGCCGGCCCTCGCCTGCGGATCACGGGATGTTTCGGAGGGCGTGATCAGGGGGCGGACGATCCTGTTATTCGTTCTGGTGTTGGCGTCGCATTTCTTCACATCTGTGATCCTGTTTATGACGTTGATGATGGTCCCGTTCGTTTTTGTGACTCCGCCCTGGCGGGAGACGGGCTGGGTTTCCCGGTTTGGGCGCGGGGTTCTGGTCCTGGGCGTTGAATCTGCTCTGGCCCTCATGCTGATGGGGTGGTGGCTCGTTCCGCTCATTGCAAAAGCGGGATTCAGCATGGATTTCGGGAATAACTGGGACGTGTCGTTGGTCAGGTCATTCCCGGAGTACACCGTGGGAATACTGGTTTTTGCCGGGGTGGCCATTGCCGCAGGGATCCGGCGCTCCCTGCCCGTGGTGTGGGTTCTGCTGTGGCTGCTGGGAGTGAGCGTGTGGCTCTTTAAGGGCGGGTACGCCGTCTCGCCGGTTTTTGTGAATGTGCGCCTGTGGCCTTTTGTTTTTTTTGCGGTTATGGCGCTGGGTGCAGTCGGGATGGGGGTGTTGCTTGACCGGATCAGGAGCGGGCGGTGGGTGGCTACCTTCCTGGTCATGGTGGTCCTTTGCGCGGTGATGATGAGCGAGTCTGTGGGCGGGTTGTGGGGTCCGGGTCTGACCCGGGCCTGGGCCAAATGGAATTATGCGGGTCTGGAGGATAAGCCCTCTGCGGCGGTGTTTGAGAAGTTGATGCCGCTTCTCAAGGGCTCACCCGGTCGACTGGCCAATGACCTGTGTGAGGAAAATAATCAATTGGGGTCCAGTCGTGTTTTTGAACTGGTCCCTTATCTGACCGGCAAACCCATTCTGGAGGGAGGCCTGGTGAATTCGGCCTTGGGCTCCATGTATTCATACTATGTGCAGGGTGAAACCTCCCCGTCCTGTGCGGGATACCCGCCGATGGTGACCCCGACAACGTTTAATTTTGCCCTGGCGACCCGGCATTTGGAGTTATTCAACGTGAAGCATTTCATTGCACGCAGTTTCATGGCACAGCAGGCATTGGCGTCCATGCCGGAATGGCGCCTGTTGGCTCGTGAAGGGGATTGGACGCTATATGAGTTGATGACGCACCCGGGGCGATATGTATTTATTCCGCCCCGCCTGCCGCATGTGGTGGAGACCTCGCATTGGAAGGAGAATTCACTGGCCTGGTTATATACTCCCGAAGCGTTGAATCAATTTCTGCTATGGAAAATGCCGGGGATGACGGTAGACCAAACCAATCTGGTGTCGATGAACGAGCCGCAGGTGCTGACGGCGCTAACGGCGATGCGCCAGACGAACACAACAAGCCTGATGGAGGCGGGTCGCCTTTTGGCCCAGGCGGGGACAGAGTGTATCCGTGAGGAGTCGGTGTCCAATGACCGGATCCGTTTCAGGACCAGCGCCCTGGGACTTCCTCATATCATCAAGGTGTCCTGGTTTCCGAATTGGAAAGTACGTGGGGCCCGGCAGGTCTACTGCATTTCCCCCGGCTTTATGTGTGTCTTCCCGGAGCAGCCGGAGGTTGAACTCTATTATGGATCAATATGGAGTGATGTTTTAGGATACGTGGTTACGGGGATGGGCTGTTGTGGTGTGGGTGTGTGGTTTTTGTCGCGCAGAAAAAAGCGGGAATGTCTCCCTTCCGTATGAGTGTACGCCTCTTAAAATTCCTGGATGCAACCGTGGGTTTACTTCTGTGTTGGGCGGGGGGAAGACTGCTCTATCTTTTGCACCGTGAAGCCGCGACTAGTCAATTCCGGCAGGAAGATGTCCGGCGAATTCTGGTGATTCGGCCCGGGGGGTTGGGGGACATGGTTCTGTTGCAACCCATGTTGAAAACGCTTCATGAAAAATATCCGCAAGCCGGGATTGATCTCATTTGTGAGCGGCGTAATGAGGAAATCCTGAAGCTGTCCTCTTTCCCTGTCCGCGTATTCACTTATGATTCCCATCCGTTCGGCTTGCTGCGGCGCCTGTGGTCGGGTGGATATGATGTGGCCATCGACTCGGAACAGTTCCATTACTTCTCGGCGGTGATGGCTCTGTTAAGCCGGGCGCCGATCCGGATTGGCTATAAAATCAATCCCGGCCGCAACCTCATTTATACGCATCTGATTACCTATGATCTGGAGGGGTATGAGGCGGATGAGTTCATGAAATTGATCGGGCCTTTCGGCCTGGCCAACCGGGCTGCTGTTTCCGGTTGTCTGGCTTTGCCTGAAGTTTCCTTTCCGGAGGATGTTGGCAAGTTATGGGGCAAACTGCAGGAGGGCACAACGCCGCTGATTCTCGTTCATGTGGGTGCCTCCAACAGATACAAAACGTGGGCGCTTTCCAAATTTGTCGGCTTGGTGCGTGGTCTGGGTGAAACCCCGCCGGGTCTTATCGGTTTGGTGGGGGGGCGCGAAGACGCCGCTTTGGCCCGGCAGGTGAAAGACCAATGCGGGTTCCAAGACCGGGTTATCCTGTTGGCCGGCAGGTTGACGATTTCTCAAAACGCAAAACTCTTTTCGAAGGCGGCTTTATTTGTGGGGGGCGATTCCGGGCTTGCTCATCTGGCGGCAGCCTATGATGTTCCCTCCGTCGTCATTTTCGGGCCCAGCGATGCCCGGAAATGGTGCCGGGAAAGTGACCGGACTGCCCGGGTTCGGCAAGGGATGGCGTGCTCCCCCTGTTTTATTTTTGGGTATCATAAATATTGCCGGACGATTGCCTGTATGGAGCAGGTTGGGGTGGAACAGGTGTTGGCGGCTTGCGGCAAGGTCTCCCCTGTGTTTCAGCGGCTTCCTGTATGAACGCCTCTATGACCAATCCTGCGGCAGCAAGGTGGGGGGGCATCCGCCACGTTCTGCCGTTCGTCATCTGGATCGGAATCATGACCCTGCCGATGCCGGATGTGGCGCTCCGGTACGCCTTGCAAGTTGCGGCAAGTCTTGTGGCTTTTCTCGTGTTGAGGCCCTGGCAATATTATCCTGCATTCAATATCCGGACATTGCCCCTGGGCGTCATGGTGGGAACCGGAGTCGCGGCCATTTGGATTCTGCCTGAGACGTTATGGATACAACAGTTCCACGGGATTCATGATGTCTATGTCCGTTATTTTATTCTGGGCAGCGAGCCCGGGAATGGCCGGTTGTATGCGCCCGAGCAATGTGGCTGGCTCCTTGCCTCGATAAAATTTCTCGGATCGGCCTGTGTGATCGCCGTCATTGAGGAGTTCTTTTGGCGGGGGTTTCTGATGCGGTGGCTGGTAAGATTGGATTTTCTCTCCGTAGATCCCCGTCAGATAACACGGGGGTTTATTGTCATTGCCGCCATTGTGTTTGGTTTCGAACACAGCCGTTGGTTGGTTGGCATCATTGCGGGGCTGGCGTATGGGGCCTTATATTGCCGCAAGGGCGATATTGTGGCGGTGTCTGTGGCGCACGTCACCACCAACTTTCTTCTGGGCCTATATGTTCTGGCAAATGGCGCCTATCAGTTTTGGTAAGGTGGGTGCCCCCGCCTGGACTGCAATCAACCTGCATTCGTGAGTGCGGTGGGGAAATGACATCCTGTGCATCCGTTTTTGCTGCTCAGGCAGAAGTCGTTAAAGATTTGAAGCAACCCCTGTTGGCGGAGTCCGGAATGATAAAGGGTTGGAGTATGGTCATGCCCGAACAGGACGTGTGCGGTGTGTTTAATAAACCGGTTATGATCCTCCGGTGGGAGTGCGTTGAGCGGCAGAGCCCCGGCCTGAAGGGTCTGGGTGGCAGCCCACCAGGGGACCATGACATTATTCAGAATTGAAGCGGCCCGGCCCGGGCCTATCAGCGATTCCGGGCGGGCGTAGCGTGGCTTGGAAAAACTACCCCGCCAGGACCAATAACTATTTTCTCCCGCTGTCTCAAGACGCGTCAACCAGGAGGTATAAAAATTGCCGGAACTTTCAGCCAAGGGTGAAGGCGGCGCCAGTATCCAGAGATCTCCTGTAAAGAGGTGGGCGGCGGCCATGAGCCGGCGCAGGGGATTGTTTGCCGGTCTCAAATTGGCGAGTGTCCAGGCCTTGCGGGGCATCACTTGATCCATCCATTCTGATTGGTGTTTCCACCAGATATCCCAGAGGGTTCTGATGAAGATCCTGGTTTCACTATCCCAAAGCGGATTTGACTTCTGGGGTAATAGTCCGGCCACCCCAAGCAAGAGGGCGTAGGCGTGCAAGGGGGTATTTTCAGCATCCTGTCGCAATCGTTCCAGTGGGATTGTCTGGGCCAGTTGAAGAAATGCCAGCCGGTTGTGTTTATAGCCAAGGGCTCCCAGCCACTCTTCGTAGAGAGACTGTTCCTTCCCTTTGTCCGCGATGCGCTTGGCTAGCCGCTCGGTTTTAAGGCGTAACCGTTCTGCTCCTGCGGACTCCAAGAGGGAGCCGCGTTGTTCAGGCGGCCAGTTTTTGAGGATTTCTGCGCACGGGGGGAGTGGCGCCGTGACGCCAAAGGGATAGGCCAATAAATCCAAGCTGTCAAATGAGAACGAGGGAATGGCAAGGAGGGGCGTCCGCAGGGGGATCTGCAGCACGGAGGCCGGCAGGTCCTGGAGGGCAAGCAGTCCTTCAAAATAGGTGACATGGGCAATGATGTTTTTATAACGAGGGTCGGAGGCGTGTTTGTGGTGTCGCCAATCCATCGGACGGATGTGCAATTCAATATCACCCCGGACCGTATACTCATCTGGACCGGTTTTGAGAATGGCGTCCAGAAAATCCGGTCCGGCCTCAAGGTTCCAACGTCCGGGATGGATGACGGAAACGGTGCGCCCATCCATACTGGCCAGGCGGCGTGGTCGGAGGGAATCGTCGGCCCACACACAGCGCAGGTGCCGTTCCGACCAGGGAAAGGAGGTGGGGGGGGCGCCCTCCCGGACGCTGGCGGTGTCAGGGAGCATCAGTGCCCTGTAACGGCAACTCTCCGGGAAATTAAACCTGCCAAGCGTTGACATGCGGCCTGTTTTGCCGGATGTTTAGCATAAAATCAATTATATAATTAATTAATATTTAAATGCACTTCGCCCGATGTATTCGCGCAGCATGGAGGTGTTGGGGACTTCCCGGTCGGCAATACCGATAAAATTGACGAGAAACGCGGTGAGCCGGCGGGCTTCTGCATATTCCGGGTCAAACGGTTTCACTTCCATCAACAGGGGTTCGGCGATGGGTTTGAGTACGGCGAGTTCATAATCCAGCGCCGAGTTGAACGTGGCATCGGCATTTTCCTGGAAGGGAAAGATCCATTGTTTTTCCCCCTTGCGGACCGAGGCCCACATCCGGAGCGTTTTAAGGGCTGAATGCGCCCGGTATTTGTGATCCCTCACCATGCGGCGGATCAAACGGTTATCGGTGGTGGAGATCCTGTTGTTGGCGTCCAGGCTGAGTTGGGTGAGGGCGCTGACGTAAATCCTGAATTTGGCGGACTCAGGCACCATCTCGGTGAGCAGGGGGTTCAGGCCATGAATGCCTTCGATAATGAGGAGGTCATCTTTTTCCAGCTTCAGTTTTTTGCCATTGAATTCCCGTAATTTGGTTTCAAAGTTAAATTCGGGTAATTCGATCTCTTCGCCTTTGGCGATTTGTCCCATGTGCTGGTTAAAGAGATCAAGGTCGAGCGCATGGATATGTTCGAAGTCCGGGTTTCCGTTTTCATCGCGCGGGGTTTGGGTATGTTCGAGGAAGTAATTATCCAATGAGATGGTGAAAACCCGGAAACTGTTGACCCGTAATTGGATGGCCAGCCGCTTTGCGAATGTGGTCTTTCCCGAGGAAGAGGGCCCTGCGACCAGGATGAGGCGGACGGCCTCCCGGCGCCGTAAAATCTCGTCGGCGATTCGGGCAACGTTCTTCTCGTGCAGGGCTTCGGATACCTTGATGAAATCGCTGATATCCCCATTCACAATGATTTCATTAAGTCGCCCGACGGTCCCCACCCCCATGGTGCGAACCCAGTCCTTGCGTTCCCGGAAAATTCGGGAGAGGTGCGGCAATTCCCTGTAAGGCGCAATTTGAGAGCCATTCCCCGGTTCGGGCAGTTGCAGAATGAAGCCCGGGGGGTAGTGGATAAGCTCAAACAGGTTTAAGGCACCCGTGTCGGGGACCAGGGGCCCTTGGGCTAGGTCATAAAATCCGTCACAGACGTGAATGACCACCCGGGGTGGATTTCTGAAACGGAGCAGGTTGAGCTTGTCGGTTTGCCGGGCTTCCGCCAGTCGGCGCGAGGCATCCTCAAAGGAGATCTTTTTCCGGTCGATCGGAATTTTCCGGTCGATCAACATCCGGAGGTGTTCCCGGATAGCCTCTAGTTGTTCCTTGGTGATGCCGCCGTTCCGTGCCCCCTCCGTGGGTTCAAAATTGCAGAAAATCCCGTCCCCGACCGCATAATCGACCGAAAAACCAGCCATCGGGAAAAGTTCCTTCACCGCCTTTGCAAGCAGAAAGGCGAGAGACCGCTGGAAGACGTGCCAACCCTGCGGATCGGTCATGGTCAGGAGCGTGATATCGCTATCCATTTCGACAGGATAGCTGAGCGAGGTTGTATCGTTATTCACAAGGGCGGCGATATAAGGGAGCCCATTGGGGGCGGTCGGCGAGGGGAGGATCTCCTTCAGGGTGGATCGGGCACGACATTCCCGCGTAACCCCGGTGTCGAATCTCAGGCGGATGGTGTCGTTATTGCTCATGGAACTGTTTTTGAGTAAATCCGAACTCTTGATTTAAATCAATGATAAGATTCCCGAATCGCTTATGCTGTATTCAGACAGTAAAGAGAGGCGGAACCAAATGAAACGAAATATTATCAAGATTGATGAGGCCAAGTGTACCGGTTGCGGGAAATGTATTCCCAATTGTCCGGAGGGCGCCATTCAGCTTTTGGATGGCAAGGCAAGGCTGGTCAGTGATTTGTGTTGTGATGGGTTGGGCGCCTGTCTGGGACATTGCCCGGAAGGTGCGATCACCATCGAGGAACGGGAGGCCGTACCCTATGACGAGGTACAGGTCATGGGAAATATCATCAAACAGGGAGCGGCTACTGTTAAGGCGCATCTGGAACATCTGAGCAGTCATAATCAGAGTGAGTTTCTTGCGCAAGCGCTTCAGGTTCTCAAACAAAAAGGCGTGCCTAATCCGCTTGTATCCCGCCCGCAGGCCCATGGCGGTGGCTGCCCGGGGTCCCGAACCCAGCATTTTGCCAAGCCCGAAGCCGTTGCGTCGGCTCCGATTGGAGTGCGTCCCTCCCAGTTAACCCATTGGCCGGTGCAACTCCACCTCATTTCGCCGGCGGCGCCGCATTTTGAGGGGGCCGATCTCTTGCTGGCGGCGGATTGCACGGCTTATGCGTTGGGTGATTTTCACAAGGACTTTCTGAAAGGGAAGGCGCTGGCGATCGCCTGTCCGAAGTTGGACTCTGAACAGGCCGTCTATGCCGAGAAAATTACCGCGCTGATTGATGAGGCAAAAATCAACACCTTGACGGTGATGATCATGCAGGTGCCCTGTTGTTCCGGCTTGCTCCGGCTGGCGCAAGCGGCCGCCGGACAGGCGAAGCGCAAGATCCCGATCAAATGCGTGGTGGTTGGCATTCAGGGTGACATCTTGAAAGAGGAATGGGTTTAAGCAGCGAGTCAGGTGAAATATGGAGGTTATGATGAATAACTTGGATGACTATAAAGGTAAAGCGATTGAATTGGTGTCGGGCGTGGAATATGCGACAGGCGCGGTCGTCAGCAAGACGATTCTCGACAAAAAGACCGGGACTTTGACGTTATTTGCCTTTGATAAAGGGCAGGGGTTGAGCGAGCATACGGCGCCGTTTGATGCGACGGTCCAGATTCTGGATGGCGTGGCGGAATTGACCGTGGGTGGGACGCCGGCGCTTGTTAAAGCGGGCCAGCTTTTCATTATGCCTGCCAATGTGGCTCACTCCGTACGCGCGGTAGAGCGGTTCAAAATGCTGTTAATCATGATCCGGTGACGGGCAAGATAAGGGGGGCGAAGGCCGCGCTTGTATTGGGGCATGCAAAAGCCTACTATTGTCCCCATGGTACGTCGCTTAATTCAGAAGATTAAAAATCACATCACGCGTTTAGGCCGGAAACCTGATCATTCGGGTGGTGTCAAGAAAATGCCCGGAGTGTCGCCCGCGGCAACACATGCTCATTCGGCCCCCAAAAAAGCCCCTGCGCCTGTCAAACCGGCGCCTGTTCGTCCTGCGGCTCCGGCGCCAGCCCGGAAGTGGGCCGTTGCGGACTACGAGATTCCTGTTGTAGAGGGGAAGACCCGCTTTCATGATCTGGATCTGCCGGATGAAATCATGCACGCCGTGGATGATCTGGGGTTCAAGTATTGTACGGCGGTTCAGGCCAAGGCCATTCCCCCTTCCATCGCGGGGAGGGATGTGACCGGCAAGGCCCAGACCGGCACCGGCAAGACGGCGGCTTTCCTGATCGCCATCTTTACCCACTTTCTCAGCACTCCCCGTAAACGTGCCACGAAAATGGGCGCGCCACGGGCCTTGATCCTGGCCCCGACCCGTGAGTTGGTCATCCAGATTGAAAAGGATGCCCGCGATATTGGTAAGTATTGCGGATTGAAGATTCTCGGCATCTACGGGGGGATGGATTATGACAAGCAGCAACGCCAGCTCATGGACGTGAGCCCCGACATCATGGTTGCAACCCCGGGGCGTTTGCTCGATTTCCGGCGGGGGGGGCTGCTGGATCTGCGGAACGTCGAGGTCCTCGTGATTGATGAGGCGGATCGGATGCTGGATATGGGATTCATCCCGGATGTCCGCACCATTGTTTATTCCATGCCCCGCAAGGAGGAACGGCAAACCCTGCTGTTCAGTGCCACGCTGACAGAGGATATCCTGCGGCTGGCCTCCCGGTGGACCAATGAGTCTGTTCCTATTGAAATTGAGCCGGAAAAGGTGACGGTGGATAACATCCGGCAAATCGTATTTACCGTGCCGTCGGACAAGAAATTTGCCCTTTTCTACAATCTGCTGCAACGCGACAAGCCTGAGCGCGTCCTGATGTTCTGTAACCGGCGCGATGAGACGGAACGGGTTCTTGGGTATATGGCCCGCTGCGGCATTCATGCGGACATGCTCTCGGGCGCGGTTCCGCAGAAGAAACGCATCAAGGTGCTGGAGGATTTCCGGGAAGGAAAAATCCGTGTGCTGGTGGCAACGGACGTGGCGGGGCGCGGACTCCATGTCGATGACATTTCCCATGTGATCAATTATGACATTCCGTTTGATGCCGAGGATTACGTTCACCGAATCGGGCGGACCGGGCGTGCCGGTAAGGCGGGTGTTGCTTATACTTTTGCCTGCGAAAATGAGGCCTTCTCGATGCCGGAGATCGAGAAATATATCGGCAAGGCGCTTGATTATGAGAATCCCGAGCCGGCCTTGCTGGTGTTGCCCCCCGGGGTTGGTCATTCCAATTCGTCCTATTCCCGCCCGGCTTCACGCCCCCCCATGCGTTCCCAGGGGCGGTTTGGGCGCCGTCCCCCGCCGCGCCGGTAAGTCTGTCGCGCCCCACGGGGCGCCGAGATATAGAATTTACAATTGACTTAGAGTTATATTTAGTCATAACTGTTTATCTAACTAAAGATAAATGGTGACTAAGTGAAGTGGCTGATTGTATTTGCGGGGATGGTTGCAGGCCGGCTGGCTTATGGACAGTTGCAGGCGGGTGATGTCGCGGTCATTGCCTACAATACCGACACCATCGATTCCTTCGCCTGGTTGGCGTTTCGCGATATCCCGCCCAATACGTCGATTCATTTTACGAACTCATCGGTCAGTAATGGCTGGTTCCGCTGGGGCGACCATCTAGGGCGGGCGGTATCACCCGGGCCATTAACCTGGACCAGCACGAATGTGTTGAAAGCCGGTACCGTTGTTTCATGGATTGCGGGAACCCAAAAATGCTGGAGCGTGGGAAAGCTAACCGGCGGGGGAATGACCCTGAGTGCGGATGGGGATCAGATCTTTGTTTATACCGGAACGATTGTTAATAATGCTGCCGGGGTATCCCCTTGGACCGGGTGTGCCTCGAATGCCGTGATGGTGTTTGGCCTGAACTTTGCCAATAAAGGGTGGGATAATGTATCCGGCGGGGGAAACACAAGTTTTATCCCGGCCGGATTGTCTGTGAGCGCGTTCACGGCGGTCCATGCCGGGAATTGGGATAACGGCTATTATTCAGGAATCAGGACGGGAAAGGTGACGGAACTCCTCGGGGCGGTTGCCTCGGAAGCCAATTGGACGTCAAGCGCCGATTACATCAGTCCCGGGGAATGGCCCCTGTTATTTTTAATCAACCGGCCACGCGGATGGGTGATTTCGGTGAAGTGACCTCCGAGTCGAGAGTGACGAGTCGTGGGTCATGAGTTGAGAGTCGCAAGTCCAACTCACAACTCGCGACTCGGAATGCGTAACTTCTTAAGAGTGACTCCCCTCCGGGCGCAGTCATCATAAATGGGGCATTCCCGGCATTTGGGCCGCTGCGGGGTACACAGTGTCTGTCCGAAGGCGACCAGATAGCGGTTCCATGTTTTCCAGTACTTCAGGGGCAACCGTTTACGCAAGGCATTCTCGGTTTCCGCCGGGGAGCGGGTGTTCACCAACCCCAGACGGTTAGATATCCGATGGACATGGATGTCGACGCAAATGCCCGGCTGGTCAAAGGCTTCGGTAACCACCAAATTTGCCGTTTTACGGCCAACGCCGGGAAGTTTGACCAATTCGTCGATCGTATTGGGAATCACACCCTGATAAAGCGATTGCACAACGGCAGGGAGTTTATTCAGCATGCGGGCTTTGGTCCGATAAAATCCGACCGGAAAAATCAGCGTCTCAAGCTCCTTCAGGGGGACCTTTTCAAGATCCGTGAGTGATTTGATCCTGTTGAAAAGGCGTTCTGAAACCAGCGTGGTGGTCTGGTCTTTGGTCCGGGCACTGAGGATGGTGGCGACCAGAACCCGGAAGGGGTCAAGGGTCCGCACCTCCATGAAATGCGCAACAGGACTTTGAGTTGTCTTGAAATACCGTTTCAGCCGGGAATGGATACGGTCAACGGCGTTTTTATCCATGGTGATTTCCAGCCCTGTTATTCAAGGCTGGTAATCCCTTCGCGAACGGCATACTTGGTCAAGGCGGCGACATTGTGGGCGCCTATTTTTTGCATGATATGCTGGCGATGGGTCTCGACGGTTTTGATGCTGACATTGATTTTGGCGGCAATTTCCTTCGTGCTGTATCCTTCGGAGATGAATTGCAAGATCTCCTTCTCGCGCTGGCTCAATTGGACAACGCGGCGAACCGGGGTGCGCCCGGGTTTAGCGCGTCGGGCGAATTCCTCAAGGACATTCCCTGCGATATGTGGACTGATGAATAATCCGCCGGAAATAATGGTGCGTATGGCGCTGGTCAATTCGCCGAAGGCGCTATCCTTCAACATATACCCCGAGGCGCCGGCTTCCAGCATTTCGGTAACGAAATGGTGGTCGGAATGCATGGAAAGGGCCAGGATCTTGACCTTGGGGTGATCGAGAAAAATCCGGTGTGCGGTGGCAATCCCGTTCATTTCCGGCATGGCAATATCCATGATGACGATATCCGGTTTTTTTTCAGCCACCAATTTGATGGCGCCCAAGCCGTTGAAAGCTTCACCGACGACATTCATGTCGGGTTGCTTTTCAAGCAGTGAACGGAGCCCTTCACGAATAATCTGATGGTCATCGCAGAGTACTATCCGAATAGGCATGATTACCCTCCGTAAACTTTTAAGGAGCATCGCGCGCGGAGTGAGGGTTGTCAATATTTTTGTACTAAAACCGCGTTTTAGCTTGATTGAATGTATCGGGCTTAAGATACTGCGCGGCAATTATTCGGTCGGCATTTTTGATAGAGGAGGTATTTATGGCTCAGGAACTGGCATTTACATTAATTAATCCCTACACGATCTCGAAATCCAGGACAGGCGGCGTTATTGGTCGCCTGATGAGTCGAACCGGCCTTGAACTGGCCGCCGCGCGAATGTATGGGCCCAGTCAGGAGTTAATCACCCGTTATGCCGATTCTCTTCAGCACAGCAATCAGGCTGAGCCGGAATTTGCGCGTCTGTTAAGTGAATATGTGCGCAAATCCTATGCCCCTGACCCCGTCACAGGGCTCCGGCGCCGGGTTATTCTATTGGTGTTTGAAGGCGAGAATGCGATCCAGAAAGTCCGGGAGGCGACGGGGCACCTCCGCGCCGGGTGGGTGGGTGGCGAAACCATCCGGGATACCTATGGCGATTACGTCACGGATGAGCAGGGCAAGGTTACCTATTTTGAGCCGGCGGTTCTTGTGGCTCCCTCTGTGGAACGGGCGGCTTCAGTCCTGCGCCTGTGGGCCGAGTATTCCGAATCCGATGGCGGCCTGATCGAAAATAGCGTTGATACGGCCAATGCGGAAGGCGTTCAAACCACCCTGGTCTTGATCAAACCGGATAATTTCCGGTTCCCCAGCGTTCGCCCCGGCCATATCATCGATCTGCTTTCCCGCTCAGGACTTCGGATTGTCGGCGTGCGTAAGTTCTCGATGACAGTGGCGCAGGCAGAAGAATTTTATGGGCCTGTACGATCCATTTTGCAGCAAAAATTCAAGGGCATTATGGCCCAGCGGGCGGGGGAGATTCTGGAGAAATCCTTGGGTTTATCAATCCCCGAGGATGTCAAGGCGGCGATTGGGGAGAATATCGGGCCGATTGCCGGCAACGGCCAGTTTGAAGATATTGTAAAATTTATGACGGGCTTCCGGCCTTCGGAAGTGGCGGAGTCGGATAAAGTCGGGGCCGGTTCTGAAAATTGTCTGGCCCTCATCTACCGCGGGATCAGCGCTGTGGAGAAAATTCGCTATCTGCTGGGTCCCACCGACCCGGCCAAGGCCCAGCCGGGCTCCGTGCGCCGTGAATTCGGTAGCGATATTATGGTTAATGCGGCCCATGCTTCCGACTCGGCCGAAAATGCAGCCAGGGAAATGAAGATTGTGGATGTTCAAAAAGATACCATTAAGGAATGGGTGGAGAAATACTATGGAACTTAATGAGCGAGTCAACGCGATTGCACCCTCATTGACATTGGCCATTGACGCGAAGGCGAAGGCCCTGATCGCAGCAGGCGAGAAAGTGTGCGGTTTCGGAGCCGGGGAACCTGATTTTGATACGCCCGAACATGTCAAGGAAGCCGCCGCCAAAGCACTCCGTGAGGGGAAGACCAAGTACGCGCCCAATGATGGAATCTTGGAACTCCGGGTAGCCATTGCCGACAAGCTCGCCAGTGAGAACAAACTGTCCTACAAGATTGACCAGATTATGGTCAGCAATGGCGCCAAACATTCCCTTTTCAATATCTTCATGGCGCTTTGCCGGGAAGGGGATGAAATCATCATTCCGGCGCCGTTCTGGCTGAGTTATCCCGAGATGGTTCGTGTGGCGGGGGGTACGCCGGTTTACGTTCATGGCAATGAGGCGCATGGCCTTAAGGTCACCGCCTCCCAGGTGGAGGCCGTGATTACCAAGCGCACCCGGGCCATTGTCCTGAATAGTCCGTCCAATCCCACGGGAATGGTCTACACCCGTGATGAACTCCGCGCCCTGGCCGAAGTGGCCGTGAAGCATAACCTCTCCATCATTTCAGACGAGATCTATGAGCGGATGGTCTATGACGGCGTTGAGGCGGTCAGCATCGGTTCTCTCTCTCCCGAGATATTCAAACGCACCATCACGGTCAATGGGTTCAGCAAACCCTACGCCATGACCGGTTGGCGGTTGGGCTACTTTGCCGGCCCCATTGAGATTGTGAAGGCGGCGTCCGCCCTTCAAAGTCACAGCACTTCCGCCCCCAATACGTTCGCCCAATATGGCGCCGTCGCGGCCCTGCGCGGGTCCCAGGATTGCGTGGCCAAAATGGTGAAAGCCTTCGATGAGCGCCGCCAATATCTCTACAACCGGTTGACGGCCATGCAAGGTATTACCTGTGTAAAACCGACCGGGGCCTTTTATGTGTTTCCCAACATTGCCGCATTGGGTCTCTCCTCCATCGATTTCGCCCAGAAACTTCTCGAAACGGAAAAGATGGCCGTTGTGCCCGGATTGCCATTTGGCGCCGATAAGAATATCCGCTTGTCGTATGCCTGCAGTATGGCGAATATCGAAGAGGGCATGAGCCGTCTCGAACGTTTTATCAAGACGCTGTGATCAGGCTGGCTTCCCGCCATTTTCGCAGGGCGTTGATCAGGAAGAATTTCCGGATACGCGGGATATCTGAGCGCCGGATGACGGCCTCTTTGATTTCGCCCTGTTCAAGCAGTTCTGTCCGGAAGGTCCCCGGTAACAGTCCGCAGGAAACCGGGGGGGTGAGACGTTCCCCGTCAATATCCACAACCAGATTGGCAATGGTTGACTCCGTCAGTTCACCGGCCCGGTTCCATAGCAGGACGTCATCGCAATCGGTGACGTCCGCCCTGGCCGCCTCATAGACTTTCCGCCAGGTGGTTTTGTGATAGAGAAACCGGTCGGAAGGATCCACCGGACTTTGGGCCAACCGCATACGGACCGGGCGGCTCGTCAGGGCGGGATCAAAAGGAGTGGGTTCCAGCGTGATGTCGCCGGCACGGGAAACAAGCATCCTGATCCTGCTCGTCTGGAGCAACTGGAGGGCCGCCAACTGACGGCGAATCTTATCCAGTGGAATGGGAAATTCGAAATACTCACCCGATTCGGCGAGTCGGTGCAAATGCCTTTCCAGTAGGAAAAATCCCGACCCTTTTTCCCAGAGTAATGTCTCCAGAAGTTGGAATTCGGCAGGGAGCTCAGTGAGCACCTTGGTTTTTAACAGGCATTCATTGTACTCATCCCCGCTGACCGAGTCCCAGACAATACCTCCGCCCACGCCATACTCGGCCATATGGCGGGCTTTGTCGATGAGGACCGTGCGGATGGCGACATTGAATTGGGCCTGACGGCCCGGGGCCATATAGCCAATGGTTCCGGTATAGATCCGGCGGGGAGCGGTCTCTTCCCGACGGATGATCGACATGGTTCTGGGTTTGGGGGCCCCGGTAATGGAGGCACAGGGAAAGAGGGCTGAGAAAATATCACATAAGGATGCCTGTGTCCGGGCTGACACCGTCGAAATCATCTGCCAGACAGTAGGGTATCGTTCCACTTTGAATAGTTGGTCAACCCGCACCTGGCCCTTTTCCGCCACGCGTCCCATGTCGTTGCGTATCATGTCAACAATCATCACATTTTCGGCCTGGTTTTTAGGGGAGTCCGCTAGCGCCCGGGCAAGCCGGCGATCTTCCTCCGTCGTTAATCCGCGCTGCATGGTGCCCTTCATCGGCCGGGACTCAAGGTCATTCCCCTTGAGCGTGAAGAAAAGCTCAGGGGAGGCGGAACAAATGGCGAAATCTCCATTCTCGACAAAGGCCGAGAAATGCGCACCCTGGGCCTGAATGAGTTTTTCGAACAGAGGCAACGGCTCGCCTGTGAAAGGGGCTCTGAGCCTGAAGGAGTAATTGACTTGATAACTTTCGCCGTCATAGAGGTATTGCCGGAGTCGGGCCATGACCTGTGAGTATTCTTCACGGGTGAGGGAGGGGGCCCACTGC
>Ga0118677_10003544_pt1 | contig 29343 bp, 19 predicted proteins | sample AliMusrvi5mmetaG_FD_86154 | JGI IMG/M metagenome (GOLD analysis project Ga0118677, IMG submission 86154) | reverse complement strand
TATTCGTGGAAGCCGGCCGCGGTTCCGGTAGATGGGCGGAATTCGAAGCCGGCCCGAAAGAAGTCCTCCACGAAGGCGGAGAAGCTGTCAGCGGGCTTTTGGGCGCATCCTGCAAGCAGGATGGCAAGAGCGGGAAGGGCGAAACGATAGGTCACACTTCCAGTGTAGTGCCCCGCCCATGTAAAATGGATATACGGTCACGTTCGCGGGCGCGTAGCTCAGGTGGATAGAGCATCAGCCTTCTAAGCTGAGGGTCGCAGGTTCGAGTCCTGCCGCGCCTACCAACCGTCCTTCCCCCTCCCTTCACTGCGCTTTGTGGAATTCGAGCCCAAAAGGAGCCAACTGCTCCTTGATCACCTTCTCCTCCCCCACCGTCACCACCGTCATCCGCCACGAAGGGTAGTACTTTCGCCCGGCCGCTTCGACATCCTCCGCCGTCACTGCGCTCACTTTCTCCGTCTGGCGCCCCAACTCTTCCGGGGGCAGGGAATCAATCCACAGATTCGCCAGCGACCGCGCCACCGCCGACCGCGACTGCAGTTGCAGCGCGGTCGAGCCCAGAATGTACCGCCGCGCGCTTTCAATCTCGTCCGCGTCCGGCTTCGTGGTCGCCATGCGGTTCAGTTCGTAATTGATTTCGTTGAAACTTGCGCCCGTCACCTCATTCCGGACTTCCGCGCGCGTCGCCAGAATGCCCGTCTCCCGCCGCGCCGTCAGCCGCGATCCTGGCGAGTACGTATACCCCTTGTCCTCGCGGATATTCGCCACCAGCCTAGAGCCGAACATACCCCCGTAAATCGCGTCGGCAATGCGCGCCGAAGCATAATCCGGATCGTTCCGGCTCGGCCCCAGCGTCCCGATCAGAAACGCGGTCTGCACTGAATTCGGCCGTGGCACATAAACAATGGCTTTTGAGACGTTCGTTTTTGGCTTTTCGTCCCGTATCGCCCCTGCCTCGCCCCGCCCTTTCCAGTCCCCGAAAGCGGCTCGCACGGCCGTCCTCATCGCCGTTTCCGTGAAATCCCCCGTCACCACCAGCAGGGTGCGATCCGGACGGAAACGCCGCGCGTACTCGATCCGCAACTGCGCCGCCGTTGTCTGGGCGACCGACTCCTTCGTCGGCGCCACGATGGAATACGCGTGCTCGCCGAAAAGCGCCCGGTAAAGCGCCCGGCGGCCCAGGAACGCGGGATCGGCCTCGTTCGCCTCCACGGTCGAAATCAGGTTGCTCTTCGCGATTTCCACTTCGGCATCCGCGAAATTCGCATTCCGCGCAACGTCCGCAATCAGCCGCAGCGCCGCCTCGCCCCTGGCGCTCAGAACACTGGTCTCCATCACGATCGCGTCGGGCGTCGCGTCCGTATTCAGGTCTCCGCCCGCCGCGGCAATCTCCTCGGCCAGTTGTTTCGCCGACCGGCCCGAGGTTCCCTGGGTCATCGTCGCTCCAATCAGGTCCGCCAGACCGGGCCGGTCCTTCGGATCGCCCGTATATCCCCCACGGATGGCCAGCGTGAACGCCACTTTCGGAAAGCCGGAGGAAGGCGCCAGCCATACGGTCATTCCGTTATCGAGGGTGAACTGCTTCACCTGCGGCGCCTTTACTGGCCGCAGTGCCCCGTATGCCGGAAGGTCCTTTGGCAGCGCGCGTTTTTCCGCCCCGAAAACAGCCACGGGTAACGCCAGCGCCCACACCAGCAGTAGCCGGTTTCTCATTTGCTTTCCTTTCCCGCTTGCACAGGTCCCGCCGGCACACGCCAGATGAGCGTCCGGTTCTTCTTTACCAGATATTTCGCCGCGAACTTCTTCACTTCCTCCGCCGTCACCGTGGCGATCTGTTCGGGAACCGCGCTCACCACATCTGCGTTGCCGTCAAAAAGCACGGCATGCGCCAGCACCGATGCCCTGGTGATCGGGATTTCCAGTTGCCCGTACCAGTCCGACCGCATTTTCGTCTTCACACGTTCCAGTTCGGCGGCATTCGGGCCTTTTTCGGTCAAATCGGCAACAGCGGCGTCATAAGCTGTCAGGAGCGACTCCTCGGTGCTTCCCGCCGGCGCCACCACGAACGACGTCATCAGCGTCGGTCCGTTGAATTCAAACGCGTTGCCGAGCGGCCAGTTCACGCCCCCGTCCACGGAAACCGCCCGCTGCTTTTCCTTAACCAGATATTGATACAGCCGGGACGCCTGGCCGTTGTGCAGCAGGTCGCCGGTCACCGCCGCCACCACAGCCTCGCGAGTACCGCGCGCCGGCATCCGGTAGCCGACTGCCAGCGCGGGGATATTCGCCAGCTTGTCCTGCTCCGTAGCGCGTCGTTCAGCCGTCTGAGGCGCTTCGTCGAGTTTCACTTTGGGCGGAGCGGGACGCGCCGCGATGGCGCCGAAATACTTCTCCGCTTTGGCCAACGCTTCTTCCGCATTGAAATCGCCCACCAGCGCTACCACGGCATTATTTGGGGAATAGTACTGCTCGTAAAACTTCTCCACGTCGCCGATCTTCGCCGCGTCCAGGTCTTTGAATTCGCCATAGAAGTTGTGGGCGTTGGGGTAGGTGTCGAACGCCTTGCCCGGCAGATCGATCGCGAAGAACAGTCCGTACGGCTGGTTCAGCACGTTCACGCGGACCTCTTCCTCCACCACCTTCCGCTGGTTCTCCAGGTTGGCCGGGGCGAAGTCGAGCGTTTTCATTCGGTCGGCCTCGATCCACAGAATCGGATCGAGCGCCGATACAGGCGCCGTTTCGATGTACTCCGTAAAGTCATACCGCGTATCGCCGTTGTTATTGCCGCCGCCGCCTTCGATCACCTTGTCGAGCGTTCCCTTCGGCGCGACCGGCGTGCCCTCGAACATCATGTGTTCAAACAGATGCGCGAAGCCGGTGCGGCCTTCCGGCTCGAGCCGAAAGCCGATGCCGTAGGATACGCAAATGCCGAACGTAGGCGCGGAATGGTCTTCGGAAACAACCACGCGCAGGCCGTTTGGCAGCGTTTTACCCGCAACCGGAACCTTCCACGTTTGCCCGAACGCCGCAGCGCTCCAGATTCCCCAACAGAAAAGTCCCGCTGTCAGCCTCATCGCACTCCTCTTCTTCCTAATAAACGATAACGGCAGCCCGCCAGTTCGCAGCGGTTCGGGCGAATAAGAAGGCCCTGAAAATCCACATTTGACTTTCCACACCGCCGGGAGGATGATCAACGACAAGGGGAATTATATGAAAACCCAAGTTCGTCTGGCCTCGGTGGCGGTGCTGATCGGCTGTACGGCAATAGCCGGAAGCGCGCAGAGCGTGATTTCCGCTCACTCCGGAACCCTTCATTATTTCGATGGTTCCGTTTCGATCGATGGGCAATCGGTGCAGTCGAAGGTGGGAAAGTTCTCCGAGATCAAAGAGAACAGCGTCCTTCGCACCGGTCAGGGCCGCGCGGAGGTTTTGCTGACACCCGGAGTTTTTCTCCGCGTCGGCGAGAACACTGAGATCAAAATGCTGGACAACCGTCTGCTGAGCACCCGCGTGGAAATCCTCTCGGGCACCGCGATGCTGGAGTCGGACGACCCGGAAGTCTCCGTGAAGAACCCGGCCGTCACGCTGATCTATAAGGATTACGAGATCCAGCCCGTGAAAAACGCCGTTCTGGAAATCGCGTCTGTCCACGGCCAGTTGAAAGTGTTCAAGGGACAGGCCTCTGTCTCTGCCGGCGCCAGTCATATCGTCGTCAAGGAAGGCAAGCTGATGCCGTTTTCGGCCGCGCTGCTCACGGAGAAGTTCGACGAAAAACAGGCCGACGATCTGTATCTGTGGGCGCGTGACCGGTCCGCGTATCTCTCGGCAGCGAACATGTCCTCCGCCCGTTCGCTCGCCTCAAGCGGCTACCCGCTGAACGGCCTCGGCGGTGGCTTCATGGGACTCGGTTATAACAGCAGCTTCAGCGGCGGCTGGTACTACAACCCGTATCTGAGCATGTATACCTACATGCCCTACGGCGGCGTCGCGTGGAGCCCGTTCGGATACGGATATTTCAGCCCTTACACGATTTACTCGTACTATTCCCCGGGCAACTATTACTGGTACGGCGGTGGTTCGCGCGGCAGTTCCTCCGGAGTGCCGCTGTCAACCATCGGGACCTCTTCCCTCGCTTCCCAGCAGGTTGCGAGAACCGGTGCCGGAACCGCGACGCATCCCACGCTGAGTTCACCCGTGCGCACCGCTGGCGGATTCTCCGGTACGAACGCAGCGGCTTCCGGTGGCTTCCGCGACGGATTCAGCGGCGGCTCCGGCACCCGGGGCGGATTTAATCCCGGCTTCAACAGTGGTGTAACCAACTCAGCCCCTGTAAGCGCTCCCTCTTCGAACAGCGGTGGCTTCGCGGCCGCCGGTGCACGGGGTGGTGGCGGCTCGGTGGGTGGTGGCGGAGTCGGTGGCGGCTCGCGAGGCAAGTAAACACTGCCTTAGCTGGGGAAAACGATAGCTCGCGTGGTATCCTGAAGCTTCGCGTCGAATCTGACGCGAAGCTTCTTTTCAGTTTGGAGAGATGGCCGAGTGGTTGAAGGCGCACGCTTGGAAAGCGTGTATAGGGGAAACTCTATCGAGGGTTCGAATCCCTCTCTCTCCGCCATAACAAAGCGAAGATGCAATCCTCGCCCGGTCACATTCCGGGCTGCAGCAGCCGTCTTGCTGCGTGGCGTCCCAGCGTAGTAAGCGCGTAAAGCCACGGATTTTCCAGCGCTCGAGCCGTATCGCCCGCCTGGGGACGGTTCTTCGGCAGAAAACGCCCGGCCATTCCCAGCAGATCGATTGTCATGCCCGGCAAAACGCCGTGCAGGCGCGCCAGCACATTGGCCGGAACGCTGAGAATGCGTTCGGAGTATCCAAACCGGGTGGCGTCGACGATCTGTTCCGCAGCCCGTTCCGCAGCCATTGACACCCCCGGCAGACTGGCGCTGACACTAAACCAGGCAGCCTCCGCGTCTTCATTCCCTTTGAATTCCGCGTTGACATGCGAGCCGGTCCGCATCAGTCCGGGCGCGATCGTCACTACCTTGACACCCGTCCCCTGTAGTTCCGCCCCCATCCCTTCGGAAAACGCAGCCGCGGCAAACTTCGCGCAGCTATAGGGCACCAGATGCGGGATGCTGGCCTTCGCTCCGACCGACGTAATGTTGATCACGCGGGACTTCCTTCGCCTGCGAAGATGAGGCAGCGCCGCCAGCGTCGTGTGCACCGTGCCCCAGAACATCACATTCATCGTCTTTTCGAAATCGGCGATCGACATCGCCTCTACCGGGCCTACCTGAATCACGCCCGCATTGTTCACCACCACGTCGAGCCGCCCATACCGGGCGATCACGGCGGCGATCATGTGCCCTACCTGCGCTTCATCGCTGACGTCGCACACCACGGTCAACACGTCCGCGCCGCGGTTCGCCAGATCGCGTTTCGATACCTCCAGTTCGTTCTGGTCGCGCGCGCAGACCGCGATCGACGCTCCGTACTTCGCGAACGCGCGCGCGAGCGCCAGTCCGAGACCCCGCGATCCGCCTGTAATCAGGACAACCTTCCCGGCCAGATCCAACGGATCCCGCCTGTTCCATACCGCCGAGGCTACGCCCGCAATCACCGCCGCCGATCCGATCATCAAGGCCCCCCGCTTCACTGCTCTGTTCATGGCAGCGCCTTGCCGCCGGTCAGGTCCATTACGGACCCCGTGACGTAGCTCGACTCCGAACTCGCCAGGAACACATACGCCGGCGCCAGTTCGGCGGGCTGCGCGGGTCTGGTCATCTGTCCCTGTTCCCCGAAATGCGCGACTTTCTCGTCGGGCATGGTGGAAGAGATCAGGGGCGTCCAGACCGGGCCCGGCGCCACCGCATTCACGCGAATGCCCTGCTCGATGACCAGTTGCGACAGGGCTTTCGTAAAGGTCACGATCGCGCCTTTCGTCGTGGCATAAGGCAGCAGTTGCCCCGTCGGCTGATATGCCTGCACGGAAGTGGTGTTGAGAATCGTGCTCCCCGGTTTCATGTGCGGCACAGCAGCCTTCGAAAGATGAAACATCGGGTCGATATTGGTGCGGAAGGTGCGGTCCCACTCCTCTGCCGTGAAATCCTCCAGTTTGGGGTGGCTCATCTGAAAAGCCGCGTTATTCACCAGAACATCCAGCCGGCCGAACTCGCTCACAGTGCGATCGACCAGTTCAACGCAGTGCTGTTCGTCCCGGATGTCACCGGGCAGGGACAAAAATCTGCGGCCAGCCTCTTTGATCCACTTCACCGTATCGCGCGCGTCCGGCTCCTCTTCCGGCAGATACGAAATCGCAATATCCGCTCCTTCCCGCGCGAAGGCGATCGCGACGGCGCGTCCGATCCCGCTGTCTCCTCCGGTAATCAGCGCGGTCTTGCCGCGCAGCCGGTCATGACCCCGGTAGCTCTCTTCGCCGTGGTCCGGCTTGTTGCGCATTTCCGTTTCGAGCCCCGGCGGAGCCTGTTTTGGCTCCCGGTACGGAGGCTTTTCATGGCGTTCCCTGGGGTGCGTCTCATCGGGCATACGAATCTCTCCTGAAAAATTGCTCTATCGCGAACTGCGTTGATCCGGACGAGCCGGTTGCCCGTCTGTCGGGATTCGGAACAACAGATACGGCTGCACGCGCAGATCTCTACCGCCGTGAAACTGCTTCTGCCTTTCCAGCTGATTGCAGGTGAAGTACAGATAACCGCCGACCAGCGACAGGGTATCCGGCCAGAGCATTCGCGGATCCTGCGCGACCGTTTGCCACTTCCCGTCGCGATCCCGCCTGCGAATCAGATTGTGCTCATAGTCGGAGGCATACACACGGCCCTCCGCATCGCATTCGAGTCCATCCGACGCGCCGCCCTTGTCGCCCAGATCGGCGACGGATTTCTCCACCTCGGCCTCGGTGCGCCGCGGGTCGGAAAGCAGGTCGAGATTGACGCTGTACAAATGCCGTCCCGACAGGGGTGAATAGTAAAGGAGCCGTCGGGCCGGATCGATGGCGATTCCGTCGGAGCCCAGCGCCCACTTGGTCTTCTTACCCGACGGCGCGACGTTCCATAACTCCTGGCCCTCCACCACCGCCGTGAAGGCGGGGTCTGGCTTTACGGAAGGATGTCCGCTCAGCCGTCGCCAACTCTTGCCGGACGCCAGATCCACTACGATAAGGCCATTGGGACTCTGCTCGCCCGAGTCCGTTATATAGGCGAAACCCTCGCTCCCGCGGCTGAGATCGAACCGGACATCGTTTAAGTAAGTGGTTGGCAGCGCGACATCCGCCGGAAACAGAATCTTCTTGAAAATCCGCTTATTCCCCAGGCCGATTCCCACCAGTTTCGGCCCGCCGTAAGTGGTCTTCCGGAACTGAATGCTTCCGGTATCCAGGATCCACATCCGATCGCGCGGATCCACCACGACACTCTGCACGGAAATGAGGCGATCGGCCTGTTTCGCCATTTCCGGCTGGTTGAGATCAGCGTCCGGAAAGGGGACCACTTTGCCATCGCGAATCTCGCCGACCGTGAAATCCACGGCATCCCCCCAGCGGGGAAAATTGACGAAGATGCGTCCGGCTTTCGAAACGGTCACGCCGGTCGGCATGGGCCCCAGGAACTGATGAACAATTTCCGGGGTCGCCGCGGGCAAGCCGGAGGAAAACATAAGAGTAAGTGCGAAAAGCCCGCCCGGGCAATGCAGAGCGTTCATTTTTTCCAATCGACCGGCAAAGTGGCAGCTTGCATGCCGTTGTAAGTTCCGGTGCGTGCCCCGGCGCCGCCCGAGCGGGAGGTAAGCAACAACGGAGCGGAACATGCAGCCTGCTTGCCTACAAGATGGGTACCAGCGCGAAACATCTCAATCAGAACGATGGCGGCCAGAACGACCAAAGCCGAAACGATCCCGCCGACATTGCGCGAGTGGCGAAAGAGCGCCTCGGGTTCGACGAACTCCGCCCCGGACAGAGCGAAGCGGTCCAGGCAATTCTGGACGGGCACGACACGCTTGTCGTGCAGCCCACCGGTTCGGGAAAATCCGCGATCTACCAGATCGCCGGGCTGCTGATCGAAGGGGCCACGGTTATCGTTTCGCCGCTGATCGCCTTACAAAAAGATCAGGTGGATTCGATCCGGGATCAGAACTCCGCCGCGGCAGCAGCCGTGAATTCCGCGCAAAAGGCATCGCATATTCGCGAAAACGTGCAGCGCCTCGAAGAAGGCGAACTCGAATATATTTTTCTCTCTCCGGAGCAACTCGCCAAACCGTCCACGATCGAAACGCTTCAGCGTTCGAATGTCTCTCTGTTCGTGGTGGATGAAGCGCATTGCGTGAGCCAGTGGGGCCACGATTTCCGCCCGGACTACCTTCGTCTCGGCGCCGCTATCGAAGCCCTTGGCCATCCGCGGGTTCTCGCCCTCACGGCAACCGCTTCGCCACGGGTTCGGGAGGAGATAGCGGAGCGTCTCGGCCTGCGCGAGCCGAAAGTTTTCGTGCAGGGCTTCGATCGTCCGAATATCTATCTGCGGGTCGACAAGTTCGAAACGGAGACGGAAAAGCGCGACGCTCTGATTCACCGGGTGCGATGGGCGGATAAGCCCGGCATCATCTATGTCGCAACCCGGCGGGCAGCGCGAGAGGTGATGCAGGCGCTTGAAGAGGAAGGTATCGACTCCCTGTATTATCATGGCGGTCTCGGGCGCAAGGAACGGGACGAAGCTCACGAGTGGTTCATGTCCGGCGCCAGCGGCGTCATGGTCGCCACGAATGCTTTCGGAATGGGAGTCGATAAGCCGGATGTCCGTTTTGTTTACCATTACGATCCACCGGATTCGCCGGACTCCTATTATCAGGAAATCGGCCGCGCTGGGCGCGACGGCGAGAGGGCAGATGCAATTCTCTTCTTCCGCCAGGAAGACATTGGCTCGCAGAGCTTCCACGCCACGGAAGGAAAACCCGACCCGGAACTGCTCGAACAGTTCGCCACCAGACTCGCCGCCATTCAGGGGCCGCCCGATTATGAGTCGATGAGCGCGGAACTCGGCATCGCGCCCCGAAAGCTCTCGATTGCACTGCAACATCTGGAAGACACCGGCGTCGCGGAAATCCGCGCCAGCGGTGAGGTTCACATCGCGGAAGATGCCGATCTTTCCGCCGCCGCTCAGCAGGCCGCTGAAGAGCAGGAAGGGCGCAGCGGCTCCCGCAGAGCGCGCCTGGAACGGATGCGCGAATACGGAGACACCACGAAATGCCGGCGTGAGATGCTTCTCCGCTATCTCGGAGACGATTATAACGGCCCGTGCAATTTCTGCGACAACTGCGATGCCACTCAGGACCGCGTGCCGATTGATCCCTCAGCCGGAACCAGAAGAGAGATTGTTTAAGGGGTATGACTCAGGTGTTCGTTTCGCAACAGTTCGGGAAGAGAAAAAGCGCGACAGGGCTTATCATAATGAGCGACTCACACTCTTATGACACCTGCTCCCGCCCGTAGTATCGATCAGCCGGCAAACTGCCAAACCCTGACCCTGACCGGGAATATGGGCGTTATTCTGCTGGACGGCGAAGGGCGAATCATCGCGGAAAATAAGCGCGCCCGAAACATGCTCCTGACCGAGGCAAACTTTATCCGGCTCAATGGAATGCTGAGCGCGATCAATGGCTATGCCACTGAACTCAAAGAGCGAATTGACCGGGTGCTTCGCCAGCAAAACAGCGTTCGCGAATTCATTTTGATGAATTCGCACTCCGACCGTCTGCCGATAGCGCTCACCGTGCAATGTTATCGGTATGGCCGTGCCGCTGTCGCGATTGTAATCGCCGATCCCAATCAGGACTATATGCCCGACGTCGAACTTCTGAGGACTCTTTACGGGCTGACCTCGGCGGAAATCCGCGTCGCCAGCGCGCTCGCCGGCTGCCGGAGTATCGCGGAGACCGCGGCGGCGCAGAAGATGGCGCTTCACACCGTGCGCACCCATCTGAAAAGCCTCTTCCAGAAGACCGGCTGTCATCGCCAGTCGGAGCTGGTTGCGCTGCTTCTGAATACTCCGGCTCAGCCCGAAATTCTACTCTGAACAGTATCCGACCGCGGAGCGTGCCTCGCTGGTACACGAGTGGCGCTTTCGCGAACGGATACCTTCAGCGCTTATTTCATCCACTCAGTGATCGCCTTCTGGTGTAATACGATACTTGTCCTCGAATAGCTGACAAATCCAAACCGGCGAAAATTCGTCATTAACCGGCTCACCTGTTCGCGTCTGGTGCCGGCATACTGAGCGAGAAAGCTGTGCGTAAAAGGAAGCATCTGCACGGAGCCATCATCGGTTTCACGGCCGAACCGCTGCGCCAGATTCAGCAGTGCCTGCGCCAGCCGGTGGGCAATGTCGTCCATCGCCAGACTGGCGATACGGCCGACTCGTTCCTCCAGCCGCTGCACGAAGATCTGAATGAGGGCCGCGCCCAAATCCGGGCGGCTGGTAGCCCTGTCCTGAATTTCCGCGGCGGTCCACATCATGATCTTGGTCTTTTCCAGCGCGACCGCTTCCTCCGACCCCGGGGGACCCAGCAAAGAGGATTCGCCAAAAAACTCATCGGGCTGATAAATCGAGACAATGACGCACCGGCCTCCCTCCGCGGGCCGGCAGATCTTCACCTTACCTGCGATGATCAGGTAAAGGCATGTAGAAGGCGATTCCGGGCTGTAGATGGTCTCGCCCTTGCGAAACTCAAGTATTGTCGACCAAGGCAGAAAATCGCGCGGATCCTCGCGTCTCTTGCCGATGGCCGGTGCTGCAACTGAACTCATAAGGCTCCCCTTTCCGAACATTCAATTTGGATTACACGGGCGGCGATGCGCCAGGATGCTTTTTGTTTCATTTGAATGGACTCTCGCTGTTCAGGAGTTTTCCGACAATACCCGCGCGTGTCGTTACGTCCAGCTTGCGCATGATCAGATTGAGATAAGTCTTCACCGTATTCGGACTGATGTTCATACGCTCCGCAAGCTCTTTGCTGGTCAGTCCGGTGGAAATCCCCGCCAGTACTTCCTCTTCGCGGGGAGTCAGCCCGTATAGCTCGGAGAAGCTGCGGATCGCGTCCGCCGCGGAACTGATTCGCCGAAAATGAAGCGTCAGGACCGGGCCCCCCAGAGCCCGGCTGCGCGGTTCCATGAAACAGGCGCGGCAACGGTATTGTTGCCGTTGTCCCTGCACCTGGATGCGAACCTGGCCCGCGTTGCGAAGGTCGCGCTTCTGCAGCGCAAGAATGAGATCGCGCGGGATCACGGCCGCCCCGTCTTCCTCACGATGCCGGTTGAGGTCGGTGAGAATCGCGGCGGCTCCATGATCCATCGCCAAAGGGCTGTACGACATATCCACCACGACGATGCCTTCCTCGAGCGTGATGGTCTGGGAGTTTCTCCGGAAAACCGGCTGCAGCGCGGGTAAACTGCCGGACCCCAGACGTTCCTCACTGCCGCCAATCCATGGTGTATTCGTCACGGACATGCTTGAACTCCTTTCCACGACAAGCGGGAATATTCGGGATCAGGGAACATATTGATAAATGAACGTGCCCCAGTTAGCCAACTGCGTTCGGGGCGTGTTCGGGATATACTCGGCAACCATCCAGATGCTGCCGTCCGCACTGGCCACCGCGGTGGAATAATCGCCCCAGCGCGCAACAGGCGCCGTGGCGGACGGGAAGTATCCGCTGAATCCGTCCTCGGGGCCCGCACCCGCGCCGCGAATCGCGACATTTACCGGTAATGTCGCGAAATCGACAGTTGAAAACGCGGCGCTGGGGTAGTAGTCGGGACCGACCAGTGTAAATGCGATCGAGCCGCGGCCCTGTGAGTTCACCGCAATTGCGGGGCGCAGAAGGTGATTGTTCCGGACGGACAGAAAGCCCTGCGTCAACACCGTGGCGCTCAGCACGGAACTCCGGAAAACAGGCGATAGGACGACAATCAACCCGCCCACTACACTGTTGCCCTGATCGTCGATGACCTCGGTGGGAAGCGAAACGAAAAGCCGCCCTCCTGAGTAAGAGACGGACTGAACTCGCGAGTCCTGATTGCCGTCGATGAAGGAGAGGCCCTGAGAGAGAGAGTCGCCATAGGGAATCGGTCCGGGCTTCTGATTTGCGATACCTGGATAGATATACGATTTCGTCGCCACGGTGGATTGAGTCAGCACCAAAGCGGGGTTCGCGCCGTCGAGGGAGGCGGTATTCGTAAGCGCCCAGATACCCAGCCGGTTGTCCACCGCAAAGAACGCCTGACTGCTGACGAAGTACTCCAGTCCGCCGTTGGAAATCACATTGCTGGCGCCAGGAGCCGTGGTGGCCGGCTGGATGGAAAATTCATAACCGGTCGAAAGAGGTATCAGAAAGCGATAGGTCGGGGGAGCAACCGCGCCCTGGCCCAGAGACTTTTTGGAAATGGCGAGAATCGCCGCATCGATGAGCACCGGCGAATCGGTCGAATATTCATTCGCGCTGATATAAAAGCCGTAGCGGTCCGATCCGATCTGCGGAAAATCGCTCACGCAGGGACACCCGGGGTTCGCCGCATTTGTCGTATCCATCACGTAAATATTCCAGGTTCCGAGAGGATCCGCCGTCTGCGTTACGGCCATATAAATATGAGAGTGGCTGGTGGGAATTCCGGCCGAGTCGACATCGAGCACTCGCTGCAACACGAACCAGCGGGCGATATCTCCGTCGTAATAAACCCGCATGTCCGTCGGGAACACACCGTAGATCCCGGTGGCACGGTCGATGGCGGGGGCAACCCCGAACAGTTCATTGCTGCTGATGGTGCGGATCAACCGGCTGCCGGATTGTGAGAACACCTGCACCGCATTGTTCACGCCTTCGAGAATCAGCCCGTTGGCTACCGCTATGGACGGGTTGGGTGGTTCCACGCTGAACTGGTTGCCGGAGTTTGCGTTGCGCTGATCCGCATGACTGAGTCCGGGAAAGCCGATACCGCCCGATGTGGGTAAGATCGGAAGCGAAGTATTCGCGGCGGCTGCTCTGGCGGCGAACGCGGTGAAACCCGAGAGCCTGGGCTGCGCGGCTGCGGCCAGTCCCGATCGGAGAAGTTCCGGGTGTGGATACGATAACGGCGTTGTGGCCACTTCGAGTCCGGCCGCCGCCGCGAGTGGCGCGCCGACCTGGGAGGCAGAACGCCGCGCGGTTAACGACGGCGCGAGTGCAGCCTGCGCCGCCGGAGTTGCAGCCTGAGGGGTTGTTGTCCGCACCAGAGTAAGTTGCCCGGTCACACTCGCCGGTATGTAATGTCCTTGTGTTGTTACCTGGCCGAATGCCGAGGCGCCGGCAAGCACGGCCGCCCAGGTTGCCGCGATAGCCACCGGTCTGCGACGCCGAGCTGTCGACGAAAGTCCGGCAACCAGCAGCAATCCCGACAAGAAGAGGCCGAAACCTCCTGGCTCAGGTACTGAAGATACGGTTGTAAGCTGAGCCGTGACGCTGAGAACTCCGGGTTCTCCCATGTTGTCGGCCGTATCCACAAACCACCCGTAAGTGTCACCCGGCGAGACGGAAAAGCTCGCCATGCCGGAGTCTCCGGTCGTGTCGGAAAGAAGAACTCTCGAGCTGCGCAAGATATAGCCCGCGTCGTCGAAGCCGGGCATGTCGAGCGACTGATAAGACCAGCCGAAAGTAATCAGGCCCGGCGCGAGGGCAGTAGAGCTATAGGTCGTCATGCCCGAAAGGCCGCTTCCTGTATTTCCCCCGGTTAAGACAAGTGAAGTTCCGTCCGAAGAAACAGAAAACGTGCCGTCCGCATTGCTGTTCGACAATTGAAAAATGCCGGGTGGTGTGTTGAAGAGTCCAGCTGCCCGCGCCTGCTGAGTGGCCCCGAAGGCGACCAGCAGCGGCGAGAGTAAGATGGGCGACAGCCGATTTGACATGCGCCGCAAGCGTGAACTGCCGACCCGCTGCGTGAGTCTGTTAAATACCTGCACGTTTCCTCCTGAGACCAAGTGTGTGAACGCGTCCGATTGCGTCACCTGTCCGTTTACCCGCGAAGTTCAGCCCCGCTTCCGCAAATCCATCACGAGGCCGCTCTGACGGTCATTCGCCATAGCAAGGAATCATTGCTTCCGATCAATGACTCTGTGCAGTGCCACTATCAAACGACGTCCGGCAGAAAGTACGACTGTAGGCTGCAGGGGCGGTGCTGTCAAGATGCGTTTGACGGCCGAAGCTACTGCGATTTGTGCACAAAGCGATGACAAAGCGTGCCGCCGCCGCAGCGCAAAGCGTGAGCGGAAGTTCGAATTGAAGCGGATAACTGCTTTTCCTGCAGTGTCTTCCTGTCGTCAACAGGAAGCAGCGGGTCCCGTCTAAAAACCTGAGCGAAGTGAATAGGACAGAGTAAGCGATCGTTGACATCGATGTAATTGACGATACAGCCATGAGAAATGCCGGTACCACCCGTACTGTAGTTATTGGGGGTTTCAGCCGATACGGGTCACACCGAACAGAACGAACCGGCGGCGCCTGATGTGACTGGTTTAACAAACGGAGCGAGAGTAAGCAGGTCCTCTCGCCAGGCAGTTCGAAAAGAATCTCTTCTTACATCCCACTGGTTCCACACAGTGATATTTAGTAGGGAATATATACCTTTTTAACCTTTTGGGTGATTCTGACAGTGCGCCAAAATGATACACTCGCCTCTAAAGCGCGAAGCCAAAAGGCTTTAGAACTTACAGGTCAGACTTGACTTCGCCTTGGTGTCTTCCCGTTGTGCGGCCTCGGGGAAAGGTGCGGTTCCCAATGGGGGTAAGTCCCGATAGTAGTTGTTCCCGAGGGTGGTGACCCCCGGATGTGGCATTGCATACAGGGCAAAACCGGAGCGGCTCCGTTAGGTCGCAATCTCAGGGTTGGTGGATAACTTATGGACGTTGATCCCGGCTTTAAAAGCAGACTTTCCATGGAACCTTACGGCGCGGCGCCGGCGCCGCAGGTCGCGCGCGAGGATCCTCTTTGTCACCTTCCCTGCGGCAAGCTCCTTGAGTTTCGGAAGGCGCAGACGATCTACGGTGCGGAAACCGCCCCGGAGATGCTGTACCTGATTCTCGAAGGCAAGGTAAAGGTGCTGCGGCTGCAGTACGAGCGAAATCCCGTGCTCGTCGATATTTACCAGACGGACGATTTTTTCGGCGAAGCCGCCTTTCTCCGGCGCGCCGCACATGCCGAAGCCGCGGTCGCGATCGAAAACAGCAGGGTCATGGCGTGGAGCATCCTCGAGATTGAGTCCATTCTGATCCGCAGGCCGATGCTCGGAATCGCCCTCATGCAGCTGTTCGTGAAGCGGTCCATGGACTTCGGCGGGCGCATCGAAAGCCTTTCGGTGGACTCTATTCCGCGGCGCCTGGCTCGATCGCTGATCCATCTTTCAGAGCGGCTGGGGCACGAAGCTCCGGACGGCTCCACGGAGATGATCCCGATCACCCACGAGTTGCTCTCGCAATACGTCGGAACATCCCGGGAGATCATCACGCAACACATGAATCGCTTCCGTAGGATGGGGTATCTTCGTTACTCCAGGCGGGGTATCCTGCTTGATCGATCCGCGTGGGAAACCTGGCTCCGCGAAGCGCCGAAAGCATCCTGAGACTGTCCGGTCCAGATCTGGACGGGGAGACCGGCGCCGCCTGGCACCGGTCTCCCTGCTGGTTTCCGTTCCCGCCTAACCCGCCGCGACCCCGAGCACTTCCCGAATACGACGCCGCGTATCTTCGAGCGCCTGATCGAGCCGCCTGAGTTCGCGACTCAGCGTGATCAGATCGCCGGTCAGCGTACTGTCCTTTGAGTCGAGGAATTGCACCTGCTGCAATACCGCCTTCCTCGCGAAGTCCGACATACTCCGCGCGCCGGAACGCGCGCAAGCGTCGGCAAACTTCTCATATTCATCGGCGAAAACTCGAAAGGTCACGGGTCGGGACAGTCGCTTCATCAAAATGTCATCCAGGCGCGGCCGAAGCCACATCACACCGATCCGGCGCGACGAGACTCTTACGGCCCGGCCGAAAGGCCCTCCGCGGAGCCACTTAAGCCATAAAACTCGGTGGCCATAACGCGGAATAGCCGCCCGGCAGAGTCCGGATGGCAGATCGTGGCGCGGTCCGGCGGGGCTTTCCGGCAGTGAAATTAGACTGTAGGATGCCGCTCATCGGCTGTCAAGTATTAATCTATTTCCATCAGCGCCCCCGCCGCATTCACTACCCTGAACAGGTCTTGACGCGCACTTGAGCTTCACCAAAACTGAGTCAAACGACTATTCCGGTTACAGAACGGCTTCCGAGCTATGAATCTCATCGCGGCTGAAAACATTTCGCTGACAATATTGTGTTCTTGCGCATCGAAAACGTTGACCCGTGGCGTCAGGTTTTGCATGTCCGCCGAGAAACCGGGGTCCGAAAGAGTACTACCGTAGAGGCAAAAGAGTTATTGCCAGTACTCGGATGAGTAGCTGCATACCCGGTACAGTCCTAATATCTCCCCTCTTTGGGTTAGTGCAATATGGCGATTGTGAGCCAGGTGCGCCGATGTTACTGTTCATTTCGAGAGGAACACCAATTCCTCTCAGGAGGTAACACTCGTGAAGCTTAGTAACATTCTGCTCGTGTCCATGGTTTCCGCCGTGGCCGCGTTCGCTCAAAATCCCATCACTGCTGATTCTCCGTATCAGATTCGGTACGCTTCGAACCTGACCATCGGCGACTCTGTGGTCAACATTTCAAACACCGGAGCCCGCGGTGGAGTAACGCTTCAGTCCGGCACCAGCGCCGGCGTTGGTGGTGCGATCTGCGCCAACGTCTTCGTCTTCCAGCCGGATGAAGAAGTCGTCTCCTGTTGCTCCTGCCCCGTCACGCCGAACGGCCTCGTGTCTCTCTCGGCTCAGCGGGATCTGATCAACAATCCGCTCTTCGCTCATGGCGCCCCGACGTCCATCGTGATCAAACTGGTCGCGACCGTCCCGGTTGGCGGCAGCTGCACGAACTCCGCCGCTGCTGTTAACACCGAGACTCTGGCGCCCGGCATGGTTGCGTGGGGCACCACCATCCACGCGAACAGCTCCGCTGCCGCGGGTACCTATGCGGTGACCGAAACCGCCTTCACGCCTGCGTCTCTCAGCGCGTCGGAACTGGCTCGCCTTTCCAACGTGTGCGGTTTCGCACTGGCGCAGGGCAGCGGCAACGGTGTTTGCAATTCGTGCCGTCTCACCGGACTCGGCGCGACATCGGCCGCGAAGTAACTGGCCGAGCCTGTCTCCCGCTCCGCGGTTCGGGAGCGGGAGCGCATGGCCGGCGGAGTGGGGTAAAGAACTGCGTTTACCCCACTCATGAAGGCGGTACCGAAGAAAATTCCCCGGATACTCACGGGACTGGTTCGCAGATATTACGGAGGAAACCATATGAAAATACATCTGGGCTTGTTTATTGTGGGCGCCGGCGCGCTCCTCGTCCATGCGGCAGACGACAAGGTCGCGGGACTCGCGTCCGCCAATTCGATTGTTGCTGAAGTAGACGGCCAGGCGATCACCATGGCCGAATTTGAACGCGCGCGTCCCTCGGCTCTGTTCCAGGCAAAGAATGCCTTTTACGACGCCGAGAAGAAAGCTGTCGAGGATTATCTCGACGATTACCTGCTGGAGCGTCAGGCCAGAAAAGAAAACGTGACCGTCGAAGAACTGCTGAAGAAGCACGTCGACAATCTGGTCGGCAAAGATCCCGACGACAGTGCTCTTGCCGTTTATTATGAAGGCCTCGACATCAACGAGCCCCTTTCCGCTGTAAAAGACAAGATTCTCGAGCACATTCGTACACGCAGGCTGGCCAAGCTGAAGACCGCCTACATGAAGTCACTGCGGGAACAGGCGAAGATTTCCATCGAGCTGACGGCGCCCCGGACCCAGATCTCTCTCAAAGACACACCGGTGCGCGGCGCGGGCGCCAAAGTCACTCTCGTCGAATATGCCGATTATGAGTGCCCCTATTGCCAGCAGGTTCAGCCACAGCTGGAGCGACTCGAATCGGAATACAAAGGGAAGATCGCCTTCGCCTACAAAGACATGCCTCTCCCGATGCACACGCACGCGCAGAAAGCCGCGGAGGCCGCCTCGTGCGCGGGCACGCAGAACAAGTACTGGGAATATCACGATGCCCTCGTGAAATCCAAAGATCTCGAAGTCTCCCAGCTGAAGGCAACGGCCTCAAAGATCGGCCTCAATACTTCGGCTTTCAATTCGTGCCTGGATTCCGGCGAGCGTGCCGGAGCCGTTCGCGCGTCGCTTGACGAAGCGACAAAGCTGGGTCTGAACGGAACTCCCAGCTTCTTTTTGAACGGCCGATTTTTTTCCGGAAACATTGCGTATGAGCAGCTTCGCCAGATGGTGGATGAAGAGTTGACTCGCGCTTCCTCTCTTTCGCAGGAGAACCCGGGGCGCTAAGCGTTTTTCAGGCCGAAAGACGTGAATCGCCGGAGATAATCATAATGAAAACACTTAAACGACTGCAGGTAACATCGCGGGGGCGTGCGTCCCGCCGCGGCGCGGGATACACCGTTGGCCTGACATTTTTAGCAATCATGGTCGCACAGTCGTTGCCGGCTGTGACGATTCAATCCCAGGTCTCCGTGGTCACACCCGGAGTCAATCCTGTTTACAACGTCACTTATACTGTGAGCGGATTCGACTTCCGCGACAACTCCACCGTCCTTGATGAGCTGGATATCGAATTTCCCGCGAACACGTTCGCGCAGCTCACGAGCGGCGTCGCGCCGGCCTCTTTCGATCTTCTGCTGTTCCAACCCAATAATCCTCCGGGCGCGGCGGGAGATTACAGCGCGGCGGCGAATACGGATCATGCCAGCCTTGCCGGAACTTTCAGTGTCAACTTCACCCTGAGTATTCCGGCGGCCTCTTTTAATCCGGCAACACTGATGCAGCTGTACTTTATCAACGAATTCGATAACAACCCGCAAAGCAGCACGTTCGGCAATTTGCGGGATTCCATTTCCGGCACCACCGTTCCCGTGGTTTCCGTGGGTGCCGCACCCGAACCTTCCAGCTTAGCCCTGATTTTCGCAGCAGGACTATCGGGCTGCTGGGGACTTCGCCGGCGGGCCAGACGCCGGCCCGTTCGGGCCCACCGCAATTAGCCAATCGTAATACGTCCTGCTGACCTGTACCAGAACTGTGTCCATGAACAAAGGGGCTTTCATGCGTTTCCCGTCAAGACTGAAGTTATTGATTCCCTTAACCCTGCTGGCAGCCCCAGCGGGTTTCAGCCAGATCAACCCGGCGAATCTCACCATCACCGGGTACCAGATGATCAGCGAGCAGCGCGTCACGCGTACGCAGTCGTATTTCTCGTATCGCGCGGATGTAGTGAATGCAGGACCCTCGTTGCCGGCCATTACAGCCACGGTGACCAGCCTCACCCCGAGCGCGGTCGTCGTCCCCGGCCAGGGCAATCTGCATTTTCCCGCTGTCCCTTCTAAAACCGAGATCAGCAGCATCAATACTTTTACGCTGCTGATCGACAAAAGCGTTTCGTTTAACCTGAGCAGTCTGAAATGGTCCTTCAATGCGCCCGTCGCGGACGCCGGACCGGCCCAGACAGTCACACTTGGTTCTACCGTGCATCTCACGTCGGCTGCGTCCTCAAATCCAAGCGGATTGGGGACGCTGACCTATGCCTGGGGCTTCCAGACCGTTCCCGCAGGCAGCACCGCAACCATACAGAATCCCACCAGCGTCACACCGACCTTCGTCGCCGACGTGGCTGGCGACTATATCGTGAGTGTCAGCGTGAGTAACGGTGTTGGCACCGATTCGTCCTTCGTCAAGATCACCACGACGAACTCCGGTCCGGTGGCGGATGCCGGCCCGAATCAATCGGTTGTCGCCGGCACCACCGTTCATCTCGATGGCAGCCGTTCCAGCGACGCGGACGGCGATCCCATCACCTATTCCTGGAGTCTCGTCCAGGTACCCCCGGGCAGCCAGGCCGTCCTCTCGGGCGCGAATCTTGTTAATCCTACCTTTGTAGCCGATTTTACCGGCATTTACATCGCGCGACTCGTGATTTCCGACGGAACGAACATCAGCGCTCCTTCGTTCGTTACCATCACGACCGGACCCGGCCACACGCGTCCCGTTGCCATCGCAACCACGGCAACGGCCAGCGTCTCACTCAACGCCACCGTTCAGCTCGATGGTTCCAAATCGACCGATATCGACGGGAACCCGCTTACCTATAAGTGGAGTCTCATCACCATTCCCGCCGGAAGTCATGCCGCCCTCAGCAGTCTGACTCTGGTGAATCCGACCTTTATCGCCGACACCGCGGGCACCTATGTAGCGCAGTTGATTGTGAACGACGGGTTTAATGACAGCCTGCCCGCCACGGTCACCGTCTCCACCACCGGCGTGCAGCCACCCGTCGCGAATCCGGGCCCGAACCAGTCCGTCGTTCACGGGGCCACCGTTACCCTCAACGGTTCCGGCACGGACCCCCAGGGCCTGCCGCTCACCTTCAAATGGGCGCTCATCGGTGTTCCTCCGGGCAGCACGGCGCAGCTCTCGAACATCAATGTCCCCAATCCGACGTTCGTCGCGGATCTCCCCGGCACTTACGTCGCCCAGTTGACCGTCAACAACGGCGTTCTCAACAGCCCCACCGCGAACGTGACCATCACCACCACGAATGCCGCGCCTGTCGCGGTGATCTCGGTTCCCAGCACTACCGTACCCGTGGGCGCCACCGTGGCTCTCAGCGGCCTCAACTCCACCGACGCGGAGCACGATCCGCTTACTTATAAGTGGACTTTGCTGAACGTGCCCGCGGGCAGTTCCGCGGTTCTGGTCGGCGCGACAACTTCGTCTCCCACCTTCATCGCCGATGTCGCGGGTCCCTATGTGGTTCAGTTGATTGTCAACGACGGCTTTGTCGACAGCCAGCCGGTCACCGTGACCATCACCGCGAGCACCGGGGCCACCATCACGCTGTCGCCGGATCCTCTGAATCTGACGAACGCCCCGGGAACCCTGACCGTTACTCTCGGCAATCCGGCCAAGCCGGGCGGTCAGGTGATTAACCTGGCTATCCTCGACACCACCGTCGCAACCACGCCCTCGAGCGTCACGGTCGCCGAAGGCCAGACGACCGCCACGGTGAGCATCACCCCGGTGGCCCTCGGGAGCACCATCATTCTCGCCAGCGCGACCGGACTCAGCAACGGCTCGGCTCACATTAATGTGGGTGCGTCGTCTCTGACTCTCTCGCTCAGCGCCAGCACGGTCGGAATCTCGAAGTCCGTGACGGCTACGGTCACGCTCAGTTCCCCGGCGCCCACGAATCTGACCGGCTCCATCACGGTTAATAACACCAATATCGTGAACGTGCCGTCGACCTTTACCATCGCCGCCGGAAGCACCACCGCGACCTTTACGGTGACCGGGCAGGCGACGGGCACAACGAACATCACGGCAGTCGTTCCCGGCTATGGCCCGGGCGATACCCGCACTATAACCGTAACGTCCCTCGGCGCGATTTCCCTGCAGAGTGGCGCTGTCATCGGTGTTGGCCAGACGGTCAACTTCGGCGTCACGCTGATTACGCCCGCTCCCGTGGGTGGCGTCACCGTGAATCTGGTCAGCAGCGATCCTCGTCTCACGGTCACTCCGTCCGTCTTCATTAAGGAAGGCGCAACGGCTCCGGATGTTTCGGCCCAGATTACGGGAGTGAATATCGGAACCGCGAACATCACGGCTTCAGCCACTGGTTTCGCGGGTGACACGAAGAGTGTGCAGGTAGCCGCGAACCTCTCCTTCCAGCCTGGTAACATCACGCTGGCGGTGGGCGCTTCGCAGACCCTGACACTCACGCTTTCGGGCCCCGCGCCCGTCGGCGGTATCACGGTCACTCTGCAGTCCAACAACAACGCCGTCGCCGCGGTCCCCTCGAGCGTCAATATTGCGCAGGGCGCCACCACGGCCGCCGTTCCCGTAACGGCCGGTTCCACCACGGGATCCGCCATCATCACGGCCAGTTCCAGTGTTGCCGGTATCGTCAGCGGCACGGCGAACGTCACGGTCGTAAGCGGCCTCGCCATCAGCGCGCCGCTGCCCCCCGGTGTCGTCGGCGCACCTTATAACGCCACTGTGACGGCGACCGGCGGCACGCCCCCGTACACCTTCACGGCGACCAATCTTCCGGCCGGCCTGTCCATCAGCGCCGCGGGAGTCATTACCGGTACCCCGACGGCCGCTGGAAGCAGCACGCCGACCATCACCGTTACCGACACAACGCCCGGCACGCACCTGACCGCGACGGCCACTCCGACCATCGTGATCAGCCCCGCGCTGGCCATCAATCCGATTACTCTGCCCACCGGTGTCGTCGGCAGCGCCTACAGCGCAACCGTGACCGCGACGGGCGGGAACGCTCCTTACACGTTCACGGCGACGGGTCTGCCCGCCGGCCTCAGCATCACCAGCGGCGGTCAGATCACCGGCACCCCGACGGCAGCCGGCCCGGCCACCATCGTGGTCACGGCGACCGATTCCACCTCTCCAACCAAACTGACAGCGACGGCGAGTTTGCCGATCACGATCAGCGGCGCGGTCGCGATCACCACGACCTCGCTCCCGAACGGGACGGTTGGAACCGGTTATAACTTTACCGTTGCCGCGACCGGCGGCACCGCGCCCTATACGTTCACGGCATCCGGCCTGCCTGCCGGGCTCTCCATCAGCCCCGCCGGAGTCATCAGTGGTACGCCGACGGCCAACGGAACGGCTTCCGTGACTCTCACGGTCACCGATTCCACCAACCCGACGCACGCCACCAGTTCCGTGACGCTGCCTCTCACCATCAGCAATCAGCTGGCGGTCTCCACCACCTCGCTGCCCTCGGGCGTGGTTGGCGCGGCTTATAACTTCACCGTGACGGCGACAGGCGGAGTTGCGCCCTACACCTTCACGGCTGCGGGTCTGCCCGCCGGTCTGTCCATCAGCGCAGGCGGCGTGATCTCGGGAACGCCCACTACGGCGGGTGCCCCCAGCGTCGCTATCACCGTGACGGATTCCACGAATCCGACTCACCTGAGCGCCACGGTCAACCTGACTCTGACCATCGGTCCGGGTCTGGCGATCACTCCGCTCACGGCGCCGAACGGTACCGTGAACGTCGCTTATCCCGCAACCCAGGTGAGCGCCACTGGTGGCACCGCCCCGTATACCTTTACGGCCACGGGTCTGCCCGCCGGACTTTCCATCAGCGCCGGCGGTTCCATTACCGGAACGCCGACCGCGGCGGGCTCCTTCACGGCAGTCATCACCGCGACCGATTCCACCAATCCGACGCACCTGACCGCCACGCTGAATCTGCCGATCACCATCGCACCGCCGCAGCTCGCCATCACCACCACGTCGCTGCCCGGCGGGACCGTTGGCGCGGCCTACAACGCCACGGTCGCGGCCACTGGCGGCACCACCCCGTACACCTTCACGGCCACGGGTCTGCCTGCCGGACTCTCCATCAGCGCGGCCGGTGTGATCTCCGGAACCCCGACCGCTCCCGGTACTGTCACGGCGGCGATCACGGTCACCGACTCCACCAACCCAACTCACATGACCGCTACGGCGAATCTGTCCATCGCCATCGCGCCGCAGAACCCGTCGATCACCACAACCTCGCTGCCAAACGGCACCGTGGGTTCGCCCTATAACGCCACCATCACGGGTACGGGCGGCACCACCCCGTATACCTTCACGGCCACGGGTCTGCCCGCCGGATTGTCCATCAGCGCCGGCGGCGTGATCAGCGGAACTCCCACGGTGGCCGGACCGTTCAGCATCGTCGTTACGCTGACCGACTCCACCAATCCGACGCACCTGACCGCAACCGCGAACCTGTCCGCCACCATCGCCCCGCAGACGCTGGCCATCACGACCAGTTCGCTGCCCTCGGGTACGGTAGGCGCAGGCTACTCCGCACAGGTACAGGCGACGGGCGGAACACTCCCGTATACCTTCACCGCTTCGGGTCTGCCCGGCGGTCTGTCGATCACCACTGGCGGCCAGATCACCGGAACCCCGACGCTAGCCGGCAGCTACCCGGTTGCCATCACCGTCACCGATTCCACCAACCCGACGCACCTGACCGCGACCGCCAATCTGACGATCGTCATCAGCGGCGTGAGCGGCGGCCCCGGACTCACGATCTCCGGCGCCACCGTCGGTCAGAACCTGCAGGCGCCTTTGATTATCAATCTGTCGCAGGTGCCTTCCACCAGCGTGAACGTGACCATCTCCAGTGACAACCCGAACGTGGTTCTGGCGGGACGCGCCGTGGATGCGGGCACCACCAACCTGGTCATCGCTGTTCAGGCCGGCGTGGCACAGTTCAACGTGTACGCTCAGGGTCTGGCGAGTTCCGGCACCGCCAACATCACGGCGAGTGGCGCGGGCTACAACAGCGGCACCTCGCAGGTGACCCTGGCTCCGTCCGGCTTCGTGCTGGCCGGACCGAACGGGGTGGGCGGCAGCTTTACCTCGAATCAGGGCGCTATCACCCCGCTGACCGTGTCGGCCGTGCAACTGGACGGCTCCGGCAACGTCGGCTCGGTGGAACAGGTTCGCGGCGGCTTCAGCGCCTCCGTTAACCTCTCCGTCGCGAACAGCGCCGTCGGAACGGTTTCCCCCGCCACCGCCAATTTCACCGGCGGCGTGGATACCGCTTCGGCGCAGTTCACTGCCGGCAACACGGCCACCAGCAGCACCATCACGGCGGTCCCGCCCGCAGGCTTCAGTACGCCTGCAGGCAACGCCAATGTTGTGGCCGTGACCGTTCAGCCGGTTTCGGTCATCGCCGGCAACGCGTCGGTCGGACAGGACCTCGAAACCACCACGCAGGTCACGATTCAGGGAACCGCTCCGGCTGACACGGTCGTCACGCTCACCAGCGCCGACCCCAGCCGCCTGCTGCTGTCCAACACCCCGACGGCAACCGGTTCGGCCAGCATTACCGTGACCCTCCGTTCGGGCTTCAGCTCCACCCCGCCGTTTTACGTCTACGGCGTGGGCAACAGCGGAACCGTCCAGTACACGGCTTCTGTTCCGGGCTTCGGCACCGGCAACGGCACCATAACGCTGGGCAGGTCCGCCGTTCTCCTCTCCGGCCCCGCCGGGACCGGCAACGACTTCACCACCACCACGGGTAGCTCCGACTCCTTCCTGAACGTCTCCACGGCGCTCATCGACGGTCCCGGCGCTCCCATCGCGCAAAACGTAGCCGGCGGCTTCAGCGTCTCGGTTGCGGTTACCAGTTCCAATACGGCGGTCGGCACCATCACGGTCTCCCCGCTGACCATCGGGGCCGGTAACAACTCGAACACGACGCAGTTCCACGCGATCAGCAGCGGCACCACAACGCTGTCGGCCGCGGGCTCCGCTCCCTTCGTGATTCCGTCCACGGGCGGTTCGCTGGTGGCCACCGTCAGCACGCCGAAGATCCTGGTCTCCGCGGACAGCGTCGGCAAGGGTCTCGAACAGCAGGGCAGTGTCTTCCTTGCTGCGGCAGCCCCCGCCGGCGGCGTCAATGTGACGCTTACCGTGACTTCCGGCGCGGCCTCGCTCTCGGCGACGGGAACTGACGCCGGTTCGGCCTCGATCACCATCAACATTCCGGCGGGCAACTTCGTCGGATCGTACTTCGTGTACGGCAACGATGTCGCCGGCACCGCGACCATTCAGGCCACGGCGCCCGGCTACGCCTCCGGAACCACCACGGTGTCGCTGGTTCCGTCGGGTGTTGTCATCGGCGGTACCTTCGGCCTCGGCTCGGGCGTGTCCACTACCGTGGGCGGCGCGGACCAGACGCTGAGCATCTCGACCGCGAAACTGGATCCGGCCGAGGGCATTGTGATTCAGGCGCTCAAAGGCGGCTCGTCTCTGACCGTCAACCTGACGAACTCCACGCCCTCCGTCGGCAGCGTGCCCGGCAGCGTAACCATCGCGGCCGGCACGGATACAAAGACAGCGAACTTCCATCCGCTGGCCTCGGGTACCACGTTCATCGGTGTGGTGCAGCCCGCCGGCTTCTCGACGCCGGCCCAGTACACGCAGCTGCAGGCGAACGTGCAATAACCGGTGCGCGGGAGGACGGGTACTGGTATCCGTCCTCCCGCAATCTTCATCCCTTTTGGCTTTTACTGAATAACATGAGATCTCTTCGACTGCCCGGCTCGGTTACCCGAGCCGGTTTCTTTTTGACCGGTTTGCTGAGTTACACGCTGGTCTTACCGGCCGCGCCTTCACTTACCCTCGCGCCGGCAACCGTGGGAAACAGGCTGCAGCAGTCCGCGAGCGTGAAGCTCGGCGAGCAGGCGCCGGACGATGGCGTGCAGATCACCCTCCGCAGCAGCGATCCCGCCCGTCTGCGCCTCTCCAAAGCCGAGGACCAGCCCGGTTCGGAATCCATCACGATTCTGGTCCGCCAGGGCTATCGCGAAAGCCGGGAATTCTGGCTGCAGGCGCTCGACAGCTCCGGGACCGTCACTTACTCGGCCGAAGCGCCGGGTTACGAAAGAGGTACCGCGACGGTAACTCTGGCTCCGTCCGCGATTGTTGTCTCCGGACCTTTCAAAGCCCCGAAATTCGTGACCACCACCGGCGCCGCGCCGGCCAAAATCAGTCTGTTCGCCGCCTGTCTCGATTCTTCGATGAAAATTGTCGCGGAGCAGGCTGTCAGCTCCACCGTTGAACTGACGGTGCTGAACTCCGATCGCAAAGTCGGACATATCTCGGAACATGCCACCATTCCGGCGGGCCGCAGCGCGGTCGTGCTCGCTTTCCAGCCCGCTTCAGAGGGGGAAACGACGGTCGCTCTCGGCAGCCTGCAGGGCTTCGCGAAGGCCACGGATATGAGCTCCGTGATCGCATCGGTCAAAAAACCGGGCCTCGCCCTGTCGGACCAGCTCGTCATCGGCCAGAATCTGCAGGTAGCCGGCGTACTGTCGCTGGGCGAGTTCTCTCCGGCGGGCGGCCTCACCGTAACCCTCACCAGCGAAGATAAGAGCAAGTTGTTACTGTCGAAATCGGCGGACGAGGTCGGCTCCGGTTCCATCACGCTCACCATTCCGGAGAATCAAACGAACGGAAGGTATTTTCTGCAGGCGCTGGGCCGCTCCGGCAATCTGACTTACACGGCATCGGCCCCGGGCTACCGAAGCCGCACTGCCGAAGTTACTCTCGCGCCTTCCGGAGTCATCATTACTCCGGCCTCTCAGGGCCCGCCCGACGAGGCCCACGTCCTCCGCAAGGAAGCTCCGGACGCCGTGCATCGCTTTTCCGTGGATCTGGCCAAAGCGAAAGCCCCGGAACAGCTGGTTCTGTGGACCGCGCAACTCGATCCTGTTACCCACCGCTCCGCCGATATAACGGTACAGCCGCTCCGCGCGGGCGTTTCCCTGAATGTCCATCTCACCAACAGCACCCCCGCCGTGGGACAGCTGCAGCAGGAGCTCAAAATTCCCGCCGGCTCCGATCACGCCGTGGTCGAATTCAAAGCGCTGAGTATCGGCTCCACGGAGATCACGGTCGAAACTCCGAAGGATTTTACGACCTCCGCCAACGCCGTCACCGTCATCGGATACGTTCGGTAATCCGCACGAATAATGGCGCTACGAGCAAAATATTTCGAGGTACTTAACGTATTATAACTTCCCGATTGTCTGTCGGCCGTGTTACTACTTATTACTTCCAGTAATAACACCGCCTATGAAAAAATACTTGACCGCACGCCCTATTGTTTCTCTATTTGTTTGTTTTCTGAGCGGAAGTATCCACCTTTCTGCGCAGACGATTACGCATCAGGTGCCGCTCCCGCCGGGAATGAACTGGTGCGGAGACGGCGCCATTAACAGCCTGCTCTCCTCCATCAACGACTTTCGCACCTCGAACGGAGCGGCCCCGCTGACCGCGGATTCGCTCGGGTCGAAAGATGCCGAAATACGCGCCATCCAGGTGGCGACATATATGGCCACCAACCCTCCCGGCTCGCCCGGTTTCAGCCCGCATCAGGGTTACGACACCACCGCGTCAGGACTGGGGTATGACCTGATCAGCGAGAATCTGGCTTATTACACAACCAGTCCCTCCTACATCGTCTACGGCATCTGGCAGGACCCTCTGCATCTCGCCGCGATGCTGTCGAGACAGGCCACGGTAGCCGGCGTCTCCTGCGTGATCTCCGATTTCAGCCCCTACTGGACCTACGAGCCCGGCGTTGGCCACGGTTCCGCTCACGGTGAGGACGTTGTTGCTGCTGACAAAAGACAGCGGGGCGGCCAGGGTGGAGCCCAGCGCCCAGGTGTTGTTGCCGGCCTGGTTGACCAGTCCCCATTGCAACGTCAGCGGGCTGCCCGCCAGCGCGAAGTTGCCATTGTTGAATACGACCTGTCCGACGCTATTGAGCAGGTTGTTGGTGTTGCTCTGGCGCACGGCGCCCTGGAAGGTCAGCGATTGTCCGTTTACCGGCAAGGTCCCGGTCCAGTTCCCCGCCGTGCTCCAATTGCCGTCCGTGCCGCCGCCATTCCACACGCTCAGCGCGTTGGTGGTGACGGAGAGCGTGCCGTTGGTCGCGAGGTTATTGGTGCTCCAGATCAACCCGACCGGCATGACCGGCAGATTCAGGTTGGTGAACAGGCCCGCGTAAGCGGGAGCGCTGAAGAGGGTGAAGGTGTCGCCCGGCGCCAGCGTATTGGCGCCGAGGAGCGTTACGGCGAGGGTGCCGCCGTAGGTCAGCGTGCCGGTGGTCAGCGCCAATTTGCCATTGGCCGGCGTGGTTCCCTTGTTGAGCGCGACGCGCACGGTGCCCGCCAGGACCGGTGCGCCGGCCACCGTCAGGGTGTTGGAAGCGCCCAGGTTGACCGTGCCGCCGGCAGAGACGTTGAGCGAGGCGATGGTCTGGTTGTACCCGTTGATCGCCAGGGTGCCGCCGCTGGAGATGGGCACGGACGCGTTCGCCCCGAGGCAGTTGGCCGCGCCGCAAACCACCGTTCCCCCCTGGAGGTTGACCGCGGTGTTGGCGCTCGTGGCCGCGCCGTTCAACACCACCGAGCCTCCGCCTCGTTTATAGAAACCGAGGCTCCCCACATTGAGCGGGCCGTTGATGGTGAGATCGCCCGTGGCGGTATTCGTGCCCGCATCCACCTGCACGGACATGCCGTAGCCGTCGCTGACGATTTGGAGGTTAGCATCCAGCACCGAGCCGGAAGCGGCGGCGCTGCACCACAGGCCGGTGC
>Ga0118677_10003543_pt1 | contig 29347 bp, 18 predicted proteins | sample AliMusrvi5mmetaG_FD_86154 | JGI IMG/M metagenome (GOLD analysis project Ga0118677, IMG submission 86154) | reverse complement strand
GGTCCACCCCGGGGGCAGGGCGGGTGGGGGCGCCACCGGCGCGGCGTGGCTTGTGAAAATCCATGAGGCGGCAAGTGCGATGGCAAAACAGATTTGTCTCATGAGCAGGTTCCTTTTTTGCAAATTTCAGCGAGTATATTGAAAGCCGGTGAACAGTAAAGGGTGAAGCGTTGTTTTTCGATGATTCCCGCGACCTTGCCTCATGGGTGAAGCAGGCGTTCATCTTTGCGGCCTTGGCGTCTTTGCGGGGAAATCTCTTCCTGCCCTCTGCGCGCCTCGCCGCCTTCTTCATGAATCCAGACTTGAGCCGTTGCGATGAGGTTGCGTCAGACGCCGTTGACGACGTGGATGGGGCGACCCCCTCCGGTGGGGGCCTTGTGAACAGGGCCCGGGACACTGTGTCTCTAGGGGCACAGTGTCCCGGGTCGTGGTCCGACCGTTGACAGGTCGAACGGGACAAATCCGGTCTTGCCGTAAGGTGCACGCCGTTTGAACCGGAAATCACCTGCTTGCGGATTCACAAAACGCGGGTCCGTGATCAGGGAGTGTTGGTCCAGCCCTTTCGCCTGCCATTCTGGCCAGTTGAGTTGGTTGTCCTTTTGCCCAAACCGCAGCTCCTTGCTGGTGGTGCACCAGTAGATATTCCGGTCCACCTGCATGTGCCCGTCTTTGAGCGCTGTCGACCACATGAATGGCTGGCTGCCGATGATGATGTTACGCTCGAATGTAAAGGAGGAATGATCTTCTTCGCGGCCGCGCGAGAGTTCGTTTTCGGTTCCGAATGCGAAGATGTTGTTGCGCACGATATTGTCCTGGCCATAGTGCTGGTTGAATGTGCCTCCTTCGCACCGGCTGCAGATGTTGTTCTCGATGAGGATGCGCGAAGACCCTTCATCCGTGTAGATGCCCCATCCGCCGTACCCGCGGCGGATCACATGGTCGATGCGGTTGTAGCGGATGCGGCCGCCATTCTGGATGCCCAGCGTGTAGATGCCGCCAAGGTCCGAGAGCAGTCCTCGGCCGATATTGAAGATGTCGTTGTATTCAACCACATTGCCCGATGCGCCGCTGCGGTCATAGCCCCACTGCCAGCCCACGGATATGCCGCTGTAGCCCAGGTCATGGATGCGGTTGTGGGTGATTTCATTGCCGGCGGCCTGCCCGATCAGGATGCCGACCGCTTCCTCGAACATCAGGCTGCCGTGTCCGATGTCGTTGTCGTTGATCTGGTTCTGGCTGCAGCCTTCCCATATCCGCACGCCGCCTCCCCCGAGGTCCGTCAGCCGGTTCCCGGCAATGTTGATGTTCCAGCATCCGCTGTCGAGCGAAACGCCGTAGGTGCCGATGTGCTCGATCCGGCACTGTTGGATCGAGCAGTCGTTCGCATGGGTCATGACGATGGCGCTGGGAAGGTCGGCCGCGGCCTGTGAGTAGCCGCTGATGCCCGGCGGCAGGCGATATTCGTTATGTGCAAAGGTGAGGTTTTTGAAATGCACGTCGGACACCGGCTGCCTTGCGGTTCCTTCCAGTTTCACCAGTTCCGTGAGCACCGGCGCAATGGCTTCCGTGGTGGCCATTTCCTCGCCCGGCCGGGGGATGTAATAGAGGTCGCCGGCCGGATGGTCAAGATACCATTCGCCCGGCAGGGTCAGCGCTTCATACACATTCTCGACCCGGTAAGGTGCGCCGTTGCTGGTGTCGAAATCTTCCATGAGGCTGACCATGCAGTTCCGGTCAAAGTTGACGGTCTGGCTGGCCGGGTCAATGGCTTGGATGTGCATCTTGCCGTCGCACCAGAAATTGAAAATATGGATGACGATGTTGCTCAGGTTTCGCCATGCCGGATTCAAATCGCTGCCGGCATACTGGAAGCGGACATTGTCGCTCCGCCAGGAGTCGATGCCTTGTGTGCGTGCGGCCGGGTTCGCTACGCGGAACCAGCCGGCTTTTGGCAGGCTGGCGGGCGCGGCGCGCTGGCCGTTTACCCACAGCTGTTCAAACCGCCATTGTCCGCTCCGGACTTCCGGAAGATGCGCGACCCATGCGGCGACGCCGTTGACGCGGGTGGCGGTGAAGTGGTTGATGCGGCGGCCGCCTGAAATGACGGCCGTTTCATTGCTGTAGCCGGCCAGCGTGACGGTGCGGGGTTGCGTGAAGTGGTTGGGGTTCCTGTTGCCGGCCACCCCCGAGTTTTCCGGCGTGAACACCAGCGGCGTGGCCAGCGGATAAAAACCGGCGCGGAGGTTGATCTGGACGCCGCCGCCCAGGCCGTCTGAGGTGTTGCGCATCTGCGCAAAGCGCCGCATGGCTTCCTGCGGGGTGGCCAGCGGGCCGTCGGTCCCTGCTTCATTTCGTGCGGGGAGCCGCCCGGACCAGGTGTCATTGCCTTGCGGGGCGACAAACAGATCCAGAGGTGTCATAATTTTTTTCACAAGGAAATCACATGTTTTCACTGCGGGCGGCAATCTGGACGTGCCAGGCACGCTGATGCGGAAATCCCGGAAAACGGCCGGATTCCATGCGTAAAGTGCCGGGTAAGGGTTTTCGGTGTCCATTTTTTCAAAGGGGACGTCAAAAGCGGTCTGGTTGTCCACGGTGATCTTGAGCCGGCCCTGGGTCCGTTCGGCCATCACATGGTGCCATTGTCCCGGGATGATCAGGACGGCATCATTGGTGCGTGTGGGCTGTCCGGGGATGACCAGTTTTGAATGCTGGTTGCCGGAGCTTCCGAACAGGAAGAACATCGATTCGGAGGTGTTGTTCTCATTGGGTTTGTTGTTCAGCCTGGTGTTGAACGACAGGCTCATGTCGCCGGGCGTGTCGCTCTTGGCCGTGTACTCGATCCGGAATTCTTCATTCGTCAGCGGATGCCGGAATAGAATCAGCCCTTCCCTGTCGGTGTTGGTTTTCTGCAGGCCTTCTGGTGTGTTTTTCCATTCGCCTGTGCGCACCGCCCAGTGGCCGGAGATCCAGCCCCAGTCCAGCGTCTCCCGGCTGAGGTCGCCGTCGTAAATCGTGGTCCAGCTCGGCGGCAGGGCCGGTGGGGGTGCGACCGGCGCGGCATGGCTGGCTGGAATCAATGATGTGGCCAGGGCGATGGCCAAACAGATTCGTCTCATGAGCGGCTTCCTTTTTTGCGGTTAAGTTTTGGCGAATGTATTAAAAAAAGATGGAAAGTTAAAGACAGAACAATCGGCGCATGACATTTGCTTTTCATCACGGGCGGGATTTATCATAATGCCACCATGAAAGAAATTGTTGTGCTCGATGGATACGCGATGAATCCCGGCGATTTGGACTGGTCGCCCTTGTTCGCGGTTGGCAGGGTGACGCTTCACGACCGCACGCCGCCTGGCCAGGTGGCGTCGCGCGCCCGTGATGCGGAGATTGTCCTGACCAACAAAGCCCTGCTTTCGCGCGCAACGCTGGCGCAACTTCCCAAGCTGGAGTATATCAGTGTGCTGGCCACCGGATACAATGTGGTGGATGTGGATGCTGCCCGTGAGCGCGGCATCCCGGTCTCCAATGTGCCCGCCTACAGCACCCGCTCGGTTGCGCAGCACACCTTCGCCCTGCTTCTTGAAATGACCAACCATACCGGCCTGCACAGCCAGATGGTGCATGCGGGCGAATGGTGCGTTTCGCCGGACTTTTCGTTCTGGCGTGCGCCGCTGGCCGAACTGGACGGCCAGGTCATGGGCATCATGGGCTTTGGCGCCATCGGGCAGTGCGTGGCACAGATCGCAATGGCCTTCGGCATGCGGGTCATCGCCTTCGCGCGCCACCGCCCGCCCGGCCTGCCGCAGGATGTCATGTGGGCGGAGAGTGCGGATCAGCTCTTCCGCGAGGCGGATGTGCTTTCCCTGCACTGCCCGCTCACGCCGGAGACCAGGGAAATGGTCAACCAGCGCACGCTGGCGCTGATGAAAAACACCGCGCGGCTGATCAACACCGGGCGCGGGCCGCTCGTGAATGAGGCGGACCTTGCCGCCGCATTGAACACCGGCAGGATTGCGGGCGCTGCGATGGATGTGCTGTCGATGGAGCCGCCTGCCAGGGATAATCCACTGCTCTCGGCCGCGAATTGCTGGATCACGCCGCATTATGCGTGGGCCACACAGGCGGCCCGGCAGCGGCTGATGAATGTCACCGCGCAGAATATCCGGGCGTTTCTTGACGGCCATCCGATCCACGTCGTCAATGGCGTCTGACGCCTCCCTTGCGGGGAATATTTCCGGCAATGTGGCAGGCGCTGGATATGAGGACAGTATCCAGAATACAGGAGTCAGTATTCAGAATAAGGGAAGCGGATGCTGCCCCGTTGAACAGAATCCGGTGGAGGCACGATCACCGAAAATCCATGACGCCGCGTCATGGAGGCGAACCATGGCACGCATTCGGTATTCTGCCGATCAGCTGTGACCATCGTCCGCAGTCAGAAGCTAGGATTTCTGGTTCAGAGGAATGAATGCAATCGTCCCTTTGGAAAAAACACTGCCCGAATCGTAAGTCCCGAAAAATCCATGGCGCTTCGCCATGGAGGCGAACCGCAGGTTGCATTTCGTGCCTTTAGGTGAAAAAGATGCGGTAAGCTTGGCTGTGCCCCGCATAGCTTCCGAGCGGCGCGGGGGATGCTGGCGCGACGTCGCGGGTGCCGCTGGATAAGCATCCGCGGCATCCCGCGAGAACAAAGCCAGCGCCCAAGATCACCGCATCCGTTTGCACCCGAAATGCAATCTGCATTAAAGTTTCCGCACTCAGCCGTCTTTCCTTGGCGGGCTTGGCGCCTTTGCGAGAAAACGCTTTTCTTGCTCCTAACCCGCTTCCGTCTCTGGCGGCTCTACCGTGATTGGACCAGCCATGCCATGAGCACGGCCGCGGCCGAGCTGACGTTCAGCGATTCCACCGCGCCGCTGCCCGGGATGCAGACCAGCTTCTCGCAGGCCTGCTGCACCGCGCTGTCCAGCCCGGTCTCCTCGTTGCCCAGCACCAGCGCCGGTGCGCGGTGGTCGTTGCTGGGCGCGGTGCGGAAGCTGGCCGCGTTCTGCGTGTGCACATCCGCGCCGATCACCATGAAGTCATTGGCGATCTGATGGCAGAAATCGGCGAGTTTGGGCACGACGTGAAGCGACACCGACTCCATGCCGCCTTCGGCGATGCGGTAGACCGCATCCGATGGCATGGCCTGGGCCGGGTGGCTGGCTATGACCACCCGTTTGATGCCGAAAAAGGCGGCGGACCGTATGATGGCCCCCAGGTTGTGCGGGTTGCCGATGCGGTCCAGCAGGAGGATGGGCAGCCGTTCTGCCTTCCATGTGCGGAGGTCGCGTGCGGTGGGCGCTGCGGGGGCGGGGCGGTTGGTGACGGCCACGATGCCGCCATGGTGCACGGTCTTCGTGATGCGCTGCATCTCGTCGTCCGTCACCTTTTTTGAAAACTTGCGCAGGCGCGTCAAGACCTGGCGGAACGGCGCGGCCTGTTCCTCCAGCGCCGCGGTGAAATAGATCCGTTCGACATGTTCCGGATGGTGCCGGAAGACCGCCTGCACCGCTTTAAGCCCGCAGATGTTGATGGAATCCAGAGGTGTATTCATGACAGGGCACAGTATTGACGCCGCTCCGCCTCACCGCAAGCGTAAAAAGAACGCATTTCATTCTGCGTCTGGGAAACCCTCTGGTTGAGCCGCAATTCCTCCTCCCGTCACTCTGAAAAACCAAATGACTCTTTGTAAATTCAATTACATTTGCATCACAAGTCCCGAAAAATCCATGGCGTTGCGACATGCAAAAAAACCATTCCAACTCTCCTGATGTCGGAATGGTTATAAGGCAGCGAAGCCCGGAGTCGGCGAACGTCCAAAGAATCGTTTTGCTCCGGCAAAACGAGGCGAACCGCATGGCGCATTTCGGTGTCCCGAGTCCGCCTACCCTGAGCTTTGTCGAAGGGCGAGGGACCGGGGAAAGAATGTGGTAAGTTCCGAGGGACGGCGCGACGTCGCGAGTGGGGCTGGATACGTATCCGCACCACTCGCGAGAACAATGCCGGCACCGGAAATCGCCGCATTATTCTCCCCGCGAAATGCGCCATGCTTTTAGTTCCACGCGGAGGCTGACGGTCGAATGCGTGTCATTCCGGTTCTGACAGCCCGCCCTGCGCATGTCGCGTTAGATGCGTTCTTCCACGGCGTTGATGCGTACGGCCTTCCCCCGGCTGACGCGCCATGTCGCAATCTCCCCCTTGCGCACCGCGCCCAGCTCGATCGCCTGCCCGAGCCATTGCAGCGTGGCGCGGCACGCCCCCTTCGCCTTCACCCGCAGTACCATCCCGCTCCCGCTTTCCGCCGGTTTGACCGCTAGCAGCTCCAGCGAGTCCGGCCCGAGCCGCATCAGCGATCCCGTGCGCGGCAGCCGCCCCGGCCCGGGCGGAACCGACAGCGCCACCGGCGGCCGTTCCAGCTCCGCCGCCAGCTGCGGCAGGCTGGCCGTGTCGGGCGTCAGCAGGAACCGGAACTTCAGCTCGCCGCGGTCCACGGCAGGCAGCCACGGCACCTCGTCGGCCGTCTGGCGCAGGTCGTTGGCGTAGCGTGATGCGCGGCACACCGTGGCGCGCAATGCGCCGTTGTGCAGGTCGAACCCGTAGAGCGCGTCGCTGGCGAAGCCGAGCCGGCCGCTGCGGACCCATCGTCCGCCGGGCGCCTCTCCGCACGGTGGACGCACCACGGTTCCGCCCGGCACGTCGAACTCTGCGGTTTCGCCCGCGCCCGTGAAGACCAGCTTCAGTCGCGTCGACCGCTCGTTCCAGAGGATGCGCGCGGCAACATCAACGGCATTGCGTCCGCGCCACAGGCTCAGCCGCAGCTCCAGCTCGGAGTGGCCCGCGGCCAGCTTGACGCCCAGCACGAAACGCTCCGGCCCGCATTCCAACGTTTCCGCGGCCTTCACCTTCCAGGTGTCGCGCACCTTCGATAAATTGCAGGATTCCGGTGATTCGTCATTGCCGCCCCACGATCCCCACGGATCCTCGACCGTGATTGCCGTGATCCGGGTGACTTCGCTTCCGTCTGCTTTGCGCACGATGATGCCGGTTCCACCGCTCTTGGCGGTCACCTCGAGGTGTTCATTCCGGATCGTGCGCGGCGGCAGCTTGATTGGGGTTTCGGGCGCGGGTGCGCTTTCGACGTAGCCCATGGTGTAAACCGCCCAGCCCATGGGCGGCAGTTTGACGGGCACGGCGAGGCGCTTGCGCCACGCAAACTGGGGGATGGCTGTATGCTCCGTCTGGACCGCTTGGAAGCGGACCCTGCGCCCTGCCGGGTCGCGGACCTCCAGCGGGACTTCTGCGGCACGGTTGGTGTAGGCCGCTAGCGGTCGTCCGTCGAGATTCTCCTCCAGTTCCACATGGCCTTCAAACGGCCGTGGATGCGGATTCCACAGCAGGAAGGGGACTGCCGTGGGGAAATCGCCTTTGACGGGCTTCACGGTGGTGTCTACGGCTGCGGCCAGCCGCGTCAGGGCATCGGATTCGGCGGTCAGGGCCGTGTGGTTTACTTGGCCGAGCCACGCGAGCTGGTCGTCATACGCTCGCTCGATGCTCGTCCCGGGCAGGATGTCGTGGAAGGAGTTGAACAGCACCCCGTCCCACGCGGCCTGCAGGTCGGCTGGCGCAGTCTGTGTGGCGGCGGCCACCGCCGTGCCGGTCGTTTCCGCGCGGGAAAGCCCCGCCTCGGCTTTGCGGAAGGCGAACTTCAGTTTGGCCACGGACGCATAGCAGCCGCGCAGGCAGAAATTCATTTCGCCCTTGTGGGTCGGGAAGAACCCGTCACCCTGGCCGGCTGCCTCCGCGCGGAGCGCCTTGAATAGCCCGTGCAGTGTCGAGTGCACGACCCGCACGTCGGGGTGTGCCGCGGCCCAGCCACGGATGTCTTCAATCTGGCGGCGCGCCGGCCCGCCGCCGTGGTTGCCGAGCCCGTAGAAACAGGCGGCGTTCGCCAGTTTGCCGGCCGTGGCCTGTTTGAGCACTTCGTCCAGCCGCCGTGGTGCCTCGTCGCGTTCCGTGCCGTACCAGCCGGCGGGCGGGCGGTAGCATAGCACGCGTCCGCCGCCCGTGCCTTCCCACCAGAACGCGGGGCAGGGGATCGCGAGCTGGTGCGGGAACGGACGGGTGAAGGAATAGCTCTCGATTCCGGCCGCCGCCATGATGTCCGGCAGGCCGGCCGCATGGCCGAAGGAGTCCGCGGCCCATCCGGCCCGCACGCGCACGCCGAACTGTTTCTTGAAATATTGGATTCCGCGCAGGAAATGCCGCACAAACGTCTCGGTGGCGGGCAGGTTCGTGTCCGGCTGCACGAAGTTGCCGCCCACGATATCCCAGCGGCCTTCTTCCACGCGTCGCACGATGCGCCGGAACGTGGCGGGGTCGTGTTTCTCGATATGCATATAGACGGCCGCTTCGCCGCGGATGAACGTAAGCTCCGGATACTCATCCATCAGGTTGAGCACCGCGCGGCAGGTGGAGATCCCTTGGTTCAGACCCTCCCGCCAGTCCCACAGCCAGACGGGATCGAGATGCGCGTTGGGAATCAGGTGGATCGTGATCGATTTGCTCATGTGCGCTCCTTGAAGACATGGATGGGGTCATTCATGATGGGGCACAGTATTGACGTCGTCTCGTTTCACCGCAAGCGCAAAAATAAATACAGTTTTTTGGGTCTCGCTGCGTCGGATGTTTTTGCGTCTTTTAGTGTTTTTTGTAGTTAAATTCTTCTATCTTTATTGGTGGGACCGTTCGACAAGTGCCGGGGCAGTGCAACGGCGCTATTGGTTCTGCGACTAACCCTCGAATTTAGGGGCATTGTCTGCGCTCAGGGTTCCACCATGACGCGGTAGAATATGCTCCCGTCCGGATTCGTGTCGTAGTAGGCATTGAGCGGCGGTGTGGCGTTGAGCCCGCTGGTCACCACCTTGTATTCAGCGCCGATGCTTGAAGCTTTCATGAGCGTATAGGACTGGTTGGTGATGCTCTCCCACTCGATCCTCACCATTTGCTGGTCCAGGATGTCGACACGGGTGATCCGGGGGCCGATTCCGGGCAGGGTTCCCGGCGCGGCCGTCACGGCCAGCGTCACGTTGACGTTCAGAGGTGAATTCGAGGCTTCGGCGGACGTGATCGTGATGGTTCCGGTATACGTGCCTGTCGCCATCGTGGCCGAGGCGAATTTCACTTCGGCCCTGCCGACTTGCGCGCGGGTTCCGGCGCTGCCGGCGGGATCCGGCTGGCCGGTGCAGGCCCCGTTGGTCGGCGTCACCGACAGCCATGCCGTGTCCGTGCTCAGCGCGTAGTTCAGCGTGCCCGTGCTGCCGTTCCATATGTAGAAGACCTGGCTCTGCGCGTTGCTGCCCATGCGGACAATGCTGGACAGTGAAGGGGGCTTGACCACGATATATGGCGGGGGCGGGGGCGGCGCCACATTCAGGGTCACGCGCACGGATTGCGGCGAATTCGTTGCATCCGCCGAGACGATCGCGATAAGCCCCGTGTACGACCCCGCGGGGAGCGTCTCCGTGGCGAAGCTCACCTGGATCATGCTCGACTGCCCGGAGGTGCTGGTTCCGGTGCTGGCGCTCGCTCCGTTGGTCGGTGTCACCGACAGCCATGCCGCGTCCGTGCTCAGCGCGTAGTTCAGTGTGCCGGTGCCGCCGTTCCATATGTAGAATACCTGGCTCTGCGCATTGCTCCCGACATTCACGTCGCTGTACAGGTAAGGCGGCGAAAAGATGATCGTCGGGCCGGGCGGCGGCCGCAGCACGCTCAGTGTGACCTTTACCGTCTGGGGTGAATTCGTCGCAACATCGGAGGTGATGTTGACCAGCCCCGTGTACGAACCCGCCGCCAGTCCGGCGGTGCTGTAGCTGATCTGGACCCGGTCATGTTCGCCGGTGCTGGAACCTCCGGCGGAATCCAGCGACATCCACCGTGCGTCCGTGCCCAGCGTGTAGTTGAGCGTGCCCATCCCGCTGTTCCACACATAGAAGACGTTATTGCTCGCGTCCTGGCCCGCGTATACGTAGCGGGTGATGGCGGCCGGATCCCGCATGATTGTCGGCCCGGACGGCGGCGGGACAACATGCATCGTCACCTTCACCGTCTGCGGCGAGTTGGTGGCCTCCGTGGAGGTGATGGTGATCAGTCCGGTGTACGAACCCACGGCCAGCGTCTCCGTCGCATAGTTCACCTGGATTTTGTTCGACGGCCCTGTGCTCGGGTTTAATGTGTTGCCGGTGCTGGACCCGCTGGCTGGATCCACCGACAGCCACGCCGCATCGGTGGTCAATGCGTAGTTCATTGTGCCGGTGCCGCTGTTCCATACATAAAGCGCCTGGCTCTGCGCATTGCTCCCCGTGTGCACTTCGCTGTAAAGGTACGAGGGCGAAAATGCGATGGTCGGTCCAGGCGGCGGCCGCAGCACGCTCAGCGTGACCTTTACCGTCTGGGGTGAATTGGTGGCGTCACCGGAGGTGATGGTGACCATCCCGGTGTAGGCGCCCGCCGCCAGCCCGGCGGTGTTGTAGCTGATCTGCACGCGGTCATGTTCACCGGTGCTCGATCCGCCGGTGGAATCCAGCGACATCCACCTTGTGTCGGTGGACAGGGCATAGTTCAGCGTTCCCGTACCGCCGTTCCACACGTAGAAAATGCTGTTGCTCATATCCTGTCCTGCATACGCGCTGCGCGAGATGGCGGCCGGATCCCGCATGATCGTCGGTCCGGGCGGCGGCGGGACAACCCGCAGCGTCACGCGTACGGATTGCGGCGAATTCGTCGCGTCGGCCGAGACGATCGCGATATGTCCTGTGTACGAACCCGCGGCAAGCGTCTCCGTGGCGAAGTTCACCTGGATCCGGCTTGACTGCCCGGTGCTGGATCCGGTGCTGGTGGCGCTTGACCCGCTGGCCGGATCCACTGACAGCCACGTCGCATCGGTGCTCAGCGCATAGTTGAACGTGCCCGTGCTGCCGTTCCACACATAAAGCGCCTGGCTCTGCGCGTTGTTGCCCGTGTACACATCGCTGTAAAGATACGCGGGCGAGAACGCGATGAACGGCGGCGGGGGTGGGACCATGACCCGCAGTGTGACCTTGACGGATTGCGGCGAATTTGTCGCAGCATCGGAGGTGATGTTGACCAGCCCCGTGTACGAACCCGCCGCCAGGTTGGCGGTGCTGTAGCTGATCTGCACGCGGTTATGCTGGCCGGTGCTGGACCCGCCGGCGGAATCCAGCGCCATCCACGCCGCATCGGTGCTTAGTGCGTATTTCAGTGTGCCCGGTCCGCTGTTCCACACGTAGAAGACGTTGTTGCTGCTCATGTTCTGGCCCGCGTACACGTAGCGGATGAAGGCGGACGGATCCCGGGCAATGGCCGGTGCCAGCACGCTGAGCGTCACTTTCACTGTCTGCGGCGAATTCGTCGCGTCATCGGAGGTGATGGTGACCAGCCCCGTGTAGGCGCCCGCCGCCAGTTCGGCGGTGTTGTAGCTGATCTGCACGCGGTCATGTTCGCCGGTGCTCGATCCGCCGGCGGAATCCAGCGCCATCCACCGCGCATCGGTGTTCAGCGCATAGTTCAATGTGCCCGTGCCGCTGTTCCACACATAGAAGATGTTGCTGCTGAGGTTCTGGCCTTTGGGTGCGGTGCGTGCGATCAAAGACGGTTCGCGTGCGATCGTCGGGCCCGGCGGCGTTGGCAGCACGCTCAGCGTGACTTTAACCGTCTGCGGCGAGTTGGTGGCCTCCGCCGAGGTGATGGTGATCAGCCCCGTGTAGGATCCCGTTGCCAGCCCGGCGGTGGTGTAGTTGATCTGGATGCGGTTTGGCGTGGTGCCGTTGCTGCCGCTGGCGCGGTCCAGTCCGCCGGTGACGGACCCGCTGGCGGGATCCATCGCCAGCCATGCCGCATCGGTGTTCAGCGCGTAGTTCAGCGTGCCGGTGCCGGAATTCCCGATATAGAGCAGGTTGCTGCTTGCGTTCTGGCCCGCATACACGGACTTAGAGATGGCCGATGGGCTGTAGCTGATGCATGGCGGCGTCGGGGGCGGCGGTGCAATGCTGATGTGGGTGGTCAGGGCGTTGTTCTCTTCATTCGACTCCGGCACGCCGTTTGTGGCATCGACCCGCAGGATCAGGTAGGCGTCGCCTGTCACGCCCGCGGGCAGCGTCACCGTGTTGGTGCGCGCATAGGTCGCGCCGGGCGGCAGGGCCGGCAGGCTGTATCCGTAGGCGACCATCTGGCTGGCGGCCGCGCTGTCCGTGTTGGTGGTGGCGTACACATAGTCGATCCAGTAGCCGTGCGCTTCCGCTTCCCCTTGGTTCGTCACCGCATAGACGACCTGGATCGTTTTGCCGGCCACCCCGGAGGACGGGGCGATGAGCGCGGTCGGTTTGAGGTCGGGAAGTCCCGCGAACGACAGGGAGGCGGACAGGATGGCAAGCGCTGAAGTGGAGAAGATGCGTCGCAGGTTCATGATGCACGCTCCTTTCAAGGAGACCCTATGGCAATAGTTGAAAATATGGTCTCACGTGGGTGTTTTCCTGTAAAGCATAAACACAGGCAACCGGCCGTCCACCTTCACTTGCCCAAGCCAAGCACAAAGCCTGCTTCGCGCCAAGTCGCAGGACACATACATGACTGAAATTCTTGCAACGCAACCTGTTTTCGGTTGACGACCGCTATAGCCAATCGTACCGTTGAGTTGAAGCTACGCAAGATTTCAGAAGTCCTGAAGTAAGGCTGATAAATACTGTTGGAAGCACGAGAAAAGATGATCATACTGAAGACCATGGCTAGAATGCTGCTCGCCTATGCGGCGCTGTGCATCATTTGTGGTCTCCTCTGGTCGTGGGGCGGTCCACAGAAGTGGACGGCAAATGCGCCCCACTGGCTGGCACTTGTATCGTTGCTCGTTCCGACTGCCCTTATCCGGAAATCGAGAATCGCGGAGACGATCGTCTTCTTGAGCTGTTTCGGGTTGGTCGCTATTCTCATCGCTTACCGATTGCCTCTTTCGTGGGCGGGTGCCTTCTGGGTCCTCGGTTTGCTTGCCAAACCAGCTCTCGTGATGGTGTCGGAGTTTGAACGAAGGAAAGCTTCCAGCCAAGCCTCGGATGCGACTTCGGAACCCGTGCCGAGCGTGGCTTCCTCAGCGCATCAAGGCTAACGTTGGATATGGGAAATGACTGACAAGACCATATATCGTTTGCTCAAGTTCACGGTGGTCGTGCTCGCCGCGCTCTGCTTGCTTTGTTTGCTTGCCATTTTTTTTCGTCGCTGATTGTTTGGGCGCCGTGTCGCCAGAAGCCGGCACGATACGCTGAATCCCGAAATTGACGCATGCGGATTGGGGTCACCATTGAATATAGACCTTAAGCACTCGCGGACGTGAAGGTGTTTCCAATTTTTCAGCCTGAACCGCTTCAGCCCCTGCGTATCCCTGCGGCGCGCGAGTGATCTACAACCGGTATCAAGTTTTCCCTTTGGATCTATTTGGTTATGGATGTATTCGTGTTGAAATCATTTTCTATTTATAAACACGTCAAAATCGGTTCAAGTTATTTAAATAAAACATATTACGCCGAAAATGGCACACGAAAACGGCACGAGTATTGTCTTTTTAATTTACAAAATATTCATACGCAAATAATTACAAATAAAACGGGACGAAAATATTTCTCAAAATGTGTCCCATTGTGTCTCATTGTGTGCCATTTTTCATGAATAGGATTTAAAAATCAGGCTGGAGTCTATAACCTAAATCGCTTCAGCCTCTGTGTCCTGTGGGATGTCAGTTATTTATTCTGTCGCGTGCAAGCCGGGGCGTGCTATTTTATCGCCATGAGTGGAACCTATTTTCTGCTTTCCAATATCGAGAGGGTGCTTCGGGACCAAAGCCCGCTGCCGGGGTTTGTCGCGAACCGGCTGGGGCTGGGCGCCGACCGTATTCGCGATGTGGTCATCCTGCGTGAGGCGCTCGATGCCCGCAAGAAGGACCGCATCCACCACGTGTACACGCTTGCGGTCAGGCTTGATGACGATTCGGTTCCCGCCGGCTGCAAGGAATACACGTTTCCGGAGTTGAACTTTGGTGCAGGCGACTTCCAGCCTGTTGACCGGCCCATCATTGTCGGGCTCGGGCCTGCGGGCATGTTTTGCGCGCTGGCGCTGGCCCGGAAAGGATACCGTCCGTTGATCCTGGAGCAGGGCAAGCCGGCGGGTGACCGGCTGGATGATGTCCGGGCCATCGCGGAAGCGGGTGTGCTCGATGGATACAGCAATGTGCTTTTCGGCGAGGGCGGGGCGGGCACATTTTCCGACGGCAAGCTCACGGCCCGCAGCCAGTCCGCGGAAACGGATTTCTTCCACAGGACGCTCATCGCGTTTGGCGCGGACCCGCGCATCGGCTATCAGGCCAAGCCGCATCTGGGCAGCGACCAGTTGCGCAAGATCATCCCGGCCATCACCGGCCATCTGGTGGCGCAGGGCGTCGAGATCCGCTACGGCTGGAATGTCAGCGGTATCCGGCGCGGTGCGGGGAACCGCGTGACGGTGCTTTCCGGCAAGGGCGAATGTTCGTCGGATTGCGTCATCCTGGCGGTGGGCCACAGCGCGGATGCGCTGTATAAGAGCCTCTTTGATACGGGGCTGGCCATGGAAAAGAAACCGTTTGCCGTGGGGGTGCGGGTGGAACATCCCCGCGCGTTCATTGACGAATGGCAATATGGCAAGGGCTTTGACCCCAGCCTGACAGGCCCGGCAGATTACAAGCTCACGGCCAGCATGGATGACGGCCGCGGCGTCTACAGCTTCTGCGCGTGTCCGGGCGGTGAGATCATCAATGCCAGCAGCCGGCCGGGCCATGTGTGCGTCAACGGCATGAGCTGGAGCAACCGCAGCGGGATGTTTACCAACGGTGCGATTGTGGTCGCCGTGCTGCCGGCGGATCTGCCGGATCATCCGCTGGCCGGTCTGGAATTCCGCGACCGCATGGAGAAGGCCTGCCATGCGGCTGGCTCCCTGATGGCGCCGACGCAGAACCTCAAGGATTTCATGGCCGGCAGGAAAGGGAGGGCGCATAAAAGTTCCTACCGTCCGGGAACATTCGATGCCGACCTCAACACGCTCCTGCCGGAGTTCATTGTCAAAGGGCTGAAATTTGGCTTTACGCGGTTTGATAGGCAGATCCGCGGCTTTATCCAGAACGGTGTGCTGGTCGCTCCTGAAACGGGAACCTCATCACCGGTGCGGATCCTGCGGGATGCCGGAACCTTTCAGTCGGTCAACATGCCCGGCGTGTTCCCCATCGGCGAAGGTGCCGGCTATGCGGGCGGCATTGTCTCGAGCGCCGCAGACGGCATCCGTCTGGCGCTCCGGTTTAAATCTTGCTGATGTCGGGGGTGAGCCGGTCAATCAGAACCCGCGGAACCTCGTCGAGAAGGATATGCTCTTTGTTGACGCAGTAGCACACAAAGAAGCGGCCGTTGCGCTCGATGAACTGCGGCATCGCGACGCCGGTCTTCAGGTTCGTGTCGCCGCTGTCATCGACTTCGGCGAGGACCATGGGTTTGCCGAACACCAGGCCCGCGTTGCGCGTTTCGCCGGGGATCTGGCGGCCGACCACCATCCATTGCGGGTTCCGCGTCCGGCCGTTGCCATCCCAGACATGTCGTGCGCCCCGTTGGCTGCCGTCGTTGTTGGTGAACAGCAGGATGATCCGTCCATCGCTGGTGCGGGCAATCGGGCACATGGTCATGGGGTGTGGGATGGGTTTCCCGCCGGGGCTGTAGCAGAGCGGCTCCACCGAGGTCCATGTCCGGCCGCGGTCCTGGCTGACCGTGTAGCCGGGGGACCCGAGGAAGGTTCGTCCGACGCCGAGCCAGCGGCCATCCTGAAGGGGAACCACCGTCATTTCCTGGAAATTGAAGGCGGATTGTTCCGGCGTTCCGTTGTGGAAGGCAAGCAGGCGTTGCAGCGCCGGGTTGTTGCCATGGCGGAGCACGTCCACTCGGATGCCCCTCGGCCCTTCGGGCAGGAGTGTGAACGTCAGCCGTTTCGGGTCCTGCTCCGTGAGGATGTTGTTGCAGCGGACGACCGAGACCTCGGCGGGGTTCAACATCCAGGAGCGGCGCGTGAGCAGCCAGTTGCACTGGGCTATGGGCAGGATCACGTCGCCTTCCGGCATGATCTGCGGCGGATGATTCACCCAGCCGTGGAACCGGCCGGGAAAAATGGCCATGTCGCGGTCCGGAAGGTCGATCCGTGTTCGGTCGGACCATGTGGTGCCATTGTTGTCCGAGAATACGAAGTAGAGGTTGCCGGCATCATGTTCTGGCGACTCCCATGGCACGTCCTGCCGGCATGAGAAGAAAAACAGATAGATCCGATCCTTCGCCGGGATGACAAACGGAACTCCATATGCGTTGCGTTCAGTCGGTGTGCTGGGCACGATGGTTTGTGGCGCGCTCCACGTCAGGCCCTCGTCGCGGCTGGTGGCGAAGACGATGCGCTCGTCCTTGGCGTGCTCGAAGCTGCCTTGCGACCAGGTGGTGAACCAGGTGCCGTCATTCAGGAAAATGGTGCAGTTTGACTCGTTCTTGCAGACGGTCGCGATCTCCGCGGGGATTTCAGCCTTGATCTTTGCTGTCTCATGGTCGAAGGCGGCGGCGGGCAGGACGGGGTGGCGGTAGACGTCGCTGTATGCGAAAGGGCGCTGCTTCATTTCAGGAGATATTGTCATGGATGGATAATGCATTTTGCCGGCTGGCAAGTCAATGGCAGCGATCTTCTGAAATTTTTCCCGCGCCCGGCCAAGTGGCGGGGCGGGTCCAGAATGCATCGGCGCGTCCGCCGTAGTAGCCTTCAAGGACTTTGTCCATGACCCGGTTGGTGCGCAGGGCGCTTGCGCCGGTGCTGGGGCATTGGCCGTGGCCGTTCAGTTCGTCCACGATGGTCTGGATCAGGGGCTGCTGGATATGCTTCGGATTGGGCAGGTCAGCCGCCTCGATGCCGGCTGCAGTTATCCGCTGCACGGGTTCGTTGCCAAAGCAGGTGAGGCTGATCCGGCCATCCGTGCCGGTGATTTCAATAATGTCCTCCCGGGCCAGTCCTGCAAGATTCCATGAGGCGGTTCCCAGCGCGCCGCAGGGCGCGCGGAACTGCATGGTGACCATGTCTTCCACCGGGCTGATGCGGGCCAGGTTGGCGGCCAGGCCGCTGACGTTCTCAAGCGGACCGAAGATACAGTCGAAAATGTCCAGCGTGTGGCTGGCTAGGTCCAGGAAAATGCCACCGCCGGCCTGCTCGGCATCCAGCCGCCATGGCAAGGCCGCCTTGTCCGTGGTTTGGTGCCGGGGCGAGCTGTAACGGTAGTTGATGTGCGTGACGTGCCCGATGGCATTCTGGTCAAGCCATTCGCGTACTTTCAGGAAACGGGGCAGCCGCCGCCGGTAATAGGCGACAAAAAGTGGCAGGTTGGCCTGGCGGAATGCGCTGAGCATGGTCTCGCATTCGGTGGCATTGCGGGCCATGGGTTTTTCAACATAGGCGGGCTTGCCGGCCTGGCAGACGCGGAGCGCATATTCGGCATGCGTGCCTGGCGGCGTGGCGATATAGACAATATCCACTTCGGGATCGCCGATTAAATGATCGGCATCGGCATAGAACTTCGGCACGTGATGGCGGGCGGCATAGTCCGCAGCCTTGGCGGCATCGCGGCGCATGACAGCGTGCAGGACGCTCCTCGGGATTTTTGAAAAAGCGGGCCCGCTTTTGATTTCGCATACATCACCGCAGCCAATGATGCCCCATCGAATGGTTTTCATTTCTCCCCTTGTGTTTGGGCGGCATTGTGCCAAGAGCCTGCCGCAAAAACAAGTTGCAAGCGTGGCGGGTTTTCGGGCATGGTGAAGGTATGCGTGCGCAAAAAAATCATGTGGTCTCACTGCCGGCGTTGCGGCGCGAGCTGGCCGGGTTGACCGATCCCGCGCAGGCGGCGTTTCTCCAGCGCTTTTTCAAGACCGGTCCGGGCGAATATGCCGAGGGTGACCGGTTCCGCGGCATCAGGGTTCCGGTCTTGCGCCGCCTGTCACGCGGCTATGGATCTTTGCGTATGGAGGATATCCTTGTCTTGCTGAAATCGCCATGGCATGAGGATCGCCTGGTTGCGCTGCTGGTCCTGGCGCGGCAGTTTGGCGGGGCATCGGCGCAGGAACAACGGAAAATCTACCAGCTGTATTTGAACCACACGCGGTATATCAACAACTGGGATCTGGTGGATGTGACGGTGACGCATATTGTCGGCGCCTGGCTGCTTGACCGCGATCCGGCGCCGCTGTTCAGTCTGGTGGCCTCTCCATTCCTATGGGAACGTCGTATTGCCATTGTGGCCACGCATGAGTTTATCCGGCGCAACCGTTTTGACCTTACCCTGCAACTGGCGGAAAAACTGCTGGATGACCCGCACGACCTGATCCACAAGGCGGCGGGCTGGATGCTCCGCGAGGTTGGCAAGCGGGATCAGGGGGTGCTGCGGCGCTTCCTTGACCAACATCAGGACCACATGCCCAGGACAATGCTCCGATATGCGATCGAAAGGCTGCCGCCATCAGAACGCCTGCACCGGCTCAAATCAAGTGCAAAGATCCGGAGCGTCCGCATGCGTGTTTAGGGGTGATTCGGCCTATTACGCCGGCGCAACGGGTTGTTCCATGATGCTGGCGGCGGCCTCGTAAACCCGGTCGGCGGCAATGCCGGCCAGCGCGGCCGTGGCTTTCTCTGAATTGCGTTTGATCTTGCGCGATACCCCTGCCGCCCCGGATGCGATCACTTGATGGTTGTTTCCCAACGGGCCGGTTTTGGCGGGATCGGTCATGCCGAACACTGCCACCACGGGGGTGCCGACCGCGCTTGAAAGATGCATGCCGCCGCTGTCGTTGCACAGGGTGAGGCGGCAGAGTGAAAGCAGGACCGCCAGGTCGCGCAGGGAGGTTGCGCCTGCCATGTTGATGGCGCGGCCGCCGATGGCGTTGGCGGTTGCGGCGCACAGCGGATATTCCGCCTCCGTGCCCAGCACCAGCACGCGGCAGCGGTATTTCATGGTCAGGCGGCGGGCCACATCGGCAAAACGTTCTGCAGGCCATTGTTTGGAAGGTCCGCGCGCAGCACCGGGAATGAGGGCGATCCAGGCGTCCTGCGTGGGTACTTCCGCAATGCGGTGCTGCAGCAGTTTTTGTAGCGAAGGCGGGATGAACAGCCGGGGGGGCGGCAATTCGGGGGGGAACTCCATCTCGAGGATGCGCAGGTATTCCCATGCCTGATGCGTGTGCACCGGGCGCTTTTCCGGGCGGACAACGCGGGTCAGCATCCATGAGCGGAAGTGGCCGGGCTGGCCGGTGCGCTGTGGAATGCTTGCCTGCCATGGAATCCATGCCGAGCGGAACGAATTCGGGAAAATGTAGACCTCCTTGAATTGGATGGTGCGCAGGGTCTCAATGGCCTGCCGGGTTCCGGCGCGGCGCGGCGCCAGTTCGATGATCTCGTCCACGCCTTCGTGCAGGTGCCAGATGGGGGCCAGCGGCGCCTTGGTGAGCAGGGTGACATGGCGGTGGGGGTTCCGTGCCCGCCACAGCTGCAGCGCCGGCATGGCCATGATGCTGTCGCCCAGCCAGTTGACGCCATATATGAGGATGCGGTCGTGCATGGTGCTGTCCGGTTAAATGTCCTGCGCGGCCGGCGCGGGTTGCCGGCCGTTTTCATGGGTGAAGCAGATGCGCGAGATGCAGGCGTGAAAATCCTCGCGGCCGCTCAATATCTCGATATCCACCCGCAGGAAGTAGATGGGCACGTCGCATCGGTCCAGCCGCGGGAACCGCACGGCATCCTTCTCGGTGGTGATGATGGCGTCGGCTTTGATGCGTTTGGCCTCGTTGATGATGTCAATGACCTCCTGCTGTGTGTAGCGATGGTGGTCGGCAAATCGGTGGCGTTCGCGGATGTCGACGCCGAACTTTTCAATGGTGTGTTCAAAGCCCTGCGGTACGGCGATGCCGGCCACGGTCACGGCTTTGAGCCGTTTGAGGAACTCGAGCGGTTTGCGTTCGGCCGTGAAGATGTGCTGCAGATGCCGCGCGCTGTGCTTGCATTCGATGATTTCCGCCGTCTTGTTGTAATGGCGGATGCGTTTTTTGAGCGCCGCGGTGTTGCCGCTGTCCGCCTTGGTGAGGAAGATGAAGGTGGCGCGCTTGATGTTGGAGATGGGTTCGCGCAGGACGCCGCGGGGCAGCATGTATTCATTGCCGAACGGGTTGGTGGAATCAATCAGCACGATTTCCATGCGGTGCTTGAGCGACAGGTACTGGAATCCGTCGTCCAGGATCAGGGTGTCACAGCCCAGCTTGTTGATGGCGTAGCGGCCGCTTTTGATGCGGTCGCGGTCCACCAGCACGGCCACGGAGGGCAGGTTGGATGCCAGCATGTACGGTTCATCGCCGCTCATGTCCGAATCGAGCAGGAGCTGTGTGCCGTCGGACACCACGCGCGGCGGTCGGATCTGCTCGGCCAGCGTTATTCTTTCGAGGATGCGCGTCAGCGCGTTGGCCTCCTTTTTCTTGTAGCCGCGGCTGAGGATCGCCACCTTGCGGCCCTGCTTGGCAAGTTCGCGGGCGAAAACTTCCACCACCGGGGTTTTGCCGGTGCCGCCGACCGTCACATTGCCCACGCTGATGACCTGGCATCCCAGCGCGTGGGGGCGGAAAATGCCATGCGTGTAAAGCCATAGCCGTGTCTGGATCACGCCCCGGTAAAGCCCGGCCAGATGCCGGAGGAACCCGAGAAACACCTTGGTGGGCCGGTTGACGCTCCGCGGCTGGCGTGGCGAGGTGATCAGCCACACAAGGTAGCGCTCTGTATTTTCAAGAAAGCTTGGCTTCATCGCTTGACTTCTTTTCTCAACCGTGTTAGCCAACCATATTAAAAGCATTTGGAAATGACAAGTGTATCGAACATTTTTAAATGGAGGCCGGGCTGACCGGTCATGAGGGCCGTTGCACATGAAAATATCCTTGAATCTTGGACAGCAACATCAGCAGGGCGGGCAAAGCAAGGCGGAGCAGCAGCGGGCGTTGGAGCGGGAAATCCTGGCCGCCAAGGGTGGTGACTGGAATTCCAAGAACAGCCTTGTGCGCATGTTCATGCCGTTGCTTCATTCCCTGGCTGAAAAGCGTGCCCGGGATCAGCCGACCCTCAACCGTCTGGTGGAAGCCGGCAAGGAAGGCCTGGCGGATGCGGCGCGTAGATATAAAACCTCGATCGGGCCCGACCGTTTTCGTATTTTCGCGCTGGATTTCATCGAAAAACGCATGGACCGCGAATTGCGTGGCGGCGGCGGGTTGGGCGCCTTTTTTTCGCGGCTGTTCGGCAAGGGTTAAAAAAGGGGCCGGGTGATGAACCAGATTGCGGTTGCTCCCGGGATTCCGGCGGCCGATTCCACGATTATCCATCTGGAGCAGGGTGTAGCGCACCTGTCCCTGCAACGGCTTTTTGGCGGTTCGGCTCCCGTGGAGGTGGATGTGGGTTGCGGCAAGGGGCGCTTCCTGACCTCGCGCGCCGCCGCCCATCCCGACCGGCATTTTATCGGGATCGAGCAGCGCCTGAAGCATGTGGAGAAAGTGGATAAAAAAGCCCGCCGCGCCGGTTTGAAGAATGTGCGCGTGATTTATGGCGATGCGGAGGCCGCGGTGGAAACAATGCTGCCGCCGGAGTCTGTCGCGGTGTATTACATCTCCTTTTCCGACCCCTGGCCCAAAAGACGGCACCATGAGCGCCGTCTTTTCAATGGGAAGTTCATGGATGCCGTGCACCGCACGCTGTCGCCCGGCGGCGTGCTGAATTTCACCACGGACCACCATGATTATTTTAAGCTGGTGCATCGCGCCCTGGCGGCGGAAAAGCGCTTTGAAGCAGCGGCGCCCTACGAGCCGCCGGCGGAGGAATGGTCGGAATTTGAAATCACCTTCCGGTCGTTGCAGCGTCCGATTTACCGCTGTGCCTTCCGCCGCTTGTAGACGATTGCCGGTCTGTTGTGGCCGTGCTTCGGCTGGCGTGGCGGCCCATGGCGGCGGCGGCACCCATGATGAACCCGTACATCAAGACGATTTCACCGTCGCCGAAGTTGTATTCCACCAGTCCGTTGACCAGCAGGGCGGCCAGTCCCGCCAGCAGGGCGGAGGCCATCCATGTTTCATCCAAGATCAAATTGCGCTTCACCCGCTTTTGGTAGCAGACCGTGTCGTAGACGGCGCGGAACATCCAGAAGAGATAGAAAACAAACCCGATGATGCCGGTATCCACCAGGACCTGGATGGGGTTTGAATGCAGGTGGTCACGTTTCGGCTCGACCCACCGGTTTATCCGTTTCATGGTCTCCGGCGTCAGCGACCGGTATCCGATGCCCATCCAGGGATGTTCCTTGATGAGGGGCGGGGCGATATATTTCCACATCAGGAGCCGGCGGGTGTCGCCCGGGTGCCAGGTGGATTCATTCCACTCGGTCCGCAGGGCGGTAAGTCGGCTGTGGACTGGAGGCAGGGCGCTGATTACGATCATCAGCCCTGCCAGCAGGATGATGGACCGCCAGCGCAGGTGCATGATGGCCAGCAGGCCCAGGACGATGGCGGCGGAAAACCATGAGCCGCGCTTGAATTGCACGATCAATGCCAGGCATTGGATGGCCATCAGTCCCCACCAGAACCGGCGGCGGGGGACAAGCCTGGCCATCAACAGGGCTGCGGTGATCACAACGCCGACCATGAGCCGCTCCGCATCGGTGATGGATCCCTGGTCAATCAGTGCAAGCGTGAAGGACGGGAACTGTGAAAGGTGGTGGAGCGTGTTCAGCGGAATTACCACCAGCGATTGTGCTGCTTTGATGCTGATGCCCAATATGAGCGCTTTTAAAAACACACCCAGTCGTTCCGGTTTGCGGATGATCCATGCCGTGGCGGGAAGGGAAACAAACCATAGCAATTTGTGCAGTTTGCCGATCCCGTGTTCCGGGTTGATGCCCCAGACGGTTGACAGGACCGTGAGCAGCAGGTGCGCCAGGGCCAGTCCGGCAACCATGGGGATCCAGGGGCGTGTCCGGGTTTTAAGGAAATCCAGGCAGATGAAAACCAGCGCCATAACCAGGAATCCGCGCGCCAGCGGCAGTGAAAAGCCAATCGTCAGCGCTGAACCCAGCAGGCTGATATAGGCCCATGGGTCGGCGGGTGATGATGTTGCGGCCGTGTCGTTGAGCGACGCGGCGAATTGGCGGGTTTTTGTTCGTATGGTGTTGACTGCGTTCATACCATCACATCCGGTTCTTTCCATCCCGTGCGGGCGCGGATTTCAGCTGTTGCGTTGGGCGCAATGGGCGGGATGAAGTTTTTAAGGTAATGTGGCTGCTGAAAAACGGTAACACGCTTGCGCAGGCCGGCAGTGCCCGATTGTTGATCCGGATAGGGGCGGTGACGACCGTTTTAAAACTCATGGTCTTCCTTTTATAAGAAAATCAAACCCATAGTGTTGCAGGATTTTCATGCAGATCAAGCTGACAATATCCAAAAAATGCATTTTAAAGCATAAAATCGAGTGCTCATTTTTGAACATCTCCAGGTGTTTTAAATGTAAATAGTTCAAAAACAACATGTTGAGACGTGGATTTTCATTTTAATTGATATAAATATATCGAAATGGGATGTGTTGGAGACGTAGACGTTCCGGTTGGATTAATGCGTGGTTGCGATCATCATGGAATCGGGAGACTCTCCGGAGTCGTGACCGGTCTGTTTGAGACGTGATAATCAGGCGGCGTTTTACGTTTTAAAATGGGTATGGGAGGATGAAATTTTATTTTTTTTGTGTACGGATTGCGTCTGGCATGCATTGTGAAATATGCGTAAAAAGCCTTTAAATATGGCTTTTTTTGAATTTGCAGCATGGGTGGCTGCGAAGGCGTTGCACTGCGGTGGCGGTGAAAAGCAAAAAAGTATTGTATGCGGGGTGGGTGTCTGATAATTTGCACGGACTTTTGCTGGACAATCAGGGTTGCAGCGGATGGTCGATCCGGGCGGTCGGAAATGAAAAATAAAAATTTTCGTTAAACGGTTGACTGGGAAAAGTGACTTTGATAATTTGACAAATGTGGTTGATCGCAGCTGGAAGGCTGCATGACAAGTCAATATAGCTTATCCCTCGGGTTCTTGGATAGAGGGCAAGAGGGATGGAGTTTTATTGTCTGTTGATCTTTGAAAAATGAATAACACAGACATACTGCTTCGAATCGGAAGCGGTGTGGTTTGTACAAGCGCTTGTGCTGGGGTCAAATAGTTAAATGCCGTCCGGGTAACCGGATGGATGTGTTTTTTTTCGGAGAGTTTGATTCTGGCTCAGAACGAACGCTGGCAGCGTGGATTAGGCATGCAAGTCGAACGGGATTCTTGAGTATAGCAATATATTTAGGATGGAAGTGGCGTAAGGGCGAGGAACGCGTGGGCAATCTGCCCTTGAGTTTGGGATAACCTGCTGAAAAGTGGGCTAATACCGGATATGGTTGCTGGTCGCATGATCAGAGGACTAAAGGTGGGGATCGCAAGACCTGCCGCTCGAGGAGGAACCCGCGCCCTATCAGCTTGTTGGTGAGGTAACGGCCCACCAAGGCTATGACGGGTAGCTGGTCTGAGAGGATGGTCAGCCGCACTGGGACTGAGACACTGCCCAGACTCCTACGGGAGGCTGCAGTCGAGGATCTTTTGCAATGGGCGCAAGCCTGACAAAGCGACGCTGCGTGGAGGATGAAGGCCTTCGGGTTGTAAACTCCTGTCATTCGGGAACAATACCGAGAGGGTTAATACCCCTTTTGATTGATGGTACCGAAGGAGGAAGCCACGGCTAACTCTGTGCCAGCAGCCGCGGTAATACAGAGGTGGCGAGCGTTGTTCGGATTTACTGGGCGTAAAGGGTGCGTAGGTGGTTCTGTGTGTCGGATGTAAAAGCCTGGAGCTTAACTCCAGAACGTCATTCGAAACTGCGGAGCTAGAGTGCAGGAGAGGAGAGCGGAATTCTTGGTGTAGCGGTGAAATGCGTTGATATCAAGAAGAACACCGGATGCGAAGGCGGCTCTCTAGTATGTTACTGACACTGAGGCACGAAAGCCGGGGGAGCAAACAGGATTAGATACCCTGGTAGTCCCGGCCCTAAACGGTGTGCATTTGATGTGGGTGGTATTGACCCCGCCCGTGTCGAAGCTAACGCGATAAATGCACCGCCTGGGGAGTACGATCGCAAGATTAAAACTCAAAGAAATTGACGGGGGCCCGCACAAGCGGAGGAGCATGTGGCTTAATTCGATGCAACGCGAAGAACCTTACCAGGGTTTGACATACAGCTGCACGTCCTATGAAAGTAGGATTCTTTCGAAGGTGCTGTACAGGTGCTGCATGGCTGTCGTCAGTTCGTGCCGTGAGGTGTTAGGTTAAGTCCTGCAACGAACGCAACCCCTGTGTTTAGTTGCCACCCCGATGATGAATCGGGAGCACTCTAGACAGACCGCCTGTGTAAGCAGGAGGAAGGTGGGGATGACGTCAAGTCAGCATGGCCTTTATATCCTGGGCTGCACACGTGCTACAATCGAAGGTACAGAGGGATGCCAAACCGCGAGGTGGAGCAAATCCTCAAAACCTTCGCCAGTTCAGATTGGAGTCTGCAACTCGACTCCATGAAGTCGGATTCGCTAGTAATGGCGCATCAGCTACGGCGCCGTGAATACGTTCCCGGGCCTTGTACACACCGCCCGTCACATCATGAAAGCCGTCTGCACCCGAAGTCGCTGCACCAACCGCAAGGGGGGAGGCGCCTAAGGTGTGGGTGGTGATTGGGATGAAGTCGTAACAAGGTAGCCGTAGGGGAACCTGCGGCTGGATCACCTCCTTTCTAAGGAGCATCCTATTCGGTCTTGTACCGATGTGGATAGGTCAATCGTCAGGTCCGGTTTACCGGATCTGGCGACCTGGCGCACCGCGCAAGCGGTGACGCCAAACCCGGCATAAGCGCTTTGCAAACCCACCGCTTCCGTTTCGAAGTTTTCAAGTTGGTCTGTGTTGTTCATTGGGCAGCTGTCGGTGATTCGCCTTTCGCAAGGATGAAACATAGCGGGGGCATAGCTCAGTTGGCAGAGCACGAGCTTTGCAAGCTCGGGGTCACCGGTTCAAGCCCGGTTGCCTCCACCAGTCCGCCGTTGGCGGACCGCCACGCCGGACCTCGAAAAGAGGCAACGTGGGCCGCCTTTGAGGGGCCGCTCGTTGGCTACGGTTTGGCAGGCCATTTGAATGGCGTGTCCGGGCGTGTAGCTCAGTTGGTTAGAGCGTGTCCCTGATAAGGACAAGGTCACTGGTTCGACTCCAGTCACGCCCACCAGTTCGTGGCAGGTGACGGAGCGGTGGAAGGATGAGGCCGGTAGCTGTTGACAGGATTTGGGTTCAAGACCCGGTGACGGGTTTTAAATCATGATGCGTGATCCATACGCGGGTCGCAAGGCCGGCGGTTGGGTCATGCATCGACTGTTCTTTGAAAATTGCATAGATGAGGGCAAGCAACTTCATAAATATAACTCGTTGTTAAATCGCGTAAGCGAATGAAAACGGGTTGTCGAGAAGGCCAAAAGAATTTTTGGTCAAGCGCATAAGGGCGCACGATGAATGCCTTGGCATCAGAAGACGAAGAAGGACGTGGCAAGCTGCGATAAGCTCCGGGGAGTGGCACGCACACTTTGATCCGGAGATTTCCGAATGGGGAAACCCAATGCTGGTAATGCGGCATTACTCAGATCTGAATTCATAGGATTTGAGAGCGACACCAGGGGAAGTGAAACATCTCAGTACCCTGAGGAAGAGAAAACAAATAGTGATTCCGTAAGTAGTGGCGAGCGAAAACGGAACAGCCCAAACCATCCCGCTTGCGGGATGGGGTTGCGGGACCTTGACGTGGCATTGTTGAAGGATAGCGGAACGGTCTGGAAAGTCCGACCACAGCGGGTGATAGTCCCGTATGCGAAATCCGGAGACAGCCTAGAGGTATCCCAAGTAGAGCGGGACACGTGAAACCCCACTCGAATCCGGGGGGCCCACCCCCCAAGGCTAAATACTCACTGATGACCGATAGTGAACTAGTACCGCGAGGGAAAGGTGAAAAGTACCGCTGTTAGCGGAGTGAAATAGTACCTGCAATCGTGTGCTTACAAACTATGGGAGTCCGTCGCAAGACGGATGACCGTTTGCCTTTTGCATAATGAGTCTGCGAGTTACAGTATGTGGCAAGGTTAATCCCGCGTTGCGGGAGAAGCCGTAGCGAAAGCGAGTGCTAAATGCGCGACAAGTCCCGTGCTGTAGACCAGAAGCCCAGTGAGCTACCCATGGACAGGCTGAAACCTCTGTAACAGGAGGTGGAGGGCCGAACTAATGTGTGTTTAAAAACGCTTGGATGATCTGTGGGTAGGAGCGAAAGACTTATCAAACTGGGTGATAGCTGGTTCTCCTCGAAATAACTTTAGGGTTAGCCTGCACGAATGCTCGGCGCGGGGGTAGAGATACTGACTGGTCGATGGCCCCTACCGGGGTACTGACGCCAATCAAACTCCGAATACCGCTGCCAGACACGTGTGGAGATAGACTGCGGGGGCTAAGCTCCGTAGTCAAAAGGGAAACAGCCCAGACCGCCAGCTAAGGCCCCAAAAGCTAGTTAAGTGACAAAGGATGTGGAATTTCAGAGACAGCTAGGATGTTGGCTTAGAGGCAGCCATCATTTAAACAGTGCGTAATAGCTGACTAGTCGAGAGGTTCTGCGCCGAAAATGATCGGGACTAAACTAGCTGCCGATGCTGCGGATTCTTGCGTAAGCAGGAGTGGTAGAGGAGCGTTCCATGCTGGAGTGAAGCCGGAGGATAACCGACGGTGGACCGCATGGAAGTGATTATGCAGACATGAGTAACGAAAAGTAAGGTGAGAATCCTTACCGCCGTAATCCTGAGGTTTCCTGGGCAAGGTTCGTCCGCCCAGGGTTAGCCGGTCCCTTAGCCGAGGCCGAAAGGCGTAGGTGATGGGTTACAGGTTTATATTCCTGTGCTGCCTGTCTGGTGTTTGAGCGAAGGAGTGACGCAGGAGGGTAGGTCAGCCAACGATTGGAAATGTTGGTCTAATCCTCTAAGAGGTTCTGGCAGGCAAATCCGCCGGAGCAACTCTGAAAGGTGATGGGACCCCGCAAGGGGGATTGATTGATACTACTGCCAAGAAAAGCTTCTAGTGAATCAGATGGGCAACCGTACTAAAACCGACACAGGTAGGATGGTAGAATATACCAAGGCGCGCGAGATAACCCTCGTTAAGGAACTCGGCAATCTAGCCCCGTAACTTTGGAAGAAGGGGTGCTCTGTGGGGTCAATCGTAAGATGAAGCTCGACAGAGTCGCAGTGAATGGGCCCAGGCGACTGTTTAACAAAAACACAGCTCTCTGCGAACTCGCAAGAGGATGTATAGAGAGTGACACGTGACCAATGCGGAAAGGTCAAGGCAAGGGGTTAGCCGCAAGGCGAAGCTCCGAACCAAAGCCCCCGTGAATGTCGGCCGTAACTATAACGGTCCTAAGGTAGCGAAATTCCTTGTCGGGTAAGTTCCGACCTGCACGAATCGTGTAACGATCTGGGCGCTGTCTCAACGGGGATCTCGGTGAAGTTGTAATTCCGGTGAAGATGCCGGATACCTGCAGTAGGACGGAAAGACCCTGTGAACCTTTACTGTATTCTGATATGGTCGTTTGGTTTGGCATGTGTAGCATAGCTGGGAGACTTTGAAGCCCGGTCGTTAGGTCGGGTGGAGTCATCAGTGAAATACCAGTCTTGTTAAGGCGGACGTCTAACTCTCGCCCGTGAATCCGGGTGGAGGACAATGTCAGAGGGTCAGTTTGACTGGGGCGGTTTCCTCCCAAATGATAACGGAGGAGTTCGAAGGTTTCCTCAGCACGGTCGGCAATCGTGCGTCGAGCGCAAGGGTATAGAGGAAGCTTAACTGCGAGACCAACAAGTCGAGCAGATGCGAAAGCAGGACCTAGTGATCCGGTGGTTGCTCGTGGTAGCGCCATCGCTCATCGGACAAAAGGTACTCCGGGGATAACAGGCTGATCGCTGCCGAGAGTTCACATCGACGCAGCGGTTTGGCACCTCGATGTCGGCTCATCGCATCCTGGGGCTGGAGAAGGTCCCAAGGGTTTGGCT
>Ga0118677_10003542_pt1 | contig 29356 bp, 24 predicted proteins | sample AliMusrvi5mmetaG_FD_86154 | JGI IMG/M metagenome (GOLD analysis project Ga0118677, IMG submission 86154) | reverse complement strand
GCGAGCATCAGATCCTGGGCCAGGTCAAGACCTTCTACCAACTGGCCCAGCAGTCCGGGCAGACCGACAAGCTCATCAACAAGCTCTTCCAGGCCGCCCTCGGCGCGGGCAAGCAGGTCCGCTCCAGCACCGGCATCGCCCAGGGCATCTGCAGCTGCGGCGGCGCGGCCGTGGCCATGGCCGAGAAGGTCCTGCCCTCCGGCAGCGCGGGCCGGCGCATCCTGCTTGTCGGGGCCGGCAAGATGGCCGAAACGGCCGCCCAGCACATGCTGGAAAGCCGGGGCTCCGCGCTCACCATCGCCAACCGCGACCTGGAGCGGGCCCAGACCTTGGCCGCCCAATACGGGGCGCGCGCCGTGAGCCTCGACGAGGGCATGGCCGCCATCGCCGAGATGGATGTCATCATCGCCTCCACGTCCTGCCCCCACTATATCGTCACCCAGGAGCGGCTCGCGGCCCTGGCGCAGGCCCGCCACGGCCGGCCCCTGGTCGTCATAGACCTGGGCGTGCCCCGCAACGTGGACCCGGCCGCGGCGCAGATACCCGGCGTCCATCTCTACAACATAGACCATCTGGAGGCCGTCATCTCTGAGACTTTGGCCAAGCGCCGGGGCGAGCTCCGGGCCGCCGAGGACATCGCAGCCGAACTGGCCGTGGAATTCTGCACGACGCTGGCCCAGGAGCCGGCGCCCAAAGACAGGAGGATCAAATGCACGACCGCTTCATCTCTCTAGCTTGCCTGGCGGCCTTGGCCGCAGTCGTGGGCGCGGCCCCGGCCGCGGACCCGGAAAACGGCAAAAAGATCTACGATGCCAAATGCTCCATGTGCCACGCCAAGGACGGCAAGGGCAACGCGGCCATGGCCAAGATGTTCCAGCTTCCCTCAGGCGCTTTAAGCCTCGTCTCCACCGAAGCCCAATCCCTGCCCGCGGGAGACTTCACCAAGATCACTCAAGACGGCAAGGGCAAGATGCCGTCGTTCAAAGACAAGCTGCAGGACGCCGATTTCGCGGACATCTCCGCTTATGTCAAAGTCCTGGCCAAGGCTTCCGCCAAGCCCGCAGAATCCCCGGTGGCGAAAGCCTACGCGGCCAAGTGCGCCTCCTGCCACGGCAAGAACGGCAAGGGCAACGCGGCGTTGGCCAAGGGCCTGCAGATCGAGCCCGCGAGCCTGGACTTGACCGCGCCGTCCACCGCCGCCAAGACGGATGCTGAGCTCACGGCCGTGATGCTCAAAGGCTCGGGCAAGATGCCCGCCTACGAGGGCAAGCTCTCCGCCCAGGAGATCGCCGACCTGATCCGCCACACGCGGTCGCTGGCGGCACCCAAGCCGGAAGCCAAACCCGCCGCGGCCCAGTAATCAGCGGTCGCGGCGGACCTGCGCCGCGAGATCCCGCGCGAAAGCGTCGCGGTCATCCAGATTCCGGCACACGGCGGTCTGGCGGAAGGCCCGGCTGCCGTCCGGTTCGGAATAGAACACCCTCATCTCCACTTGCGTCAAGCGCGCTACGGCCCGGGCTCCCAAGGGCACCGAGCACCCGCCTTCCATCTCTTGAAGGAAAGCCCGCTCGAATTCCACCTCCAGCCGGGTGGCGCGGTGATCCAGGCCGGCCAGCAGTCCCAAAACGTCCCCCCGGTCCCCTCGCGCCTCCAAGGCGAGCGCGCCCTGGCCGGGAGCGGGCAGCAATATCGCCTCAGGAAGAGGCTCGTGGGTGATGGATTCCAGGCCAAGACGCCGCAGCCCGGCCAGGGCCAGCACCAGCCCGTCACAGAACCCGTCCTTGAGCTTGCGCAGCCTGGTATCCACGTTGCCGCGCATGGGCAGCATGACCAGTCCGGGCTTGGCCGCGAGGAGCTGGACTTGGCGACGCAAGGCCGAGGTCCCTATGCGCGTGCCGCTGCCGGCCTGCGCCCAGCGCAGACCGTCGCGACCGATGAAGACATCCCGGGGGTCCCCCCTCTCGGGATAGGCCGCGATAAGAAGCCCTGATTTGAGCTCGGCGGGCAGGTCCTTGGCGCTGTGCACGGCAAAATCCACCCGGCCTTCGGCCAAAGCTTCCTCGATTTCCTTGACGAAGAGTCCCTTGGTCCCATCCGCCAGCTGGCGGGCCTGCTGCGGGCTTTGGCCGGAGAAACGGTCGCCGCTGGTCGTGATGCGGACGGTTTCCACCTCAAGGCCCGGGTGCAGGCGGGCTAAGTCCGCGGCCACGGTCCCGGACTGAGCCAAGGCCAGGGCCGAACCACGAGTCCCCATGCGTAATTTCATAGCGTCATTGTATCAAAGGTTCCCGGACGTTGCGCCTTCCCCTTGATCGCATCGAGCTTCATTCTCGCCTGCCGACGCGCCTCCGCAGCCTCGACGCCCTTGCCTTCCGCTTCATAGACCGCCGCCAAACCGTCAAGAACGCCCGCGGCCAAGTCGGCATCCCCGTCGGTCTTGAGGATTTCGACCGCCTCCAGATACAGCTCCTCCGCCTCCGCCCACTGGCCCTGCGCCTGGTATATCTCTGCCAACGACTGGGCGGACCGGCCCATGCCCCGCGCCGATACGGCGCCGCGCGCCGCGAGGATCCGCTGCAAAATCGCCTGGGCCTGGGAATTTCGGCCTAGATTCCTATACAGCTCCGCAAGCCGCGAAAAGACCTCCATGCTTTCGTCATTGATCAAGACGCCCTCGCAGGCCTTGCCCAGCCGCTCCGCAAGGGCGTCGGCCTCCGGCTGGCGCCCTTGCGCGGCATAGAACAGCCCCAGCTTGGCGACCGCGAACCCCCAGGCCGCACGCGGGCAACCCGGCCCGGACTCACAAGCCGCCACCGCCGCCTGGAAGGATTCTTCCGCCTGCGCGCGCTTGTTTTGGGCGACGAACACGCCGCCCAGGGACCACAAGAAGATCGACCGCCACTCGGCGCCGCTGGCCGTCGCCAAGCCTTGGCGAAAGGCCGTCTCGGCCTCGGTGGACTTGCCTTGCTCATAAAGGATGCTCCCAAGCCGCTGCAAGGCAGCCGCGAGGCTGGAAGGCTCGGCAGGCGGATGCGCCTTTAGACGCTCGACCTTCCACCTATAGTAGGCCTCCGCTTCCTGGGGATGATTGCGCTCATCAAGGCCGACTCCCGAATAATGATAGCCGAAGGGGCTTGTGGTTCCCACAGTGATGAGGCTCTCGATCGAGCCTCCCGCTTGCGCGAATGCCGCTTCGGCCCGGTCCAGGCGCCCCATGCGCAGGTGACATTTCCCCAGTTCTCCTGAAAGCCCGTCGTCGCCCGGCCTCCCCTTGAGCGCATCCGCCATGATGCGCGCCGCCTTCTCGCATCGGTCCAGCTTGCTGTACGCCAGCACCAGTTCCCTCTTGGTATCGAAGTTGTCCGGCTGCAGAGCCGCAGCCTGCTCCAGAACGGCCACCGCTTCCGCATATCTCCTCTCCGAATAGAGGAGCCGCCCCAGCTCCAGCGAAGCTGCCGGCCGGTCGACCTTCAGGCCCGCAAGCTTGCGCTCGACCGCGGCCAAACCGGCCGCGTCTTTCGCCGCGAGATAATCTATCCCCAACCGAGTCAGGGTGCCGGGATCCTCAACCAGCTCCAGCGCCTGCCGGCGCGCCGCCGCGGCCTGGGGGGCCTTGCCCTCCATGTCATAGACTTTAGCCAAGCCCGACAGCGCCTCGGGCCTGTCGGCGCCCAGGCCCGTCAGCTTCCTCTCGACCGCGGCCAGCCCCGCCGCGTCTCCCACCGCCAGATAACGCTGGCCCGATTCCAGGAGGAGGAGCGCATCCTCGGGAGACAGGGCCTGCGCCTGCTCCAGCGCCGCCGCTGCCTCACGGCCCTTGCCCGCCTTGTCATAAGCCGCAGCCAAACCATGCAACGCGGCGGCCGCCGAACCTTTGTCGCCATTCTCCTTGAACAGCTCGCTTGCGCGCCGATAGAACTCTTCCGCTTCCGCCCACCGGCCCTGATCCGCGCAGAGCCGAGCCAAAGCCAGAAGCACGGGGCCCATGCGCTTTTGGGCCGGCGGCTCCCTGCCCGCCGCGAGCATCCAGCGCCACAACGCCTCGGCCTTGGCGCTATTCCCTATCTTTCCATAGAGCTCCGCGAGCTGCCCCACCATGTGGAGGCTGTCCTCGTTGACCGCAAGGCCGTCGCATGCTTTCCCGATCCGCTCCGCCAAGGCCTCGGCCTCCGCCCGGCGGCCTTGCGCGATATAATGATCGCCCAGATCGAAGGCCGCGGCCGCCCACTCTCGGCGCGAACACCCCGGCCCGGCCTCACACGCGGCCACCGCCTCATGGTAAGATCGCTCCGCCTCGGCAGGCTGGCCTTGAACTTTGGCCAGCATTCCTAAAGACCCCAGGAAGACTCTCCGCCCATACGCGTTGCGGCCGGCCTTCTCCAAGCCCTGGCGGAAAACGGCCTCGGCCTCGGAGAATCTCCCTTGATTCTGCAGGATCAGCCCGAGACGGTGAAAAACGTCGGCCACCTCGTTCGCATCGGGATGCGGGCTGGCCTCCAGCGCCCTTAGCGCCTGCCGGTAGCTCCCCTCCGCTTCCTGCGGCTTCTGGAGCGTTTCATAGTAGTTGCCCAGACGCGCGTAACCGAGAGGGCTCGTGGTATCCACCGCGATAAGGCTCTCGAATTCCCGCCGGGCCTGGGCATACGCTCCGGCCTGTAGAGAGGCTTGGCCTTGCTCCAGGTAAGCCCTGGGATCCTTGGGATCAATCCTCTTCGCCAGGGCAAACGCTCCCTTGGCCCGATCCGGGCGGCCCAGGCGCTGGTAGCATCGGCCCAATTCCACGGCGACTCCATAATCCCGCGGATTCTGCTTTAAGGCCTGCTCCAGGACGCGGGCCGCTTTCCCGAATCGGCCCAGTGCGCTATAAACCGCTCCCAATTCGATCCTGGCAATGACGGAGTCCCGCTTCAGAGCCAACGTCCGCTCCAGGGTGGCGGCCGCTTCCGCCTCTCTGGCCTCGAGATGGAGCAGTCGCCCCAGCGCCAGGAGCGCTTCGTACTTGCCGGTCTTCATGCCCGCCAGCTTCTTCTCCACGATGGCCAGGCCGGCGGCGTCCCCCGCCGCGCGATAACGTTCGCCGAGTTGGGTCAGAGAGCTGACATCCTCAGCCGGCGCAGGCGCCGGACTGCTGCCGGCCGCCGACATCGGTCGGGAAATGGCCAGAAACGTCCACACCCCGAGCCAGAACCAAGCTTTCTGCCAAGGGAAGCCGGGAAGCCACAGGTGGGAATGCCGACGCGGGCGGCTTGCCGCACGCATGATTAAATATATCATTTTATTGTAGCATCACTCATGCTCCGAACGGCTGGGACGACGCTCCTGCTCGTGCTATCCCTCACCTCGTTCTCCGCGGCCCGGGCCGCGGAAGCTGAACCGCGCCTGAGCCTTCTGCTCGTGGACATAGCAGGGCTGGGCCCCGGAGACGCTGAACCGCTCTTGACGCGACGCCCCGGCGCCGTGGCCTTCGCACAGGCGGTCTCGCAAAGCGGCGAGACCGCCCCCGGGGCGGCCTCCCTGCTCACCGCCGAGTTCGTCGAGTCCCACGGGCTCTTCGCGCCCGGAGACAGCATTTCCACGGCCGCGGCGACCCTGGCCGAGGTCCTGGAGCAAGCCGGTTGGGACACCGGCGCTTTCGCCGCCGACCCCGCCATGGACTCTCGGGCCGGATTCGCGCGGGGCTTCGCGAAGTCCGAGTTCGTGGCCGACGCCTCTTCGTCATCGTTGGCAGCCGCGCTGGGAGCCGCTGTCCGCTGGGCTGAGGCGCGACACCGGCCCTTCTTCCTCTATTTCCACGGCACGCCTCCGGCCGCGGAAGCCTGGACTGCCTTCCAGCGCCTGCGCCAGGCTTGCCCGGAGCGGACCGTGGCCGTGCTCACCTCGGATCGGGGCCCGGGCGGCGGCCCGGAGCTGGGCGACCCCCGCCTGCGCGTGCCCCTGCTCATCTGGCATCCCGGCCTTGCGCCCCGCAGCGTGGGCGCGCTCGTGCGCCTCATCGACCTGGCGCCGGCATTTCTGGAATGGGCCGGGGTCGCGGCGCCCGGTTCTTTCCAAGGCAACAGCCTGGCTCGCCTGGCCGCCGGTACGGCCGAAGCCGCGCCGCGCTACGGGTTCAGCGCCGCGGGCAGCCGGCCCGGAGCGGCGGATTCATTCGCCATCAGCGCGCCGGGCTGGCGGATGGTCTACGACCGGCCCAACAACGAGTTCCGCCTCTATGACCTGAAGGCCGACCCCGGCATGACCGTAGACGCCCAGGAGCGGCGTCCCGACGTGGCCCTGGACCTCACCCAAAAGCTCATGCGCCATCTGCGCGAGGCCCGGCCAGCCGGCGGCCAGGGCGGCCAGGGCGGCCAGATGTCGCCGGAATTGCGCGACGAGCTGCGGCGCAAGGGCTACTGGTAAGCGGCCGTCCCCGGGAGCGCGGCCCCGCGCCTAATGGCATTGGTCCGGATACACCGGACTGCAGCCCACATCCCAGTGGTCCAGGACGGCTCCGATCTTACGGTACTGGGCCAGCAGCCGGTCGTCGAGCTCCTTGGCCCGGCCGGGCTGGCTGGCGGACAAGTCGGTCGCTTCCTGAGGATCGGCATTAAGATTGTAAAGCTCGACCTTCCCCGTCTCCAAGGTGTGGATGAGCTTCCAGCCGTCGGCCGTGCGCAGGCCGCGCTTGTGGGTGTAGAGGCGGTAGTCCGTCTCCATGTAGACGTCCTCCCCCGCCTTCTCCTGCCCCTTCATGAGCGGGACCAGGCTCTTGCCTTGGAGCTGGGCCTGGAGCCGGGGGCTTTGCGGGACGCCGACCAAAGCCAGGATGGTGGGCAGGATGTCGAGCGTCCCGACCTGGACGTCGATCCGGCGTCCGCCGGAGATGCCCGGCGCGACGACCGCCAGCAGGACATGCTCCATCTCGTCGTACAGGCCGTAGCCGTGGTCGAACCGCTTGTGCTCGTATTCCTCGGTGCCGTGGTCCGAGGCCACAATGAAGACGGTGCGCCGGTCCAGGTTCATCGCCTGGAACGACGAGAGGAAGCCGGCGAACAGGGCGTCGGCCCGGGCGATCTTCTCGTCATAGATGTCGCGCCAGTACTTCACGTCCGGCGGGTCGAGCGCGATGGACTGCTTGAGCCCCAGCTCGCGCAGGACCCTCTGCTGGGACGGCGTCCCGTCATAAGGCCCGTCGTAAGGCGGCTCCACGAACCTGTTGTCGTATCCCCCCGCTGGCATGTACTGGCCATGGCTTCCGTAGCCGTGCAGGAAGAGGAAGAACCTCCGGCCCTGGAGCCCCGCGAGCCACTTCAAGGCTTTGGGGATGGAGGCTTCCATCCCGCTGAACGGAGCCACGTCGTCGGAATAGACGTCGAAGCCTTGCCTGAATCCGTAGATGCCGCTCACGCCGGCTCCTCCCGTGAACCCCCCGGTCGCGTAGCCGTGGCCGCGCATGGCCTCGGCCAGGGTCTGGGTCCCTGGCGCCAGGTTCTGCAGATTCGACGGGACCAGGCGCCCCGACTCGAACACGAACTTATTGACGACTTTGTGCAGAGAGGGATAGGTGCCCGTGAACCACGACATGTGCGCGGGCAAGGTCCAGGGCGCCGGGGTGACGGCCTGGGTGAACAGCACGCCCTGGCCGGCCAGCCGGTCGATGGTCGGCGTGGTCTGCCGCGGGTAGCCGAGCGCGTGCACGTGCGCGGCCTGCAGCGCGTCGAACGAGACCAGGACGACATTGCAGCCCGGGCAGGGCGCCGCGGCGGAAAAGGCCGCCTCGGCCGCCGGGGCCGCTTTCGCAAGCGCGCCGGCCAGCAGCAGCAACGCGGGAAGCATCTTCATCATCATATTTCTCCTGGGGGCCGCGTCTTGGCGGGCTGGCGCTTGAGGAACTTGTCTCCGACTTCCAAGAAGACGTTGTCCCGCCTGACGTAATCGTAGGGCCGCTGTTCGATGAGCCCGTTGATGTCCCGATAGACTTGCCGAAGTTCGGGCCTGCTCAGATGCTCGGTGAATCTCACGAAACCCGGATGCTCGATGTCCTCTTCGACCGACTGCTCTTCCGAAAGCCACTCCAGGTGCTTGACCTCGTCGCGGATGAGGCCGCTCTTGAGACAGTCCCGGTAGAAGGGCGTGCCCGGAAGCGCGGAGAGGTATTTGACGCGGGTGATCTCCTTGAACTGCGCGCAGAAGGCGGTCAGGTCGCGCATGCCCGCGGCGTCGTCCGCGGGGGCGCCGATGATGAAGAGCCCCCCGATCTTCACGCCGCATTTCCGGTGCAGGTGGATGGTGTCGATCATCGCGTTACGCGTGATTCCCTTGCGGTAGCCCGCCAGGACCTCGGGAGAGACGGACTCCATCCCGTAGAGCACGATGTCGAGGCCGTGATCCTTCATCAGCAATAGCGTCTCCTCATCGAGCCCGGTGACCCGGCTGAAAGCGTTCCAACTGAAGGGATGGGCCGGCAGCGCGTCGCGCATCAAGCGCCGCACGTAGTCGCGGTCCGTCACGAAGGTCAGGTCGTTCCACCAGGCGTGCCGGAAGCCGAAGGCCTTGTAGTAGTCCAATTCCTTCCTGACGCGCTCCACGGACTTCAGGCGGAGCTTGGGGAAGGGACGATAGCAGAAAGAGCAGGCATGGGCGCAGCCGCGCGAATAGGACAGATAGAGTTCCGGGATGGGCTTGCCCCGGAACCGGTCCCAGGCGCCCAGGTCCTGGAACGGGATTGCGTCGAGGTCCTGCAATTGCGGCCGCGGGGCGTTGAGCCGGATGCCGCCGGACTCGTCCCGCCAGGCCAAGCCGAGGATATCCGGGACCGGGAGCGCGAGGCGGTCTCCAGACAGATGGTCCAGCAGTTCCGTGAGTGTCAGCTCGCCTTCCCCGGCGACCACGAAATCCGCTTGAGTCGCCTCAAGCAGCAGGCGCGGCGCGGCGGTGGCCAGCGGCCCGCCGAGCACCACCGGGCGCCGCGGCCTTTCCTGCTTGAGGATCTCCACCGCGCGCCGGACATAGTTGAAGCTGTCTCCGTAGACGCTGATCCCGACGATGTCGCAGCCGGCCGCCAGCCCGCGGACCCGCTCCGGATCGAAATCGTCCCTCTGGTCGAAGAGCCGGAAAGGATAGCCCAGGCCCCGGATCAGGCCCGCCAGTATGGACGGCCCTTCGAACGGAGCGGTGTGGGTCCATTCCCAGCCCCGGGGCACCACGAAGACGGACGGCGGCACGAGCAGGCCGACCGCTTGCCCGCGCGTGGCTTTGGCGTCGTGAGGCAGCGGGATGGCCGCGACGCGCGCGATGGTCCGGGCTGAATTCTCCGAAGGGGTCATGGCCTGCGCTTGCGGGCCGTGAACACCACCCAATTCCAGTTCTCCAAGACCGCGCCGTTCTTGGATTCGACTTTGTGGAGCCGGCGATAGGCTTCGGGCGCTCCGGAGATGAGGCCGCGGACCTGCGCCCGCTTCTTCACGGACAGCTCCGGCGCGGCCGCCAACCACCGCGTGATGTCCTCCCGGACCGAGAGCCGGCGCCGCGCTGCCACGCGGAAGCCGGCCTGCTCCAATTCCCGGGCGAGAGACTCTTCCGTGAAAAACCGTTTGAGCTGGGCCTGCTTGGTCCGATGGATATGCTCCAGCCAATCCGCATCCGCGTCCGAATAGGGCACCGTCTGGCTCAACACCAGGACCCCGCCCGGCTTGAGCACCCGGCGTATCTCGGCCAGAACCTTGCGGCCATCATCCAGAAGGAAATAAGCCTGGCGCAGCATGGCCGCGTCGAAAGAATCATCCAGGAAGGGTATCTTTTCCGCCGTGACGCAGATGCAGGGGAAGAATTGATTGGCCTCCTCGGCCATCTCGCGGGTCAGGTCGATGCCGCAGACGCTCCAGCCCGCGGCCCGGAAAGCCCGGCCCACCATCCCGGTGCCGCAGCACAGCTCGATCGCACGCCCCGGAGGTTTCCGTCCACAGGCCTCCAGATGCGCCCGGATGAGGCCGCGGTCGGAGATCCATTTGGCGGAACCGGAATAGGTCCTGGCCCGCTTTTGGAACTGGTCTATGACTGGGTTTGCCGAGTTCATCGCCTTGCGCTGTCCGTGGGTGATTGCCATAATAGTATAGTTGTTGCGTCCGTGGGCCGCAACCGGACCGCACGACCTCGCGGCGCCCGCCGGGATTTCAGGCCCAGGACCAATTTAAGCTAAAATCCTATCATCAAGAGCTGAAGATGCAGAAAGACTCGAACATCGAGAGCATCGCCGTCATCGGCGGCCGGGGGCGCGACGGGACGCCGGAGCCGCTGGCGCGCGTCGAGCTCAAAATGGGCGACGTGGTGAGCATCGTGGGCCCGACCGGCTCCGGCAAGACGGCGTTCATCAACGACATCGAGCTGCTGGCCGACGCGAACACGCCCAGCCGCCGCCGGGTCCTGATCAACGGCCGCCCCGCCTCTGAATTTTCCGGCAGCAATTCCAAGCACCCCATCGCGCTGATCACCCAGCACACGAACTTCCTCTCCGACCTCCCGGTGCACCGGTTCCTGCGGATGCACGCCGACATCCGGCAGAGCGACAAGGGCGAAACCGTGGTGCAGGAGACGCTGGACTTCGCCAACCAGCTCACCGGCGAGCCCATCATCGAGACCATCGGCATGACCGAGCTCTCGGGCGGGCAGACCCGGGCGCTGCTCCTGGCCGACGCCGTCGTCATCGGCAACTCCCCCATCATCCTCCTCGACGAGATAGAGAACGCCGGCATCCACCGCACCAAGGCGCTCGAGCTGCTCCACGGCTTCCAGAAGATCTTCGTGTTCGTCACCCATGATCCCCGCATCGCCCTGCTCTCCGACCGCCGGGTGGTCATGAAGAACGGCGCCATGCAGAAAGAGATCCAGGCCGAGGCCGACGAAAAGCGCGCGGCCCAGGAGATCAGGAAGCTCGACGACCTCATCCTCGAGCTGCGGGCCATCATCCGCAACGGCGACCGCGTCGGCGCGGCCCTGCTGGAGGAACGGCTCCACGCGATCGGCTACCGCAACGGAGTCACGCCATGAAGGTCGCCATCGTCGCCGGCCCCCCCACCAGCGGCAAGACCACGGTGATCCGCCAGGTCATCCGGCGGCTCAAGGAATCCGGCACCCGGACCGCTTACCTGAAGATCGACGTCCAGTACGCCGACGAGGACGAGACCCTTCGGGCCGAGTTCGGCATCCCGACCAAGAAGGTCTATTCCGGCGACCTCTGCCCCGACCACTGCAACGTGATCGTGCTCGGCGACGCCCTCGGATGGGCACAGAAGGCCGGCGCCGAGGTCCTTTTCGTGGAGACCGCCGGGCTCTGCCTGCGCTGCTCGCCCTACATCAACAACGCCGTCGGCATAGTGGTCCTGGAAGCGACCAGCGGCATGAACCTGCCCCGCAAGATCGGGCCCATGCTCTCGCTGGCGGACATCGCCGTGGTCACCAAGATCGACCTGGTCTCCCAGGCCGAGCGGGAGGTCTTCCGGGCCAACATCATGGCCGCCGCCAAGGCCGACATCGTGGAGACCGACGCCCTGCACGGCATCAACACCGACCGCATCGCCCGCCGGGTCGCTGATTCCGCGGACGTGGGCGGCGAGCTGCTCCTGCGCGGCAGCCCGCCGGTGGGCACCTGCACCATCTGCGTGGGCAAGAAGGAGATCGGCAAGGAAGCCCATTTCGGCGTCCTGCGCACCTTGGAGTCGGACCTTTTCTACAGGGGGGAATGACATGACCGCGCCGGAGATCCTGAAAGGCTTGCCCGGTAAGGACTGCGGGCTCTGCGGCGTCAAGACCTGCGCCGACTTCGCGCCGATCGTGGCCGCGGACCCAGACGCCATCAAGCGCTGCACCCAGTTAAGCCTGGAGCATGCCTGCGGCGCGGCCGCGCACGCCGCGGAGCAGTTCAGCCCGAAGGTCACCTGGAAGGACTTCCTGGGCCGGGACTTCGACTTCATCCTGGACAAATTCCCGGACGAGCAAGGCCCCCGCGAGACCGTCATCCCCTTCAATCCGGCCAACGTCGAGAAGCTCAAGCTCAAGAAGGGCGACGTCTGCTACGGCCGGCCCGCCTGGATCTCCTGCGGCTGCCCCGTCACCCATGTTGGGGTCATCGTGGACGAGCCGGACTATTTCAACGGCATCTTCACCTGGAACATCGTGGGCCCCCTCCGGGCCCGCGAGAACGGCATCAACATCGGCTTCTACAACACCACCGCCTACGAGGGCCTCGTCAAAGTCTCCCGCGTAGAACTAGAGATCGGGCGCCGCTATCACTTCCAGCCGAGATGCTGCATGCTGCAGTGGCGGCACTGCGGGCTCGTCAACCAGCTGGCCAAGACCGCAGCCGGCCTGCGGGTGAGGCTGGAAGGGCTCTGGATCGGCTGAGCCTTACCGCGGCAGGATGCCCTTGCTCTCCAGCAAGGCGATGACGCGGGCGACGGAATCGTCGGCGCCCTGAGCGGCCACCAGCAAGTCCGGCTGAAGGTCCGTAGCCACGGTCCCGCCGCGGCCGACCCAGACCGCCACCGCCCGGTCCGGCTCCACCGCCGTGCGGATCATATCCCAATCCTCCTGGGAGAGCTCGGAGGCGGTCGCCACCAGGATGAGGCCGCTGTCGAGCAGGATGTGGGCCACTTCCGCGAGGCGCCGGATGTCTTCCTCGTGGTTCTCGGCCGTGCCGCGGATGTCGGCGTCGACCCCGTAGAGGAGGCTGCCGATCCCCATGAAATAGACCAGGCGGCCCTGCCGGTAGAGCTCGCCCTCCAGGGCGCGGGCGGCCGACTTGCGCAAGGCGTCGTCCGAACCGGAGACCATCACCAGCGCCGCCTTCTGGCCGAACCGGGATTCCCGCTGCTCGCGCGAGACGAGGCCTTTCTGCCATTTGATGTTGCGCAGTATCACCTTGGCGCGCTGGCCGGAGCGAGGGTCCTCCAGGGCCTCCAGGATCAGGCCGCCGCCGCGGATCTCGGTACCGTCCACGATGACGAAACGGCCGGTCAGGACGTTGTCCTCGGCCCGGTCGCAAGCGATGGCCACGCGCAGAGCGAAGATGCACTCCGCGGCCTCGTGGCGGCCGACCCGCCCCCGCGTCTCCAGCGCCTTCAGCGTGGAGGTGTCGATGACGCGGTGTACGGCCTCCAGGCGGGCCGGGACGCGGGCCGTGCCCAGCTTGAGGATGTAATCCTTCTCCGGCTCCAGCGGCGCGTGACCGAGCCAGAACACGCTGGCGCGCAGGCGGGCCGAGGCCTTGGGAGGAGGCTCGCCGCGCTTGGCCGCCAGCTCCCCCCGCCGCACATAGACTTGCTCGGCCAAGGTGAAGCCCACCGCCTGCCCGGCGGCCGCCGCATCGCCCGGAGAAACCGGGAAGCCCTCGAGCGTGGCGACCCGGCTGGTCTTGCCGGAGGGATAGAAGACGAGCTCATCGCCGACGCGCAAGGTCCCGGAGGCAATGGTCCCGGCCACGATGCGGCGCTGGTCCCCAAGGCCGGTGAACCGGTAGACGTCCTGCACAGGCAGGCGCAGCGGCAGTGCCTCGGTCGGCGGCTCGGCCGGGAAACGGTCCAAAGTCTCTACCACCGTCACGCCGCGGTACCAAGGCATGCGCTGCGACCGGGAGGCGATGTTGTCTCCTTCGCGCGCGCAGACGGGGACGACGCCGGCAGGCGCAAGGCCGAGTTCCTTGAGAAAATCGGAGACGGCGGCTGATAATTCCTGAAAACGGCCTTCAGCGTACCCGACCCGGTCCATCTTGTTGATGACCACGGCGATGTGGCGGATGCCCAGCAGGGAGAGCATCCATCCGTGGCGCCGCGTGTTCTCGCGGACGCCTTCCTCAGCGTCCACCACGAGCAAAGAGGCCGAAGCGTGGGCGGCGCCGCTGACCATGCTCTTGAGGAACTCGATATGCCCCGGAGCGTCGAAGAGCAGGTAGTCCCGGGCAGGGGTCTTGAAGAAGATCCGGGCGAAATCGATGGTGATGCCCTGGCTCTGCTCGTCCTTGAGGGCGTCGACAAGGAAAGCGTATTCGAACGGCCGGGCGTTGCGCTCGCAGAAGGCGCGCACCTGCTCGAGCTTGCCCTGCGGCAAGGAGCCCGTGTCCGCCAACAGGCGCCCGACCAAAGAGGTCTTGCCGTGGTCCACGTGCCCGGCCAGGACGACCCGCAGGCGCTCGCGTCCCTTTAAGGCGGCCATCACATGTACCCGTCCCGGCGCAAAGCCTCCAAGGTTCCCCGGTCATCCTGGTCCTGCGCCCGGCCCGAGCGCTCCGCGATGTCCTTGAACTTCCCGGTGCGCAGTTCGGCCACGATCTCGGCCGGCGTCCGGGCCGTGGATTCGACCGGGGAGGTGCAGGGATAGCAGCCCAGCGAGCGGTAGCGCTTGCCGGCGCCCTGGTCGTAGTAGAGGGAGACGGTAAGGATGTGCTCGCGGTCGATATACTCCCAGACGTCAACCTCGCGCCAGTCCAGGAGAGGATGGATGCGGACATGGGTGCCGGGCGCGAAATCGGTCTTGTACTGGTCCCAGAACTCGGGGGGCTGGTCGCCCAGGTCCCAGCGGTTCTGTTGGTCGCGCGGCGAGAAGTAGCGCTCCTTGGAGCGGCTGCCCTCCTCGTCGGCCCGGATGCCGGCGATGATGCCGGTATAAGGCTCCCGCCCGGGGTCCGGCTCATATTTGCCGGTGGCATGGTCGAGCTTGAGCCGCACGCCCTGGCCGCTGAGGGTGTCGCGCAGGGCCTTGGTCTTGAGCAGGCGGCAGCAGGCGATGCGGTCCACGGCGCCGTCCGGAAAGGTCTGCTTCCGCTTCAACGCCTCCTCATTGCGGCCCACGATCATGGTCAGCTTCCATTCCCGCGCCAGCCGGTCCCGGTAGGCGGTCATCTCGGGGATCTTGTAATTGGTGTCGATGTGCACGAGCGGGAAGGGGACATGGCCGAAGAATGCCTTGCGCGTAAGATGGAGCAAGGCGGTGCTGTCCTTGCCGATGGACCAGAGCATGGCCAAATTCGGGATGCAGCTGTAGGCTTCCCGCAGCAGGTGGATGCTGTGGTTCTCCAGGCTATCGAGGTGTTCCATGCAGTCCCAGCCTGGTTTCCACCAAACTTATCACCGCCGCGGCGGCCTCATCTACGCCAGCGCGCGAAGTGTCGACGGCGAGTTCCGGAGCCGAGGGCGGCTCGTAGGGGTCGTCCACGCCGGTCAGGCCTTTGAGTTCCCCCTGGGCGGCCCGGGTGTAGAGGCCCTTGGTGTCCCGCTGCCGGCAGACTTCCAAGGGGGTCGAGACGTGTATCTCAATGAAGTTGCGGCACAGACCTCTGACGTAGCTCCGAGCCTCGGCGTAAGGGGAGATCAGGGCCGCCACCGCCACGACGCCCCGGCTCTCCAGATCCGCGGCGGCGCGGCCGGTCTGGCGCACATGCTGGTCGCGATCGGCCTTGGTGAATCCTATCTTGGGCGCTTGTGCGCGCAGAGCGTCACCGTCGAGCAGTTCGACGGGTTGGCCGAGTCCGCGCAGATGCGCACACAAGCGCTCGGCCAAGGTGCTCTTGCCCGAGCCGGAATAGCCGGTGAACCAGACGACCGCGCCCTTCATGTGATGGTCCAGGGAGGTATAATTTGATTATATAACCTTCGATGCCAAAGGGGAAACGACGATGAAGTCCGCCTTCAGCGCCCGCTCCGAAACGGTGCCTCTGCGGGCCATCCTTCTGCACAGCCCGGGCCCGGAGGTCTCAGCGGTCAAGGACCCGGCCGAGGCGCTCTACGAGCGGCCCATCGACCATGTCCGGCTCGCGGAGGAGTTCGCTGGAATCTCCCACATGTATGCCGGCCTCGGCATCGAGGTGCTTTGGATGAAGCCCGCGCCCGGACCGGCGGACGACCCGAGAAGCCTGCTCAACCTGATGTACGCCCGCGACCTATTCTTCATGACCCCGCGGGGAGCCGTCCTTTCCCGCATGGCCTTACCGGTGCGGCGCGGGGAGATCGTTTATGCGCGGGCCGCTTTGGAGTCCGCGGGGGTGCCCATCATCTGCGCTATCGAAGCTCCCGCGACCTTCGAAGGGGCCGACGCGCTTTGGGCGCAGGAAGACCTTGTGGCCGTCGGGGTCGGCAAGCGGACCAACGCGGAAGGTTTTGCCCAACTGCAGAAGGCGCTTTCGGACGACGGCGTGCGCTGCGTCGCTTTGCCCCCCCCGGCTCGGACCCAACATCTACTGGGCGGCGTGCAATTAGTTGGCGAGGGCCGAGTGTTGGTCCGGCCGGGTATCGTGGAGCCTGCGGTGGCGGCGTTTTTGCGGGAGCAGGGGCTGGTGATTGTCGAGGTTCCGGAGGACGATGAGGTGCGGTCCCGGCAGGCGATGAACGTGGTGGTGACGGGGCCTGGAGAGGTCGTCATGCCGGCGGGTTGTCCGCGGACGCGGCGGCTTTACGAGGGGGCGGGGCTGCGGGTGGTGGGTGAGACGGGGATTGCGGAGCTCGTCAACGGTGGCGGCGGGCTGGCCTGCGCTACAGGTATCGTACGGCGGAGTTAGGCCGGCTTAAGCCTTGCGGCCGCGCGCCAGCACCAGCTTCATCGTATCAAGGATATCCCCATCCTGGAACCGCAGGCAATGCAGTCGACGGAATTCCTCGGACGCCCCCTCATAGGCCTTCCGAATCCCCTCCATCCGGTCCGCCCCGATAGCCCCATTGTCTATCCACTGGTTCACGGACTCCACCGTCAGATACTCCGCCGTTTCAACAGAACCAAACCCCGCCGCCCCCAGCAGACGCGGAACATCCTCAGGCATGAAAAAATTCCGCCGCGCCGGATTACGCAGGCGCTGGACCAAGAACGCCGTCTCCCGGTCCGCCTCCCCGTAAGCCGTCAGATGGCAGAGCACCACTCTGCCTCCCGGCTTAAGCACCCGATAGACTTCAGCCAAAACTTTCGCCGCGTCCATGAACTGCAACCCCTGGCGGCACACGCAGACATCGAAGGCCGCGTCCGGAAACGGCATCTTCTCCGCGTCACCCACCACCAGCTCGTCCCAAGGCCGGCGGCTGTGCTCGGTCATGTCCGTGCAAAGGTCCAGCCCCACCACGCGGCGCACCTTCCCCTGGAAGGCTTCGGCCAAGGCGCCGGTGCCGGTGGCAAGGTCCAACACGGTAGAATCAGCCCCGGCCTCAGCCCAATCCCTTATCCGGCCGATAAGTTCCGCATCAAGGACCCAATTCGCGGACCGGTCGTAGCGCGCGGCGCGCTTGCCGAAATGGGAGTGGGCGGCCTCCTCAGGCACCGGCGCAGGCCTCCCGCTCTTCCGTGATCTTCCAGATCTCATGGAAGTAGCGCCGCAGGGTCTCGTCCGGCAGTTCCGTAAGGTTGATTATCTCGTCGTCAAAGTCCCGGATCTTGCGGACCGAAAGCATGCGCAGGAAGGCGACGGTATCGGGAATCTTGCCCTTGGCCACCGCGTGGTGATAGAGGCTGGTGCCGGGGAAAGGGACCAAGTATTTCACCAGGGGCAGGAACTTGCTGGCGCGGATATACTCCATCATGGCGCGCAGGGATTCCTCTGTCTCCCCGTAAAGGCCCACGATGAACAGCCCCCTGACCGCCAGGCCCGCCTCAGATGCGGAGCGCACCGCCTGGTCTATCTCCTCCAGCCGGATGTTCTTGCGGTTCGCGTCGAGGACCTGCTGGTCGCAGGACTCGATGCCCAGCCAGAGGCCCTCACAGCCGGTCTCCTTGAGGGTGCGCACGAACTCCGGCCCCACCTTCTGCACCCGGGCGAAGCAATGATAGCGCACGCCGTGCTTATGGAGGATACGACAGACCTTCATGGCCCGCTCCGGGTCCGAGTTGAAGGTCAGGTCATTGAGCCAGGTGTAGGTGAATCCCGTGGCCGTCTTGAGCGCCGCCACCTCGGCCTCGAAACGCTCCAGGCTCTTGAACCTCAACAAGGGGATGGTCTTGAAGCAGAAGGAACACTCGTGCGGACAGCCGCGCATGGAGGAGATGAGGATCTGTCCGCTCTTGAGTATGTCCTGATAGTTAGGCCAGATGGTGTAGTCCAGGTCGGGAAGATTATCCAGGTCCTTGATCTGTGGCCGCGGCGCGTTGACGCGCAGGCCGGAGGGCGAACGCCAGGCCATCCCTTTGACCGAAGCCAGATCAGGATCCGCCCCCGTGAAGAGGCGGTCGAGCAATTCGATGAGGGTCAGCTCCGCCTCGCCCAATACCGCGAAGTCCGCCGCCGTATTCTGAAGGAGCACCTCGGGCAGGGAAGTGACCAGCGGCCCGCCGAGAAGGATGCGCAGGCCGGGATAGCGCTGGCGCAGGCTCTGGGTCACCTGCTCCAGGAACACGAAGGAGTCGCAGAAAGTCGCGATGCAGACCAGGTCCGCGCCCTTCGCGCCTTCCAGCACGAGCCCGACCGGATCCTCTTTGAGCCGGCAGTCGATGGTCCGCAAAGTGAAGCCCATCTTCTTGATGAGGGTCGCAATGTAGGTAAAGCCTTCAAAAGGCCCGGTGACCAAAAACTCCCGTCCGGGCGTCGGGACCTGGGAGGACGGCGGCACCACCATGCAGATCTTCTGGGGCCGCGGCCGGATCACGGCGGCGCGCGCTATCTCCCGGAGCCGGTCTTCCATCGGGTCGCGGGAGCTGGTCCTGAAATAGTCGCAACGCGGCAGGGGTTCCATGGTTATTCCTGAAGTCTGATTATTTTATATCATAAATTCAACGGCAAGCCGTCCGAATCCGACGCGGCTCCCCCTCAGCCTTGATCCAAGACCCGATCTTCATCGTCGGAACCGAGCGTTCCGGAACGAACCTGCTCCGGCTCATGCTCGACGCCCATCCGGCCGTCGCGGTCCCGCATCCCCCCCACATCCTCAAGAACCTCTTCCCCCTGGAGCCATCCTACGGCGACCTTTCCGACGACCGCCGTTTCCGGTCTTTGATCCGCGACGTGGCCCGCCTGGTGGCCCTGCACGCCTATCCCTGGGGCTTTGCCATCGATGAGGAGGCCGTGTTCCGCCAGGCCAGCGGCCGCAGCCTGGTCTGCGTCTATTTCGCGGTGTACGACCAGTACGCGGCGCGCGCCGGCAAGCCCCGCTGGTGCTGCAAGAGCACGCACATGATCCGGCACGTGGCCCTGGTCCGCCACCACCGCCCCGCCGCCAAGTTCATCCTCATGGTCCGCGACGGCCGCGATGTGGCGGCCTCGGCGCGGCAGAGCATATTCAACCGCTACAGCGCCTATTACGCCGCCCGGCTCTGGAGCGAGGAACAGCGCATCGGGATATACTGGCTGAACCGGCTTTCGGACCGGGAGATCTGCCTCCTGCGCTATGAGGACCTTCTGGCCGAACCGCGCAAGACCGTGGAGTCGCTCTGCTCCTTCCTGGATATCCCTTTTCAGGACGGCATGCTGCGCTATTACGAGACCCCGGAGGCGCGCACCTGCGCGTCCTTGAGCGAGGACTGGCGCAATACGGACCAGCCATTGCTGAGCGGCAACTCCGGGAAGTTCAAGCAGGCTCTCAGCCCGGAAGAAATCGCCCTCTACGAGGCAATCGCGGCGCCGGAACTCGACTATTTCTCCTATCCTCTGTGCCGGCCGCTGCATGAATCCGAGCGCCAGCGCGCCCTGGGCGTGCCCTTCCGCCTCCGCTATGCCGGCGAGGAACTCTACCACCTGCTCCGCGTCCAGGGACGGCGTCTGTTCCGAGACCGCAATTTTTCCAAGCGCTTTCGGAAATTCTGCTTCATGCAGTCCTTGAAGCTGCGCCGAGGCTGGCTATGAGCGGGCGGCGCGCCCAAAGCCTCCTCGCCTGCGCCAGGGAGTTTCGGGAAGAGGTTCGCCAGCGCATGCAACGGCGGGACGGCCCTCCGGCCGGGCCCGCGGCATCGCTCTCGGATGTCCGCAAGGTGGCGCTGATCCTTTCCGCGCCGCGCTCGGGCTCGAGCCTACTGCAGAGCCTGCTCAAGACCTTGCCCGAGGTTTACTCCCTGAGCGGGGAATGCGTCCCCTTCTACAAGCTCAACGGCCTGGCCTCGGATGCGGACGCTTCAGACGTCCTGCCCGCGTCCGCGGGCTCCCGGTCCCAGAGGCTGGCCTTGGGCCGGGACTTTCTGGGCGACTTCTCGATGCCGGAGGATGCGACCTCGGACCCGCTCTGGAAAGAGCGCTACCTCGATGACATCGCCCTGCGCTTGCCTCTGCAATGGCCGCAGGTCCCGTTCTCGTACTCCGCAGTCCGGAAGGCGGCCGGCGACGCCCTGGCGACCCATCTCGCGGCGGCGCCGCGGTTCTGCAAAGAGGGGTTCTATCTGGAGCTCCTGGCCCGGTTGCGGCAGCGGTATCCCGCCATCGACCCGTATTACTATGACATCCCGGCGCGCCTGGTCGCGGCGCGCTTCCCCAGGCTGCGTATTCCGGCCGGCCCCCCTAACGACACGTTCCTCATCGAGGAGCCGCCCTTCATCCTGTTGGAGCCGCGCCGCAGAGCCGGCGCGGCCGCGCTCCGCAGCCAGACGCTCCTGCTCAAGTCGACCGTCAACTGCTACCGTCCGGGCCTCATCCGCTCCCTGTTTCCCAACGCGAAGGTCCGCGTCCTCTATCTGACGCGCCATCCCCTCGCCTCCATCAACGGGCTCTGCGACGGCTGGCTGTACCGGGGATTCTTCTCTCACAACCTGCGCGCGCGTCTGCGGCGGGGCCTGGCGATCGCCGGCTACTCCGACCGGCACCCCTGGGGCAAGTGGTGGTGGAATTTCGACCTGCCTCCGGGCTGGGAGGAGTTCGCCGCCAGCCGCCTGGAATCGGTCTGCGCCTTCCAATGGATGTCGGCCAACCGGCAGGTGCAGAAAGTCCTGCGCGCGACCGCCCTGCCGGCTTTGCGGATACGATTCGAGGACATCACGGGCGGCCTGGCTTCGCGCAAAAAATCCCTGATGTCCATATGCCGCTTCCTGGGTCTGGACTTCAAGGGTTTTCGCGGGTCTCTGCTCAAGGCGCCCCCGGTGGTCCAAGCGACGCAGCCTCCCGGCCCGCAGCGCTGGATGCAAAGAAGAGACGCGCTGACCCCCTTGCTCCGCGACCGCAACCTGCAAGAAGTCTCCAAAGCGACAGGCTACGGCGAGCCCGGCCGATTTATCCTACAATAGGCCCCTAATGAAAACCTCGTCGCGATTTCTCTTCTTCTGCGCGTTCCTGTGCTTGCAGACCGCAGCGAAGGCAGCTCCCGTGCCGCCCGCGGCCGCGGCGCTGCGCGACTATAACGTCATCGTCGTCGACTTCGACACTCTGCGGGCCGACCGCCTCGGCGCCCTCGGCAATCCCCGCCCTTTGACCCCGAACCTCGACGCCGTGGCCGCCAAATCCTATCTCTTCACCGGCGCCGTGGCGCAGGCCCCCTGGACTTTGCCCTCGACCATGTCCTTCTTCACCTCGCTTTACCCCCACCGCCATTCGCTGGTGAACAAGTTCTCACTGTTCACGGAGGAACGCAAGGAGCTCGCCCACCTGCCGCGCCGGTTCACCACCTTGACGCAGATCTTCGCGCGCAACGGCTACGCCACCGCCGGCTTCACCGGCGACGCCGGCCTGGAGGCTCACTTCGGCTTCGGCAACGGGTTCGACACCTACTTCGATTCCGTCACCTTCGGCGGTCTCGATCTCACGCTCCCGCTGGCCTGGGACTGGCTCCAGACGCATCAGGACCGCAAGTTCTTCCTCTTCGTCCAGGGCTACGACGTGCACGGGCAGTTCCCGGTGCCGCCGGACTTCAAGAGCCGCTTCGCCGATCCCAACTATGACGGCCCCTTCCTGGGCCTCTACAACGAGTTCATGGACCTGCGCATGAAGACCATCAAGGGCGAGGAGATCCGGATATCGACCGCGGACGCCCGGTTCTGGATGGACCGCTACGACGAGAAGACCGTGCGCGCGGACGCCCGGTTCGGCCGGTTCTGGAAGGACTTCTCGGGTCTGCCCGCCGCGCGCAAGACGCTCCTCGTCGTCATCGGCGACCACGGCGAGGAATTCGACGAGCACGGCGGCTTCGACCACGGAATGAAGCTTTACGACGAGCTCCTGCGCGTCCCGTTGATCGTCCATGCGCCCGACGACGCCGCGGCAAAAATCGACAGCCAGGTCCGCCTCATCGACGTCATGCCCACCTTGGCGGACTGGCTGGGCTTGAATGTGGATACGGACACCCAGCGGCAGATGCAGGGGACGAGCCTGCTGCCCTTGCTGCGCGGCCAGCCCCTGCCGCTGGACTCCTACGCCGAGACCTCCTTCCTGCTGCAGGCCGAGAAGTCATCCCTGCGCACCAGCGCCGGCTGGAAGCTCATCTATGACTTCGAGAACATGGCCGGCGAGCTCTACGACCTCCGGAGCGATCCCGGAGAAAAACGGAATGTTTATAATTCCGACCCCAAGACCGCCAAGGACCTGACCCAGAAGCTCTTGAGCTGGAAGTGACTTAGAGCCGGCCGCTAGGCTTTAAGAAACCGAGTCGCCAACCCGGCGGCTGCCTTGGACTCCCGCACGCAGTCATTGAGCGATACGCCGCGGTAGGCATTGCTGTTCAGGTAGAGCCCCGGTAGGCCGCTGAGCCGGGCCGCGACACTCTCTAAGAGCCTTCCGTGCCCGACCAAATACTGCGGTATGCCCTTCTCATAGGAAAAGACCCGCGTCAGCACAGGCTCCGCCGAAATGCCCATGCATACCCTCAGTTCCTCTTTCACCAAAGCCGCGAGCTCATTTTCGCCCAAACGCGCCAACTGCGGCTGGCGCGCCCCCCCCACCATCACGCGAAGCAAGGCCTTGCCCTCGGGAGCGCGCCCCGCGAACACGCTCGAGTCCCACAACGCGCCCAGGATGCGCCGTCCTTCCAGGCGCGGCACCAAAAATCCGAACCCGTCCAAGGGCCGCCCCAGCGCCGCCGCTTCATAACCCAAGGCCGCCACGGCGATGGGCGCGTACGGGATGCGCTCCAATTCCGTCGCGAGCCCTCCATCGAGCCCGCGCAGCATGCCGCCGGCCGCGAAAGCCGGGGCCGCGAGCACCACAGCGTCGGCCTCGCACTCGGCAAGCCCCTCGGCGGAACGGACCGCCAGCCGGTATTTCCCGGCCGAGCGCGACACTGACTCCACCGCGCAGCCCAGGCGCAGGTCCCCGCCGCAGCGGCCGGCCAATATCTCCACCAAGACCTCGACCCCGGTGTCGAACGAGGTCAGCGCTCCTCCCGGCCCGGCCGACATCCGTTCCCGGCGCCCCGCCTTGCGCCTTTCCCAGCGCAAGGTCAGCATGGCCCGGATCAATCCTCCGTAGCGCGCCTCCAGCTCATGGATGCGCGGGAAGCACGACGCCAGGGAAAGCTCGTCCGGGTCGCCCGCGAAGACTCCCGCGGCCATGGGCTCGATGAGCTTCTCCATCGCCTCGCGGCCCAGCCGGCGGCAGGCGAACGCGGCCAAGGATTCATCCAGCCCCGGCGGAGGGGCGGCGAAGGGCTCGGCCATCACCCGCAAGCGTCCCCGCACCGACAACAGCCGAGAGAGCAGGAACTGCACCGGGCTCTCCGGCAGGCGATGCAGTGCCCCCCCGGAGAAGACGAAACGCTTGCGGGCGAAATCGGAAGCAGGCAACAGCCGGCCGGCGCAGCCCAGCTCGGCCGCCAACTCCAAGGCGTGGGGCTTGTTGGTCAAAAATCCGTTGGGGCCCTTTTCCATGACGAAGCCTTGTTCGCGCTGGGAACGCATGGTGCCGCCGGGCGCGGCTTCCTTCTCGAAGATCACGACCTCGGCTTGACGGCCCAGGTAATGCGCCGTGGCCAGGCCCGATATGCCGGCGCCGACGATGGCGACCCTAGCCATGCGCTGCTGCCGCCGCCAGGACCAGGTCCTTGAGCGCTGTGATGAAATCAGGGGCGTCGTTGAAGGCCGGGGCCCGCAGGAAGGTCCGGACCCCCGCGCGCAAGGCGGCCTGCCGCAAGACGATGTCGATGTCGTGGCAGGTCTCCGAGCAGTCGCTCACGAAGCTCACGGGCACGGCCACCACGGCAGGCGTCCCTTCGCGCCCCAGGCGGGCGACTTCCTCGGCCGCGTCCGGCTCCAGCCAGCGGCCGCGTCCGCTCCGGCTCTGGAAGGCGAGACAATGGGGCAGGCTGGGGAAGCGCCGGCGCACCGCCGTCACCGTGCGCTCGACATCGGCCCGATACGGATCGCCGGCCTCGACCGCGGAGCTGGGCACGCCGTGCGCGGTGAAGAGCAGGTGCGCCCGGCCGCCAGGAACGCCTGCCAAGGCCCGTTCGACCTGGCCGGCCAAAGCCGCGACATACCCTTCATGCTCGGGCCAGGCGCGGATGTCCTGGACGGGGATGGCGACATCCGCCTCCTGCAGGCTGCGGTGCAGGTCGTTAAGGCTGGAACCAGTGCTGCCGCGGAAGAACTGGGGATACAAGGGCAAAGCCACCGCCCGTTCCACCCGATCGGCCTGCATGCGGCGCACCGCCTCGGCTGCGGAAGGCCGGCAGTAGCGCAGGGCCGCGTAGACGCGGAAATCGCCGGCGCCGCGCAGGGACTCTTCCAAGGACCGGGCCTGGAGTCCGGTGATACGGTTCAAAGGCGAGCCGCCGCCCATGGCCGCCAGGCTCCGGCGCAATCTGGCCGCGTGCAAGCCGGAGACGGCCCAAGCAAAGAACGGCTGCAGGGCCGGATGCTTCAGGCGCACGAGGTCCCGGTCCGCCAGCAAGCGGCGCAGATACGGCCTGACCTCGCCGAGGCTGTCGGGCTCGCCCATGCTCAGCAGCACCACGCCGACGCGGCCGGCCATGCCTAGATTCTTCGGCCCAGGCGATGCACCGCCTCGACCAACGCGGCCGCGGTCCCGGGATCGGTCGCGGGCAGGATGCCGTGGCCCAGGTTGAAGATATGCCCGCCCGCGGCCCGGCCCCGGCGCATGACCTCGGCCGCCGCGGCCTCCACCTCCGGGACCGTTCTCAAGAGCGTCTCCGGGTCAAGGTTGCCTTGCAGGACGAAGCCCTGCCCCACGGCCTGCGCGGCCTCGTCCAAGCCCACGCGCCAGTCGATGGAAAGGACGTCCACGGGAAGCCGGCGCAGGTGCGGCAAGAGCCGCCGGCAGTCCTGCGTGAAATGGATCACCGGCGCGCCCCGGCCCCGGATGGCCGAGGCCACCCGGACGGTGTAGGGCAGGACTTTCGCCTCGTATTCGGCGGGCTCCAGAGAGCCGGCCCAGGTGTCGAAGAGCTGGATGGCCTGCGCCCCGGCGTCGAGCTGCGCGCCCGCGTAGTCTGCCACCGCGTCCGCGAGCTTGTCCATGAGCGCGGCGTAGACCTGCGGCGCCTCGCGCATGAGCGCGCGCAGCTTTTTAAAATCCTTGGACTTCCCCCCTTCGACGACGTAGCAAGCCAAAGTGAAGGGCAGGCCGCAGAATCCGATGAGCGGGACTTTACCCGAAAGCTCGCGCCTCAGGATGCGTATGGCCTCCAGCGTGAAGCCCATGTCGGCGGTCGGATCCGGCGCGCGCAGCGCCGCGACGTCGCGCATATCCTTCACTCCACCGCCCAGGACCGGCCCCTGGTGTTCCCGGAACTCCAAGGGCACTCCCATGGCTTCGACCAGGATGAGGATGTCCGAGAACAATATCGCCGCGTCCACGCCCAGGCGGAGCACCGGCTGCAGCGTCGCGCGCACGGCCAGCTCCGGGGTCTTGCAGACTTCCAGGAAGCCGTGCTGGGCGCGCAAGGCGCGATACTCCGGCAGGAAGCGGCCGGCCTGGCGCATCATCCAGACAGGCGTCGTGTCCACGGCCTCCTTGCGGCAGGCTTTCAGAAAACGGTCGTTAGGCATCCGGGGCTCCCGCGGCCCTCATGCGCAAAGGCATGTAGCCGCATAACGGCTCTTCGGCCAGGGGGTCGCCGGAGATGAGCGCGGCCCGGGCGCGGCAGCCGCCGCAGACCTTGATGTACTCGCAGGCTCCGCAGCGGCCCTTGTAGCTCTTGAAATCGCGCAGGGACCGGAACAGCTCGGAATCCTGCCAGATATCCTTGAAGGACTTCGCCTTGACGTTTCCGGCCGATACTGGGAAATAGGAGCAGGGCTGGACCTCGCCGTTGCGGTCGATGAAGGCGATGCTCTGGCCGCACACGCAGCCCTTGCCTCCGCCGGGCGAGAAGGTCAAGGACCTCCGGACCAGGGCCGAACCCTCGGCCTTGGCTTTCTGCGCCGCGATGCGGTAATACTGGGGCGCGCAGGTGGGCCGCACCAGCATCCCGGACTCTTCTTTCTCCATGGTGCAATGCCACTGCAGGATCTTCTCGTAATCCTCCGGGCTGATAAGCTCGTCGAGGATATCCTGGCCGCGGCCCGTGGGCACGACCATGAAAAGGTACCAGGCCCGCGCGCCCAAGGATTTGGCCAAGCGATAGGCCGGCTCGATATCGTCCTGATTGCGCTTGGTGAAGGAGGAATTGACGATGAATTCGATGCCATGGCGGCGGAAGGCCTCGGCCGCCTTCACGGTGCCAGCGAAAGCGCCGGGCTGGCGGCGGAAGTCGTCGTGGACCCGCGCCGTGGCCCCGTCCAGGGAGAGGGACACGATGCTGATCCCGGCAGCCTTGATCTCCGCGCAGACTTCGTCGGTGACCAAAGTCCCGTTGGTGGCCAGGGCCATCCGGAAGCCTTGCCGCACGCCGTGGCGGGCCAGTTCGAACAGGTCTGGACGCAGAAGGGGCTCGCCTCCCGACAGGACGAGCACGGGTTTGCAGAAAGAGGCGATGTCGTCCATGAGGGCCTTGGCCTGCGCCGTGGTGAAGGCGCTCTCGGGCCCCGGTTCCCCGGAACGGGAGCGGCAATGGACGCAGTCCAGGTTGCAGCGGCCCGTGACTTCCCAGGCGATCCATTTTGGGACGAATTCCTGCGGCTCACCCATCATTCAATTATAGACTATAATTGTTTCTCCCTAATATGGATTCCGGCCTTCATCGTCTGGCGCAACTTCGCGAGCTTCTGAGCCTGGGGACCTGGAAATCCGATACGAGCCAGGTCGGGCCCTTCGTCTTCCACGCCTCCGGAGCCGGCGAGCGCGTCGCTCCGTCGGCGGGGCTGGAGGGCTTTATCTTCGCGGAGCGGATGCTCTCCCGAGCCTTTGGCGCGGAGGCGCTGCTCCACCAGCTCCAGGACTACGGCCGCTACCTCGACGACCTGCTCGCGCCAGTGCCCTGGGCACAGGACGCCCGCCGGGCCATCCAGGACCTGCTCCGCTCCCCGGACTCCGACGCGGCCAAGTACGAGAGGCTCATGGCTTTCGTGCGGCGGTACACGGAAAGCCTGCGGGAAGAGCTCGCATCCTTGGACCAGAGCCGCTGGGTCCGCAGCGCCGGCATATACGAGATATTCCCGCGCGCCTACAACCTCGCCGGGAAAAGGGCGGCTCTAGGCCGGCCCGTGGGCGGCGGCGCCTCTTTCTTCGCGGACTTCGGCATGCAGGACATCCTCGACATCAAGGGCCTGGGCTTCGACACGATCTGGGTCATGGGCATCTTCCCCATCGGCGAGCGCAACCGTTCCGGGACCGCCGGAGGCTCGCCCTACTCCATCCAGGACCATGCCGCCGTCAATCCGGACCTGGGAACCCCTGAAGATGTCCGGGGCTTCGTCTCCCGCGTCCATCAGGCCGGCATGCGCCTCATCATCGACTTCGTGCCCAACCATGCCGCCATGGACTCCAGATTCCTGCTGGACCATCCGGAGTTCTTCCTTCATAAGGACCCCGAACCTGCGCATCCGGACGAGCCGGACGAAGGCTATTTCGCCTGGTCCTCCCACGCCGGCCGCAAGCTCTGGCTCCGATACGGCGGCTACGAGGTGATGGGCAGCGTCAACTTCTGGAACGACACGGCCCAACTGGACTATTCGCAAGAGTCCCTGCGCCGGGAGATGGCGCGCATCGTCCGCTCCTGGGTGGAGCGCTTCGGCGTGGACGGCTTCCGGGTGGACATGGCCTACCTGGACCTCAACGCCAATTTCACCCGCGCCTGGGGCTTGGACATGCCGCCGCGAGAATTCCTGGAAGAGCTGATCTCCACGGTCAAAGCAGACTTCCCGGCGGCCGCATTCATCGCCGAGAGCTATGACAATTGGGACGAGCTATCGGCCTGCGGATTCGACCTCATCTACGCCAAGAACGGCATGGCCCGGCCCGGCGGCCATACGGGCTGGTACGACGCCCTGCAAAGCCGCGACCCAGACCGCATCCGCGCCGCCATCGACCGGGCCGAGTTCCTGCAATGGCAGAAGGGCGGCGCGGACATGCTGGCCTTCATCGGCAACCACGACGAAGCCGCGCCCGCGCGCGCCTTCGGGCCTTGGACGCGCGGGGCGGCGCTGCTGACCCTGCTGTTGCCGGGCTGCAGGCTTTTCTACGGCTCTCAAGAGATAGGATTCGACCAGCCGGGCTCAAGCGAGCCCAAATCCCTGCCGTTCAACGAGCCGGCGGAAGTGGACTGGGGAAATGCCGACTGCGAAGTCGCGCAGTTCTACGGGGAGACCTTGCAGACTGCGAAGGCTCTGCGCCGCCATCTGGAAGCTCCCCGGCTCAAGGCCTTGCATCCCCAAGGCGCTCCGGCATGGGTGGGCTATGCCCTGGTCGCTCCTGGACAAAGCCGGCCCGGCGCGCTGGTGCTGGCCAATCCCTCCGAGCAAGAGGCCGCCGTGGATTTCCACGACCCCGAACTGAAGACCGGTTGGGCCGGCACGTTACCGGCCTTTGGTTACGCTGTGGTCCAACCTTAACGGGAAGCCCGGACCGCCACCGCGGCTTGCAGGTCCTTGCGCCAAGGCCAGGACGAGGAAGCCTCGCTCAAGGCTTTCAGCCGGTCCTGCCTGGCCTGGGCCGGCTTGCCCAGCGCCGCCAATGCGTTGGCCCGGGCGGCCAGGGCGTCAGCCCTGGTGTTGTTCTGGTCAGGAACCAGCTCCAGCAGCTTCCCGTAGCAAGCGATAGCCTGCTCGTTGCGGCCGGAAAATGCGAGCAGGGTCCCCAGGCTCATCCAGGCGGAAGGGTTGCCCGCGTCGAGGTCCAGGGCTTTCTGGATGGCGGCCTCGGCCTCGCGGGGGCGGCCCTGGCGCGCCAAGGCGATCCCCTGAGCCACGAGCTTTTCGGCTTGGCCGCGGTCGCGCGGCAGGCCGCCGGCGGCCGCAAGCAGCCCTCTCTTCGCCTCAGTGAAGCTGACATCCCACGCCGCTCGCGGCGAGATGAGGCCGGTCAAGTCGCGGATGGCGTAGGCGTCGTCCGGCGCCTCATGGAGCCAATCCATGAGATAGCGCACCCGCAGCCGCTGCTGGGGATCCGTGA
>Ga0118677_10003541_pt1 | contig 29364 bp, 25 predicted proteins | sample AliMusrvi5mmetaG_FD_86154 | JGI IMG/M metagenome (GOLD analysis project Ga0118677, IMG submission 86154) | reverse complement strand
CTGCCAACACTGAAGAAGTGACGCATGAGCATGTGCATGGCGCTGGCGGTCATCACCACTAAGAAAAACGTTTAATAAAAAAGCACCTAAGTTTTTTAGGTGCTTTTTTATTGCCTACTGGTTGCTGCTAGAAACTAACTTTTAGCTAGCTCAACTAGCTTGTAGAGTAAATCCAACGCCTGCTTAGGCGTTAAGTCATCCGCTTGAAGGCTTTCTAGTGTGCTAAGCACTGGATGCAACTCAACCTCAACTTCTGGCGCACTTGCCGCAAACATATCGGTCTGTGGCAGCATGTGTTGTGTCACTTGATTTTGTTCTAGCAGCGCCAATTTTCTTTTTGCGGCCGCAATGACAGGTCGAGGAATGCCGGCCAGTTGCGCCACTTGCAAACCATAGCTTTGGTTAGCCGCACCCTCTTCTACTTTATGCATAAAAACAATATTGTTGGCGTGCTCTACTGCGTCTAAGTGCACATTAGCGGCATGTTTAAACTCATCGACTAGTCGCGTTAGCTCAAAATAATGGGTCGCAAATAAGGTATAGCTATGATTTTTTTCTAACAACTGCTTCGCCACCGCCCACGCTAAACTTAAGCCATCAAAGGTAGATGTGCCACGGCCAATTTCATCTAACAGCACCAAACTTTTATCAGTGGCATTATGCAAAATATTCGCAGTTTCGGTCATCTCCACCATAAAGGTAGAGCGACCTCCAGCCAAGTCGTCTGAGGCTCCGATACGCGTCATAATACGATCTATCTCGCCAATTTTTGCCGAAGTCGCAGGCACATAACTACCACAATGCGCCAGCAAAACGATTAAGGCGGTTTGCCGCATAAACGTCGACTTACCACCCATATTGGGGCCAGTAATCAGCAATAACTGCCGGTAAGGATTGAGCACGACATCATTAGCAATAAATGGTTGGCCAGAAGCTTGCACCGAAATCTGCTCTACAACAGGGTGGCGGCCTTTCACAATGTGGATCCCAGCCTCACTGACAAATTCCGGCGCCACGTAATTAAGCGACAGTGCGCGCTCGGCAAAACAGCACAGCACATCCAAACTAGCCACTGCCAAAGCATTGGCTTGTAGCGTAGCAATGTGAGGTAGTAGCTGCTCTAACACTTGGGCATACAGCACTTTTTCACGCGCCAGCGCGCGCTCATTAGCGCTCAACACTTTATCTTCAAATGCTTTTAATTCTGGCGTAATAAATCGTTCTACATTTTTCAGAGTTTGTCGGCGCCTGTATTCAGCCGGCGCGGCCTCGGCTTGGCTACGGCTCATTTCTATATAGAAACCATGCACGCTGTTGTATTCGACTTTAAGATTACTAATACCCGTTCGGACTTTTTCAGCAGTTTCATATTGCAGTAAAAATTCACCATGATTACTTTGCAAGGCGCGTAACTCATCTAGCTCTGCATCAAAACCATCGGCAATCACCCCACCTTCACGCAACACAACACTAGGCTCACTCTTGATTGCACTGGCTAATAAATTAACGACCGTATCTGCAGGCTTTATATTTAACTCCTGCAACAATAATGCTTGCACATTTTGCAACTGTGCCTGCACTAAAGGCAATTGCTGCAAGCTTAATACAAGGCCAGACAGGTCTCGAGGTCTTGCCGTTGTAAGCGCAATACGTGCGGTAATGCGCTCAATGTCTCCAATGGGTTTCTGTAATGGATTCAGGAAAATTAAACGCGGTAACAGCTCAGCAATCGCTTCATGACGCTTTAATACAAGACTACGATCTTGCAATGGATGATGCAACCAATGGCGCAATAAACGTGCACCCATCGCAGTTTGCGTCGTGTTCAGTAGCGAGTAAAGCGTGGGCGAAACCTCGCCACGTAAAGTTAAATCGATTTCTAAATTACGGCGTGTTGCAGCATCAATTTGTATATAAGCGGTGGTTGACTCAACGCTAATAGCATTAATATGGGGCAAACTGGTGCGTTGTGTATGCTTAACATAATCCAATAGAGCGCCTGCGGCACAGATAGCCGGATTTAAACTGGCACAACCGAAACCATTCAAATCATAGGTATTCAGTTGCTTGGTCAGGGTATTAAAAGCGCTATCAAAATCAAACTGCCATGGGCTTAGTCGCTTCTTAGCCACCTTACTTCCGCTAAGCGCCGCATGCTGAAAATCATCAGCATATAGAATTTCACTAGGCGCGATGCGCTCAAGTTCTTGCCCGAGCAACCCAACCGCAATTTCACTTAAGATAAAAGTGCCTGAGGCCAAATTTAGACGCGCTAAACCTAGCATGCCTTCCGCTTGAAAAATACTGAGCAATTGATAATCACGCGACTCGTCTAGTAGTGCGCTATCGGTCAAGGTGCCAGGGGTTAAGATGCGCGCCACTTGCCGATCAACGGGGCCTTTACTGGTGGCAGGGTCGCCGACTTGCTCGCAAATAGCCACAGTTTCGCCCAACTTAGCTAACTTAGCTAAATACTGCTCGGCCGCATGATAAGGAACACCCGCCATTTTAATCGGCTTACCGTTAGTACTCCCTCTATGCGTGAGTGTTATCCCTAGCAAGCGTGATGCTTTTTCAGCATCTTCGAAAAATAGCTCGTAGAAATCGCCCATTCGATAAAACAGCAACATGTCAGGATGTTGTGCCTTCAGGCCGAAGTACTGCTTCATCATCGGCGTATGTGCGGCTTGTGATTGGCTAGCTAAAATTTCTGAGGCTGGGATTGGACTGGAGTTAGACACATCGACAGATTAGAAATATAAAAACGTATTTTACAAGCTAATTGACGAGTCATTACTTTAGATTAAAAAGACTTTTTTGAATTAGCATCTAAACCTAGGCACTGCGTGATGTTAAACCAAAATTACTTTTAAGCGATGGCGTTGAATTTATTCATTTTTTCGCGCCATTCGCTAAGCTGCTCATCTTCCAACTCTAGCTGAAGGGCTATGGCATCATCTTGGCTTAATTTGTCTTTATCTAAACGACGTGGTAATTTTCCGGTCATTCTTGAAAGTAAACGATCGGACGCCTCGCTGTTGAGGCTTTTCGCTAGCGCTAGATAATCTGAACTTGGCACTTTATGTTTCGACAAAATAAATTCCTATGTTTAAGTTTGATACAGGCAGGTCATTATCAACTTTAAGCACGGGTCAGTTTGTGAATTTTTTATGACTGCTTATTGATTGGACGCGGTCGCCTCAGCAACCCAATCAAGCAGCGGCAACCATTGCTGCAAATCCTGCTCCACTAGAGATGGCCTCATATCAAATAGGCTTAATCCCTGCTCAGCTGCGAGCGCATAAACCTGTGCGTTACGCAAATAGGTCAGCACAGGAAAGCCAGTTTGCTCCATAAATTCAGCTAGTCCAGCGGCGGCATTGGTGCGCACATTAACCCTCATACCCACTAGTGCCACAAAGGTTTTATTCTTACGTATGGCTTTTTCTTCGGCCAAAATATCAAGGAAATCACGCGTAGCGCCTATATCAAATGCTGACGGCTGAATGGGCACAATGATACAGTCCGCTTGTTTAACCGCATCTGATAATTTATCTTCACGGAGTCCAGCAGGAGAGTCAGTGATTAGCCAGTCTGGTGTGATGTTCTGGGCTTTGCTGCGGGCACTATGGGGATGAATGATAGCTATGTCAGCTGGTCTGCGCGCAATCCATTGGGTGGAAGATTGTTGTCGATCTAAATCTGACAGCATCACGGATGCGCCTTGTGTCGCAAAATATCCAGCAAGATTGGTTGCCAATGTCGTTTTTCCACTACCACCTTTGCTGTTAGCAATTAGTATACTTTTCACGCTTTAACTCCAGGCTGCTCAATTAGTTTATTTTACATTGCATTGAAAGCGCCAATTGTGACAGTTTTAATTTTCGGCAACTGTCATTGCTAAGTGGCTTATTGATCGTTAGGAAGATCATCCTTGATAACCAATTCTTTAGGTGGCCAGATAAATTCACCGGGTTGCTGATGCAATCTAAACGCCAAATTACTTAAAAGCAAACGCCATTGCTGAAAGCGCACTTTTCTTGATTTCATTGCAACATATAATGCCAGACCAAAACTCAAGGTAAGATTAACAAAACCAATCATAGCTAGGCAAAAAATAGTAAAGACAATCACCTGCCAACTTAAAGCAAAATTTAACCCCACCGTAGCAAACCCAACAAAAGCAGAAGAAAAGGCAATATGCCGAATATCAAATGGCAGACCAAATAGCACTCCTATCGCTGACATGCCACCTAGCAGGCAACCAAAATAAAAATTCCCCGCTAATGCCCCTAGATTATTTTCAACATAATTAGCTACTCGCGAAAGTCGATGTACGCCAAGCAGCTTTTGCAACCATGGTAGTGCTCGTAAACGCTGTGGAATCTTGTTATATACCGCAAGATTGTCATGATAACCAGCGATTAATCCTGATAAAAACAAGCAAACCCCTGCTATTGCAGCATAAAAAATGGCACCACTTTGCACTGGGTCAATATCCAGCAAGATTTGCTGAGATTTTTGTGGGCTGATGAAATGCTGACCACTAAAATAAAATATGGTACTGGAAATAACCATGGCGACAGGTATTGCCAGTAATACATTGCCAAAGATAGCAATCAACTGACTGCGCATTGTTCTGGCGATTGTGGTCACGAGCATATGCATGTCTTTAGATTTAAGGTCGTTAATGTCAATGCTCATTGCAATGGTAGCGGCGGTCATGGCTGGTTGTTTTGTAGCTACAGTAAAGTGCAAAATATGAATCAAGATAAAGCCAAAGCCATAGTTAAGACTAAACAATATAGCTTCGGTTAATGGTGCCAAATGAAGCTTGGCAACCATGATTTTAAGCATTGCCATCAGCGCGATAATGACGCCTGCACCCATTGCAGAACGCATTAAAGCGAAATAATCCTTACGATTGCTTACGATATAATGCTCACCTGTGCGACTGGCATTTTCTGTCACCCGCTGCGCAATAATTTCCAAGTTTTGCTGCCAGTGCTCAAGCAGATCATTTTTATGACATTCGCTATAAACTAACTGTTTGAACAAAGCCACCACTTCAACATTCGCGGTTTTTCCACAATTTAAATAATTGACTATATTGAGCAGCATCGTCAGGCGATCGATGTGCTGCGATATCTGTTGCAACAATAATGTAAGGTGAATACTGGTGCCAGTTTGCGTGCTATTACGCCTAATTTTATTAGCGATTGCATTGCATTGATCAAGCATTACTAGAATATGTTTAATATCGGCAGTTTCACTTGCCAGCTTTCCAGGAGATAAAGGGTCGCTAGCACTTTTCGATAAGGCTAAAAATTTGCCCAATTCTGCATGCTGTGAAATAAACGGCGATCCGTGTTGCTCCAACTCTGGATGGTTACGCAACAGCTCTGGCTCTAGCCCAAGTGCAGCAATACGATAGGACAATACCTGCATGGCCTCCAATAAATTTTGTCTACACGGTTGAGTCATGCTTGGTGGCGCAGCATCAAAATGCATGGCAACAATCAACTGCTCCCAAATTTCATCTGGCACTGCCAAAATCCAGAGTTCATCACTAGGCTTACTAAAAAACAGTGCGAAAGAATCAACTAAATAAGATGGATCTAATGCTGCAGGCAATAATTTATGCGCCATTCGGCGCAACATTTCAGTGAAGAATCCAGAGAATACCGAATGACGCGAGGTCAAAAATAGTGAGATTGGTTTATGCTCACTCAATAGCCAGAGTATTGCCTCGCGAAGTTGCTTTGCATAGGAAGGATGATGATCGAGTAAATAACAAAGTGCTTGCAATGCTTTAATTGCAACTTCGGTTTGATTAGGTTTTGGCGGCCGAATATCCGCAACTAAATCTGCTATCAACTGCTGAGCACTTAAATTTCTTTCAAAAACACGGATAATCATACTGCTTTGTCTAGCGTGGCTCATACTGGCTTCTCTCCTAATATTTTCATATTTTGCAGATTAGTAAACATGGTCAATATTACCATTACAGAGGCAAGCTTAAACACTCGCTATCAAGAGTGTGGTTCTATAGCGTGGAAATAGCTTTGAAATGCTGCAACAGACTGCCGTGAAAACGGCAACCTGTTGCACTAGGATTAAATACTTACAGGCGTTTTGAGATCAGCCGTGACGTGCGGACTGATTGTTTGCAACATTTGTGAAAATACTTTTGGATTGGCAGCTACAATATTGCCTGTTTTAAGCCAGGATTCATTGCCTTCAAAGTCACCGACGATACCACCCGCTTCTTGCACCAATAGGCCACCGGCTGCAATATCCCAAGTAGACAAACCAATTTCCCAAAAGCCGTCGTACCAACCCGCAGCCACGTAAGCTAAATCTAGTGCAGCTGAGCCAGGACGACGGATACCTGTCGTTTTCTTAATCATATCTTTTAACATATCTAGATAGGTATCGAGATGCGTAAAGTCACGGAATGGAAATCCGGTACCAATGATGGTTTCTTGCAATTTGGTGCGTTGCGATACGCGGATACGCTTATCATTTAAGAATGCACCACGGCCTTTAGTCGCAGTAAACAAGTCATTTCTATTAGGGTCATATACAACCGCATGAGTAAGAACTCCACGCTCTTGAAGTGCGATAGAAATACAGTATTGCGGTAAGCCATGAAGGAAGTTAGTCGTACCATCTAATGGATCAATAATCCAAATAAAGTCAGACTCAATATTTGATTCACCAGATTCCTCACCTAAAAAGCCATGATGTGGATATAAGTCTTTCAGCGTTTCAATAATTGACTGCTCGGCGGCACGATCGACTTCAGTGACAAAGTCATTATAAGTTTTTGTTTGAATTTTAAGAGATCCGAGATCTTCAGAGGCACGCGTAATAATATTACCGGCGCGGCGGGCAGCTTTCACTGCATTGGTGAGCATTGGATGCATATTTTCTCGTATCTATTTAGGGGTTCAGTCTATTAACGCAATCTGCGCCATGCAAAAATTAGCGCAAGGCAAAAAGATCTGCGCTTGCGTTAATCTAATTTAAGACCGTTTTAAAGAACTGATAAAGGTGGCATTTTAATACATATCATTATTTAAATATACTTTGTTAGGGCATGTATCAAATACAGTCATTTATAAAATTCTCCTTCTATGTAATTAGTTCAGGCTTTTTATGTCAACTACGTATTTCCAGGTTACTCACCAATCATATTCATGATGAATTAATATATTCAATTTAGTTATAAATATATAAATAAATATTCTTTTCAATTCTTTATAAAAGTTTATATAGTGCACGCATTCGTATTTAACGAACTTGATTTTGGATTAAAAAATGGCCAAATAAAAATAGAAGTGACAATAAACCATAACTGCTGACCAGAAACTGGAAGCTTGAAACAGGAGATTAAAATGCAAGTCAAATTTACAAAATTCGCCACAGCACTTATTGCAGCAGGCTTCGTTTTACTGCCAATTGCAGCTTATGCAAATGACAGCAACGAATTAGAACAACTTCGCTCCCTAGTCCAAGAGTTAGACCAAAAGGTCAAAGTACTTGTCAGAAAAAATGAACTCGCTGATGAAGTTGCAACGCTAAAAAATCAAGAAACATCTATCGTTACTTCTAACCAAGATAAATATAACAGTGGATTTGGTATTCAATCAGCGGATGGCAAAAATAAAATTCAATTTGGTGGGTTACTGCAATTGGATAACCGTCGTTACCCTAGTGCAAACGAAGGTAACATCAGTGGTTTTGATGTTCGCAGAATTAGGCCTATTATCCAAGGCACTCTTGATGGTATCTATGACTTTAAATTTGCTCCAGAATATGGCGATAACAAATTTGCAAGCTCAGCGACAAATGGTGGCATTGCAGACGCCTTTATCAATGCTCGCTTTAAGCCATGGCTTCAACTGCAAGCAGGTAAGTTTGCACCAGACGTTGGTCTTGAGCGATTGGAAAGCTCTAATTTCAATAAGTTTATTGAGCTTAGCACTGTCAGCAATAATATCCTCCCTAATCGCGACCTAGGCGTCTCTCTGCACGGGAACCTGATTGACAATACGCTGTACTATGCAGTTGGTGTATACCAAGGCGTAGTAGATGGTGGAGATGCCCTTACATCACAAAGTTACAATGGCAACAACGAATACACTGCACGCCTATTCGCAACCCCATTCAGAGGTACTGATTCGGCATTTTCTGACTTAGGTTTTGGTATTGCAGTTACACACGATCATGGTTATGGAAGTAGTACTGCCGCTACTTCTACTACAAATAGCGGATTACCAAGCTACAAAGCACCAGGACAAGCGTCCACTTTCTTTGCTTATGCATCAGGAGTATATGCGAATGGTTCTCGTAACCGCCTGACGCCACAAGCCTATTACTACTTCGGCCCATTTGGTGTGATTGCCGAATATGCTTCCGTACGCCAAGATATTATTAGTGGCTCAACACTCGACAGTCTCAACAACAACGCTTGGGAAGTTACGGGCTCTTGGCTATTGACAGGAGAAAATGCTACACACAACAATCCTGTTAGTCCTAATATGCCATTCAGCTCTAATGGTGACGGATGGGGTGCGTGGGAAGTAGTAGCGCGATTCCAAGAAACTAATCTTGATAAGAAAGCTCTAAGTTATGTATCTACAACAACCCCATTAAGCACTTCCAGCATTACGGGGCTAGCTGCACGGACAGCAAAAACATGGGGTGCTGGTATTAATTGGTACCTCAGCAAGAACCTAAAATTAGCAACCAACTTCGAAGTGACTAGCTATGATAAATTTTCCCTACAGACAGTAACGCGTCCCGATGAGAAGTTTATCGACAGTCGCTTGCAGTTAGCATTCTAACAAAGGATTCTTGCCATTCACTCTTGCATGCATAACGAGATTTTAAGAGCCATAGGATTACATCTAAAAATTACAAATACAAACTTCATAACCGGCAGTTGCAGCTAACGTCCATAGCCACCAAAATTAGCTAAAACCTGTTAAAGCGTCATAGATTAGGTGTATAGCTGGTAAAATAGAACATTAACGGTTATACCGTAATTTGAAAATATGACTGCAAAATTAGATTCCAGCCAACTGCATTTACTGCAAAACTTCCGTGTGATTCTCTGCCAAACTAGCCACCCTGGCAACATCGGATCAGCCGCGCGCGCTATGAAAACCATGGGTATCAGCCAGCTATATCTGGTGCAACCTCATAGCTTTCCTGATGCGCACGCCACTGCCCTATCCACCGGCGCGGCAGATTTATTAGAAAATGCCATCGTCACTGAGACTTTGGCTGAAGCCCTTAATGGCTGTGCTTTTGCGATTGGCATGAGTGCCCGCAAACGCAATCTTTCGCATGAGCTAGTGAATGTGCGTAGCGCTGCTGCTACGGCTATTGATATTGCAGCCAACCAACCGGTCGCATTGGTGTTCGGCACTGAGATGAGTGGCTTAACCAATGCGGAGCTGGACTTATGCCAGATGCTGGCAATGATTCCGGCCAATCCAGAATATTCCTCACTCAACTTAGCTGCTGCCGTACAAATCATGTGTTACGAACTACGCATGGCTGCGCTTCAAGACGCGCCAATCAGCCCGAATACTGTAAATGAACTGGCTACGATTGATAGTGTAGAGGGGTTTTACGCGCACTTGGAGCAAACTTTACTGCATATTGGCTACCTCAATCCTGCAGCGCCAAAGAAACTAATGGAGCGCATACGTCGCATTTACGCAAGAAATAGGCTAGAAAAAGAAGAAGTCAATCTGTTACGTGGCATACTAACGCTTACCATTACTCCTAGAAAACACGATAAATACTAAATTATGTTTGATCACGTTAAAGAAGATATCGCAATAGTATTTGAACGCGACCCTGCGGCAAGAACGCATTGGGAAGTGCTCACCACTTATCCTGGCGTGCATGCCCTGCTAATGCACCGGCTATCGCATTGGTTATGGAAAAAACATTTTTACTGGCTAGCCCGCTTTAACTCTCATATGGGGCGCTGGCTTACCGGCATTGAAATTCATCCAGGCGCCACCATTGGTCGTCGTGTATTTATTGATCACGGTATGGGCGTGGTCATTGGTGAAACTGCTGTCATTGGCAATGATTGCACGCTATATCATGGCGTAACGCTGGGAGGCACTTCTTGGAATAAAGGCAAACGCCACCCTACACTGGAAAATGGCGTAGTGATTGGTGCTGGCGCTAAGGTATTAGGCCCGATTACCATTGGTACTGGCGCTAAAATAGGTTCGAATGCAGTGGTTGTCAAGGATGTGCCCGCGAATGCCACGGCAGTCGGTATACCGGCACGCATTTTAGAGGAAGAAAAAACCAAGAAGCGCTCAGATACCGCTAAAAAAATAGGGTTTGCTGCCTATGCTGTAGGTAATGACGAAAATGACCCGATGATTAAAGCCATCCACTCTTTACTTGATCATGCAGAGAAGCAAGACCGCGCATTGTCGGACCTACAATCACAGCTAAGTCGCCTGAATATGGACACAGAAACTGACACCGAAGTGGCTGAAGCTTTTGCACTCAAATCCTTAACACCTAAGCCATCAAAAACGCCTAAAGAAAAATAAGCGCATACCGCCGTTTCACGCAAAAAATATATTTATCAATGCGTGGAACCAATTGCGCTTAATAGTTGACCAAAGTTGTAGGGTATTATAAAATTCCAACTTCAACGATGTTAACTAGAGCCAAACCACCATGCGCTTAACCACTAAAGGTAGATTTGCTGTTACCGCCATGCTAGACCTTGCACTACACGAGGCTCGAAGCGCTACAGCAAGCAACGAAGATATCAAGCCAATTACCTTGGCTGGCATTAGTGAGCGCCAAAGCATTTCTCTTTCGTATTTAGAGCAGCTATTTAGTCGCTTGCGCCGTCAGGGATTGGTCAGTAGCGTGCGGGGTCCAGGCGGCGGTTATAAACTTGCCAAAAATTATGCCGAGATTTCAGTTGCTGAAATTATCAATGCCGTAGACGAACAAATCGATGCGACGCAATGTGGTGGTCAAGAAAACTGTCGCGATGAAGGCCGTTGCATGACGCATGACCTTTGGGCAACGCTTAATGGCAAAATTTTAGACTATCTAGCAGGCATTAGTTTGGCTGATATGGTGGCCTCACAAACAAGCGCTCAAAAGGTCATGATTACGCCACGCACTTGCAGTACCGCTGAGACTGCGAACGCCTAAGGCAGACCGCAAATGAATAGCATCTACTTTGATCATAATGCCACTACCGTGCTTGATAGCCGAGTATTAGCGCGCATGTTGCCTTGGTTGGAAATGCAAACAGGCAATCCCACTAGCCGTCATATTTATGGCCGTTCAGCACGTGATGCCATTGAAGATGCACGTGGCCAAGTAGCGGAAGCCTGCGGCGCTTATGCATCACAAGTAATATTTACTTCTTGCGGCACAGAAGCCAATAATTTTGCTGTAAAAGGCATCACGGCCAATCGTCCTAAGATGCAAATTTTAAGTAGTAAAATTGAGCACCCTTGCGTGACACGTCCAGCGTTAGCAATGCAGGCATTAGGGTCAGTAAGCCGCCAAATTGCCGTGAACGCGAACGGGCAACTGGACTTAGCGCAATTAACAGAACAACTTAACATCCCCACCAGCTTGGTATCGGTAATGTTAGCGAATAATGAAACTGGTGTGATTCAAGATTTGGCCAGCGTTGCTGAGCTAGCCAGAACTGCAGGCGCCTTTGCACATACTGATGCAGTACAGGCATTGGGCAAAATCAAACTGAATTTTACAGACCTAAATGTAAATGCGATGACCATTTCCAGTCATAAAATTCACGGCCCACAAGGTGCAGCCGCGCTTATTTTAGATAAGCGCCTAGATATACAACCGCTGTTGCATGGCGGTGGTCAAGAGCGAGGTTTACGCAGTGGCACCGAGAATATCGCAGCTATTGTCGGGTTTGGCGCAGCCTGTGAATTAGCCGCAACAAATACGCAAAGTTTTATTACCCATACCCTAGCGTTGCGCGAGCAACTAGAGCGTGGTTTAGCGCAGATGAAAGTGACCATTTTCGGTGGTCAAGAAGCACGGTTAAGTAATACCAGTTTTTTTGCGATAGGCGGAATTGAAGGCGAAACGTTGGTAATGGCGTTGGATCGAAAAAACTTCGCAGTGGCCAGTGGCTCCGCCTGCTCTAGCGACAGCTCAGAGCCTAGCCACGTGCTACTTGCAATGGGAGTAGATGCCGATGTGGCACGTGGCGCAGTTCGAGTAAGTTTTGGTGAGCAGAATACAAGTAAAGAAGTGGCCGAATTTTTAGCCACACTGCAAGATGAAATTCTAAGATTGAAGCAATTGACTGCAATGGCGGCCTAAGGCTCAAAAGAGTAAAAGTGTACTTACGTACATGAATTTAATTAAATATAAATGCAAGGATAAGCAATGTCAGCAACAATAGAAATGCCAGTTGTCAAAGATACCTTTAACGCAGATGGCCATGCGCATGACGCGCAGCCAATCTATTTAGATTACTCAGCCACAACACCGGTTGATCCACGCGTAGCTGCAAAAATGATTCCATACATTACCGAGCATTTTGGTAACCCTGCTTCACGTAGCCACCCTTACGGATGGACTGCAGAAAAAGCGGTAGAAAACGCGCGTGAAGAAGTGGCGAAATTAGTCGGTGCTGATCCACGTGAAATTGTATGGACCTCAGGTGCGACAGAATCGAACAACTTAGCCATTAAGGGCGCCGCTAATTTTTATAGTGGCAAAGGTAAGCATATTATTACTGTGGCAACTGAACACAAAGCGGTAATTGACGCTGTTCGAGAGTTGGAGCGTCAAGGTTTTGAGGCGACATACTTACAGCCAGAGCCAAATGGTTTACTAGATTTAACTAAATTCAAAGCGGCCATTCGCCCAGACACCGTTCTTGCATCAGTGATGTTTGTAAATAATGAAATTGGCGTAATTCAAGACATTACGGCCATTGGTAATATCTGCCGAGAGAATGGCATTATTTTCCATGTAGATGCAGCACAGGCTACCGGGAAAGTAGATATTGACTTAGAAGTATTACCCGTTGATTTGATGAGCTTTTGTGCACATAAAACCTACGGACCTAAAGGTATAGGTGCATTATATGTACGACGTAAGCCAAGAATCAGAATCGAAGCACAAATGCATGGTGGCGGTCACGAGCGAGGGATGCGTTCTGGCACTTTGGCTACGCATCAAATCGTCGGTATGGGCGAAGCGTTCCGCATTGCTCGTGAAGAAATGCATGAGGAAAACAAACGCATTACTCACCTACGTGACAAATTATTGCATGGCCTAGAAACCATGGAGGAAGTCTATGTAAATGGCGATTTAGAGCATCGAGTGCCGCATAACCTCAATATCAGCTTTAACTATGTTGAAGGTGAATCGCTAATCATGGCAGTGAAAGGCATCGCAGTTTCTAGCGGTTCGGCTTGCACATCAGCTAGCTTAGAGCCAAGCTATGTATTGCGCGCTTTAGGTCGTTCAGATGAACTCGCCCATAGCTCAATTCGCTTCTCAATCGGACGATTTACAACTGAAGAAGATGTGGATTACACCATTAAATTAATGAGAAGTAAAATTGATAAATTAAGAGACTTATCCCCATTATGGGAAATGTTTAAGGACGGCATCGATTTATCTAAGGTGCAATGGGCATCACATTAAACAAAATAGTGAATAGGTAATCTGTAGTTTTGTGTGAATACAAAACGATGATCCGCAACTAACATAGCAGCATCAAGGAGAAGTAAAATGGCATATTCAGATAAAGTTTTAGACCACTATGAAAATCCACGTAACGTGGGTACTTTAGATAAAAACGACCCGAATGTAGGCACCGGAATGGTCGGCGCACCAGCATGTGGTGATGTAATGAAGCTGATGATCAAAGTAAATGATGCGGGAATTATTGAAGACGCGAAGTTTAAAACTTACGGTTGTGGCTCAGCAATTGCTTCTAGCTCATTAGTAACTGAGTGGCTAAAAGGCAAGACTGTAGACGAGGCTTACGCAATTAAAAACTCAGCTATTGCAGAAGAGTTGGCTCTACCTCCAGTAAAAATCCACTGTTCAGTATTGGCTGAAGATGCGATTAAGGCTGCAGTAGCCGATATCAAAGCAAAACAGTTAGCTAAAGCTTCTGCGTAATAAAATGCTCACGTGTTCATAATTAACAATACTTTTTAAAGTTTAAAGATATAAGACTATGGCGATTACCCTAACGCACACAGCTGCAAATCGTGTTGAAACCTTCCTTGCCAATAGAGGTAAAGGCTTAGGATTACGCTTGGGCGTCAAAACTACCGGTTGCTCTGGTATGGCATATACCTTAGAGTTTGTGGATAGCTTGAATGAAGAAGACACCATATTTGAAAGTAATGGCGTCAAAATTATTGTTGATCCAAAAAGCTTAGTGTATATCGATGGTACAGAATTAGACTTCACCAAAGAAGGACTGAACGAAGGCTTTAAGTTTATCAATCCTAACGTTAAAGACGAATGTGGTTGTGGTGAAAGCTTTACGGTTTGACGGATAACTATTTTGAATTATTTGGCCTAACGCCTAGCTTTAATATTGAGCTTGCCACATTCGAAACCAATTTCAGAAAAATACAATCAGCCTCGCATCCAGATCGGTTTGTTACCGGGACTGCGGCTGAAAAGCTAAGTGCTATGCAACTAGCAACATTAGCCAATGAAGCGTATCAAACTCTGAAGAGCCCTGCCAACAGAGCCAAATACTTACTTGAGCTGCAAGGCATCACGGCGATTAGCGACACCAATACAGCTATGCCCACTGACTTTTTAATGCAGCAGATGGAGTGGCGAGAAGCATTAGAGGATGCCAAAGCCGCGAAAGATATATTTGCTTTAGAGCAATTACACGCTGAAATACAATCAGACGGAAAAGCCTTGCAAGCCAATCTAATTGACTTACTGGATATTAAAAAAGATTACAGCACAGCTACGGACGCTACGCGCAAACTCATTTTTATTGATAAAGTGTGTGCTGACATTAACAAAGCAATTGAACATCTAGACAACTAATATGGCACTACTGCAAATATCTGAACCTGGCATGAGCGCCGCACCACATCAACACAAGTTGGCAGTGGGTATAGATCTTGGTACGACCAACTCATTGGTCGCTACAGTACGAAGCGGACTCAGTCATGTCCTAGGCGATGAACATGGTCATACGCTATTACCCTCGGTAGTGCACTATGCCGAAAACAGAATGATCGTGGTGGGCACGGAAGCGCAAAAGAAACAAAATAGTGACCCACATAACACGATTGTTTCGGTCAAACGTTTTATGGGGCGTGGCATAAAAGATATTGATGCTACACAACTCCCATACCACTTTGCAGAGCAAGCCGGCATGTTACAGATAGAAACGCGTGCAGGGATTAAAAGCCCAGTTGAAGTTTCGGCAGAAATTCTAAAAGTACTTAAAGCCCGCGCCGAACAGGCGCTAGGTGGAGCATTGATAGGCGCAGTCATTACAGTCCCTGCCTATTTTGATGATGCTCAACGTCAAGCTACCAAAGATGCTGCTCGCTTAGCGGGTCTTAATGTTTTACGCCTACTAAATGAGCCTACAGCAGCCGCAGTGGCCTACGGCCTAGATAACGCTAGCGAAGGTGTTTATGTCATTTATGACTTAGGCGGTGGCACCTTTGATGTGTCTATTTTACAGCTAAGCAAAGGCGTGTTTGAAGTGCTAGCCACCAATGGCGACTCTGCCCTTGGCGGAGATGACTTTGATCATCGTATTTACTGCTGGATCTTAGAAACTGCGAAGCTATCGCCACGCAATGCCCACGACACACGTCTGCTCATGAGTAAATCGCGCGAGGCAAAAGAATGGCTAACCGCGCACGCTGAAACACAAATCAGCTGCTTGATGAGTGATGGCGAATTTGTAAACCTAACGATAAGTTGCGAGCAATTTACGGCGCTAACCGCCAACTTAGTACAAAAAACCATAAGCCCAATTCGTAAAGCACTGCGTGACGCTGGATTAACTATTGAAAATATAGACGGCGTCGTCATGGTCGGTGGCGCAACGCGTATGCCACAAATCCAGCAAGTAGTAGCCGAATACTTTAAACAAACACCATTGACTAATTTAGATCCTGACAAAGTGGTCGCCCTTGGTGCCGCAATTCAAGCCAATGTGTTGGCGGGGAATAAGAGTGATGACGAGCTACTATTACTTGATGTCATTCCACTATCTTTAGGGCTTGAAACCTTTGGTGGTTTAGCTGAAAAAGTCATCCATAGAAATAGTACGTTACCAGTCGCGCGCGCTCAAGAATTTACCACCTATAAAGACGGCCAAACCGCGATGAGCATCCACGTGGTGCAAGGCGAACGTGAACTAGTCAGCGACTGCCGGTCATTAGCGCGCTTTGAACTTCGCGGCATACCGCCTATGGTGGCTGGTGCGGCTAGAATTCGGGTCACTTTTACTGTGGATGCCGACGGTTTGTTGTCAGTGTCCGCGCGCGAAATCTCAAGCAATGTAGAAGCACATATCGCCGTTAAACCTTCTTACGGCCTGAGTGAAGATGAAATCACCAATATGCTTAAAGCCTCGTTTAACAGTGCTGAAGCGGACAAATCAGCACGCATGCTGACCGAAGCCCGCGTATCAGCAGGCGCGATTATTAGTGCAGTGAACGCTGCTTTGGAGGCTGACAGCGCTTTAATTAACAAAGATCAAGTGTCTGCCATTCAAGATGAAATTCAACGCTTAGCCGCAATCTGTGCCACCGATGATACCGACGCAATTCATGCTGGGGTAGAAACACTTAATCATGCCACTGAAGAATTTGCTGCAGTGCGTATGAATGCCAGTGTAAGTCGCGCTTTAGCGGGTAAAGCATTAGACGAGATTAAGTTGTAGGATTATTAGGAAATAAGATGCCACAAATTATTGTATTGCCCCACTTAGAGCTTTGCCCTGACGGCGCGGCGATTGAAGCCAACGCAGGCGATTCTATCTGCGAAGTATTACTGAAAAATCATATTGATATCGACCACGCTTGCGACATGGCCTGCGCATGCACGACCTGCCACGTCATCATAAGAGAAGGCTTTAAAACTATAGAGCCGTCAGATGATCAAGAGGATGACTTGCTAGATAAAGCTTGGGGTTTAGAACCTAACTCACGCTTATCCTGCCAAGCTATTGTAGGCAATGAAGACTTAGTGGTAGAAATCCCTAAGTACAGTATCAATATGGCAAAAGAAGGGCACCGCTAGCGCCCCCTAACGCATTATCTAGCGCTGGTGATACTTGTTATGCAAGTTATCCCAATGCACATCTACCGTGCCCCCAGTAGCGATATACTGACGCTGCCAGCTACTTAGTAAGTCAATGCATGCGTAGTCTATATAATTTAAATCCTTAAACACTATTTTCACGTTTTGTTTGAGTGCTAGACCATCTAATACCTCAGCCAATTTTGGTAAACCAATAATGGTGGCTGAACCTAACAATTGCAGTTCCAAAGCATTATCTTCTGATGTCTTGAGTACGTTCACTTTTAAATACGAGAATACATACAGCAACTTAATCAGTGACAACAACAAGCCGACCATAATACCTGTCAGTAAATTGGTGCTAACAATAGTCGCGATAGTGACAACATAAATGCCGACTTTTGCGCGTCCAAAACGTCGTAACTCCGGCAAAATTTTAGGGTAAGCCAATTTATATCCTGTAAACACCAAAACCGCAGCCAATGACGAAACTGGAATATATTTCAAAGTAAACGTAAATACGCTAATAAAAAGTAGCAACCAAAAGCCATGCAAAATAGTTGAGGTGCGAGACTTAGCCCCTGCTGCCACATTTGCACTTGAGCGCACAATTACCCCAGTCATTGGCAATACACTTAAAAAACCACAAATAGTATTACCGATGCCTTGGGAGAATAATTCTTTATCGTATTGAGTGCGCACGCCACTATGCATTTGATCGACAGCTGATGCGGATAGTAAAGACTCAGCACTGGCCACAAACGCCAAAGAAAATACCTCTATTAACACCGGCACATTAAAAGTGGCATAAAAATCCAAGAGACTAGGCAACTGTATGGCGCTAAAAATATTACCCATATCTTTAGGATCGCTAAATAAATCTGCAATGTACTTAATGTCTAGGTGCATTACATTGGCCACTAAGATGGCCAGCAAAACGCCAACTAAAGCGCTAGGTACCAACTTCAGTTTTTTTGGTGCAAAATTCGTCCACAATACAATGGCTACAATGGTGAGCATTCCTATCAATCCAGCTGCCAAATGACCATTTAGCCCTGAGATAGACTCGGTAATCGCAGTTGGAAAATTCATAATATTTTGTATGCCGTTCGCCAACGGCTTACGATCAAACATTACATGAAACTGCGAACCCATAATCAAAATACCAATACCAGCCAACATACCGTGTATTACTGCCGGTGAAATTGCCCTAAACCATACCCCCAACTTAAAATGACCAGCCAACATTTGCAGCATTCCTGCTAACATCAAAATCTCACCAAATAGTGCAAAGCCATTTTTAGCAATAATCTCTACCACCAATACGACCAAGCCCGCCGCTGGACCACTAACCGTTAATGGCGATCCCGCAATAGACCCAACAAAAATACCACCAATAATGCCTGTAATCACACCAGCCGTTGGCGGAAAGCCAGAGGCAATGGCAATGCCTAAGCACAATGGAATCGCTACTAAAAAGACCACGATAGAGGCTAAAAAATCAGATCCAAAATTGGCTTTAAGTTGGTTGAAATCAAATAATTGTTTAGGCATAACAAGCTTCTGTAGAAATAACTTGCTTGATTATACCTTGAGCATTGTTTTTTACTAGGCGCTGTAGCATGCGCACTTATGGATACGTCTGATACCTCCATCAGCCAATAGATAAATGACGAGTTTTGATTAGTTGCTTTCCCAGATTATCCAATTATTCGAGAATATAACATTGGTGTAGTTCCTCTTAGTAGAATAGCTAAAGCCAATTGGGTTTTACGCGAGAAAGGCTGCGGGAGACGTGAAGCGTTAACCCATGTTCTATTGCCTTATTTACCACCATTAAACCGTCATCTTGAATTCAATGATCATGAAGCAATAAAACAAAGGGCACTCCGTGAGCTAGATGTTGCAAGCTTATCGGAGTAGATTGTAAGTGACATGATAAAAGTTGGATGGTTGGCTAAAATCAAAACAGACTTTAAACTAATTCCTCGGCCCTTTAGATTACTCATCCATCACAAGAAAAAGATTACTAATAGTATGCAACGTTTCATAGACTTGGTTACAACGCTACAATATTAAGTATGAAGCTTATTTAAGCTTACCTCTAATTAACAATCCAACCACCACCAAGTGAATGTATGAGGACTGCAGTAACCTCTAGATGGGTAATATTTATATTCAAAAGAGTCTCTTTAGCATTTAATAAGTCATCATTTGCTTTGACCACCTCAAAAGAACTGACAATTCCTTCAAAATAGCGACTCATAACAAGATCATTTGAGTGCTGAACTGCTGACCTTGTTTTTTCAGCACTGGTTGCTTGTTTATTTAATGAATCTATCAAAGATAAACTATCCTCAACTTGCTGAAATGCTTTTAGTACAGTAAATTTATATGAGCTAGCAAGCTCATCACGTTTAGAGATTGCTATCTTAACTTGTGCATCACGTTTACCAGCATCGAATATACTCAAGACTGCTGATGGGCCTAAAGCCCAAAATAGATTGGGTGAAGTTAACAATCCAAGACTGCCCCCATCCTGAAATCCAGCGGCTAACCCTAAACTAATGTTTGGAAAAAACGCTGTTTTAGCTACACCTACATTTGCATTAGCTGATGCCAACATACTTTCAGCGCTAGCTATATCTGGACGCCTTTCTAAAAGTCTAGATGGAACCGTCACTGGAACTGCAGGCGACTTTAAAACATTTAACTTTTCAAAAGGAATTGAAAATAGAGATGGGGATTGCCCAACAAGCGTAGCGAGAGCGTGCTCACATTGAGCGCGATTAGATTCAGCAACAGCTAGATAACCTTTAATCGTTTCAAGCTGAGCTTCGGACCTCGAAACATCTAATCCAGAAACAACACCTTGATTATGAAGACTAGTAGTTAATGCTAACTGTTTTTCATAAGATTGAATTGTTTCCCTATACAAAAACATTTGCGAATCGAATCTTCGCAACTCAAAATAATTAGAAGCCAGCTCCATTTGTAATCCTATTCGTGCGTTAGCAAGATCATACTTACTAGCATTTTCTAAGGACTTGCCTGAGCTAACTATTCCTTTTACCCTGCCCCATAGATCTAAATCATAATCAACATTCAGTCCCAGCGAGTTAACAGAATATACATCTGGCTGACCGGCACCACGTAAAGGACGATGATCTGATTGCCTATTATTTGCAGATTGCGCAAAAGCATTGACGGAAGGTTTACTTTGCGCGTCAAGACTTAATGTATAAGCACGAGATTGCTCCAATCGAGCTAGATATATCCCTAGGCTTGGATTGCCATTGTCTAAATTTAATTCCAACTGATCAAGAGTTGGATCATTAAATAATTTCCACCAATCCTTTTGAATTAACTCCTGTGAAAGTTTAGCCTCAACCCAAGGACCACTTTCTTTGAATGCATTTGCTGAAGAAACAATGGGTTTTTCATACACAACTTCTTTAGCACACCCAAAAAACTGTAACGCTATTATAGAAAATAAGAAATAAGTACGTATCATTAAATACCCTTAGACTTCTTATCATTTTTAAGATTGCTTGATTGATCAATTTTAACTATTTGGCCATCCTCGACCAAATCAGGCGGAGTATCTATAACTCGATCACTCTTAGTTAATCCAGATAAAACCTCTATATATGATCCAAAGTCATTCCCAACAATGATTGATTTAATGATGAGGCGATTATTCACATCAACAGTTGCAACTTGCACACCATGATTACGAACCATGATTGCGCTGACAGGCAATCTCCTAACATTATTATCAACTGGTAACTTAATTGTGACCTGAACATAACTACCTGGGCTTAAAAGATTGCTCTTATTCTCTAATGAAAACTGAGATAACGTTGAACCTGATTTTGCATCTACAGCGCCGGCAGTCCCCTTCATTTGGATGTTGAATTGTTTGTCTGGAAACTCTGGTACGCTTAATGAAGCAGAGACAATGTGATTTAATTTATCTGTATAAATTTCTGGAACATTTACATAAACACGTAGTTGATGTGTGTCTTCGACAATAAATAAGGGTGGGCCTGCTTCACCCCCATTGTTAGCTGCATTAATAAGCGCACCGATATCTGTATTTCTTTCAGTTAATTTACCATCAAATGGAGCTACTACTTTTTTAAACGACTGCATTGCTTCTAATCGTCTAACATTAGCTTCCAGTGAATGAACAACTGCCGTTTTTGTTGCAAAATCAGATACTTTCTCGTCTGCAGCTTGTTTTGAAACAGAATCAGTAACTAGCAAATTCTCCCATCTCTGACGAGTCACATCAGCTAACCTTTTACTTTGAACTGCACTTGCCAAGTCAGCTTTTGCTTGATCCAATTGATGATCTAACTCAGGAGTATCAATCTCAGCTAATAATTCACCGTTGTGAACATAAGACCCAATATCTTTATGCCATTTCTTCAAATAGCCATTAACACGTGCATAGATTGGTGCTTTGTAATATGCCTCTATTCGCCCAGGAAGAACAATCTTGTTATCAACAGTTACTTCACTATTACTAACTAACCTAACCACAGGTATAGCCTGAATTTCCGTCCATTTTTTTACATCTTCATTAGTTTTTTGGCGAGTATTAATACCAACAACAACCATTGCAATTGGGATGACTATGACTAACAACCAAACAATTAATTGGCGCCAAGACTTTGGCTTGCTTTCATCTTTTCGACTAAACATTAATTGATGCTCCTGAATTAAATTGTTCATTATCAAATAATTGTTTATTTCGATGAACCAAACTAAAAATAACAGGAACTAAAAACAAGGTTGCAACAGTGGCAAACATTAGTCCTCCGATTACAGCTCTTCCTAAAGGCGCATTTTGCTCGCCACCTTCGCCAAGGCCTAACGCCATTGGGAGCATACCTAGAATCATAGCGAGTGCAGTCATCAAAACTGGTCTAAATCGATAGAAGCCTGCTTCCATCGCAGCTAACATTGGATCCTTTAATTCAGCAAGTTTTTCACGAGCAAAACTCACGACTAGCACACTATTAGCTGTTGCAACCCCCATGCACATTATTGCACCAGTCAACGCGGGGACAGATAGTGTTGTAGATGTAATAAACAGCATCCACACGATACCGCCCAAGGCCGCAGGAAGGGCAGTCACAATTACAAACGGATCTGACCAAGATTGGAAATTTACTACTAATAGCAAGTAAATTAAAACTACTGCCCCTAGGAGCCCAAAAAGCAGTTGTGAGAACGCAGTATTCATCGTTTGAACTTGCCCTCGAAGCTCTATAGATGAACCTTTAGGAAGGTTAGAGTTAGCGTCGCTAATAACTTTCTGTATATCAGCAGCTAACCCGCCAAGATCTCTGTCTTGAGCTGTCGCAAATATATTTAAAGATGGCTGTATTGCATAATGCGAAATAACAGCAGGGCTTGATCCGCGTTTAATAGTAGCAAGCGCCCCTAGTACTTGAGTCTCGCCTCCTTGTAAAGAAGGCACGGGAATATTCTCTAATGCGGATAATGAATCCATACGATACTGAGGGGTTTGAGCTACGATCGGATATGACACACCATTTTTTGGATTTAACCAAAAAGCTGGCGCTATTTGAGCAGTGCCCGCAAGTGTAGTCACTAAACTACTAGTCACATCTTGCTCTGTTATGCCAAGAATTTTAGCGCGAGATCGATCAACATCAACTCTTAATTCAGGTGAGTCATTGGCCTGCTGTAAGCGCAAGTCAGCAATGCCGCGAATTGATTTTAACTTACTTGCAAGGTTCTTCACGTAAGCTAAATTCTCAGCTTGATTCGGACCCATCACTTGAATGTCAATTGGAGATGGGGCACCAAAATTCAATATCTGAGTAACAATGTCGGCAGGTAAAAAAGAAAATGTAGTGTTGGCGTACGTTCTAGGCAGAATTTCACGTAACTTTTTAACATACTCATCAGTCTTATTATGCTCATGATTAAGCGTAATTAATATGTCTCCATCCTGTGCACCGATGGTTCCAGTGTTGTTGTAAGCCTGGTTAATATTACTATTAGGCATACCGATGTTGTCTACAATGCTTTTTAATTGTGTTGAAGGGATTGCAATTCGTATAGTTCTTTCTATTCTATCAAACTCTGTTGCAGTTGCTTCAACCCTAGTTCCGACTTGAGTGCGAACATGAATTTTAATTTGTCCTGAATCTACTGATGGGAAAAAATCTTGCCCTAAAAAGGGAACAAGTAAAAATGATAAGCATACAAAAGTCATAAATACAAAAATGAATAAGCCTCGATGACTTAAGGCTGACTTTAATTTTTTTGCATACTCTTCTCGTACAAATTCAAAAACTCTATCAAATCCACGCTGGAAACGGACAAATATATTTAGGTTAGCTTTAGCCGCTTGATTTTTGTCATCCGCTAAAAATGCAAAATATTCCTCAGAGTGACCATGGGATGCATGAGGCCTTAAAAGATAGTTTGCTAAAGTTGGCACAAATGTTCGAGATAAAATAAATGATGCAATCATTGCAAAAACAACCGCTTCAGCCATGGGTATAAATAAATATCGCGAAACTCCTGTTAAAAAGAACATCGGAATAAAAACAATACAAATGCTGAGTAATGAAACAAAAGCCGGGGTAACAATTTGTTTAGCACCGTCTAAGATGGCATCTTTAACTGCCTTACCTTGCTCTAAGTGCCAATTTATATTTTCAATCGTCACTGTGGCATCATCTACCAATATCCCAACTGCAAGGGCCAGTCCACCTAATGTCATAATATTTAATGATTCTCCTATGACAGATAGTGCAATAATTGAACTCAGGATAGCTAACGGAATAGATGCAGAAATAATAAGAGTAGAACGCCAACTTCCCAAAAAAAGAAGAATCATTAAACTGGTTAATAATGCAGCAATAATACCCTCATGCATTACCCCTGTAACAGCAGCCTTTACAAACAGTGATTGATCACCAACAGTACTAAGTTGCAATTCTTTTGGTAAAGTTTCTGACACTTTTGGCAATAATTTCTTAACACCATCTATGACATCTAGGGTTGAAGCTTGGCCACTTTTAAGAATACTCATGAGGACAGCACGGCTTCCATTAACTCTAACAATGTTAGTTTGTGGTGGGTATCCGTCTCGAACATGGGCTACATCACGAATGAAAATAGTCGTTCCATTTATCGTTTTAATAGGTAAATTGTTAATCTCATCAAAATCTTCCGGACTACTATTCAACTTTACGTTGTATTCATATTGATTAAGCTTAATAGTGCCAACAGGAATAATTAAATTCTGATTTGTTAAAGTAGTTTGAATGTCGGCTGGGGAAACATGCTTAGCCAACATAGCTTGGGGGTCTAAATCAATCTGAATTTGACGTGTCTTACCCCCATAAGGCGAAGGGACTGTACTTCCAGGAACAGATGCCAGTTGAGGTCGAATAAAATTTTGGCCAAAATCATAAATCTTTTGCTCGGACATCAATTGACTAGATAAGGCTAATTGTAAAATTGGCACCGTAGAAGCGTTGTAATTAAGAATCACTGGTGGCGTCACACCAGGTGGCATTTGCTTTAGAACAGATTGTGAAATAGAGGTCACTTGCGCCGTTGCTGTTCTAATATCAACATTAGGTTGAAAATATATTTTAACAACACCGTAACCTAATAATGATTGTGATTCTATATGCTCGATATCAGCGACTGTCGAGCTCAATGAGCGTTCGTACGAATATAAAATTCGTCCTGACATATCAGTAGGAGACATACCAGAATAACTCCACACAACACTAATTACTGGTATTTTAATATCGGGAAAAATATCAACTGAAGTCCTAAATGCCACCAATGGACCGAAAACTAATATAAGTATCGCCATTACTAAAAAAGTATATGGTCGATCTAAAGCAAGCTTAACTAGCTTAATCATTGGGTATTCATTTTCAAAAATTTTAGCATGGGGTTAGACGCTAGCCGCTGATTTTTGAAGCGGTAACTCAATCTTAACTTGAGTACCCTGCCCTTCAATACTTTGCACATCAATCACGCCACCATGAGCCTGACATATGGTGCGCACAATATACAGACCTAAGCCAGTGCCTTGAGAAGTTGAAGACCGTACTTTATCAGCACGATAAAAACGTTCAAAAATATAGGGGAGTGCATCGGCTGAAATACCAACACCATTATCTTTTAAAACCAAAACTGCTGCCCCAGCCTCAGCAAAAACTGACACCACGACTTTACCAAATTGAGGCGTATATTTAACTGCATTATCAAATAGATTGACAATTACTTGCCTGATGCGAGCTACATCGCCCCCAATTAAAACTGGCGATGAGGCATTAATAGCAACTGAAATATTTTTTTCATCTGCAAGTAGTTGCATTTGCTCAATAGTTGATTGAACAAGTTCCGAAAGATTAATCACTTCGTTTTTCGCTTTAGCCTCGCCTGCTTCTAAACGTGCAATCGACAACAGGCTTTCAACAATCGCAGACAACCGCTCAATCTCCTCCAAAATGCTACCAAGGCGATCGTGTGTTTCAAAATTTAAAGACTTATCTTTTTGCAAGGTTTCTAAATCACTACGAATAATAGCGAGTGGTGTTCTTAATTCGTGTGAAGCATCTGACGAAAAGCGACTAGCATTTTGATAGGACTGATCTAAACGATCTAGCATCTGATTAAGTGTTTTGGACAAATGCTCAATAGGATCACCCGTATTAATTTCAGCTAATCTTTGTGAAACATTCCCATAGGTTATTTTCTCTGCCGATGCTCTTATTGCCTCAACTGGACTAAGTGCAAGTTTTACTAAGAATCCACCCGCTATAATCGCTATAACAGTTACAACCGCTAGACCCACAATCAAAGTAATAACAAATTGTTGTAGGACCCGCTTTGTCTCAACAATTGGAACACCCATCTCTATCAGATAGGTCACACTGTTAAGCTCAGTCTTACAACCAAATACGAGAACATTGTCATATAAATTTGATGATACGCCTTGCTCACAATTACTTACCAAATGATAAGGAATAAATGAAATAGACCCTGGACTAAAGCTTCTATCCTGTGGTGGTCCAGATAAATAAACAACCTCTTTACCTTCTTTTAATATTTTTATAAAACGATTACTGTCTTCAGGAGAAAAAATCTGTTCTAACTGTGCGCTTAAACCACTTATGTTTTTTTTATCAAAAGAAGGAAGAACATCATGACGAATATGATCAATCCGTCTAGAAAATGTTGAATATATCTCAGCATAAAGATGCGTCTGTAAGCTCTGGTATGTATAAGTTCCAAAGATAATAAAAGCAGATACAACTAGAAGCGTGTACCCAAAAATTAAGCGGGTGTAAATAGAATGAACGTTCAATCTATTGCTTCTTTGCCAAATACATAACCAGAGCCTCTAACTGTTGAGATAAGCTTAGCTTTATAACCTTCGTCAATTTTTGTCCGCAACTGACGAATATATACATCGACAATATTGGTTAGATTTTCGAAACTTTGGTCCCAAACATGCTCCATAATCATGCTTCTCGAAAGAACTCTTCCAGCATTGATTGCCAAATACTCAAGAAGCGCATATTCCTTATTGCTTAAATCTATTCTTTTTTTAGCTCTTTTAACAATATGGGTCATTCTATCAAGCTCGAAATCTTCAATTTGGATCACATCAACTTGACTAGCTAATCTTCGGCGAAGAAGCGCTTTCACTCTGACGAAGAGCTCAGCAAATGAAAATGGTTTTGTTAAATAGTCATCTGCACCAGCTTCAAAAAACTTAACTTTGTCTTGTACTGAATCACGAGCGGTAAGCATTAAAATTGGTACATTGCGATTTTTTGCGCGAATAATTTTAAGAACTTCGCTACCATCAATAACAGGCAACATGACGTCAAGAATAATTAAATCGTATGCGTAAGTTAAGGCGTGATCTTTACCAGACTCACCATTAAAGGCTAAATCTACGGCAAAACCTTCGCTCCTTAAATTATTAGCTAAACTATTAGCTAACTTTTGCTCATCTTCAACCAACAAAATACGCATTAGTATTTTTCTCATTATTAAGTAAGTGCAACATGCTTATTAGTTACCTATCTTAGCAGTACTAAATGAAAGATAGATTAATTGAAAATTAAAATTCACTCATTTTTGATTTTAAAATCAAATTACTTTTAAGCCTACTTAGATAAACGACGCTCATTATTGAATAAATAATTGTATGCATAGGGTGCAACAAAAATATTTGTATGCAATTAAACCGAATGACGATATTCAATTTATGAAAATATTGTATTTTAAATTGACAGAACAAACACATTGAGTTTGAATGATCAAACGTTATTCCCGTTAAGGAATAACGTCATAAATCATCAAATGGCATTTAAATTGGAATTAAATTGAAATCTAGTCTTAAATATTTAATAACTTTCAGTATTATTTTACACAATCAAACTTCGTCTGCTGATGGCTTAAATGACTGGCAATTAATGGTTGGGGCATCCAAAGAGGCTCAACCACATTGGATAACTCCAATTGCAACAGTTACTCCTAGGTTAGAGCAAGAAATTCGATTGGACCTCACAAAACAATATATGACAAATGGTTCTACATATACGAATTATGGAGCAGGCAAAGGGCTAGAGCTTATTCCGTCCGAAAATACTGAAATTGTAATCAACTTACCCAACTATCAAACACGCGACGGCGGCGCATCGAGCGAAGTAAATGGCTACATTAATAGGGCATGGCAGGACGAAACACTCCTATTAAAATATCGCTTCTTGTCAGCAAACGAAGAGAGTGGCAATTACATTCTTACTGGCTTTCTTGGAGCTAGCATTCCTACAGGAAGTGACTATTCTACATTTAGTAATCAAAAAGAAGTCTACACAGCAACACTTGCTGCAGGAAAAGGCTGGGGAAGCAGAGAAAGTGGTTTGGATATACAGAGTACATTAGGAATAAGCAGCATAGCGGGTGAACAAAAGAAAATTGGCACTAACATACCTTCTGTTGCTTGGAATACGACATTGCAAGCACATGTATATAAGTACTTCTGGCCAGAAGTAGAAATGAATGTGTCACATTTTGAAGACGGTCCCGCTCATGGTAAAAACCAAATAATCATGACTTATGGGTTGGTTTTAGGAAGGCTTAAAGTTACAGACAACTCCAATTTCATCATCGGGGTGGGGTATCAAAATGCAATTTCAGATTACACACTATATAGTCATGGATGGAATCTAACAACCCGATTAACTTTCTAATGTAATGAAAAAAATTAATATAAAGATACGAGTTTCAAACGGCTTTGAAACTGTAATTGGTCCAGGTAAAGCTGATTTACTTCAACACATAATTGATACTGGCTCAATATCAGCTGCGGCTAAAAAAATGAATATGTCATACAGACGCGCTTGGGAACTCATTAACACGATGAACCAATCTTTTGATGAACCAATTGTAATTGCAAAAACTGGTGGAATTCATGGTGGCGGCGCTGAGTTAAGCGATTTTGGTATAAAAATACTGAATCTATATAAAGTACTTATACAAAAGATGCTGGCTACAGTTGATGAAGAAATTACACAAATTAATAGCCACCTGAAATCTTGGAAGTAGCGCCACGTAAACGTTGGACTGAAGCACAACAATTGGCATTAGATGCTGCTGTGGCAAGAGGTGAATGGAAAGTGCCATCAGCTAAAGCAGAAATATTTAGCGAGCTGTTTAATCTAGTGCCAACACTGCCAACGTCTTATCGCGTGGACGATTTATAAACTGTCGTGTTAAACGACACTTGTATAAATAACTGTATGCGCATAAATGAATTCACCACAATAAAACCCATCAAGCCACTAACACCACCACAAGCCAGAATTAATGCGTTAAAACAGCAGCAAACAAAGGCTAAGACGGCATTAAGTGCTGAACGTGAAAGGCAACAACAAGCTAAGGCAACTGAACGAGTACAAAAAGCACAACAGGCTTTGACTAAAGCAAGATTGCCTTAATCTGTAAGTTAAG